>Ga0209448_10000156_pt1 | contig 24410 bp, 23 predicted proteins | sample BogFormECP14_OM2_FD_188245 | JGI IMG/M metagenome (GOLD analysis project Ga0209448, IMG submission 188245) | Bog forest soil microbial communities from Calvert Island, British Columbia, Canada - ECP14_OM2 (SPAdes) (version 2) | ecosystem: Environmental > Aquatic > Freshwater > Wetlands > Bog ... | reverse complement strand
CTGGCGAGCCCGAGAACCTGAATGTGAAGTGTCTCGCCGGCGGCCTGAACGGCTTCCAAGTCTTCGCGGCTGTAACGTCTGAGCCCTAGCTCAAGTTTATGACGGACCACGAACCGCTTGACGGTGTCGTTATGGCGGTCAAGCTGGTTGCGAATGGCAGTGCGGATGAAGTCGGTTCGATTCGAATAGAACCCCTCCTGGACAAGGAGATCGACATGACCAAGGTCTACGTAGCCGAGGTTGATGGTGATCTTCTCGGCATCGCCGGTTTTGGGTCGAAGCTCCCGGACATTGTTGGCCATCGTCTCCATCCATAGACCATCCAGTTGGATGGTATATGACGCAGTATAGCCGAGTTTCAAGGCCTAAGTGTCGAGCACGCACAGTTCTGGGCCGGCCTCGCACGCACGCCCCTATCTCGCAAAAAACGATTTCGGGTCGTTGAGGCCGCTGCAGCAGACCGGCTCGACGATCCGGTTGTGGACGCCGCGCTCAAAAAGGGCGGGCTCTATCAATCGACCCTGATCGTCATTTCGGCCAAGCATGGCCAGAGCCCGATCGACTCCGCCCGATACCTGGGCATATCGACCAAGCCTAATGACCCGATAACGACATCGCCGGCGACGATCCTGGATAGCCTGCTGCCATTCTCCGAATCCCCGGCAAACCTCAACGGGATCGGGCCTACGGAAGACGACATCTCGCTGATCTGGCTTACGCATTCGTCGGACACCGCGACCGCCGTGAAAATGTTGGAAAGTCAGTCGCCGGCGACGAGCAACATCGCCGGGATCGGCGAGATTTTCTCCGGGCCGGGGATCGGCCAGATGTTCAATCTGCCGGGACTGCCGCCCTCAGGCGACCCGCGCACGCCGGATATCATCGTCACCCCGAATATCGGCGTTACCTACTCGGGAAGCACCAAGAAACTCGCCGAACACGGCGGCTTCTCGCACGACGACACGAACGTGATGATGTTGCTGTCAAATCCGAGTTTTTCCGCCGGGACGGTTACCAGCCCGGTCGAGACCTACCAAATCGCGCCGACGATCCTGGCGGCGCTCGGTCTCGATCCCGGAAAGCTGACCGCCGTACAAGAGGAAGGCACTCAGGTGCTGCCCGGCCTCGACCTCGAGTCCGGTCAATCGCACGATTAACGAGAAGGGCGAGAATAGAGGGCGCTTCTCACCGGGCGCCCTCATCGCGCGGTAATCTGCCGGCCGGAGGCCATCGATAAATTGGGGGCGCGTCCGGGCTGAGGTACGCGGCGCAGTGGCTTGAGCCCGGCCTGCATTTTTCTTCGCCACAGCGAAGCCGCTCGGCAAAGCGGAGTTGCGGCTTACGGGTCGCAGGATCATCCTGGCCTGGGATCGTGGAAGAAGCATCTTACTGATTGCATTGATTTTAATAATTCGTTCGACGCACCACGCCGCCTCGTTCGCGACTCCCGCAGCACCACGGCATTGAAAAAGCCGATGAGCGCCAAAAAAACGATGATCACCCCAAGGTGGGTCAACCCGACCGCCGGGGAATCGAGGGTTGGAGCCAGCCGGCGTAGCACGTCGACGCGCAGGAACATCTCGTTTACGCCGCCGCCGACCAGAATATAGAGGCTGGTCAACAGGCACGTCAGGTGCAGGTGCAACCAGGCTTTCTGCGGTATCTTGAAATGTGCGGCGAGAACGCCGGCCGTCGTGATGATGAGGGCCGCGATCGCCAGCCAGTGCGGGAAGAAGAAAAATGCCGCGCCGGTAGATGCCGAGCGCCGTGACGCTGGTGACCAGAAGGGTCAGGGCGTAGATCCGCCCGCGCCGCTTATGGACGGGAGTGCCGCAGACCCTCTATTCGCTGACCGAAAGCGGGCGCAAGGCCTTGCTCGATTATGTCGCCCACCTCGAAACCTTGCTGCCGCCCTCGGGCGGCGAAACTCCAGGGAAGGACGCAACCCGATGAAACAGGCCCTCTCGCATCTCCTCAACGACCTCCTGTCGGCGATCCTGTTCCTCGCCGTCTACCTGACCACGGCGAACATCACCGCCGCCGCGGCGGTCGCGATCACGGTCGGGCTCGCACAGATTGCAGTGCAGCGGTTTACCGGCAGGCGGATCTGGCCGATGCAGTGGATCAGCCTCCTCGTCGTCATCGTCCTCAGCGCCGCCTCGATTGCGACGCAAAGCCCCCGCTTCGTGATGCTGAAGCCGAGCCTCGGACATTTCGCGATCGCCGCGGCGATGCTGAAACGCGGCTGGATGAGCCGCTATCTGCCCGAGATCGCGTTGCGGTACCTGCCCGACAATGCACCGGTCGTCGCCGGCTATGCCTGGGCCGGGTTGATGGCGGTGCTCGGCTTCGCCAACATCCTGTTGGCACTCTATGCCCCTTTCGCAATCTGGGTGTGGTTCATCTCGGTCGGCGCGGTCGGTGCGAAGGTCGCCGCGTTCGCGCTGCAATACGCCGTGTTCCGCACGATGATCCGTCGCGCGCTGAGGAGAGCCGATGGCGGCGCCATCGGGGCCGTTGTCCGCCCTTCGTCCGCGCTGCTCGGCGTCGTTGCCGGGCTGATCCTATTGGCGGGTTCCGACGACGCCGGCGCGGTCGGCTTCCGACAGGCTGCCGCCCCCGATCCGGAGGGCCAACCCCTCGAGCTCAACATCTGGTATCCCAGCGACGCGCCGGCGATGCCGCGCCCCCTCGGATTGTTTCAGCAGGTCGTTGCAGCGGACGCACCGATTTCCGGGTCGCAGCTGCCGTTGATCGTGATCTCGCACGGAACCGGCGGCAGTGCCGATACCCATTACGATACTGCGTTGGCGCTGGCCGAGGCCGGGTTCATCGCGGTCGCCGTCACCCATACTGGCGATAACTGGCGCGACCACGCCTTCAGCTTCACGCAGCGGAATTTTATCGAACGGCCGCGTCATATCAGCCGCGTCATCGATTTCATACTCAACAGCTGGGACGGCCACAACCAAATCGATCCGGCGCGGATCGGAATATTTGGCCATTCCGCCGGCGGGGCGACCGTGCTGATCGCAGTCGGCGGCAATCCCGACTTCGGTCTGAGCGCGCCGTTTTGCCGAGATCACCCGGATGCCTGGGACTGCCAGCGCGTCAAGGAGCGCACGCTTGCGGGGCCGGCACCGTCTGCAGGAGCGGACCGGAAGCCACCGGAATGGCATCACGATCCGCGGATCAAGACCGTGGCGGTCGCCGCGCTGGCAATTGGATACATGTTCACCAAGGAAGGGCTAGCCGCGGTGACCGTCCCGGTTGAGCTGTGGCGCGCCGAGAACGACCGGATCGCGCCGAACGAATGGAATGCGGACGTCGTCAAGGCGGCGCTGCCGACGCCGCCTCAGGATCATCTGGTGCCGTTCGCCGGCCATTTCGACTTTCTCGCGCCATGCAGCGCGGCCCTCGCGGAGCGGGCGCCCGAGATCTGCCAGGACCCACCCGGGTTTGATCGGACGGCCTTTCATCGCGACTTCAACGAGGCGGTCGTCGCGTTTTTCCGCAAGCAGTTGGACGGACGATAGGAGCGGCGGGGGCACGACCATGAACCTCGACCTCTTCGCGCTCGGATGGGTTCATTTTGTCGCAAGCTTGGCCGCCCTTGCCGTCGGCATGCTGGTTCTGCTACGACCGAAATGGCCATCGTCGCCTTTCTCGCCGGTGCCAAGACCGCCGACTTCGCGGCGGTGCGCGACGCCATCAAGACGACCGACGGCAACGCGAGCGTCCATTTGCGCAAGCTCGAAGACGCCGGCTATGTCGCGATGCAGAAGCGGCTTGCGCGAACGGCGAACACCTCGGACATTCTACGGACACCGTGTGGTGTATGTTGCGCCGGAGGATGGATGCAGTGAGGGCGGGTCCAGCCGGGTTGGGAAGCCTAGCCCCTCGCGCGGCGGCAAGATGGCGATCGCGCCAAAGTCTCCCTGCTCGCTCCCTCAGAGCGCGCGTCGGCGGCACTGCACCTAACCTCGTATGCTTTTGATATGGAAAGGATAATTGGTGATGACCCCGGCGATTTGGCGGTCGAATTCGAATTTTTTCCCTGAGTTTTCCCGTACGGCAGGGAAATTTGCGAGCCGCTGGTAAGGTCGAGACCGGTCAAGGCATTGAAAAGACTAGGAAAATCTCTCTCGTGAAAAGGCACGCGACCGTCGATTCTGATGCCAAGTTATTGATATGATTAGCTATTATGTATCGCGGTTCAGGATCTCGACGGTGCCCGCGGCGGGGTCGATGCGAAGCTGGTCACCGGTGTGGAAGAGCTGTGTCACGTCGCCCGCGAAGCGGTCGACCAGCGCCACGCCGGCAAATGCCGCACCCTGCGCCAGGATCGGGTTGACCCGGTTGAAGATCAGCGCCCGCGGCACGATCTGCCGCGCCGCCATGTCGTGCAGCATCCAGGCGGTGGCGACACCGCCCTTGGCGCCGTCGAGGACCAGGATCCGGTCGACATAGCTTGCGCCGGCGAGCTGGTGGCTCGGGCGTGAGAAGATCCCGCGGCTGCGGTCGAGATCGTAGCGCGCGCTGAAATTGTCGGCGGCGACGAGTGCGGTGCCGCTGACTGCGGGTCCGATGCCCGGATGGCAGCGCAACACGACCGGCATCTAGAGCACCCTGCCGGCCACCGCCGAGTCGACGCAACGTTCAAGGCTCGCCAGGCTCGACCGATAGCCGTAGCCGCCCAAGATGTTGACGAGCTTCGCCGAGTTGGTCATCAGGCGAGTCCAGCCATTGGCCTCGGCCATCTCGCGCGCATAGCTCTGGTAGAAGCAGATCCCTCGGGCGACGACGGCACCCGCCGCCTCGATGCGGGCGGTCAGGCCCATCCGGTCGGCGGCGTGCTTGATCTCGGGCGAGGTCGCAACGATTACCGTGGTGTCAGGATGGACCTGCCGGCCGTCCAGGGTGCCCGCCACCGCCGCGATCTCGAGCAGCGACAACTGCGGAGCCGCGAAGACGACGACGTCGAGCTTGTCGCCCGGTGCGGCATAGCGGGCGAGAAAGGCCGCGATGTCGGCGGGGCCGATCGAGATCGGAGCGGGCGGAGGGCCGGCGAAGACCGCTTCCTCGGCGGTGACGCCGGGCATGTGGAACAGTGCCACCGAGCCGAAGCTCGCCAGTGCGGCGCCGAAATGCTTCAGAGCATCCGAGCCGGGGGCCTCCGCCAGGCCCTCGATCACCGGGACCTGCCAGTAGGAACCGCAGGCCTCGCCGACGATGCCGCCCAGCGCACCCCATTCGCTGAGATCGCGCGGGCTCGCCGCGAGCCCGAACCGCCGGGTGGCGCGGCGGTATTCGTCGAGGTGATAGCCGTAGCGCGGGGTGCGGCCGGTCAGGGCGGCGGCCAGCGCCGAGGGCCCGCCCTCGAAATTGCTGCGGGCGCCGAGCACGCTGTTGGCATAGATCACCGAGCCGGTGTCGCCCCAGGCGACGTGCTCGCCGCGGAGCGGGGCCATGACCGTCTGATAGTTGATGCAGGTATCGGTCATCAGCACGCCGAAGGCGCGCAACGCCAGGATCGCCCGCATTTCGAGCGCCGCCATCGCGGCGCTCTGGCCGAGCCGGCGATACACCGCGAAGTCGATCCCGCGCGGATCGGTGATCGCCGGCACCCGGACCCGCCGCTCGGGCTCGGGGGCGGCGGCGAGGCCTTCGAGAAAGCGCACCCCGGCCTCGCCCAGGGATTCGGTGTCGGCCATAATGTGCGCCTGCGACACCCTCACGAAATCGGCAGCGTCGAAGAACTCGCCGACCGCGATCTGGTGGGCGATCGCCCAACGCCTCGGCTCGCCGAATTCGCCCGCCAGCATCGCACTCTCTTCAGCTGTCAGCCGCATTAACGAAACCTTGATCTGGTCCGGCTATCGCTTGGGCATGATGGCAGCAGATCCGACATTCCTCTATCTCGGCTGGGCCGCCTTGCTGCTCGCTGTGGTCATGCTACGGCTGTCGGCGAAAATGCGGGCGGGATTCTTTATCGTAGTGATCCTCGCGGCGATGTTTGGTGGGCAAAGCTCACGGGTCGAGCACGTGGCGGAGGAGATCGTCGCCGCGGCCGATTAGTTCGGGGCAGCCTCGATCGTGATCCTGCGCGCGAGGAGATCGTCGATCTCGGGCTCGGCCAACCCGGCCTCGCGCAGGATCGCGCGCGAATGCTCGCCCAGCCGCGGCGCCGGATGCCGAAGCGCGCAGTCGGCGTCGCCAAACCGCACCGGCGGACGTACCAGACGGATCCGCCCCTCGGTTGGATGCTCGGTCAGCGGAAAGAAGTCGACGGCGGCGAGCTGCACGTCGGCCGGCAATTCGGCGAGCGGGTTGACCGGCCCGCACGGGATGTCGGCGGCCTTCAACCTGTCGAGCCAGTAGGCGCTCGACCGGTCGCGCACGCATTGCGCGACGAGCGCGTAGAGCTCGGCGACGTGTCGACTGCGCGTCTGAGCATCGGTAAGGCGCGGATCCTCGGCGAGCTCCGGACGGCCGGCGAGGCAGAAGAAATCCCTCCAGTGCCGGTCGGTGTAGGGGAGGATGCAGATATGCCCGTCGGCGGTGCGATGCGGGCGCCGATCGAGAGCAAGCATCCGGGCATAGCCGGGCGGTCCGATCGGGGGGTCGAAGGTCAGCCCGCCCATATGCTCGGCCATGACGAAGGCGGTCATCGTTTCGAGCATCGGCACTTCGATGGCCTGGCCTCGGCCGGTGTGCGCACGCTGCAGCAGTGCTGCCATTACCGCGTAGACCATGGTCAGCCCGACTGTCTTGTCGCCGATCAAGGTCGGAACGAAGCGGGCGTCGCCGCCCGTCGCCATCTCGAGTGAAACGAGCCCGCACCCGCCCTGGATGATGTCGTCGAAGGCCGGCCGATCGGCGAGCGGGCCGTTCTGCCCGTAGCCCTGAGCCGAGCAATAAACAAGGCGCGGGTTAACGTCTTGCAGCCGCTCCCAGGCAAAGCCCAGACGGGCCATCGCCTGCTGGCGCATGTTGTGCATCAAGACGTCGCTGTGAGCGGCAAGCCGGAGCAGTATCGGCGCCGCTTCGGGCCGCTTCAAATCGAGCACCAGGGAGCGCTTGTTGCGATTGAGATTGAGAAAGACGTGGCCCATCTCGCGATGCCGAGCAGGGCCGGCATAGCGCATGATGTCGCCCTCCGGCGATTCGACCTTTATCACCTCGGCACCGAGATCGCCCAGGATCTGTGTTGCCAGCGGCCCGAGGACGACCGTGGTCAGGTCGAGCACCTTGATCCCGGCGAGCGGGCCTGGTCTTGCTGTGCTCACCGTGGCACCCGGCTCTTGCATTGACGGCTTCGGTATCTTACCCCGTGCTCGCCCTGATCCGGAGGAGGAAGGCGATGCCGGTCACGATGTACCACAACCCGCGCTGCAACACCTCGCGCAGGACCCTGGCGCTGCTGCGCGAGAACGGGGTGGAGCCCACCATCATTGAATATCTGAAGACGCCCTATACGGCGGCACAGCTGAAGCAGCTCCTCGGCCAGCTCAAAATACCGGCGAGCAAGCTCGTGCGGAAGAAAGAAGCGGCCGCCGCCGGCATCGACCCGGCGGCATTGGCGGAGGATGCGCTGATCGAGGCGATGGCCAAGAACCCGATCATCGTCGAGCGGCCGATCGTGGTCTCCGGGCAGAAGGCCGCGCTCGGCCGCCCGCCCGAAGCGGTGCTTTCGGTGCTGTAGCCCGCGCCTCACGGGGCAGGGGTCTGCGCCGAATACTCGGCGGCACAAAACGAGCCGCCCTGATAACGCTCGGCGATCGGGTCGGTCGCCCGACCAGCCTCGGCCGCCAGCACAGCCTCGGCAAAGGGTTCCGAATCGTCTTGCGGCCGGTAGCCGAGCCGCTCGGCGTTGGAATTGTCATACCACGAGCGCCGGTTGTTCGAGACGCCGTAGACGATCTCGTAGCGGATCTCCGGATGCTCGAGGCCGATGCGCACGAGCTGGGCGTAATCGCGCGGGCTGATCCAGATCGACAGCCGGCGCTTGTCGATCGGTTGCGGTCCGAAATTGCCGATGCGGGTGCACAGAAAGCCGATCCCGTGCTTGTCGGCATAGAGGCAGGCAAGCGCCTCGGCAAAGGCTTTGCTGACGCCGTAGCGGCTGTCCGGCCGCGGAACGACGCGATGGTCGATGATATGGTCGCGCGCATAAAAACCGACCGCGTGGTTGCTTGTCGCGACGATAATGCGCTTGACGCGGGCTCGTCGCGCCGCCTCAAACAGGTTGTAGGTGCCGATGATGTTGGATTGAAGGATCACCTCCCACTCATTCTCGCCGGAAATGCCGCCCAAATGGATGATGCCGTCGACGCCGGCGACGATACGCTCGACTGCCGCGAGGTCGGCGAGATCGGCGTAAACGACCTCCTCCCCGGATTGCGCCGCCGCAAGCGGAACACGGTCGGAGATCCGTAAAACCGGATAGATCCCTCGCAGGCTCTCGCGCAGCGACCGGCCGATGCCCCCGCCCGCGCCCGTGATCAGCACTCGATGCATTCCTTTCCTCCTGTGCTCTCGGATCCTTTGCCGCGCGGGTCATGCCACGCCGAGTGGAGCCGTTTCAACCGCCTCCTCGGGTCATTCATCCTTTGTCAAGCGAGTTGTCTCAGGATGGCACCCCTGCGACCCGACCCAAAGATATCGGTCCAAGACTGGACCAGATCCCGAATACCCATGCACCCTCATCGAGCGAACCGTCCACTCTTTCTGCATTTGTGACGCGGAGCAGCGAAACGAGCGACCGTGGAACGATCCGAGCCAAGGTTCGACGGCGATCAAATGCCGAAAATGCGGCTACGGCGCCAGGATATCGTTAGCAACGCGAACCGAAGAGCCGACAACTACATTGCACCGCGAGCGTCTTGGTGCTATAGCGCAGTTCAGTTGGGTAGTAGCTAGCCGCGAAACGGGATGATCGAGGACAGCAGTTTCGTATCAGCCATTTGCTGTGTGTTAATATTCGTCGGGGTTTGAGAACGCTCGACAGGAGCGCAGAGTGCATCGCACGTATCTTCGCGCTATCACAGCGGCCGCTACCCTCCTCGTCGCCGGGTGCGGCGGGCCAACGCTACCCCCGGCACCGCCGGCATCATCGCTGCCCTCCGCGGAGTACCGTATCGGTCCCGGCGACAGCGTGAACATCTTTGTCTGGCGCAACCCCGAGTTGTCGATCAACGTGCCGGTACGGCCCGACGGTCGCCTCTCGATCCCCCTGGTCGAGGACGTCGTGGCGATCGGCAAGACGCCGACCGCCCTCGCTCGCGAGTACGAACAACTGCTCGGCAAATATATCAAGGAACCTCTCGTCACCATCATCGTAACAGGCTTTGTTGGCCCGATTCCCGACCAGATCCGCATCATCGGTGAGGCTACGCAACCCCGCGCGCTTCCGTATCGTGCGGACATGACGTTGCTCGACGCGATGATCGCGGTCGGCGGTATCACCCGATATGCGGCGGGGAACGACACGGTGCTCATCCGTACTGCCCAGGGCGAGCAGGCTACCTACTCAGTCCATCTCAATAGCCTGATCAGAGATGGCGACATCGACAGCAATGTTGCTCTCCGTCCCGGCGATATTTTGATTATTCCACAGCGCCTGTTCTAGATATGCCGTGTCTTCCTGTGACCGATTGTCGTCGCCAAGGCTGACTGATCCGGCTTAAATTCACCGGGGATTGTCATGCCCATTCAACACTATTGGAGCCGGTCATGAGGTGGATACCGCCGCAAGCCATGCCGCTCGTGCAGGCGCTGTGGCGCCATCGATGGTTTGCCGTGGGTACGGCTTGGTTGGTCTGTACCGCTGGATGGATCGGCACTGCTTCAATGCCGACGAAATTTGAATCGTCGGCACGGGTCTACCTCAATACCGACCCGCGCATGACCCCGCTCTTGCACGGGCTGGCCGCGGATACCAACCCCAGCCGTCATCTCGACTTCATGCTGAGCACATCGCTGAGCCGGTCCAACTCGGGGGGCGAAGATAACGGCACTCGGCTGGAACAAGCTCGTGGGATAGTGACCCAACTGAAACTCGAACTCGCCGATGCCATCAGCAAGCGGAACGGGATTCAAAAAGAACTTGCTGCGGTGCCGACAACACTGACACTCGATTAGGGCCCGCAGGTGACTATCACCAGTGGACGGTTGACACCGATCGAGGAGCGGCTTCTGGAGCTTCGTCGAAATCTCGACAGCTTGCTGTTGAAATACACCGAGGAACATCCGGATGTGAAGGCAGCCCAGCAGGCGATCGTACAGCTCCAAGCCGAGGCGACAAAGTCATCGGGCGGAGGTACGGGACAACCTGGCAACGCGGCAAACAAGGGACAGATCGCCAATGGCACCTATGACCAAATCAAGGTCAGGCCGGTTGACGCCGAAGCCGTTGTCGCCGCCGCGCAGCGACGTCTTAGCGAGGCCGAGACCCAACAGACAAAGGTCGAAGCGACTGCGAAAGCGGTACATGGAGTGCTGGTGCAAGCTCAGGACCTTGACCGCGACTACGGCGTCCTTAACAGAAATTACGTGGAACTCATGTCGCGGCGCGAATTGACGCAAATCGCCAATGCCGCCGATACCAAGACTGAAAAGATCAGCATCGGCCTGCACTCGGTAGGCGTGTCGTAAATGGCGGAATCGATTGGATTGATCGAACGCGCCGGGGCGTTGCTGCGCCGACTGGACGCGAACGAATCCGACCCTTTGCCATCGCCCGCCGGAAAGGCCGCTGCCGGCCCTGGCGGTCCGGAACTGGTCCTCGATCGTGGTCTCCTTGCCAGTTATGGGATTACCGTACCCTCGTCGGCGCGATCGAGAACCGTCGAAGAGTTCCGCCTCTTGAAGCGGAACCTGATGACCCAATTCTCACAAGGCGATTCGAGTACGGATCAACGATCCAGCCGGCTAATCATGGTGACCAGCGCCCGGCCGGGCGAAGGCAAGACATTTATCTCGCTCAATCTCGCTCTGGCTTTCGCCTCGGAGAGAGATGTAAAAGCGCTGCTCGTTGATGTCGATACGCAACATTCGACCTTGCGGACCATCCTCGGGATCTCGACTGAGCAGGGGATCGTCGACGTGCTCGCGGGAAACCGCGAATTGTCCGAGGTGCTCATCCAGACGAATATTCTCAATTTTATGGTTCTCCCCTCCGGCCGGGGAGGCCCGCACGTACCGGAGCTGTTTTCAAGCAATAAGATGGCCATCTTGATGGCTGAAATGACGCGGCGTTTTGCCGACCGCTATATCATTATTGATACCCCGCCCTGCATGGCGAGCAGCGACGCCGCGGCGCTCGCTCCGCTGGTCGGACAGATTGTCTTCATCGTCGAGGCACATCACACGCAGCAGGTGGAAATCGAAGCATGCCTAAGTATGCTCAGCACCTGTCCCCGGATCAGCCTACTGCTCAATAAGAGCGATACGATGGCGGGCGAACATTTTGGCTCTTACGAGGATTATTATTATTCTCAAGGTCGTGAGAGTGATGTGCTGCGCTCGGGCAAGCCCGCGTAATTTCACCGCGTCGCGCGCATTTCGGCAATGGCACCTTGGTCTGACATTCTTTCTTCTGCTGCTGGGTGGCCTCACCCGAGCGATACCCGCAGCGGCGCAAGGCGGACCGGAAGCCTTACCTGCCGCCGGCGGTGGCCCCGCCGGTGGCGGCCCCGAAACACCGACGGTTACCGGTGGCGCTCCCGGCGTCCAGCCGGCCCTGCCCGGAGTTGGACCCGATGTCTTGCCGCTTGTGCCGGGAGGAGGCTTCGGTCTTCCAAACCCGCTCAACCCGCCAACCGCAGTAAACAACGCAGCTCCTCCGGTAACGACGGTAGCGCCCATCAGTCCGCTCGGCCTCCCGCCCCTCGGGTTCGGTGTCGTGCCGCTTCAGGCCAATGATCCAAACGCGCCCGCCTATCTGATCCGATCTTACGCGTCGATCAGCGAAACCTTGACGGACAACGCGCACAATGTGAACGCTCCTCGGGACGCCGCCGCCTATACCAACCTCTCACCGGGCTTGTCGATCTCGGCCGACACGCCGCGGCTCCAGGCTGTACTCTCTGGCAATTTAAACACCGCCTTGTACCTTCCCTCCTCGAATTTGAACCAAGTCTACGGTTCTCTTTATGCAAACGGCTTTGGAACGATTGTGCCTGACGCGCTGTTCGTCAATCTCAACAGCGCCGTCACCCAGTCCACTCCCCTGCCCGGCTTTGGCTTTCGGAATCTATCCCAGCTGCCGACAAATCAGCAGACCCAGGTTTTCTCCACTTCCGTCTCCCCTTTCTTGCGGAAGTCGTTTGACGGTCTGGTTGACACCCAGCTGCAATATACATTTAACTCGACGAATTTCGGGGGGAATACGACGGTTGTGGCTACCCCTCTGTCGACCCCGACCAGCCTTGCGTCCAGCACTTCAAGCGAAGGTACCTTTATCGCCGCCACCGGTCAGGATTTCAGGCGTACGCTCGCCCGGCTGACGCTTGACGCCTCGAATTTCAACTCCGGCTCGACCAACCAGAGCTCGCAGTTCAGCGGATTCACCGATCTCGAGTATCGTATTACGCCGCAAGCCGCCGCACTCGCGCGGGTCGGTTATCAGAACCAGCAATATCCGTTTGCCCCGGCGGCAACATTCGTCGGCCCGACTTGGCTGATCGGCGGGGCCATCGGTACTTACGGGTTCGGGTCGGGCCCAGGCTACGTCGCCTTGGAATACGGCCGACAACAGGGCGTTTATGGTTTTACCGGATCGGCGCACTACAACATCACCCCGACGATGGTTTTCACGGCTAGCCTAGTCCAAGGGGTCAGCTCGCCTGGGCAAGACATCGGGAGCACCCTCGCTACCTCGACCCTCGACCCTTTCGGGTCGATCGTCGATGAGTATTCGGGTCTGCCAGTCACGTTCTACAGCTCGGGGCTGGGTATTACGAACAACCCTTACAGACAACATCTGCTAAATCTTGGCGTGACCGACGCGATAGGACTGAACAATTATTCGCTCTACGGCTACTTCGCCAACCAGCAGTCATTGGCACCCACAATACTGGCTCCCGTCACACCCTCAATATCGGCTCCTACTACATCCTCGATATCGGCTCCTACCAAGAGCATCGGGGTGAATTTTACCTGGGGTCGCAGCATCAGGCCTGATCTCAATGGCTACGCCTCGCTCGGCTATTTCAATTCGTCAAACGTGGTCACAACGACTGGCGGAACCCCCGTCAGCACTCAGAACACCATAACCGCATATCTCGGTGTCAACTATACCCTTGCCCAGAATCTGACGGGCTCCATTCTCTATAGTTTCTCGTATCAGTCCAACGGTGCCGGTGGTGCCGTCGGCAGGGGCGCGGATGTCGTAGTCAATCAGCTGACCTTTCAACTCAGCAAGACATTCTGAAACGACGATGTACGCTGAATTTTATGGACTTACCGCGCAGCCGTTCCAGCTCACCCCGGACCCTCGTTTCTTTTTCGAGAGCACGGTGCATCGGCAGGCGATGGCCTATCTGGTCTACGGCCTTCACCATGCCGAGGGTTTCATCATCATTACCGGTGAGGTCGGCGCTGGCAAGACGATCCTTGTCGAAAATCTGCTATCAACGATCGACCGGAGCAGTTTCGTGACAGTGAACATCGTCACGACCCAGCTCACCGGCGATGACCTTCTCCATATGGTCGCCGCCGGTTTCGGCATCGCCAAAGAAAAACTCGCCAAGGGGCCGCTGTTGCAAGGCATCAGCGAGTTCGCGCTGGCTCAGCATCGCTGCGGCAAGCGGGTGCTCCTAATCGTTGACGAGGCACAAAACCTTTCCTTTGAGGCGCTCGAAGAGCTGCGCATGCTGTCAAACATCTTCTTTGACCGGACGATGGCATTGCAGAGCTTTCTCCTCGGTCAACCCCAGTTCCGCGCGACACTTGGTAGCCCGCGGCTCGAGCAACTGCGGCAGCGGGTCACGGCCGCTTATCATCTGGGCCCCCTGGGCGAAGGCGAGAGTAGAGCGTATGTCGAGCATCGGCTGCAGCGGGCCGATTGGAAAGGTGATCCGCATTTCGCCGAGGATTGCTTTCCATTAATCTACCAGCATACCGGCGGAGTGCCTCGGCAAATAAACACACTTTGCTCGAGGCTCCTTCTCTTCGGTTTCCTGGAGGAGCTGCATACGTTGACAGCCCATGCCGTAGAAAAGGTCGCCAATGACTTGCAGGAGGAAATCGCCCTTGTGGCAGCGCCGTCAGCGATCGCCAACTCCCCCACCGAGCCCGTTGGCAGGGACGAGGCTCTCTCGCAAATTAGCCGTCGCCTCGGCGTGCTGGAAGACAGCGTTTACAAGCAAGGACGCGTGATCAAGCGCGCCATCGAGATCGCCGCGAGCTATTTTCAGAGTGAAAGGCCGTGAGCACGGCAGCCGACCCGCTGCAGCGCGGAGCAACCGAAGCCGCCATGGAGGGAGATTCAGCCACTCCCTCGCCAGGTTCGTGGCGACCGATGGGTATGCGCAAGGGCGTCACGAACGCAATGACGATCGACGTCGAAGATTATTTTCACGTTGAAGCTTTCGCTTCGACGATCGATCGTAAGGAATGGGACCGCCTGCCTCAGCGGGTTGAACGCAACACCGAACGCATTCTCGACGTTCTCGCTGAGTCCGAGGCTCAGGCGACGTTCTTCGTATTGGGTTGGATTGCCCGACGACATCCCGCGTTGGTGCGACGGATACTTGCGGATGGGCACGAGGTGGCGAGTCACGGGTCCGATCACATGCGGGTCGATCGGCTGTCGCCCGAAGCCTTTCGCGCGGATGTGCGCCAAAGCAAATATATCCTTGAGGATACCGGTGGTTCCCTCGTGCGCGGTTATCGGGCTCCGACGTTTTCGATCAGCCGCAATACTAGCTGGGCTCACGCCGTTCTACTGGAAGAAGGCTATCGCTACAGCTCCAGCGTGTATCCGCGCAAACACGATCTTTACGGGAGCCCTGGCGCGCCGCGCACTCCTTTTGCACCGATTCCGGGATTTGTTGAGGTGCCTTTGACCACGGTTCGCATTTTCCACATCGACGTGCCGGCCTCGGGCGGCGGCTATTTCCGCCTGTTTCCTTACCGCCTGACCCGGTGGCTACTGGATCAAGCATATCGCAGCAACCGGGCGCCTGCTGTATTCTATCTGCATCCTTGGGAAGTCGATCCGGACCAGCCCCGCCAGCACCAAGCCCCCCTCTTGTCGCGGCTTCGCCATTACCTCAATCTCGGTCGGACCGAGTATCGGTTACGGCGTCTGCTCGGCGATTTTGAATGGGCACGCATGGACCGTCTCTTCCTGACCGATGGCGCAGAACCAGTTCCGTTGATCACCTCATGGATGGATCGCAACTCACGGTCGCAGTGAGGCCGTTTTGGGCCGGCGATGAGCGCAGATGGGACCAGTTCGTCCAGGCCCACGCGAGCGGGACGTTTTTCCACCTTTCGGGATGGAAGCGGGTAATCGAGCGAGCGTTCGGCCACCGCACCTATTATCTGATTGCAGAACGTGGCCCGGCGGTCAGCGGGGTGCTGCCCCTAACCCACGTCAAATCACTGCTATTCGGGTCATCCCTTATATCGAACGCATTCAGCGTGTACGGCGGACCGATCGCCGAAGACACCGAAACGCTGTGCAAGCTCGAAGCTGAAGCCGTCCGATTAATGGACACGATCGCGGTTCCCGTGCTCGAGCTGCGCGATTTCTCTGCCACCCGTGCCGATTGGCCGAGTAGGAAAGATCTTTACGCATCATTCCGTAGGTCGCTCGATCCCTCTGTCGACCGCAATTTGAAATCGATCCCGCGCAAACAGCGCGCCATGATTCGAAAGGGAATGCTCAACAAATTAAAGTCGGAGATCGACGACCGCGTAGATCGGCTGTATCGCGTCTACTCTGAGAGCGTCCACAACCTTGGGACACCTGTCTTCTCCGAGTCTTATTTTCGCATTCTCCGTGAAGAATTTTCGACGTGCTCCGATATTGTTACCGTCACATGCGATGGACACGCTGTGGCCTCGGTGCTCAACTTCTACTTCCGCGACGAAGTTCTCCCTTTTTATGGAGGCGGAGTGCGCTCAGCGCGAGCCCTCTCTGCTAATGATTTCATGTATTGGGAGGTGATGCGCAGAGCGTGTGAGCGGGGCTACCGCAATTTTGATTTCGGGCGAAGCAAGATTGGCACCGGGTCATTCGCGTTCAAGCGCAATTGGGGCTTTCAACCTACACCGCTCATCTATCAATACCGCTTGTCGCCGGGAACTTCGATACCTGATTTGAATCCCCTAAATCCCAAGCTCGCGATATTTATCGCTGGCTGGAAGCGATTACCGCTAGCTGTCGCAACCCGGCTTGGCCCCTTGATCGTCAGGGGGATCGGCTGACACGAACTGCGTTTTCACGGAAAGTTTCTCGTCCGTATGACCGAGGGCAGGGGAGCCGCGCGAGCGTTCCCCTGCCAGCTGCCCCGCGCTATCACCTTACTCGATGATTGCGAGCACGCCGGGGCCATTTCATAACTGGATGAAATCCGTGACAGTCCTTCCCTCTACTCCAAACGGGCCGTTGCTTGCGCCCGGATGGCGCCCGGCATTGATCCTGATTGGCATAGCGAGCTTCGTTTTTGGCATCGCGTTCCGACAAGAAATAATCGGAGCGGTGCGAGTGTGGATCGACTCGACTGCCTATAATCACTGCTTTCTCGTCTTACCCCTTGCCGGATTCCTCCTTTGGGAGAGGCGAGCGGTTATCTCATCGGTCTCGCCGCGCCCGACGCTGTACCCGTTGCTGGTGATGCCGGCTCTATCGGGGATTTGGCTTCTTGCGGTAGTTCTCGACATTCAGGAAGGCCGGCAGCTCGTTATGGTGTCGATGTTCCAGGTCGTGCTTCTCGTAGCGCTCGGACCTCGCGTGTTTTGGCGGCTGCTGGCGCCGTTTCTGTTTCTGTTTTTTCTCGTGCCGAGCGGAGCATTTCTCGTTCCTTCACTGCAGACGATTACTGCCGACATCGCCGTTGCTGGGTTGCGGTTCTTCCACGTTCCAGTATTTTCGGACGGCTATATGATCGAAATACCGGAGGGTCCATTCGAAATCGCCGAGGCCTGTGCTGGTTTGCGCTTTCTGATTGCTTCGAGTGTTTTCGGGTGTTTCTTCGCCGTGGTGATGTATCGAAGCTTTCTGAAACGTATATTGTTTATCATGATGTCGGTTGTAGTCCCTATAGTCGCCAACGGATTGCGGGCCCTTGGCATTATCGTTTTGGCTCACCTTGAAGGCAGTGCGGCGGCAGTCGAAGCCGATCACATCCTCTATGGTTGGGTATTCTTTACACTTGTGATCATGATCCTGATCGCGATCGGAATGGCCTTCGCAGACAAACCTGGATGGCGCCCCCCGGTCAGGTCGACGACGATGGGCAAGACGTCTCTCTGGCGGTTCGCCGTCGCTGTTTCGGCTGCTGTCCTCCTTGCCCTATCCGGCCCAACTTACGCGTACCGCCTGGACAGCCTGTTCCCAGCTGCCGAGCTACCCCAGGCCAACAGCCCGCATGTCGCTCCATCATGGCATCCCCTGTCTGGTGCGCTCCCGAGCTGGCACCCCCTGGTGCACGGCGCCGATCGTGAATTTCTCGAAGAGTTTGAGCAGCCGGGATCCGGCATCGTCGTCCGTTATGTCGCGCTCTACCGTTTGCGCGCGATAGGGAACATGCTAACAACGACCGAAAATCGGCTGGCGGACGACGGTGAGTGGCGCATCGCCGAACGCGGTGAAGCCGTTTTCTGTTTGGGCGGCGAAAAGATTGCGGTGACGAGTGCTGAAATCGTCAGCGGACCGCGTCGCCGGCTCGTCTGGTCCTTCTATATCGTCGATGGAAGAATCACGGCCCGGCTTTTCGAGGCCAAGCTGTTGCAGGCCCGCGCAGTGCTGCTCCAGCGAGCGCGCGTGGCAGCTTTGGTAGCGGTTTCTGCGAGCATGGACGACCCTGGCAATCCCGCTGAAAAACAGCTTACCCGTTTCTTGGCGGCAAGCCAATCGTTGCCTCAGTATGTCGATTCGCTTCGCATCGCTGAGTCCGAACCCGGCGTCTAACGCTCATAAGGACGACGGTGGAGTTGCGCCAAACTGGCCGTCAGGTCAACCGCAACCGCTTGCAACGGCTGATGCGGATGATAGGGCTCGAAGCGCCGGGCCCAAAGCCGAAGACGAGCCAATCGGCAGCGCAGCACCGGGTCTAGTCCAACTTGCTGCGCGGGCTGGCGATTGATCAACCGAACCAGTTGTCTATCGGACACGATGGATACCTCGTTCTGCCTCGGCGCACTCAAAGACGCCTTGTGGAAGGGACGGCCAAAGATCTTCAACACCGACCTAGCCGCGCAATTCACCAGTGCAGCGTTTACCGATAGGTTGGCAGCCGCCGGCGTGCAGATCCGCATGGACGGTCGCGGCCGCTGGTTGGATAATGTTTTCGTCGAGCGGCTGTGGAGTAAGCGCTCGGTGAGCAGGGGGCCGGCTCAACCGCCGGTGTAGTCGGCGCAGGGGAGTTGCCGAGTACGAGCCGGGGCAGGCCGCGGTGCAGATGGGATTGGCCGGGTTGCCAGTTCCAGGGCAGCAATTCGGCGACGCGTTTGGCCGGGGGGTCGGCGGTCCGCGCGAGGACGTCGGCGAGATAGGCCTGCGGGTTGAATGAGCTTTGCCGTCGCGATTAGCGAGTAGATTGCCGCGGCGCGCTGGCCGCCGGCATCGGACCCGCCAAAGAGATAATTCTTGCGGCGGATAGTGACGCCGCGCAGGGCACGCGCGGCCGGATTATCGTCGAGGCTCAGGCGGCCGTCCTCGAAGCAGCGGCTCAGCGCGGTCCAGCGCGCCCGCATATAGAGGAAGGCCGCCGTGAGCTCGGATTTGCACGAGAACTTGGGCACGGTTTCCTCAACCCAAGCTGCGAGCACCTCGGCGATAGGCTTTGATTTGAGCTGGCACTGCTGCTGCCTCTCGCCGGCGGGTGATCCGTTGATTATTTCCTCGACGGCATAGAGCTAGCCGCTCCGCTCGAGCGTCTGTTTGGCGGTCGGCGACGTGGTTGGAGCATGAAATCGAAGAACCTGCGGCGCACATGCGCCCAGCAGCCGGCCTCGACAATCCGCCCGGTCTCGAACAATCCATTGAAGCCGGCATAGCCGTCGGCATGCAGTACACCGGTGAAGCGCTCGAGGTGAGCCCGTCGGTGCTCACCTTTGCGCTCGGGCGAGTAGAAGAAGACTGCCGCTGGGGGCCGGACACCGCCAAAACGGCCGCTCATCACGAACATAAGTCCACAATCGTCCCGTCTTGGTCCGGCCGCTGCCCGGCGCTAATACTGGGACCGGGGTGTCGTCGCCATAGAGTGGCTCTGAGGCCATCCCATCGGCGGCGAGCACTCGGTGAGCGAGGCGAGTGCTGCCGTCGTGGCACCGACGCAGCCCGACAGTGTGTCGAGGTCTCCAGGTTGACACCGTCGCGCGCATAGATCTTGGCCCGGCGATAGAGCGGCAGGTGGTCGTCGTATTTCGACACGACGATATGGGCCAACAATCCGGCACCGGCGCGACCGCGGGTGGCCGGGCGCCGGGGCCTGGACCACCGTTTCGGAGATCCCCTCAGCGTCCGCCGGATCGTTCTTGTTGCGCCGGACGTAGGCCTTCGCGTGGGCCGGTGGGATCAGCCGCACCTCGTGGCCTAGCTTGGCGATCTCGCGCGCCCAGTGGTGCGCCGTCGCACACGCCTCCATCCCGACCAGGCGCGGCGGCTTGGCAAAGAACGCCAAAACTCGCCTGCGTGAAGGGGCGTCCACCCCATCAAGCCCGAGGACATTCTTGATCTGGACGAGCTAGTTAGCATCGAGCCGCCGCGCCGCTTTGGGCGGGATTGAGCCATCCGTTGCTACCCTGGACCGCGGGTCGCCACTGGGGTCCACAGGTAACCCCCGGCGCATCGCTCGCCGGACTAATTGGGGTCGCTCCGCAATGCGCGGGTCCCCCTCATGGACTCCGTGGACGAACCGCTCAGCCGGAGCCGCTCCATCATCAAGAACCAGCCAAGGGGGGTCAATTCCGGATGTAGTTTTACAGACAGATCGAGGGATACCTATCCGAGAGCATGGGGCAATGCGACCTCGCGAGCCTGATCAGGCGTCGATCCACGGAACCCATACGGCCTGCGGCCGGGTGCCGCGATGACAGGCCGGACACATGACCGCAAGCGACCTTGGGTCCCAGTACGCGAAATTCTCCTTGCGAGCTGGGGGGCCATCCACACGCGTCATCGGGCAGGCCGCAGGCCGGGCCCGTGGGCCAATGGTCTCGTGAAGTGCATCGGCATCGGTCAGTGGTTCCGCTTCTATAATAAGAGCCGGCCGCATCAGGCCTTGAGTTACAAGATTTCCGGCGGCGGCCTGGGCGGCTGAAGTGAGCCCTACGGATTTGCCGCTGCGCTTGGATGATACTGGCGCGTCGCTCACAATCCCACAGGCCAACAACCACAAATCGTCGTGTACATTCGACGAGGAAGAGCGACGGCCTTTACCTTACGCACCTGCTCCTATGGTCCCGCGTCTAGGGTCCTCCGCTAACTTCCTAGCCGTCCCCCGGCAGACAACTATGTTTCTGGGCGTGCTCAGTGTGTTGCGGCGAACTCCATCTTTCGGCGAGCGCCTTGACCTCAAATGGGGTCGCGGCGCGACCGCCGATCTCTCCGGCGAAAAACTCCAGATACTGCTCGATCCGGCGCAAAAAGCGGCGCAAATCCGCCTCGTTCTGCACGTAGGGTGTGTTGCCCGGTGCGAGCGAAGAACTGTGATAACTAAAGCTGAAGACGCGCTGCCCCTCGTGCAGGAGTGCACGGGTCAGGCGCCGTAGTTCGTCGAAGGAGATACCTTCGGGCGTCAGCGTAATGCGCTCGACGAGCCGAAGCCTGACGAGAATCCCGGGTACATGGAGCGCCTTCAAGCGTTCGTTCATCGTCAACGCATACGCCAGGCTTCCGGTATGCGCAAGCAGCCCAGTATAGCCGATGGAGAGAGGTATCTCGAGCAGCGCCGGGGGTTCGCCAAACCAATAAGGATGAGCGCCACAATGCGAGAAATCGGGCCCGAACTGCCGCATAAGATTAGTTCCGGGGACCACGCTAAGATCGATCTCGTAGCCGAGTTCGGCAAGGATCTGCGCTGTCGCACGACCGACTCCATAGCGGCCCGCCTTATAAATGCGTGGCCGCACTCCGACGTTCTCTTGGATAATTCGGCTCAGCCGCACTAGCTTCTCGCGCTCAAGCTCAAACGGCAAATTACCGGGATATGAGTTCTCGTCTGTCTTCGGTTCAAAAAAGGGTGGATTGTCCCAGGGCTGTAGGTGGGCACCGATTTCACAGGTGCCCGAGCGATGGAACTCCCGAATAATCTCATACGCTTCCGGTGTGCTGCTCACTGGATAGTCTAGGACATAGGTCGGTCGGACCTGGTATCGTTCGAAGATCCGTTGCACTTGCATTTGGGATTTGACCGACGTCACGCCCATCGCCCGACGCAGCCGATGTCGCGCCCAGTCGAATTCGGCTTCGGTATCGACGACCACCACGACCATCGGCAATTGCTCTGCCGGCCAGTGGATTGTCCGCCATGTGCTAGGGTCGAGCATGCCTCACCCGAATGTTCAACCGCTTGCCTATTTGGCGACGAGGCTAGGGCGTTACGATTAGATCATATGATAGCGACAAACCTTCTTCGCGACATAAACCTTTCACGAACTTGTCACGAGATAGGTAAAGAATAGGTAAAGAATCTCATTCCTTCGCAACTGTCTTAGGGTAAACTGCTCCTCACGCTTGCCGCTATGCGGCCTACGATGGAATGGTCGCTCCCTAACAGCTACGACGATGGTAACCTTTGCCACAGCGGGCAACTCGGCTCCCTCCCTGATGTGTCAGCACGTTCTCCATGTCTTCCCGAGTTTCGGGATCGGAGGCGTGCCACTTCGCATGGTTCGCATAATCAATCATTTTGGCAAGCGCTTCCGTCACACAGTAATCGCGCTCGACAACAATTTCGAAGCCGCGGGTGGCCTCGACGGCGATCTCGACCTGGTGCTATCGCCGGTGCTGGCCCTGAAAAGGGGGACGCTCCATACTGTGCTCGACAGCGCTCTCGTATTACGAAGAATGCGCCCCGATCTTCTGATCACATATAACTGGGGGGCGATCGAATGGGCGATGGCCAATCGCCTGTGGCCGGGTTCCCGCCACATCCACATCGAGGCTGGCTTTAGCCGGCGAGAGGCAGATTCGCAGATCCCTCGTCGGGTGCTGTTCCGCCGCTGGGCGCTCGCCCGATGTGCCCTGGTAGTAGTGCCCTCGCACCTGCTCGAGGATTTAGCCCGCCGCGTATGGCGTTTGCCCGTGGAGCGCGTGAGGTATGTGCCGAACGGCGTCGATGTCGCGCGCTTTTCCTCCCCCGTCCGCACACCCGGCTTTGCTCGCCGACCCGACGAACTGGTAATCGGGACGGTCGCGCCATTGCGCCCCGAAAAGAATGTCGGGCGCCTCCTACGGGTATTCGCGACGCTCGATACTTCCATCACTACGCGGCTCGTAGTCGCCGGTGAAGGAGTCGAGCGGCCTGGACTCGAGCGACTGGCGGGCGAACTCGGTATTGCCGACCGCGTCGTTTTCACGGGCCAGGTAGCTCCCGAAGCGGTCCTTGGTACGTTTGATTTATTTGCTCTGTCGTCCGATACAGAACAGATGCCGAACGCGCTGCTCGAGGCGATGGCGGCGAGCCGAGCCGTTGCAGCAGTAAATGTCGGAGATGTTAAGACAATCGTGTGCCAAGATAATCGTGACTTCGTCGTTGCACGCGACGATGGCCCAGCCTTTGCCGCGGCGATCTCGACGCTGCTTCGAGATCCTGAAAAGCGCCGCACGCTCGGCGTCAGGAATCGCGAGCGAGTTGTCGACGCATACTCGCAGGAGCGAATGTTCGCCGCGTATTCGGAAATCTTCGCCGCGGGGAGAGAGCAATGAGACGAGCTGCATTTGCAAGTGCGTCGCCTTGTTCGCGCCACCTGGCTGGAATAAGGTCGTACTCATTCGGCTTTTCCAATTCCTTATCGCCGGGTCATAACAGATGTGTGGCATAGCGGGTATTTTCGACTATCGCGGGCGGGCCCAGATCGATCGAACCCTGCTTCGACGCATGACCGATATCCTCGGTCATCGCGGACCTGACGGCGATGGCTATCATATCGAGCCGGGGGTCGGGCTTGGCCACCGTCGGCTGGCGATAGTCGACCTCGCGACCGGCGACCAACCGCTATTCAACGAGGATGGGACGATCTGCGTCGTCTATAATGGCGAGATCTACAATTTCCAGCCGCTGATGGCTGAACTTGCAGCGTTGGGCCATATATTCCGCACCCGCTGCGATACCGAGGTAATTGTCCACGCCTGGGAGGAATGGGGCGCGGCGTGTCTCGATCGCTTCAATGGCATGTTTGCCTTCGTGCTGTGGGATGCGGCGAAGGAGGTGCTGTTCCTGGCACGCGACCGACTCGGCGAGAAACCTCTTTATTACAGCTTTCTCTCTGATGGACGACTGCTTTTCGCTTCCGAACTGAAATCGCTGCTGCTGAGCCCGCGGGTCGATCGAGAGTTCGATCCTCAGGCGATCGAGGAGTTCTTCGCCTTTGGCTATGTGCCTGACCCGCGTTCGATCTACCGCGGCGTCCGCAAACTAGCCCCCGCGCATTATCTGATGGTCCGACGCGGCGAGCCGCCGCCGGAACCGCGCCCCTACTGGGACCTGCGGTTTCTTGACGGCGCGCCCGTCCGCCGCGACGAGGTCGAGGAAGAGTTGATCGCGCGCCTGCGCGAATCGGTTCGCCTGAGGATGATCGCCGATGTTCCGCTCGGAGCATTCCTGTCGGGCGGTGTGGATTCCAGCGGCGTGGTGGCGATGATGGCCGGGCTGAAGGCCGACCCGGTCAGCACGTTCTCGATCTCATTTGGCACTCAAGGGTGGGACGAATCCGCCTTTTCTCGCGAGGTTGCCGAGCGCTATGGCACCGATCACCACGTCAGAGCGGTCGATCCAAATTCTTTTGATCTCCTCGACCGGTTGGCGACGATCTACGACGAGCCGTTCGGCGACAGCTCGGCGATGCCGACCTTCCGCGTCTGCGCCGCGGCCCGCGAGAATGTGACCGTCGCCTTGTCGGGCGATGGTGGGGACGAAGTTTTCGCCGGCTACCGGCGCTATCGCTGGCACTGTTTTGAAGAGCGGGTGCGTGGTTGGGTGCCAGAAGCGTTGCGCCGTCCCTTATTTGGC
>Ga0209448_10000154_pt1 | contig 24453 bp, 24 predicted proteins | sample BogFormECP14_OM2_FD_188245 | JGI IMG/M metagenome (GOLD analysis project Ga0209448, IMG submission 188245) | Bog forest soil microbial communities from Calvert Island, British Columbia, Canada - ECP14_OM2 (SPAdes) (version 2) | ecosystem: Environmental > Aquatic > Freshwater > Wetlands > Bog ... | reverse complement strand
ACATAGCCGCTCGTCATCGTGACATTGACCGTACAAAATCGGGAACTGCCGACGGCAAACCCGTTGCCATAACTCGCGGTAGAAAAATTGTTGCCCGATGCATAGGACCAAACTTCGGCAGCGCCTTCGGCGGCTTTGTTGCCGGGCGGCCCCATGCAGCCGAGCACCTGTTCTTTCGAGAGCCCGATCATTCTGCTTGGCGCGGTGTTGGCGATCTCCGCGCGCTGCATCGCGCAAGCCGACGGTGACGCCGATAGCCCAATGCAAGACATGCCTTCGCGCGCATGGTCGCCTCCGCTGCTACCAACGATAGAGGCGCACGGCCGTTTCTACAATCGATCGAACGGCGGGCAACCGGCGCTTTGGCCTTGCCGCTTCCCAGCCGCTTCCCAAGCGCATTTTCTGGGAAGCGGTATATCGAAGAAGTGCTTGTTTTTATTGGTCGGAGCGCCGAGATTTGAACTCGGGACCCCCAGTCCCCCAGACTGGTGCGCTAACCGGGCTGCGCTACGCTCCGAACGCCGGGGCCCGAGCGAGTTGGACCCTACTGCTTGGTCGAGCACGACGTTTGCCGAAAACCGTTCCGTTCTTCGGCACCGCGCTCGGGGAAAGCTTGATTTCAGTGTCTGTACTGACTTTCCGACGGGCTGGCAATTGAGGACCTCGGCACGCCTGCGCCAGCCTGCAGGCTCATTGGTAAGCCGCTGTAACAATTCTACTATCGCCATGGACCGTGCGGTGCTCCGCTCGACACCGCTAGGCTCGAACACGGCAGTACCGTCGGCGCTAATCCATTGCGAAACCTGCCCTCGCGCATTGCGGTTTTGCGACGTATAGAGGGGCTTCTCGCGCGGTTACCCACCCCTTTTGAGAGCGGACCCCCTTTGAAGCGGCTCTATAGCGCAACCTTCAATTCGCTCCGGGGCCTCATCGACGGTATCAGAACCGAAGCCGCCGTGCGCGAGGAGGCGATCCTGCTTGCCGTGGCGGTGCCGGCAGGCTTCGCGCTGGCGCCGAATGCCGCCTGGTACGTCGCCATGATCGGCGGCATCCTTATGGTTCTCGCCATCGAACTCCTGAATACCGCTGTCGAAAAGCTATCCGACCACGTCACGCCCGAGCACCACTATGCGATCGGGCGGATCAAGGATTTCGGTTCGGCCGCGGTGTTCTGTGGCCTGAGCTTCGCCGGTCTGATCTGGATTGCCGCAATCGCCGTGCGGATCGGATTATTGTGACGTTATCGCACGCCGGCGCGGCTTAATCCGTATGCGCCGCCGCTCGGATGGGCCCGTAAAGCGCGGCAATCATCAGGCCTATCGCGCCCGCCGCATAGACGGCCGCGTAGACGGCAAGGAAGCCGACGAGATCGAGCTTGGCAAAAAGCGCGACGGCGCTCGCGATCACCATCATCGCGGCGACCACAGCACCATTGAGCGCCGTGCTGCGGAAAAAACCGGTATATTGCAGCAAGACCTCGGCTACGATCTGCACGACACTCGCCAGCACCAGCGCGACCACGATCGGCGTCACCTCAGGCGGCATGGTCGCGCCGCGCGTGCTATGCTCGCTCACGGCAAATGTGGCCTTTGACCGCCGGTTGACGCTATTCTTGCCGTGGCAAAAGATTGTCAACTTGGTCCTGCGATAACGTGCTTGCGATAATTTAGCCCAAGCTCCCAAGCTCCTAAGCGCAATGAGGCAAGGTCCGTGGCTGGCCTGAAACAGACGATTATCCGCGGCGGTTTGGAGTCGCTGTATTTCAGCGGCGCGCATGCTGCGCTGCGGCCATTTCTCGGCGGCGTCGGCGCGATCTTGACACTGCATCATGTGCGCCCACGGCGTCCGGGCCGGTTCCAGCCGAACCATCTCCTCGAAGTGACGCCGGCCTTCCTGACCCGCGTGGTGCAGGATCTGCGCCGCTCTGGCGTCGATCTGGTCAGTCTTGACGAATTGCACCGGCGCATGACCGAGGGCGACCTCGCCCGCCGTTTTGTCTGCCTGACATTCGACGACGGCTATCGCGACACGCTGCAATGGGCCTATCCGATTCTGAAAGAGGCCGGCGTGCCGTTTGCCATCTATGTGCCGACGAGCTTTCCCGACCGGCTCGGTGAATTGTGGTGGCTGGTGCTCGAAGCCGTCATCGGACGCAATGACCGCGTGGGGCTTGTGATCGACGGCCGCGACCGCAAATTCGATTGTAGGACTATTGCGGAAAAGCGCGCGCTCTATGACGAGATCTATTGGTGGCTGCGCGCGCGGCCCACCGAGGCCGAAATGCGGAATGTCATCCGCAATCTCGCCGCCTTCTATCAGGTGGATGTCGCGGCCTTCTGCAATGAATTGTGCATGTCCTGGCCTGAACTCGCACAACTCGCCGCCGATCCGCTCGTCACCATTGGCGCACATACGGTCAATCATCCGATGCTGGCGAAACTGACCAAGGAAGCCGTGCGCTCGGAGATGGATTTGAGCCGCTCGGTCATCGAGGCGGCGCTGTCGGTGTGGCCGGAGCATCTGTCGTATCCGTATGGGGACCGCTCGTCGGCCGGCTCGCGCGAATTCGAAGTGGCAGCCGAACTCGGCTTCAAGACCGCGGTCACGACGCGGCCCGGCATGTTGTTTGCCGAGCACAGCCAGCACCTGATGGCGCTGCCGCGTATTTCACTCAATGGCGACTATCAGCGCATGCGCTATGTGCGGGTGCTGTTATCCGGCAGCGCGACGGCGATGTGGAATGGCTTCCGCCGCGTCGAGGCGGCTTGAACAGGAGTCAGTAATCGGTAATCAGACCGATACACGTCTGATTACTGCTTTCTGACTCCTGGTCTTGCCATCCATGACACGATCGGTATCGCTGGCAAAACCCAGCCCAAGCCTGCGATCACATAATAGGCGACCGAGAGCACGGAATTGTCGCGGATGGACGGCGCTTGAGCCAGCGCCATCGCCAACAGCGCCCAGACGACCACCAGCACGAACAGCGCCAAAGTCCCCAAAAGTTTGCGCATACGGATCGGCATAGCGAGCGGAACATAGCGTCGGTTGCGAGGGCAGGGGGCAGCACTATATGGTCCGCGCGACTGCGACAAGTGATCCGGGCATGACTGTCGAATTATCGAACCAACAGGCGCGGGCGATCCGGCTCTGGCTTTACGCCGTCGCCGCGATGGTGCTCGCCATGGTTTTGGTCGGCGGCGCGACGCGGCTCACCGAATCCGGACTGTCGATCACGGAATGGCAGCCGGTGATGGGTGTCATGCCGCCGCTCAGCGACACACAATGGCAGAGCGAATTTGCAAAGTACCAGGCCATTCCGCAATACCGCGAACTCAACAGCGGCATGAGCCTTGATGCGTTCAAGACCATCTATTGGTGGGAATGGACGCATCGGCTGATCGGCCGCACCATCGGCATGGTGTTTCTCTTGCCGTTCTTGTGGTTCTTGTGGCGTGGTTGGATCGGCCCCGGATTGCGCAACCGGCTCGGGCTGATTTTCGCACTCGGCGCGCTGCAGGGCGCCGTTGGCTGGTGGATGGTTGCCTCTGGCTTGGCCGACCGCGTCGAAGTCTCGCAATATCGTCTCGCCACCCATCTGGTGCTGGCGTGCCTGATCTATGTCGCGCTGATCTGGACTGCACAACGCTGGGACAAGCAGCCGTCGGCGCCAACGCCGCCGCCCGCGCGGATTCGCTTTGGCGCCACAGCACTTCTCGTGCTGGTCCTCGTGCAGATCTATCTCGGCGCCATCGTCGCCGGACTGCGTGCGGGCCACATCTACAATACCTGGCCGCTGATCGACGGCGCGCTGGTGCCGGAGACCGTGCGGTTGTTTTTTGTTGCGCCGCTGTGGCTAAATTTCTTCGAGAATACGCTTACCGCGCAGTTCGATCACCGCATGGTGGCCTATGCGATGTGGATCGCCGCGCTTCTCCACGCCTTCAGCGTGGCGCGTGCGATGAAAAAAGGCGGGCCGGTGCTCGCCGGCGGCGTTCTGCTCGCACTGGCCGTGACGCTACAGGCGGCGCTCGGCATCTGGACGTTGTTGATGGTGGCGAAGCTTTCACTCGCTCTCCTGCATCAGGCGATGGCGATGGTCGTATTGACCGTTGCCACGGTGCATGCGGCGTCGGTCGCCGAACGCGCGCCGCATGCTCAGGCGCTTGAAGTGCCCTCGCGCCTGAAAACCGCCGAATAGTGGTAGGGTGGAATCTCGACGACGCGCACGAGCCTGAGTCCGGAAGGCTCGACGGCGGCCCTTACGTCGTTCGGCGACATTCGCAGTTCCATCTTCGGGCCGCGCGGCTGCCCCAAGACCGTGGTCTCTTCTCGCGGCTTTTGATGCCAGTTCACAATCGCGAATTGTCCGCCGGGCGCGAGTATTTTCGCAACGCTATGACACAGCCGCGTTCTGTCCGGCACGCCGTGGAAGGCGTTGGCGAGGAAGACAAAGCCGACCGGCTCGGTGACGACCTTGGCGAGATCGCACGCGTCAGTGACGACGAACGCGCAATTGTCGAGCCCCGCTTCGGCGACGCGGCGCTGCGCGATGTCAGAAGCGCGCGGTCAATGTCGATGGCCATGACCCGGCGCGCGACCTTCGCCATGGGCAACGTGAACCAGCCGTTGCCGGCGCACAGATCGATCGCTGTCACACCCGGTGTGAGCCCCGACTCGCTCAGCACATGCGCGGGATCCGGCCATAGCGCTTCCCACCAGCCGGCGTCCGGCATTTCCGTGCCTTGAAAGAAGCCCGGTAGGGTCACCAAAGGCTCCGCGCCGGGAGCGCTCGCGTCATTTTGCTGCTGAGCAGCAAACGCGCCGCTTTAGACCGCCGCTCAGTCGACCGCCAGCGCCTGTTCGAGATCGCCGATGATATCGTCCTTGTCCTCGATGCCGATCGAAAGCCGCACCACGTCGGGCCCGGCGCCGGCTTGCACCTTCTGCGCATCGCTGAGCTGGCGATGCGTGGTCGAGGCCGGATGAATGATCAGCGAGCGCGTGTCGCCGATATTGGCGAGATGCGAGAACAGTTGCACATTGGAGACGAGTTTCACGCCGGCGTCGTAGCCGCCCTTGAGCCCGAAGGTGAAGACGGCGCCGGCGCCGTTCGGGCAATATTTCTTGGCGAGGTTGTGATAGCGGTCGCCGGCGAGGCCGGGATAGCTGACCCAGGCCACGCTCGGGTGCGCCGCGATCCATTCCGCGACCGCGAGCGCATTGTCGCAGTGCTTCTGCATGCGCAGCGGCAGCGTCTCGATGCCGGTGAGAAAGAGAAAAGAGTTGAACGGCGACAGTGCCGCTCCGATATCGCGCAGCGCCAAGACGCGGCACGCAATGGCGAAAGCAAAATTGCCGAATGTCTCGTGCAGGATGATGCCGTGATATTCCGGCCGTGGCTCGCACAGCATCGGATAGCGCCGCTCGCGCGACCAATTGAACGTGCCGCCGTCGACGATCAGGCCGCCGATCGAATTGCCGTGGCCACCCAAAAATTTGGTCAGCGAATGCACGACGATGTCGGCGCCGTAATCAATCGGCTTGCACAGGTAAGGCGTGGCGAGGGTGTTGTCGACGATATAGGGCACGCCGGCGCGACGCGCGATCTGGGCGACCGCCTCCATATCGGTGATGACGCCGCCCGGATTGGCAATCGACTCTGTGAAGATCGCCTTGGTCTTCGGGCTGATCGCGCGTTCGAACGAGGCGGGATCGTCGGGATCGGCCCAGACCACGTTCCAGCCGAAATTCTTGAACGCATGATTGAATTGGTTGATCGAGCCGCCATAGAGTTTTTTCGACGCCACGAATTCATCGCCGGGCTGCATCAGGCAATGAAACACCAAAACCTGCGCGGCGTGGCCCGACGCTACGCCAAGGCCCGCGGTGCCGCCTTCGAGCGCCGCGACCCGCTCCTCAAGCACGGCCGTCGTCGGATTGCCGATGCGCGTATAGATGTTGCCAAAGGTCTGCAGGCCGAACAGCGAGGCGGCGTGATCGACGCTTTCGAACACATAGGACGTTGTCTGATAAATCGGCGTTGCGCGCGCGCCGGTCGTCGGATCGGGCTGCGCGCCGGCGTGAATGGCAAGCGTTGAAAATCCCGGGATCCGTTCGGTCATAGCTGTTCCCTCTTGGGTCCTGACTTTTGGGTCTTGCCTTTTGTGTCTTGCCCTTTGGGCCGATGCGTATTGAGAAAAACCGACCATGCCGGTTTAGGGCCAAAGCCGTCAAGGCGCGCAGGGACCATTGCGTCTATGGGGAAGGCAGCCAAGACCTGCGCTGTTTGGCGCGACGATTGCGGAAATCTATACTCTCACTTGAAGCGCAAGCTTACTTGAAACGCTTGAGCGCCGTGCGACAGGCCGGGGACACGCGGCTGCGGTTCGCCAAAAGACAGTGCGCGACGCGATCGCGGTCCGGGATGTATTGGCCGCAGACCGTCATGGCGTCGCTCATGCAAGCATAGTGATCGTCTTGGGCCTGTGCGGGAAGGGCTGGAAGCTGAGATATTAGGCAGATGAGCGCGAGAGCGGCTGCATTGCGAAGCTTCATGGCACAAAGCGTCATGGGCCTTTTCCAATCTCCGGCAAGTGACGAGGGGCAGGCGGCGAATGCGATCGTGGTCGGCGGGACATCACATCACTGGCCGCCTTCGTCGCACTGCACGCGATCCGCGGCTCCGGTCGTGCCGCCCGGCGCACTACTGCGGTTGAGCGACATGCGTTGGATGCCGTCGATCGCCGCGCGCTTGGAACTGAGCGTGCGGGTATTCACGCCCATCCAGGCAATCTCGGACGACAGCCGGCCATATTCGATCTTGGGACAGCGGTTCATCACGACTTTCATGCCGTTGGCTTCGGCAAGCGCCGCGGTCTCGTCGTTGCGGACCGAGAGCTGCATCCAGATCACTTGCGGCCGCGGCTTCAGCGTCAGTGCTTCCTGCGCGACGGCAAGCGCATATTGCGGGGCGCGGAAGATATCGACCATGTCGACCGGCACCGGAATGTCAGAAAGCCGCGCATAGATGCGTTGGCCGAGCATGGTGTGTCCGTCATGTCCGGGATTGACCGGGATCATGGTGTAGCCGCGCTCGAGCAGATACTTGAACGCGAAATAGCTCGGCCGGTTCTCCTTTTCCGAAGCGCCGACCATGGCGATGGTCTTCACGGTATTGAGGATGCCGCGGATATAGCTGTCTGGATAGAAATCGTGGTTCATCGCGGATTTCGGTGTGTCGCTTGCTGCATCATAGTCGCCCCGCCGCGGTAACGAAAGAGCGGCGTGGGGAATGAAGTTGCCCGACTCAGGCTAATGACCTAGCTTGGCCGCGCCTTCGCAGGATTAAGGCCGACCGTTCCGGCCGCGAGCTCATACTCAGCCCAGATACGGCCCAGATACGGCCATGTCCGATTCCGACACCTTCACGCAGCTTCTCGAGCACGCCAAATTCAATACAGTGCGGTGGGACCACTTTCGGCAGCTCGAGCTGCAACGGTACTGGGATAATGAACTCGAGAAGACGCGCAACGCCGACCCGAAGCGCCTGTTGCGTTATGGCTTCAAGGTTTACTCGCAGTGCGACGAGGACGGAATCATCCAGGAGATATTCCGGCGGGTCGGGGTGACCGATCGCAGCTTCGTCGAGTTCGGCGTTGAAATTGGCGTTGAATGCAATACTGTCAAACTTCTCGTCGAGGGCTGGCACGGACTCTGGATCGAAGCTAGTCCGCAACACGCCGCGCGCATCCGGAGCAATTTTGCGGCCCTGCTCGGCGACAGCAAGCTCAACCTGGTCGAGGCATTTGTCTTCGCCGAAAACATCAATGCGCTGCTCGAGAGAGGCGGCGCCTCGGGCGAAATCGATCTGCTCAGCATCGATATCGACAATAACGACTACTGGGTTTGGAAAGCCATCACTCGGATTAATCCGCGTGTAGTCGTGGTCGAATATAATGCGACGCTGCGGCCGCCGATGTCGCTGGTCGTCCCCTATCAACCCGAGCGGGCCTGGGATGGTACGAATTATTTCGGCGCAAGCCTCGAGGCATTTGTCCGGCTCGGGCGCAGCAAGGGTTATCGCCTGGTTGGCTGCAGTGTTTCGGGCGTCAATGCGTTCTTTGTTCGTGATGATATCGCCGGACACCACTTCTTCGATCCGGCCACCGCCGAGGAGCTCTCCGAGCCGCCGCGATATTTTTTCGGCATGATGAGAGCCGGTCATCCGCCGATGCTGGGACCCTATGTCAGCGTTTGAGGACGCGTTTCAGCTACGGATCGCGAACTTCGGATCCGTGATGTGCCCGCTTGTTATTTGTCCTGCCACTTCGGGGGCCGTTTCTCGATGAAGGCGCCGATGCCTTCCTCGGCGTCGCGCGCCAGCATGTTCTCGACCATGACTTCGGAGGCGTATTTGTAGGCCTCGGCGAGCGGCATTTCGGCCTGGCGGTAGAAGGCCTCCTTGCCGATTTTCACCGTCAGCGTCGATTTTCTCGCAATCTTCTGGGCGAGCGCCAGTGCTTCCTGGTGCTCGCTGCCCGGCGCTACGACGCGGTTGACGAGGCCGATCCGCGCTGCGTCTTCCGCTGAGATCAGTTCACCCGTGAGCAGCATTTCCATTGCGTGCTTGCGCGACACGTTGCGCGTGAGCGCCACCATCGGCGTTGAGCAGAACAGGCCGATATTGACGCCTGGCGTGGCGAATTTCGCGGTCTGCGACGCGACAGCCAGATCGCAGCTCGCGACCAGCTGACAGCCCGCCGCCGTCGCGGTCGCATGAACGGCGGCGATGACGGGCTGCGGCAGCGTCACGATCTGCTGCATCACCGTGCTGCACAGTCCCATGATGCGCTGGAAATAAGCCCGGCCGCGATCGGCATCGGAACGACGCGCGTTCATCTCTTTGAGATCGTGACCAGCGCAGAAGGCGGGGCCATTGGCGGCCAAAATGACCGCGCGCACCTCGCGCTCATGCGCGATCGCGACGAGCGCATTGCCGAGCGCTTCGAGCATCGCCTCCGAGAGGCTGTTGCGAGCCGCCTGCCGGTTCAGCGTAAGGATCGCGATGCCATCCGTATCCTCACGCAGCAGGATCTGTGACGGAATGTCGGCGGCGAGCTTGGCGGCGGCGGCTTGAGCGTTCATCTGCGTTCCCGGATTTTTGGGCCGATCAGCACGTCCCGCTGACTTTGCGACCCGATCATATCCATTGTATCCGACTATCGGATCCGGGGGGAAATGCGATGGCAGATGGTAGCACCGCGCCCAAACTCACGCGTAAGCGGCTGGTCGAGCTTCTGGCGGCCGAATTCCCGGAGGCCACTCACGCCGTAGGTGACTACGAAATCGAAGAGGTCTGGTTTGGCGGCTGCCGGGTCCGCCGCCGCCATCATGAGCAATCGTTACGGCCGGGCGGAACCGTATCCGGACCGATCATGATGGCGCTGGCCGACTTCACGATGTATCTGGCCGTCCTGTCCGCGATCGGCTGGGTTCCGCTCGCGGTCACCACCAATCTCAGCATTAATTTCCTCAAAAAGCCCGGCGCGCGCGATCTCCTCGCCGAAGCCAGATTATTCAAGCTCGGCAAACGGCTTGCGGTCGGCGAGGTCGGTCTGCGCTCGGACGGCGACGACGATCTCGTCGCCCATGTCACCTCGACTTACTCAATCCCGGTCGAGCGAAGTTAGAGGTAATTTTATACCTCTAACTCAACCGTTTGAGAAATATCCGGAATAAGCGTCCTTGCGATTGACCAGCGGCTGCGCGCCCGCTACAAGCCTGCCGCACGGCGCCGGTATCCGGCGCACAATCTTAGACGGATGTTTTTGCACGGATACGGATATGAAAACCTTTTCTGCCAAACCCGCCGAGGTCGAGAAGAAGTGGGTCATGATCGACGCCGAAGGTCTCGTCGTCGGCCGGCTCGCCTCGCTCGTCGCCTTACGGCTGCGCGGCAAGCACAAGCCGACATTCACGCCGCACGTCGATTGCGGCGACAATGTCATCGTCGTCAATGCGGCCAAAGCGGTGCTGACCGGACGCAAGGTTCAGCAGAAGGTATACTACAAGCACACCGGCTATATCGGCGGCATCAAGGAACGCACCGCCAAGGCGATCCTGGCCGGCCGTTTTCCCGAACGGATCGTCGAGAAGGCGATCGAGCGGATGCTGCCGCGCGGCCCGCTCGGACGCCAGCAGCTCGCCAACCTGCGGGTCTATCCGCATGCCGCGCATCCGCACGAGGCGCAGCAGCCGGAAAAGATCGATATCGGCGCCATGAACCGCAAGAATAAGAGGGTCGCCTAATGGCCGAGACGATGCAGACGCTCGAGGACCTGTCCTCGCTGAAATCCGCGGCGCCGGTTGAAGCGCCCAGATACGTGCAAAAGCTCGACAAGCAGGGCCGCGCCTATGCGACCGGCAAGCGCAAGGACGCGGTGGCGCGGGTTTGGGTCAAGCTCGGCGGCGGCAAGATCACCATCAATGACCGGCCGGTCGAGACCTATTTCGCGCGGCCGGTGCTGCGCATGCTGATCCAGCAGCCGCTCACAGTGTCGAACCGCCAGGGCCAATACGACGTCGTCTGCACGGTGTCGGGCGGCGGCCTGTCGGGCCAGGCCGGCGCGGTGCGTCACGGCCTGTCGAAAGCGCTGATGCGGCACGAGCCGGAACTGCGCGGCGTGCTCAAGCGCGGCGGCTTTCTCACCCGCGACAGCCGCGTCGTCGAGCGCAAGAAGTACGGCCGTGCCAAGGCTCGCCGCAGCTTCCAGTTCTCGAAGCGGTAAAATTCCGTAGCCCGGATTACGCTGCGCTCGATCCGGGCTACGGCTATCTTAGAAAAACGCCAGCGTCCGGATCTCGATGCTTTCGCGCGGCCGGCCGTTCGGCGGCGAGGTCGGATCGGCGAAAGCGGTATGCGCGGTCCAGCGCGCCCGGCCATCTTTCTCCGAATCGAACACCTTGAAGACGTAGGCCTCCTCGCGCCGCATGCGCGGGAACCAATACCATTTGTGCTGCGGATTGTACTTGATGGCGTAGGTCTGGCCGATACGGCCGGGAGCGCGCCGCTCCGAGACGATCATGTCGCTCGGCGCCAGCGTTTGGGCGTCCGCCATGGCGAGCGGAAACGTCTCGACCGGATGCCGGATCGGCCGCCATGCCTGGATGATGGCGAAGCGGCGCTTCAGCAAGTCCTCGGCTTCATCGGGAACAATGTCGCGCACGCGCTGCGGCGCCGACCACTCGGTATAGTCGTTGTGCACGCGGCTGACGACTTCGCGGATCTGCTTGGTCTGGCGCATTTCGCTGTCGGCGGTGCGCAACGTGTAGTCGAAGACCACGACGCGCTTGGCGCCGCTCTCGGCTTTGATTAAGGCCTCCATTTCCGGATAGTAGACACGCCTGATCTCGTCTTCGTCGTAGAAGTTAGCCATCTTGGTGTCGTGCCGCAGGAAGCGGAAGCCGCTGCGGTCCAACACGAAATCATCGGCGTGTGGGCGGCCGTTGTGGATAAGGACCCGGCGCGGATCGGGCGTGCCGCCTGAGCGCGTGTCGCTGCCGCCGGGAGCGGCCACGATGGTGAACACCTTCGTTCCGTCATCGACGATGTAGTTGAGCGTCGCCTCGATAGTATCGGGGGCTACAGTATCGGAAACCGTGTCGAGTTCTGCGATTTGCGCCATCGGAACCTCCTGTCCTCCCGTACAATCTAGGTGTGTTAGCCCTTAACGTGAAGGAGGCCCCGATCTGAGCGTGGTTCGTGCTCCGCGGCGGCCAATGCGTAAAATCGGGTGCCATCAGCAAAATGGTCCGAAGCTTACAATTTTCTCAAATTCAATTTTCGCGAATTTTTCGCGAAAACCCACGGGATCTACGACACCTTCGGCAAATCCTTATCCGGTAACTTGCGGCAGGGCAGGTAAAAACCGCGATAGCGGTTGGGCCTGGTGCTGAGGAGCTTGAGGTATGTTTGGGCGGCTCGCCGAGGCGTCGACGTCACTCGATATCGGCACGTTGTTTGTGACGGCTGCGTGCGTAACGGCGCTGCTCGGCCTGTTTCTCCTATTTGCATGGGTGCAGGACCGCATCGCAGCGCTGGCCTGGTGGGGCATTGCATATCTGATCGGCGGCTTCTCCGGCGTGCTGTGGCGCCTCGATGGCGTCGTGCCGCTGCCGCTCACCACGAGCCTCGCCGACATTCTGTTGTTCATCGCACTCGGCATGATCTGGACGGCTGCGCGCGTCTTTCATGGCCGCTCGGTGCGCTGGAGCGCCATGTGCCTGGGCGCGGCGGTATGGATGGCTGCGGATCTATTGCCCGCGCTGCCGCACTCGCCCGCCGTCCGCATCATGCTGAGTTCGGTCATTGTCGCCATCTACACATTCCTGATCGCCTCCGAACTGTGGCGGGAACGGCGCAAATCGCTGATCCGGCGCTGGCCGGCTTTGTTCGTTCCGATGCTGCACGGCGCAACTTTCCTGTTCCCGGTGGCGCTGGCGAGCCTCGGCGTGCGCAACCTCGCGAGCGGCTGGATTGCCGTCTTTGCCATCGAGGTCACGCTCTATGTGGTCGGCGCGGCCTTCATCGTCCTGGTGCTGGCCAAGGACCGCACGGTCAATCGCTACAAGCGAGCCGCCGAAACCGACGCGTTGACCGGACTGCTCAACCGCCGCGGCCTTTTCGCGGCCGTCGGCGCGCTGATGGCCGCCAACCAGAAAAAACTCGCGCCGGTGAGCGTGCTGGCGTTCGATCTCGACAAGTTCAAATCCATCAATGACCGCTTCGGCCACAAGGCCGGCGACGCGGTGTTGGAATTGTTCTCAAAGACCGTGCAAAAGACGATGCGTACAGACGACATTGTCGGCAGGCTCGGCGGCGAGGAATTCGTCGCGGTCATTTCGGGCAAGCTTGCCGATGCCTGCATCGTCGCCGAACGCGTGCGCGTGGCATTCGAAGCGGCGTGACTTGCGCCCGACGGCCGGCAGATCCCCGTCACGGTGAGCATCGGCGTTGCCTGCGGCTTGCCCAATGTCGCGATCGACAAAATTATCGAACGCGCCGATGCCGTGCTTTACCGGGCCAAGGAAAACGGCCGAAATCGCGTCGAGCCCGACCAAGAGATGGTTGTTCCCGGCGCGGACCCGAACGCCGTGAACAAGCCCGCAGATCATCAGCCGGCAGCCGCTGCGCCCGCAACCGTCAGAACGGTGCCGACGCTTTCGGTTCCGATCATGGTGCGGTGATCATCCAGCTTTCGGACTGCCGCGAATTAAAAAAAGGGCGCCATTTGGGCGCCCTTAAGTTTCATTGCAGGGAGGATGATACGCCTACGCCTACGCTTACGCCGAGTAATACATGTCGAATTCGACCGGATGCGGGGTGTGCTCGAAGCGAATGACCTCGCTCATCTTCAGGTCGACATAACTGTCGATGAAATCGTCGTCGAACACGCCGCCGGCTTTCAAGAAGCCGCGGTCCTTGTCGAGCTCTCCCAATGCCTGGCGCAGCGAGCCGCACACGGTCGGGATCTTCTTCAGTTCCGCCGGCGGCAGATCGTAGAGATCCTTGTCGATCGCTTCGCCCGGATCGAGCTTGTTCTTGATGCCGTCGAGGCCGGCCATCAGCATCGCCGAGAAGGCGAGATACGGATTGGCGAGCGGATCAGGGAAGCGGACTTCGACGCGCTTGGCCTTCGGGTTCGTCGTATATGGGATGCGGCAGGACGCCGAGCGATTGCGCGCCGAATAGGCGAGCAGCACCGGCGCCTCGAAGCCCGGGACGAGCCGCTTGTACGAGTTCGTCGTCGGGTTGGTGAAGGCGTTGATCGCCTTGGCGTGCTTGATGACGCCGGCGATATAGGACAGGCAGGTCTCCGAAAGGTCGGCATATTTGTTGCCGGCGAAGACCGGCTTGCCGTCTTTCCAGATCGACTGGTGGCAGTGCATGCCCGAGCCGTTGTCGCCGTAGACCGGCTTTGGCATGAAGGTCGCCGTCTTGCCGTAGACCTGAGCGACCTGCTGGATGCAGTACTTATAGATGATCAGCCGGTCGGCCATGACGACGAGCGGCGAGAATTTCAGGCCGAGCTCGTGCTGGGCGGACGCCACTTCGTGATGGTGCTTCTCGACCACGCAGCCCATCTTGGCCATGGCGGCAAGCATTTCCGAGCGCATGTCCTGCGCGGAATCCTGCGGCGGCACCGGGAAATAGCCCTTCTTGGTGCCGACGTGATGGCCGAGATTGCCGCCTTCGTAGTCGGCATCCGAACTGGTCGGGAATTCGGTCGAGTCGAGCTTGAAGCCGGTATTGTAGGGATCGACCTTGTACTTGACGTCGTCGAACACGAAGAATTCGGCCTCGGGGCCGAAAAATACGGAGTCGCCGACGCCGGACGCTTTGACCATGCCTTCGGCTTTTTTCGCGATGCCGCGCGGATCGCGGTTATAGGGCTCACCGGTGGTCGGCTCGAGCACGTCGCAGATTAGCGACATCGTGGTCTCAGCAAAGAATGGATCGATGCACGCCGAGGTGGGGTCCGGCATCAAGCACATGTCGGATTCGTTGATCGCCTTCCAACCGGCGATCGACGAGCCGTCGAACATCATGCCTTCGGCGAACGTCTCTTCCTCGATCATGGTGACGTCGAAGGTGACGTGCTGCCATTTGCCCCGGGGATCGGTGAAACGGAAATCGACGTATTTCACGTCGCTGTCCTTAATCGTCTTCATGACATTTTTTGGCGTCGTCATGGAATGCGTACCCTTTCGTGTTTAATGCCTCTTGCGCCGACCCAATTCGGCTTACGGCTGGCGGGCGTAAGCGTCAGGCCGGCTATTCAGATGGCGTCGATGCCTGATTCCCCAGTCCTGATCCGGATGGCTTCTTCGATGTTCGAGACGAAGATTTTTCCATCGCCGATCCGCCCTGTTTGAGCGGCGCGACGGATCGCCTCAATGGCTTTTTCAACCATGTCATCGCCGAGCACAATCTCGATCTTCACCTTCGGCAGAAAATCGACCACGTACTCGGCGCCGCGGTAGAGTTCGGTGTGCCCTTTCTGGCGCCCGAATCCCTTCGCCTCGGTGACCGTTATGCCTTGAAGACCAACTTCCTGGAGCGCCTCCTTCACCTCATCAAGTTTGAACGGCTTGATGACTGCCTCAATTTTTTTCATCGCGTCTTATCTCCCGGCTCCCAGATGCACAGGGTCATTCCAGGAACCGAGCGTTGGTTAGCAGGTCCCGTGCCAAGGCTGTGCGCACCCGAAAAGCAACATTCCATCAAGGGGTTCCGTCGATCCCGCTTTGCTGGTGCGGAGGCTCGCAGCAGCGTTTCGCCGCTAAAGTAGGCGTCCTGCCTATAATCTAGACAGGGTGGTAAAATCAATCGCATCGCATCGCGGTACCTGCGCGCACCCGCTTTGGCTATTCTGTGCGCGGCATGATCGAAATTCTCAGCACCGCGGAAATGGCGGAGGCCGACCGGCTCACCATCGCGGGCGGCATTCCCGGCATTGAGCTGATGGAGAATGCCGGGAATGCCGTCGCCGAAATCGCCGCACGGCAAAAGCCCCCCGGCTGCCAAGTCGTCGTTGTGGCGGGGCCGGGCAACAACGGCGGCGACGGCTTTGTCGCCGCGCGGCTTCTGGCTGCTCGCGGCTATCGGGTGCGGGTTCTGCTCGTCGGAGAAGCGGCCCGGCTCAAGGGCGATGCGGCGCTTGCGGCGAAGGCATGGCGCGGCCCCGTTTCGCCAGCGCAGCCGGAGGAGCTAGCCGGCGCCGACATTGTCATCGACGCGCTGTTCGGCGCCGGCCTCGACCGCCCGGTCGAAGGGACCGCGCGCGCCATGATTGAAGCCATGAACGAGGTCACGGACGCCCAGTCGAACGCGCAATCCGCGTCGGTGGTCGCGGTCGACTTGCCAAGCGGCATCAACGGCACGTCGGGCGCGGTGATGGGCACAGCGGTGAAGGCTCAGGCGACGGTCACGTTCTTTCGCAAGAAGCCGGCGCATCTCTTGCTGCCCGGACGGTTTCATTGCGGCGAGATTTCGGTCGCCGATATCGACATTCCGGGTAGCGTGCTTGAGCGCATTGCGCCGCGCACATTCGAGAACGTCCCAAGCCTGTGGCGCGCATATTTCCCGGTGCCGCGGCGCGACGGCCACAAATACGACCGTGGCCATGCGATCGTCGTCTCGGGTCCATCGTGGTCGACGGGGGCAGCGCGGCTTGCGGCGCGCGGTGCGCTGCGCGCCGGAGCGGGACTGGTGACCATCGCGTCGCCACGCGAGGCGCTCACTGTCAATGCGAGCACCAATCTCGCGGTGATGGTGCGGCCCGTCGACGGCGCCGACGAGCTTCGCGCCTTCCTCGCCGATCGCCGGCTCAACAGCGTCGCGCTCGGTCCCGGCCTCGGCGTCAATGCGGCGACCTGCGAGATTGTGCTCGCGGCACTCGATGGTGAGCGGGCGGTCGTGCTCGATGCCGACGCCATGACGAGCTTTGCGGGCGAGCCGGAGCGGCTCGCGCAGGCTCTGAAAAAGCGCATGCAACGGGCGACTATCCTGACCCCGCATGAGGGGGAATTCTCGCGCTATTTCGGGGCTCTGGACGGTCAGGCTAAAGCCGGATCGAAGCTGGAAAGAGCCCGCCGCGCCGCTGCGGATACGGGCGCCGTCGTGCTCATCAAGGGCGCCGACACGGTGGTTGCGGCGCCTGACGGCAGCTCGTCGATCGCGGGCAACGCGTCAGCCTTCCTCGCCACTGCCGGGGCGGGCGATGTGCTGACGGGGATCGCGGCGGGTCTGTTGGCGCAGGGCATGCCGGCCTTCGAGGCGGCATCGGCCGCCGTCTGGCTGCATGGGGAAGCGGCAGCGTTGTTCGGGCCGGGGTTGATCGCGGAGGACCTGCCGGAGACTTTGCCTCGTGTGTACGGGGCGCTGCTCGGCTGAGGTCACGTCACCTCGAACCAGGCATTTGCGCCATCAAGTCCCTCGAGCAGCCACTTGCCGGGATTGTCGGCAACAAACGCAACGCGCGCCTTGCCCTGTGGCGCGATCGGCATCGTGTCGAGCCAGAACGGCTTCCAGCCGTCGTCGAGCGCGTCAAGCAGACGAAAGCTGTGTCCATGCAGGTGGATAAAACCGTTCGTTGATGTCGGATTTGAGAGGCCGAGCGTGACCGTGCGGCCGCGTTTCACCGTGAAGAGCGGCGCATCCCGTTTGTCGGCGCGAGCTTGTCCGATCACGGCCTCAAATCTGAAGGCGTCGCGAAAATCCATGTGCTCGGGTAGCGAATTGGGCGGCAACGACTTGGGTTCATCGCGCCGCGAAGCGCGGGCCGGCGCTTTCGGATCACCCCAAATTTTGACAACGGGACTATTCAAACGATCAGCGCCATCGATTCTCATCGGCGCGTTCTGATTTGGCGCGAGTACGCAGTCGACGATGACGTCAATCCGATTGCCCGGACCGAGTGTCAGTTCTCCGCCGCGCGCCCCGAACGGCTGTGCGGGCTCGCCGTCGATCGCCATGACGAAGGGACGAAGCTCCGCCATACGCAGCCGCAGAATTTTGGTCGCCAGCCGTGTTGATGAGTCGAAGCCGCAAACGCTGGTTGGCTGGGACGAAAATTCCGTAGTCATCGACGCCGCTGACTTTCAGCCGCGGATCAGAGTTCAAGTGGGATTCGGCATAGATCAGCGTCGCTTGTTGGTCGACGTCGGGCGGCTCCGTCTCTTCGATAATCAGAGCGCCGTAAAGGCCTGCACCCGCCGGAAGCGGCGGGTGATACCAAAAGGTCCCCGCATCCGGAGCGACGAAGCGATAGTCGAAGCTTGCGCCCGGCGCGATGGGTGCCTGCGTCAGCGGCGGTGCGCCGTCCATCGCATTGGGGAGCCGCACGCCGTGCCAATGTACGGCCGTCGGCTCCTCAAGTTCGTTCACGACGCGGACGGCAAACTCTTCGCCGCGCTTCACCCGCAATTCCGATCCTGGCATCTTGCCGTCAAAGCCCGACTTCGTCACCCGGAGGACGCGGATGTCGGGGGACTGCGGCGTAGCGATCCGAATACGGGGGGAAGCGAGCGCCGCGCCGGCCGCGAGCGTGCCGGACACGAAGCCGCGGCGCGAAAGCGGCAATAGGGCTACCGGTGGGGTTTTCAGCGGGCTGCCTCAGGGACTAGGTTAAGGCCGACAGTGGCGGGCTACCTGATTCAAGAAGGCATTGAAACCCGGGCTTTTTTCCGGCCTTGTCCCAGGTCCGGAAAAGCGCCCAAATTTATAGTGGCGGGCGGGCCGCGCATGATATAAGCCGCGCCACCGGACCGCCCTGCGTGTCGCGGGCGTGGCGGAATTGGTAGACGCGCTGGATTTAGGTTCCAGTGTCGTAAGACGTGGGGGTTCAAATCCCTCCGCCCGCACCAGCGGGGCGGTTTTCCAAAAGTTGGCCGGCTAGATGTGGCCAGAACACGCTCGAAATTGAGCCTTGATAGAGTAGTGCCGATGCAAGTGACGGAGACCGCCGCCGCCGGGTTGAAGCGGGAATACCGCATCGTCGTCCCGCTGACCGAACTCGCCGAGAGGGTCAGCGAACGGCTCGACGAGATCAAGGGCCGCGTGCAATTGCGCGGTTTCCGGCCCGGCAAGGTCCCGGCAGCCCATCTCAAGCGCCTCTACGGCAAGTCGGCCATGGCCGAAGTCGTTGAGGCCACGGTGCGCGAGGCCAACAGCAAGATCGTCACCGATCATAACTTAAAGCTCGCGACCGAGCCCAAAGTGGTGCTGCCCACCGAGGAGGGCGCGATCGAGGGCGTTATAGAGGGCAAAACCGATCTCGCCTACACGGTCGAGATGGAAATCGTACCGCCGATTACGCTCGCCGATTTCAAGAGCATCAAGATCGAACGACTGACGGCGCCGGTGGAAGACAGCGAAGTCGATCAGGCGGTGCAGACGATCGCCGATCAGAACCGGCCGTTCGCCGCCAAAGACGGCGGCGCCGAGAAGAACGACCGCGTCAGCATGTCGTTTGTCGGCACCATGGACGGTGAGCCGTTCGACGGCGGCTCCGGCGAAGACGTGCCGATCGTTCTCGGGTCGGGCCAGTTCATTCCGGGTTTTGAAGATCAATTGATGGGCATCAAATCAGGCGAGAGCCGAACCGTAGGCGTCAAATTCCCCGAGAATTACCAGGCAGCCGCCATCGCCGGCAAAGACGCGAGTTTCGCGGTCACGGTCAAGAGCGTCGAGGCGCCGGGCGCCGTCGCGCTCGACGACGATTTTGCCAAGACGCTTGGCCTGGAATCGCTCGCCAAGCTGCGTGAGGCCGTGCGCGAGCGCATCGAACGCGAACACGCTGGTGCGTCGCGGCAAAAGGTCAAGCGCGCGCTGCTTGATCAGCTCGATGCCAAGCACAAATTCGATCCGCCGCCGACGCTCGTCGCGGAAGAATTCAACAGCGTGTGGTCGACGGTCGAGAACGATCTCAAGCAACAGGGCCGCACTTTTGCCGATGAAGGCACCACCGAAGAGAAGTCGCGCGAGGAATACCACGGCATTGCCGAACGCCGGGTACGGCTTGGTCTGGTGATTGCGGAGATCGGCGAGAAGAACAACATCAAGGTCAGCGAAGATCAGTTGACCCAGGCCGTGGTCGCGCAGGCGCGCATGATGCCGGGCCAGGAGCAGAAGATATGGGATTATTATCGTAACAATCCCCAGGCGCTGGCCTCGCTGCGCGCCCCGATTTTCGAGGACAAGGTGGTCGATTTCCTGCTCGAGCTTGCAGATGTCACGCACAAGCAAGTTTCGCGCGAGGAATTGTTCAAGGAAGACGAAGAATAGATGAGCCGGCGCCGGGCTAGCTTGCGGTAGCCGCCAACGCGCCCTACCTATGGCCGCACGAATCTCGACGCTGGTCCGCGATGGTTGGGCAAACGAAGGCGTGGCGGCGGCCTATTCGCGACCTGCCTTCCGGCGAATAGTGCCTTCGACAAGCCGGCCGACTCAAGTCACATTGAGCGTGCAGGTTGGAACGTGCAGTTTGGAACGTGCAGGTTGGAACGTGCAGGCCGGCAAGTCATAGCGGGCAAAGTCATAGGCAGTGTCCGGAGCAATATCCGGGTGAGCTTTTGCCAAGTGACTACATATATGAGTGGTATCGGTGCCTGGACCGCTGACTGCACTTGGTGCCGAAACCGACGACTGAGGCCATTGAGCCAGATTAGGTGAGCGATGCGCGACCCGAACCAGACTTACATGAACTATCTCGTCCCGATGGTGGTCGAACAGACCAACCGCGGGGAACGGGCCTATGACATCTATTCCCGCCTCTTGAAGGAGCGGATCATCTTCATCACCGGTCCGGTGGAAGACGGCATGGCTTCGCTGGTGGTGGCGCAACTGCTCTTCCTTGAGGCCGACAATCCCAAGAAAGAAATCTCGATGTACATCAATTCGCCGGGCGGAGTGGTGACTTCGGGCTTGGCGATTTACGACACGATGCAGTTCATCCGCCCGGCGGTGTCGACGCTCTGCACCGGCCAGGCGGCTTCGATGGGCTCGCTACTCCTTGCCGCCGGCGCCAAAGACCTGCGCTTTGCGCTGCCGAACGCGCGCATCATGGTGCACCAGCCGTCCGGCGGATTTCAGGGGCAGGTCACCGATATTATGCTGCACGCTCAAGAAATCCTGAACCTGAAGCGGCGATTGAACGAAATCTACGTCAAGCATACGGGCCAGCCGCTGAAGAAAATCGAGGATGCGCTGGAGCGCGATACGTTCTTGACTTCGGAAATGGCCAAGGATTTCGGCCTGATCGATAAAGTCATCGAGAAGCGGCCGGAGGAACCGGGCCTGAAGACGGAGCCCGTCCTCAAGGGGGTAACCTAGTCCGGGAACGAAGGAACCGGGCCTGAAGACGGAGCCCGTCCTCAAGGGGGTAACCTAGTCCGGGAAAGCCCTACCCCGAAGTCCCCACCATGAAATGGGCCGATTTCTCGGCGCAAAGCGGGTCCAGAAGCGGCTCCAAGGCCGGCTTAGCGCCCGGTTCCAGGTTCGATTTGGGTTCCTCAACGGTGTGATCCGGAAAACACGAGGCCGAGAATACGTTGTGGTTCGATGTCGCGGTATCGTTAATAGATTATTGATTCGCACGCCCTTAGCATGCCAGCTTGTATCGGAGTGCTTCTTATTGTCACCTGATCGGCTGGCGAGATGGGTGACGGGTTAGAGGATAGGACGCGGGCATAGCTACGAAATCCTAGCGCACTGGAACCTAGGCTGTGCAGTTGCGGTGAAGTGTTGCGCTGGCGAAGACGGAGAATGGAATGAGCAAAGTTGGCGGCGGCGACTCGAAGAACACGCTTTATTGCTCGTTCTGCGGCAAGAGTCAGCACGAAGTGCGCAAGCTCATTGCCGGGCCGACCGTCTTCATTTGCGATGAATGCGTCGAATTGTGCATGGACATCATCCGCGAGGAGAACAAGTCCTCGCTGGTGAAGTCGCGCGACGGGATTCCGACGCCGCGGGAAATCCGCAAAGTTCTCGACGATTATGTCATCGGCCAGGATCACGCCAAGAAGGTGCTCTCGGTTGCGGTCCACAATCACTACAAGCGGCTCAATCATCAATCGAAGCACAACGACGTTGAGCTGGCGAAGTCGAATATCCTGCTGATCGGTCCGACCGGCTCGGGCAAGACGCTGCTCGCACAGACGCTGGCGCGCATCCTCGATGTGCCGTTCACGATGGCGGACGCGACCACGCTGACGGAAGCCGGCTATGTTGGCGAAGACGTCGAGAACATCATTCTCAAGCTGTTGCAGTCGGCCGACTACAATGTCGAGCGCGCGCAGCGCGGCATCGTCTATATCGACGAAATCGACAAGATCTCGCGCAAGTCGGACAATCCCTCGATCACCCGCGACGTGTCGGGCGAGGGCGTCCAGCAGGCGCTGCTCAAGATCATGGAAGGCACGATCGCGAGCGTGCCGCCGCAAGGCGGCCGCAAGCATCCGCAGCAGGAGTTCCTGCAGGTCGACACGACGAACATTCTGTTCGTCTGCGGCGGCGCCTTCGCCGGCCTCGAAAAGATCATCTCGGCGCGCGGCCGCTCCACCTCGATCGGTTTCGGAGCGCGAGTCGCGGCGCCGGAAGATCGCAAGCAAGGCGAAATCTTCCGCGAGGTCGAGCCCGAGGATTTGCTGAAATACGGCCTCATTCCGGAATTCGTCGGCCGGCTTCCGGTCGTCGCGACGCTCGAAGACCTCGACGAGCCGTCGCTCAAGCGCATCCTCATAGAGCCGAAGAACGCGCTGGTGAAACAATACCAGCGCATGTTCGAAATGGAGACGGTCGACCTCACGCTCGCCGACGAGGCGCTGTCGGCGATCGCGCGCAAAGCGATCGATCGCAAGACCGGAGCGCGCGGGCTACGCTCGATCATGGAGAGCATCCTGCTCGACACCATGTTCGATCTGCCGAGCCTCGAAGGCGTCGAAGAAGTCGTGATCTCGCGTGAAGTGGTCGAAGGCAGCGCTCGGCCGCTTTACATCTACGCCGACCGGTCGGATCGCGCCGGCGATGCCGGCGGAGCGAGCGCCTGACGGGTGCCGCGATCCTGCACCCTCGATTCGGTGCGCGGCTACTCTCTCCGCCTTCGCAACGCGCGGTTTTGCGTGAAAAATCAGGCTTTCTTGACAGGGTGGCAGTGCAGCGCCACCTATAGTGCATCAGTGAGAAAAGCGTACGAGGAATCGCGTAGCTAAACCGGTCAGGGTCTCGTACCCGCCCCATGGTACTCTCCAAATGGGCGCGTCCCCTCTCGCAGAGAGGAGACGTGACTCCTGGCCAACGGCAGTCCTTGGTGACAGCGCATCCCGCGGGTCATGAAGGAGGTGCAGAACAATAAGGAAGTGGGGCCATGACAAGTGCCGCCAAACCCAAGCCAGCTCTGACGGCCGGCGAAAGCCGGGCCTATCCGGTGCTGCCACTGCGGGACATCGTTGTTTTCCCGCACATGATCGTTCCGCTGTTCGTGGGGCGTGAGAAGTCCATCAAAGCGCTCGAAGAAGTGATGCGCTCGGACACGTTCATCCTGCTCGCGACGCAGAAGAATGCGTCGGACGATGAGCCTGCGACAGACGCCATTTTCTCGATTGGCACGCTGGCGAGCGTGCTGCAACTGCTCAAGCTGCCCGACGGCACCGTGAAGGTGCTGGTCGAAGGCGCCGCGCGTGCCGAGGTCAAGCAGTACACCGATCGTGAAGAGTATTTTGAGGCCGAAGCGGCGGTGATCGCCGACTCGTCGGGCGATCAAGTCGAGGCCGAAGCGCTGGCGCGCTCGGTCATCAACGAGTTCGAAGGCTATGTGAAGCTCAACAAGAAAGTGTCGCCAGAAGTCGTCGGCGTGGTCCAGCAGATCGAGGATTACGCCAAGCTTGCCGATACCGTCGCTTCGCACATCGCCGTGAAGATTCCCGACAAGCAGATGATCTTGGAGACGCCGTCGGTCACCGAGCGCCTGGAAAAAGTGCTCGGCCTGATGGAGAGCGAGATCTCGGTGCTGCAGGTCGAGAAGCGGATCCGCACCCGCGTGAAGCGTCAGATGGAGAAGACGCAGCGCGAGTATTATCTCAACGAGCAGATGAAGGCGATCCAGAAGGAGCTCGGCGACGAGGACGGCAAGGACGAACTCGCCGAACTCGAAGAGAAGATCAAGCGCACCAAGCTCTCCAAGGAAGCGCGCGAAAAGGCGCAGCACGAGCTCAAGAAGCTGCGTCAGATGTCGCCGATGTCGGCGGAAGCAACCGTCGTGCGCAATTATCTCGACTGGCTGTTGTCGATCCCGTGGGGCAAGAAGTCCAAGATCAAGAAGGACCTCGCGCTCGCCGAGCAGATCCTTGACGCCGATCATTTCGGTCTCGAAAAGGTCAAGGAGCGCATCGTCGAATATCTAGCGGTGCAGCAGCGCGCCAATAAGCTGACCGGTCCGATCCTGTGCCTGGTCGGACCTCCGGGCGTCGGCAAAACCTCGCTCGGCAAGTCGATCGCGAAAGCGACCGGACGCGAATTCGTGCGGGTGTCGCTTGGCGGCGTGCGCGACGAGGCCGAAATTCGCGGCCATCGCCGGACCTATATCGGCTCGATGCCCGGCAAGGTCATCCAGTCGATGCGCAAGGCCAAGACGTCGAACCCGCTGTTCCTGCTCGACGAAGTCGACAAGATGGGCGCCGATTTCCGCGGCGATCCGTCGTCGGCACTGCTCGAAGTGCTCGACCCCGAGCAGAACCACGCGTTCAACGACCACTATCTCGAGGTCGATTACGATCTCTCCAACGTGATGTTCATCACCACGGCGAATACGCTCAACATCCCGCCGCCCCTGATGGACCGCATGGAGATCATCCGGATCGCCGGCTATACCGAGGACGAGAAGGTTGAGATTG
>Ga0209448_10000152_pt1 | contig 24646 bp, 21 predicted proteins | sample BogFormECP14_OM2_FD_188245 | JGI IMG/M metagenome (GOLD analysis project Ga0209448, IMG submission 188245) | Bog forest soil microbial communities from Calvert Island, British Columbia, Canada - ECP14_OM2 (SPAdes) (version 2) | ecosystem: Environmental > Aquatic > Freshwater > Wetlands > Bog ... | reverse complement strand
GGCGGGCCTGGCCTGGAGAACCGACTTTCGTCAGGAGCGACGCGACCGTCTTCGATCCGCACCTTGGAATGAGCCGACGTAGCTGGGAAAGTTATGTCGAGAAATACTCGTTTTGTGAACGTGGATATCGATGACCCACCAATCATCCGCGCAAACTACTCTCGGGGCAGAGGCTCAGCAACTGTCACTATTGACAGCTACGGATTTGGCGCTTGCCAATAACCGTTTGAGCGACACGACCAGGTGAGACAGTGCACGACAATTAGCGACGGAAGGCCGTTGTCGCTCCATGTCGCTTGCTCCTCTCGACGACTCGCACCACGATGGCCGAGCGGTCGGCAACGGCAATTCCTTCGCGGAATAAGGGCGCCCTGGGCCGGGGTTCCATACCCGAAGGACCGCGCCGCAGCTTAAAGGAGCAACCATGAAAGCAGCCAAGAAGCTGGCGGCCAGGAGTTTTTTATCGACTATCCCCCTGATCTTGCTGTTCTTGTTCTGTCCAAGTGCGGTACGTGGGCAGTACTTGATCGTCGACTGCACCGGGGCGAATCCGTCCGCCTACCCTAGTATCAATGCGGCGCTGCCGAACGCAGCTCCCGGCAGCTTCATTCTGGTAACAGGGCCCTGCACGGAGAATATCGCCCTGGCTGGCGTGAGCGCGTTGAGCCTCGGAGCCTATTATGGACAGACCGCCACGATTAACGGCGGGGTCTCCATTAGTAATTCACAGAATGTGATGCTCTACGGACTCAACGTGACAAACCCATCGGGAAACGGCATTTCGGTCTCGAACAGCCGAAGTATCGATGTGGACGCCTGTACCAGCAATGGAAATGTCGGAGTAGGCTTGAGCGTATATGGAATGTCCGATGTAACTGTCGGTGCGAGCGGTGCGTTTGATCACAATTCGGCTGGCGGGATGAATATCGGCGGCAATTCGTTCGTCTCGGTAGACGCTTGGACCGGACCGGTGGATATCAGCAATAATGGCGGACCCGGGGTGTGGGCCTCGCAGGCCAACTTCGCTACCCTCGGAAGCACCACAATTACGAACAATGTGTTCGGTCCAGGATCGAACCCCGGGTTCGGTATCGAATTGCTAGGCGGCGCTCATGCTCAAATTGGCGCAATTCTCGGGCAGAATGTGGTTTCGGGGAACCAATCGGGCGGCGCTTGGCTGCAAGAGACAGCCGAAATCTCGTTTTTTAGCATCGGAGAGCCGAATCTGATTCAAAACAATGGGCCAGTAGGCGTTTCCGTTGGTCTGGGAAGCCAAGTTACGTTCGCGGATATCAGCGGGCCCTTAGCGGCGCTAATCTCAGGCCATACCGACGCCGGTGTCGACCTGTACGCAAACAGCCAGGCTTATTTCCTCGGCGCGAACCAGGTGCTGAAAAACGGGACTTTTACGAATGCACGTAGTGCAGGAATTCGCGTGGACGGGAACTCGGAGGTTTATCTCCGAGGCGGGCAAGTGGCTCAGAACAATGGACCGGGGATACTTGCTCTAGTCAACTCCAGTGCGGACTTTACTGGCGTGACTTTTTCTGGAAATGCTCAAGGACAGATTATCACCTGCGATTCCAGCTCAACGATGGTCAGTGACCTGACGCAGCCGAACAATCCGTTTTCGCCGGCGGGAGTGGTGTGCAAGACTCCCCATGCCCTCGGGAACCGGGCTAACTTGAAGGCGTTGCCGCCGACTCCAGACTGGAGTGCACATAAGGCGCTCTATGATAAGTACGCTAAGGCCGCTGTTAAGCATTGATCCCGCAAAAATTTATTGATGTATAGGGAGCGGAGCCGCCTCTTCAATCGACTCCGCTTCACAATCTTGAATATATCTGGCAGCAGAATGAACTCAGCATTTGCGGCTGGATGACACGAGTCACCAGACATCTGGCTTTGCGGCGATTACCGCTCTCCGGTGGGTGCGTTCACTGAGATCTGCCCTAGATCTCAGGCTTTATTGGCTTTGGCTTGGATGGCTTCGTTGCGGACGCGGTCGCATTCGGAATTGAGAGACTTGGCGAGCCATTGGTCAGGCTCTTGATCGGTGTGGTAGGAGCGCGCGTGTTCGGCGACGCGTTGCATGACTACAGAACGCGCCTTTTCAGAGACTGCGCCGGATTCGAAGAAGCGGGCGATGGATGTGCGGAGGAGTTCGGCGTTGTTCTGGCAGAGGGCAGCCAAGGCGGGAGCGTCGTTCTTATCTGCAGCGAGGCGCAAGAGGGCGTCGCGGTTCGTCATGGACGCGGCCTGACGAGACGTAAGGGTGAACCATTCTTGAAGAGCGGAAACGGCGCGAAAAGTTTTGGAGTTTATCTTCCAGGGCATGCTAGCCCAGAACACGGTGACGCTGTTGGTGAGGCTGTCGACACACATGCGGTCTTCCGCATTCGCAGTGGGCTTCTTCAACCACAAAACAGTTCCGTCGTCGGTTTCTTCGACGTCAACGAAACCGTTTGTGCGAGCTACGTCTTGAAATGCTTTGAGTTTCTCCATGGCAATTCCAGTCTACGCTGATTCGCGTGAGCTGCTGGTTAAATTGCAAGAGTATTTGCGCGGCCGACACGGAAAAGGCAGGGTACTCAGGACTGTGCCATTTTGGAATTTTCGTACAGTGAATGCGAGCTGCATGACCTGGTGTCGTTGAACCTCCGTGATTGGCGTGCGGATAGACCAACGTCAGTTTGAGAGAGGATAGCCCGCGATTCGTTCGAGGATAGCGATCGGGGATTTTCCCGGCTCGACCATGGCTTGACGCGAGATCAGAAATGTCTGCTCGAGGGCATACTGCCCTTCGAGGACCGCGTGGCTGACGCAATCCGTAAAAACAATCCAACTGGAACCTGGAGGAAATTCCCAACGTTGTTTGGGGCAGGTTTCGCGGAAGCTCGTGTCTTCCTTCATGGCGTTGTGGCAGCGGTGCATGAAGTTGTCGTAGGGGGAACGATGTGCGCCGGGAAAACGCAAGGCGCCGGCAAGGCCGCGCACGCTCCGAGCGAGCGGATTGGTGCTGCGCGCGCGGGGCAAGCCGATGGACTTGGCAAAATCCGGGCCGATAGTTTCGAAGTTCTGTGAGGTGCTCCAGACACGGTTTTGGCTGGGGTTTAGATTAGTGAAGAAACGCAGGATGCGGTCGCCGTTTGTGGGCCGTGTGGGAAAGGAGTCGAAGTGCGGCAAGTCGTTCCGCGCGTGGAGACGGGCGGGTCGTCCACGTTCTTCGAGAGGGCGGAAGCTGGCGAAATCGAGTTTCCATTTTCCGGCGTAGGGTGGAAGAAGTTCGCCCAGAAACTGCGTTGTGTGTTGCGAGTAACTTTTTAGTATGAGACGAAGGCGCGCGGCTTCGACTTCTTCGGACTTGGCGAGGCCGGTGATGCGGTCTTCAGCGGGGCGATAGGCGACATTTTTGTGAAGGGCTGAACTCGTTTGCGCCTGGCCGAGGAGAAAACTGCGATCGTCCTTGGAAATATCAAATGCGGGATGTGAGAAAAAGAGGATATTGCCGGCTTCAAGTTGGGAGCAAAGCCAACGGCCGCGTTCGGAGGGAAGCGCCGATGCGAGCCGAGCGCGTGTCTCCGCGTCATGAACGTCGACGAGCTGGCTCATTCCTTTTGACTGATTTTGCGGAAGCACTTGAGAAGGGGCAACGGACATTAAACGGGCTCACTTGATGAGCTGCGAAGTTTTCCTCTTGTTCAGCTCAGTTACAAAAGCCAAGATACCGCCCCGACAGGCAGAAAGCAATGTTCCGGAGCTTGCCACTGGAAACTTAGAGCTGCTACTGGCAAATACGCTCCAATTCTCGAGGGATGGCCGGGCCCCTACAGGATAACCAAGCCCCGTTCAAACAGGATCTTTCGAGTCGGAGCCTTTCGAGCTTGTAGTTTCTATTGGTGATCATGGCGATAGACCGTACCGCCTTTCATCACGAAGGTCACCTTTTGCAGGACGCTGATGTCGCTCAGCGGATCGCCGGGAACGGCAATGATGTCAGCGAGATAGCCTGGTTTGAGGGCGCCGATTTGATCCTGCCAACCGAGCAGCTTCGCGCCATTCAGTAGATCGGCTTGGAGAGCGGCGAGCGGAGTCATGCCGTATTTAACCATCAGGTTGAATTCACGGGCCTGAGTGCCGTGGGGAAAGGGACCGACGTCGGACCCGACAGCCATCGGGACGCCGGCGGCAAGTTGCTTGCGAAATTCCTGGGCGTGAAGATCTAGAGCGCGGTGATCGCGTTCAGCCTGGGCGGGAGAGGCGGCGTGGTCAGCAAAATATTCGGAGATAGTAAAGGTGGGAACCGCGAAGATTTGTTTTTCGCGCATAATCCGCATGGTTTCGTCGCTAAGCTGGTCGGCGTGATCTACGGAGGCGACGCCAGCGCGCGCGGCGTAGAGTGTGCCGGGCTCGCCGGTAGCGTGGACGGCAACGCGCTTGCCAATGCGGGCGGCTTCTTCGACGGCCGCGCGGAGCTCCGCTTCTGTGTACTGGAAGGGCGTCGAGAGATGGCCGTCGCGATAAGAGTCGGCGCCCGTTTCATATATTTTTATGAAGTCGGCCCCCTCTTTGAATTGCTGGCGAATAACCGTTACGAGTTCGGCGGCGTTGTTCGCATAAGTGGCGTTGGAGAGGACGTGCTGCTCGGGATTGTAACGGTTGGCATCTTCGTGGCCGCCGAGAATGTCGACGGCGTTGCCGCTTATGCGCAGGCGCGGGCCGGGGACTTCGCCGTGATTTATGGCGTTGCGCACGGCAGTGTCGGCGGAGCCTGCGCCTTCGGTGCCCATGTCGCGCTCGCCGGTAAAGCCCGCCATCAAGTCATCGCGTGCAGCAAGAAGCGCAATGATCGTGCGTTGAGGAACCGACTCTTCGACGGTTTGAAGATCTTCGGCGCCAGGATGCAGGAAAAGGTGCACGTGGACGTCAATTAAGCCGGGCATAAGCGTGGAGTCGCCCAGGTCGATGACTTCGGCGGCTGGTGGATGCTTGACCGAGGAACTTATTTCGACGATGCGATCGCCTTGGACGAGGACTTCGCCGGGAGTGATTAATTTTCCGTTTTCAATATCGAGGAGACGTGCGGCGTGGAGGACTATTGCATGCTTCGAAGCGGGCGGTGTCGATTGCGCGAAGACGAGAGAGACGGAAGCGCAAGTCAGCAACAGGACAAACAGTATTAGGAAAGCGCGAGATTCTGATTTCATAGTGCCCGTGATAATATCACTCCCCCGTTTTTCTTGTTTGCCGTGGACAGGCTGCAAGAAAACGCGCCGAATAGATAGGATTTTGCTCCGCCGAGTTGTGCGGCACTCCAGCCGAAAAAACAAAGCCAAAGATCCACAAACGTTTTCTCGCCAGCTAAAGAAACGCGAAAAGCCTTCGTTGCGTGCGGTAGGACTTGCGAAAGCGGAGACCGCTAGAGTTTCTCGAAGAAGTGGGCGACCTTTTTGCTTGCGCTTCCCGTGTAGTACACGGTGACTTTGGCGCCTTTCTCAGTTCCCTTGCCGATATCCTGAGCAGAAATGATGGTGTCGTGGCCTACCACGCGAAAGGTATGCTCCGTGCCATCGGCGGCTTTCACAACGACAGTTTTGCCGTCTTTACTTACATGAGTGACGGTGCCTTCGACGGCGTGCATTCCCCCCTTGCCGATTTTGTCGACTTCAACGGCGGTTTCTTCCGCACCCTTTGCGGTGTAGTGAGCGACAACCTCGGAGCCCTCGGTGATGCCATGGAAAGTGTCTTTGGCGCCAGCGGCGGCGGCATGGGCGCCGTGGACGGTCGTCGTGTCCACAAAATGAATCGTGTGCTCCGTTCCATCCGCCGTTTTGACGGCGATGGTTTTGGCCGCGGCATCGATCTTTGTAATGGTACCGTGGATGGCAGTGACCACATCTTCATCCGCGCGAGCGGGAAGAAGGAAAAGAGAAGCAACGGAGAGCAAACGAAGCGAGTGTTTGAACATGAAAAGCATCCCCTCCAACATTCAAAATTGCCACTGACATTGAAAAAAGAGTACCTCAAGGGAATTAGAAATTACAGAACAAAGAAGCGCGTAAAAATAAGCGAGTGGAACGCAAGGGCAGACTATGCTGTGCTGGAAAACCGCTCTAATGGTGAGCAGATTAGACGGTTATACAATGTGGGCTGTTCGCGTGACGAAAGAAAGGTTCCTGAAAAGCCGTCGAAGGGAGTTTGAGAATTCATGAGACGAATGATCATTGCAATCGCTTTCGCGGCGGCGACTTGTCTGATGATTGCGCCGCAGGCGGTTACCGCGAAGACCAATACGGTTAAGGTTGAACAAGGGTTGCTGTCGGGAACGACTGGTAACCATGCGGACGTGCGCGTGTTTCGCGGTGTGCCGTTTGCGGCGCCGCCCGTGGGCGATTTGCGGTGGAAGGCTCCGCTGCCACCGCCGCCCTGGAAAGGAACGCGCGAGGCGATAGAGTTCTCACCGGTGTGCTGGCAGTCGCCGTATCCGGACGTTGCGCGGCTCTACCAAAGTGAGCTGGCTCCCAGAAATGAAGACTGCTTGTACCTGAACATTTGGACGCCGGCCAAGACCGCTGCCGATCATTTGCCGGTGATGGTGTGGATCCATGGCGGGGCGTTTACGCGAGGATCGGGGTCGAGCCGTTCGTACGACGGTGAGATTTTGGCGCGCAAGGGAGCGGTGGAGGTGACGATCAATTACCGGCTGGGGATGTTCGGGTTTTTCGCGCATCCGGAGCTGACGGCAGAGTCTGAACATCACGCATCGGGAAATTATGCACTCCTTGACCAAATTGCGGCTCTGCAATGGATAAAGAAAAATATTGCCGCGTTTGGCGGGGATCCAAACAGAGTGACGATCTTTGGCGAGTCAGCCGGATCGTGGGCGGTGAACGTGCTGATGGCCAGCCCGCTGGCGAAGGGATTGTTTCAACGTGCGATAGGCGAAAGCGGTGGATCGTTCGCCCCGATGAAGAGCCTGGCGGAAGCCGAAAAGAGCGGCGCAAGCCTGGCTGGTTCGATGGGAATCACGCAAGACGTTCTAAAGACGCTGCGAGGAAAGAGTGCCGAAGAGCTTCTGAAATCGAGCGACAATCAACCCACGCGGGCGATTGTGGATGGCTACGTATTGCCGCAGGACGTGTACGCGATTTTTGCGCAAGGAAAACAGAGCGATGTGCCGCTGCTCGTTGGAAATAATTCGGATGAAGGGACTGCCCTGGCACCGCAGGGGGCTTCGATAAAGGCCGAACAATTTGTCGCAGGTGCGCGCGGGCGGTTCGGAAGCCTTGCCGATGAATTTCTGAAGATTTATCCGGCGAGTTCGGATGAGGAAGCGGTTAAGTCCTCCTACGCAGCGTTTCGCGACCAGCAATTCGAATGGGAGATGCGCACTTGGGCGCGCATGGAAGTAAAAACTGGGCATCATGCTGGGTACCTTTATTACTTCAGCCGCGTGCCGCCTGGGCCGCAGAGTAAAGTTTTGGGCGCTTTCCATGCTGCCGACATTGCTTATGTTTTCGGAAATTTTGTATGGCCCTTCCCATGGGAGGCGGCGGACAAGAGATTAAGCGACGCGATGACGAGTTATTGGGTGAACTTTGCAACGAGCGCCGATCCTAACGGCAACGGACTGGCGAAATGGCCGGCTTACAACGTGGACGAAGATCAATTACTGGAATTTGGGAACCAGATTGGTGTTCGGTTTGGAGTTAACAAAGCCGGGTTGGATTTTTTTGATAAGTACGAGCAGAGTTTGAGAGATAAGCAGAGGTAGGGCTGGGCCAGGAAAGCCGAGAAAAGGCCGCATGGCAGCACAGACTTCGCCCTGCGCAACACCCTCATTTCGAGCCTCTTTGAAGATTCGAGGCTGCAATTTGTTCGAGGAAAATTTGGTGCGGCCGAGTGGATTCGAACCACCACGGTATTGCTACCGCCAGCCCCTCAAGCTGGTGCGTCTGCCAGTTCCGCCACGACCGCACGTCGGTGACAATGACAGTTTAACTGCCAGTGAGAAAGCCTGCAAGCCCAGCCAGGCGACGCTAACGGACCAGTATCCGATCATGGCGTTAGTCAGGCACAAAGTCCGCAATAACGCCTCATTCGCTATGCTGGGAGAATCTGTGCTCAGGCATGTCTCCTTGGAAAGAGGTCAGCGAGCCGTGGGAATTTAGCGGAGAGACTAGTCATGACTTTTGGCAAAGTCGATCCAGGGTATGACGGGCTGGATGCTCTACTGAGGAGAACCGAGCAATCCCGGGGCCAGAGCCCGGCACCTACGAATCACAAAATCAAACAGCGTGATTGCACAGCCGCTACATCAAACGGAATAGCCGACCGCTTAGGGCTTCTTCGGCTGGGCCGGAGCGGGTTGCGTGGTAGCCGGCGTTGAGCTCGACGCAGGCAGATTGCTCTGCGGAGACGGCGCTGAAGACTGCGGCGCAGGCGATGGCGCGACCGGAGTCGTCGCGGGCGTCTTCTTGGGTGAAGACTTGGATGTTTGGTGCAACACCGAGCCGCCCTGCTCAACTGCTTTGTCCGTGCGAATCATCAAAGCCAGGGCGCAGATCATGAACATGATGGCGCACCACGTAGTGGCCTGAGAGAGAATCGTAGCAGCTCCGCGTGGGCCAAAGGCGGTTTGGCTGCCCGCGCCGCCGAAAGCTCCGGCGAGGTCAGCGGCTTTCCCGCTCTGCAGAAGAACGACGATAATCAAAACGAGGCAATTCATCACGAAGAAGGTGGTGAGCAACGCGCCTGCCCAGCGAAATCCCATGACGATGATCGCCAAACCGATCAAAATAGCTATTGTCCACTTCATCCAACCTGGCATTTCTATCTCCCTGCGCAATCTCTTACGATGCTTGCAAACGATTTCGCGTCGAGGCTTGCTCCGCCGACGAGTACGCCGTCTATTTCTTCTTGCGCCATCAGTCCCTGAATATTGTCAGGCTTGACGCTGCCGCCATAGAGAATCCGCAACGCGGAGGCGTAAGAGGCAGAAAACTTCTCCGAGGCGCATTGACGGATGAACCGGTGAGCCTCTGCCGCGATTTCCGGAGTGGCCGTTTTGCCCGTACCAATGGCCCACACTGGTTCGTACGCTATCAGAATACGGGAGAATGCATCGGCGGTCAACGAACCCGGGCCGCCCAGAAACTGCGCCTTGCAAATGTGTTCGGTGGCGCCTGTTTCGCGATGCTCGAGTTTCTCTCCGAGGCAAACAATCGGCGTAAGGCCAGCGGCGAGGGCGGTCTTGGTTTTTTTGGCTACGGTTTCGTCGGTTTCGCCGAAGAATTGGCGCCGCTCCGAATGGCCGATAATAACGTAGCGGCAGCCGGCCTCGACGAGCATTTGCGGGGAGATCTCGCCGGTGAATGCGCCTTCCTTTTCCCAAAAGACGTTCTGTGCGGCGATGGCGATTTGCGAGCCGCGAGCGGCTTCGACGGCGGCGTGGATAGCAGTAAAAGGCGGGGCGATGACGATGTCACACTGCTTGATGCCGTCAACGAGCATGGAAAACGCGGAGAAAAACACCTCGGTTTCCATTTGCGTCTTGTACATTTTCCAGTTTCCGGCGACGACACGGCGGCGATTGACGGGTGCGCTGACGCTGACAACTTTTTCCGTGGGCTTATCGGTCAGCGCTTCGACACCTGGTAACTTAGCGCCGGCGAGAAACTCAAGCGAGGCGCCGCCTCCGGTCGATATGTGGGAAATTCTCTCGGCGACCCCGGACTGGTGCACTGCGGCGACGGAATCGCCTCCGCCGACGATCGAGGTCGCACCGGCAGTGGTGGCGGCGGCGACGGCTCTGGCGATTTCGAGAGTGCCGTTCGCAAAAGCGGGCATTTCGAAGACGCCCATTGGTCCGTTCCAAACGATGGTCTTGGCTCGCGAGATTTCCGCGGCAAAAGCCGCAGCGGTTTTTGGGCCGATATCGAGACCCATTTGGTCGGCGGGTGTGGCGGCGATCTCAACCGTGGTGGCAGCAGCGGTGGCCTTAAATTCGGCGGCGATGACGTGATCCACCGGAAGCAGCAGCTTGCGATTGTTTTGCTTGGCATCGGCTAGAAGTTTGCGGGCAAGATCGAGCTTGTCGTCTTCGACGAGAGATTTTCCGATCGGCAGGCCCTGTGCTTTGAAAAACGTGTAGGCCATGCCGCCGCCGATGAGCGTGGCGTCGGCAATTTTCATGAGGTTCTCGACGACTTCAATTTTATCGCTGACTTTTGCCCCGCCGAGAATAGCTACGAAAGGCCGCGTGGGATTGGTGAGCGCTTTGCCAAGATAGGTGAGCTCTTTTTCCATCAGCAGCCCAGCGGCAGATTGATTTACGAAGCGCGTGATGCCGACGACCGAAGCGTGGGCGCGATGCGCGGAGCCGAAAGCGTCGCAAATGAAGAGGCCATCGCAGAGTGAGGCAAGTTGCTTAGAAAAAGCTTCGTCGTTTTTCTCTTCTTCGGGATGGAAGCGCACGTTTTCGAGAAGCAGGATTTCGCCGTCGGCGAGCGTCTTGCTCTTGGATTCGGGAACCGGACCGGCGCAATCAGAGGCAAAGCGAACGGGTTTGCCGATGAGGACTTCAAGTTTTTTCGCTACCGGAAAAAGTGAAAACTTGGAGTCGGGACCGCCTTTGGGTCGACCAAGATGCGAAGCGAGAATCAGGCGGGCGCCTTTTTGAATGGCGAGGCGCAGCGTGGGGATGGTTTCGCGAATCCGCGTTTCATCGGTGACGATTCCGTCCTTGAGAGGAACGTTGAAGTCTACGCGGATGAAAACGCGCTTGCCGCGGAGTTCGAGATCGTGGATGGTGAGTTTATTCATGGATTCGTGGCTCGTGATTCGTTATTTGTGGCTCGAACATCACAGGGCGGGAACCTTACACGGTAAACAAGCCCCGCCCCTCCGCCCATTAACTAAAACTTTGCAGCCATGAATTTGATTAGATCCCGGCAACGGCAGGAATAGCCCCACTCATTGTCGTACCAGGCCAGGACTTTGACGCAGCGATCGCCGACGACTTTGGTGTACCCGGAATCGATGATGGAAGAGTTCGGATTGCCTTTGAAATCGGCGGAGACAAGTTCTTCTTCGGTATAGGCGAGCACGCCCTTCATGGGACCGTTGGCCGCGGCTTTTAGAGCGGCGTTAACAGACTCGACGGTGGCGGGCTTTTCCACAAAAACGGTGAGATCGACAACACTGACATTCGGGGTGGGAACGCGCATGGCGTAACCATCGAGCTTGCCCTTTAGTTCGGGAATGGCGAGATGCAAGGCTTTGGCCGCGCCAGTCGAACTGGGAATCATGTTTATGGCAGCGGCGCGTGCGCGGCGGAGATCCTTGTGCGGCAAATCGAGAAGCTTCTGGTCGTTCGTGTAGGAATGAATGGTGGTCATGGTGCCGCTGTGAATGCCAAAGGTGTCTTGGAGAACTTTGGCGACCGGGGCCAGGCAATTCGTGGTGCAAGAGGCGTTGGAAACGACGTGATGTTTCGCGGGATCGTAGGTCTTGTCGTTGACGCCGAGAACGAGCGTAGCGTCAGGGCCTTCGGCTGGGGCGGAGATGATGACTTTTTTGACCGAGCCACGGAGATGCTTTTTTGCCTCGGCGCCATTGGTGAAGAGACCGGTGGATTCAACCACGATATCCGCTCCGACGCTGGCCCAATCAATTTCGACGGGATTTTTTACCTTGAAAACCTTGAAAGACTTGCCTTCGACGGAGATCGAGTCGTTCGTATGCGTGACGTTGTGGGGGAGATTACCGAGAATGGAGTCGTACTTGAGCAAATGCGCGAGGGTCTTGGCGTCGGTAACGTCGTTGACCGCGACGAACTGGATGTCTTTGTCATCGAGCGCGGTGCGCATGATGTTGCGTCCGATGCGGCCGAAGCCGTTGATGCCAACCTTGATGGGCATTACTTCCTCCGATGGGATTTTGAAACTGCGGCGGGTTCTCCAAGGAGAAGCGGCCGCAAAGTCGAACTTAAAATGCTATGGGCTGCGGAAAGAAAAGTCAACGCGAAGCAGGATGGTCGAATTCCAAGCGCATAGTCACGATTCCTGCCGCACAGGTAAAGCTGATATCTATTGAGGGTATTGCTTGATGTTGGTCACTCGATCGCCATTAAAGCGAACGAACACAGTTTTCGAAGGCGGCTGGCCGTAGATCCAGTCTTCGATATCGTTGCCTTCGTTGTCGCGTTCTCGAATTTTGTGATCGGGCTTGCCGATAGCGGCTACCACTTGTTCGCGGTCCATACCGAGGATCGGCCGGCGCTCCTGGATGGCTTTCTTCATTTCCGGAGGCAACGTGTCCACCCACACAACCGATGCGGAGCGCTGTTTTGAAAAGTCCAAAAATGGAGAAAGGAGCTGTTTCAAGTCATTCGGGCTCAAGTCCGGAACAGGTTTGCTGAAATCGAGATAGATGGTGCTGCCTTGTCCAGGCTGCAGCCCCGGCGGGCCTTTGTCTTCCTGCTCATTGGTCACTTGACCAGTCGGAATGCCGGCCATTTCAATGTGGATGCGGTCGCGCAATCGTTTCTTCCCGCGGCCGCCGCCGTTCAAGTCCACGATGATCTGGTGGTTTTGAAAATCCAGCTTGGTGATCTGTACCTTATCGCCGTTGTTGACCGCGGCGCCGTGAGTAGCTAAGGCGCGTTCGAGAAATTCCGGCTGGAGCGGCTTGCCAACGTATACGATCAAGCCCTCTTTTCCTGCGGGAAGGGATTTAATGGCTTTGGCGAACTCGCCGGAAACGTAGCGTATGAGTTCAAGTTTCGAAGCTTCTTGCAACGTTGCGCTCTTCGGCTTGGCGGACGTCTGCGATTCCCCTTGCCCATCCAGCGCGGTGTCCGGGAAGAGAGAAATTTCCTCTCCTGAGGGAAAAACTACGGTGGGCTGCGCGGGCGGACGAAGGCTATTGACGCGCGGAACATCCGCGTCTGCCATCAGGAAGAGGGTCAAAGTTAGAAAAAGTCGTGTCGCCATGATTTATTTAGGCCAGCCGTCCCGGGACAGCATACCTATTCTATTACGAAATTACCCCCAAGATTCTATGATGCGGGGAACGGGAAAAACAGCCATTGCCCTCCCCGAGACTTGGCTACTTGGCTTGGTTGCCAAGGGCGCCTGGCAGACAGCCCGTCCAAAGCTTGATGGTGGGCCTGCCGGGTGAAGTGACCACGTGCAGCTCAGCGAGATATCACCTGGACGCCTTGGCGGTCTATGGTCACGGGCAGAACTTCCGCCCCCGCTTCGACGATCGAGGCTTCCACGCGCGTGCGGGCAACCGGCTCGATTAACAGAACGACGCAACCCCCGCCGCCCGCGCCGCAAACCTTTCCTGCCAACGCGCCGTTCCTCCGCGCGCCTTCGATGACACGGTCTATCGTCTTGGTCGAAATAGTGGGCAGATTCCTTTTGCGAAACGACCACTCCTCGCGCATCAATCGCCCGGCTTCGTGCCAGTCCGGCTTTTCCAAAGCAAAGCGCATTTTTTGGGCGACTTCGGAGATTCGCTCGAGGCTGTTTTGCACGGAGCGTTTGCCGCCAATCTGGGCTTTGAAGACTTCCCAATTGTTGATGCCGTGCTGGCGCGGCTTTCCGGTGTAACAGACGACGATGCGGCGTTCGAGCTCGTCGAGGTTGACCCGCAGCTCGACGCGGTGCTCTCCTCCGGGCGGAAGTTCGATGGCTGCGGCGCCGCCAAAGGCTGGCGGGTAATGATCCTGAGTGCCTGTGGGGACGTTGATGACAATGGCTTCGGCGTCGCGGCTGATATGAATCCAATCCACCTTACTCTTCCCTGCTCCTGTGTAACGATCCAGCGCCGCGCAGATGGCGACTGCCATGGCGCTCGATCCGCCGATGCCCGCGCCATTGGGAGCTTCCGAATCTGTCGTGAGCGTGAAGCCGCCCTGCGGCTGAAAAAATTTCACGATCTCCGCGAGAAGAGGGAGTTTGTAACGCTTTGTTTTCACAAGCGAGGCAAACGACGCAAAGCTTTCTTCGCGCTTAATATCGCGAGAGACGAGCTTGATTCGTTCATCCCAAGGCGCGTGGGTTTGAATCACGCAGGAAGCGTAACGCGAGATCGCGGCATTTAGCGTGACTGAGCCGGGATGAAACAGATAGAGCGGCCAGATGTCGAGCGTGCTTCCGGCAAAATCAACTCGCGTTGGTGCTTTGGATTCGATGATCATGAGTGTCCACTGTATGGGCTTGGCGTGTAGTTGGTCGAGACAGTTTGCAGGAATCGACCGGCAAGCTCAAGCAGAGATGGCGTTCCCTAATCCGTCCGTAAGGTGCTGGTGACGAGTATGTAGTAGCCTGAGTGCGAGTTGATGCGAAGTCAATTTGCTGCGAGAGCCCGCCTTTGGTCGTTGAGCAAAGCGTGTCGGTTTGTGAGGTCCTCTGGAAGCCGCGGGACGACGATTCTTCCGAAGTGCTTCCAAAAAGCGCTCTGCAAATCCGTCGATAAGAACCTGCTCCGGGAAACGCTAAGAAGGAAGCGGTAATAAGCGGACGGCGTCCAGGCACAGGGCCAGTTCTTCGAGGGCCGTCCCCAGCCGCAAGCTTAGTTGACGAGCATGATGCACCAGTCGACCCGGCATATGGAAAATCAAAAATCGCAGTCGCTTCGGCCGGGCCGTCAATAAGTTTGCCGGCAAGGCCAAGCGCTTCAGCGCTGTGAGCACGTTGTAGGCGATCACCGCCAGCCGCAGCCAGGCGGCATTGGCTCCGAAATATTTCGACGGCAGCACCCCCGCCGCTAAATCATTCTTCATCACATCGTGTACCCGCTCGATGGTCCCGGCTTTTTCTCGATGCCACTCGATCAGTTTCACCGCTTCCCAATCCCAGAGGTTGCTCAGCACGGCAAAGTGTCGCACGCTACTGCCGTCGGCAAACAACCCTCCCTGCCGTTGCCGTAGCCGGATGGCGATGTAGCGCAGCGGCTGGCTGTCCTTCGACTGGGCTTGCTGGTTCGACACGAACACTACTTCGGCGCACTCCCGATCGATACCCGGCTCGGGTTCCCCGTACGCCTTCCACTCTTTTTCAGGAACCGCCAGGATCGCCTCGCGCAACGCCTCGCTCATCCGCACGCTGATCGCAAAACCAATACGTCCTTGCGGCCCTTCTTCCCGTTGATCGTTCGACAGCCAGCGCAACAACTCTTTCTCATGACAGGCCGAATCGCCGCGATAGTAATAGCTGGTCACCGTTTTGGGCAGGGCGGCGAACGCCGCTTTCGCTACCGTCAAGGGCGCCATCTGTGCCGGTACATTCCCATCCCGAAACTCATCGGCCAGCACCGCGTCCATCTCTGCCCACACCGCCAGCATCGGCTGATAGCCGCGCGGCCCTTCGTAGGTGTGCAGGGCTTCTTGTTTGCGGCACTCGATAATCGTGGTGTCCTGATCCACCGTAGCGATCTTCTGCTCCGGACAACGTTCTCCCAATCGCCGGATCAGATCTTGGTTCACTTTTCCTAGCCCTTCCAGCGCTTCACTCTCTGAAGGAATGTACGCAATTTGATCCGGCAGTCGCTGCTGCTTGGCTTGCTCGATCTTTTCTTCTTCATGGAACGCATACAGAAACTTCCGAGCTGCTTCTGGAGAAGGCACTTCGTGCCCGATCAGTTGCCCTAGCCCGGGGTCCGCCCGCAGGCGCTCAAAATCATCCAGGCACTCACCTCCAGCGGCATTCAGAATCACGAAGCTCTCGACAAACGTGGCCTCGTCGTAACCCCGTTGGCGCTCCTTCACCACCAGGTGTTGCTTCACACTGCCTGGTAATCCCAGAGAACGAAAGGCTTGCACCACTAGGGGTAGGCCTCCCAGCGCGGTTAACATCTCTTCGGCTGGCTTGGGATCGAACTCGAACAATAAAGGTGATTCGGTCGGTGAGGGCTTCTCGAGTTTGCGCATGCACGCCATCGTATGCGAAGGACGCACCTGGCAGGTGAGAATTCGTAGTCATCGGTTCGCCCAGCCTGCCGGCGTTCTACGCAGGCGTACGGCCTCACTCAGGTTCCTCTCGCCTGCCACTCTATAAAACACCTCCCGCTATCGACGGATCGGGGGCGTTCAGAAAGGACAAATTGACATGGGTTGCGAGCAGGGCGCTCCATGCAGGACGCTAGTTCCCTCAGCTGCCGGCGGAAGCTGTGCGATTGCGAATCATCAACTGCGGGCCCGCGTCTTTTTTCTCTTGGGCAAGAGCCGGGTTTGGTTCGAAGCACCGGCGGCAACGAGCTTCGTACATTCCGCCGGCGCCCACCACGATCAACTCTTCGCTTTCCACAAGACGCTGGGTGTGAACCGCGGGATTGCCACAACGCATACATATAGCCAGCAGCTTGGTGATTTCTTCGGCAATGGCGAGCAGCCGCGGCATGGGCTCGAACGGGCGCCCGCGATAGTCGGTGTCGAGTCCGGCAACGATGACGCGCTTTCCCAAATTCGCGAGCTTGGTGCAAACCTCCACAATCTCCTCGCCGAGAAATTGCGCTTCATCAATGCCGATGACTTCGGTGCGGGGGGAAAGTTTCTCCATGATTTCGGAGGCTTTGGTCACATTGTCCGAGGAGATGCCCAGGCCCGAGTGTGAAACGATCTCGTTGGCCGCGTAGCGTTCATCAATCGCGGGCTTGAAAATCTGCACGCGCTGGCGCGCAATTTCGGCGCGGCGCAAGCGGCGGATCAGCTCTTCGCTTTTGCCGGAAAACATCGGGCCGACGACGACTTCGATCCAGCCCATGTTGCCTTTGACAATGTCCACGCTTATCTCTCCCGACTTTCCTGGTACAAATTCTAACTTGCGGCGCGCACAGCCCTGCCGTACATCCTGGCATTGTAAAACGGCGCGAAGGCCGTGATCACGGCGACGCGAAAAGACTCGTCCCGCTGAATTAAATCTCCGGAAAGCACGCCCCAAGCGCCCTGCCCATCACGAATGCCCACGGCACTTGCAAAACGATCGATGGCATCCGACAAGTCGAAACCGCGCTCAAGAACTTCATGGGCAAGTTCCTCTGGTAGTTCGATGCCGCCCGAACGCCCATAGAAACCTCGCGTGCCGTCGCTCGCGTAAGCCCAGCTTTCCAGGAAGACGCGGCGGCTTCTATCATCCTGTAAAACCTCAAGACCGCCTTCTAAACCCACGAAGTACCGCCAGGGTCTGCTAGTTTCTCGCGCGAGCCGCACAAGCGCTTCCACGCGCTGTCGAGCCCCACGCATCAGCTCTTCGCAAGAGGAGGGCGTGGGGCTAACGCCGCTCTCGACTTCCGCGCCGACGACTTCGAAGTCGCCATCCGGAACGAGTTTCGGCGCAAAGGCGTCCAGAGCTTTCATAACAGCCCTGAGCTTTGGCTTGCGAGTGCTGCCAACGGCGACGATGATCTTCTTCATGAAGGCAACAAAGGGACGCGCTGATTCTAACGGGAATGAGGCGAGCATACCACGCGGAATACGCAAGGCCTGAGGAAAACTTCGCGAGCGTGCGGCGGCCTGACGGAACGAAACTCTGCTGCCAATTCCCCGGGCGAAACGGCTTGGTAAGGCTTCTCTTCGAGGCGTGATACCATTCAGATCTGCGTTTACAAGAAATAGGGGAGGGGGTAGGCAATCCGTGCTCTTCATCCGTCTTGTTCGACCGCCGAAATAGCTTTCTCCCTCGGTCGGAGCAATGGCGTCTCGCGCCCGCGCGCTGATACTTCCTCAACCGATTCGACAGCACCATTCCGCACGAGCAGCGCATCATCGAAATTGTTGACCGTGGGGCAAATGTGCCGCGGCAGCAGATAAAGGGCTTCGCCAACCTCTGGGCCAACTGCACCTCCCTCAACTTCCAGCGGCAGGTGCTCTTCGCTAGGCGAAAGAGGGGTTAGTTCGGGATGGCCCACGACAACGCAGGTAGGAACGCCGGCGTCGGCTGAAACGGTCTTGTGCCCAGCATCGCAGGTGATAATTCCTGAGCGAGGATGGCTTACCACGCGAGTCAATACAAGCACCGCCGGCCGATAGCCATACTCTTCGGGAAGAACTGCCAGGCTCGATGCATCGGAATAAACAATGGTGCCAGGAGAAATCCGGTGGATGAATCCTCCCGCCCGAAATCCTTCGTAAGAAAGCGAGCAGGGAAACGTCGTCGTTCCCGCCGTGATTACTTCCGGCACGCGCACTCCGCTGCTCTCGATCTCTTTCACAATTTCCAGCAAGCGATCGTAGCCGGCATGAGCTGCCGTAGTCCGTTCGCGCTCGTCGGGCGCCCGATGCTGGCCATCGTAGTAGTGCAGTCCGCGGAACTCCAAGCCATCAGCTCGAATGGCGCCCACCAAGCTGACAATTTCTTCGCCTCGACTCTGGACCAGACCCGTGCGGTTCATCCCTGGATTTATGTCCAGAAAAATTCCCAGATGGCTGGCGCGCCATTGCCGAACCTGTTCTTCGTTCTCAGCCAATACGGAGATGCGCATCGCCGGAAACTGCTCCGCGATCTCCCGCACGCGCCGCGCATTTGCACCCATCGTTGGATAGGCCAGGAGAACGTCCCTCGCGCCGCGCTGGCACGCGACCAGCAGTTCCAGCGTCGTCGCGCATTTGAAATTGCGGATACCGCGCTCGACCATCATGCCAATCGTATAGCCCAGCTTGGCCGTCTTGATGTGCACGCGCCAGCGATCCGGATCGCCGCCCAGCAATTCCAATGTGCGCTCTATGTTGGACGAAATGATTGCGGGATAGACCACCAGCGCGGGAGTCATCACGTCTTCGATGCCGGACACCTTATAACGCGGGTCCCAGGCGTATTCGCTCAGCATGGATTTTTGCGCAGTCATGGCGGCCTCGATGATAGCGCTTAAATGCTAACGACAGAAACGGGATCGACGAATTCCCTATTGTCCTGGAAATGCTCGCAGAAATTATGTCGATGATCGTGTGCGCGTACGGGAGAAGCCGCAGCTGGAGAAGCCGCAGCTTGACCACCTCAAGTCCCAATAGTAGGCTCTCCGAACCTCGATGCCTACGGAGGGTCCCGACCTGGCCACGCATCCTCAATCGTCCGACTTGATTCGTGGTCTCGGCGTGTGGTCGGCGGTCGCGATTGTAATTGGCGACACCATTGGAACAGGAATTTTTCTCGTCAGCAGCGACATGGCTCGCGCCGTCGGCTCGGTTAGTTTGGTATTTGCCGCGTGGCTCATCGGTGGAGTCATCGTTCTCTTCGGCGCCTTCTGTTATGCCGAACTCGGCGCGGCTTTCCCCAAAGCTGGCGGGCCTTACGTTTACCTCAATCGCGGCCTCGGCCCGCTCTGGGGATTTCTTTTCGGCTGGATGAGCTCGTTTCTCGAACGCCCTGTCGCTATGGCCACACTCGCAGCCGGATTTCTGCGTTTTCTCGGATTCATTTTCCCAGTGGTAGCAACCCCTTTGTTCACAAGCCATATAGGACGATATGAATTTACTTTTACCGCGGCCCAACCGCTCGCCGCGCTGGTGGTGGTGGCTGTCACCGCTATCAATTATTTGAGTGTGCGTTTCGGCGGCAACATTCAGGTGCTGCTGACATCTCTAAAAATCGGCGCGATCCTGGTGATTGTCGTAGCAGGCGTACTTTTCGGAAAGCCGCATGCGATCGCGGCCGTGTCCTCTAGAATTCCCCCGGGCTCAGGCGCGCTCGGTTTGGGCCCGCTCAGTTGGGGAACGATCGGCGCCGTTCTCACCGCCCTCGTTCCAGCCATGTGGGCCTACAACGGCTTCAACGACCTCGGCGATCTAGGCGAAGAAATTCAGCATCCCGAGAAAAACATCCCCCGAGCCATCATCCTGGGACTACTCACCGTAGGTGGTTTGTACCTGCTGGCAAATGTAGTTTATTTCCGCATCCTGCCCTTAGCGGCTTTGGCGCAATCGCAGCACGTCGCTTCGGATGTCGTGCAGTCCTTCGCAGGTTCGCGCGGAGCCGCCTGGCTGACGATCGCCATGGCCATTTCCGCACTCGGAGCGCTGCACGTAGTCGTGCTAACTGGCGCCCGCATCCCTTACGCCATGGCGCGCGATGGCGTCTTCTTCCAATTCGCCGCGCGACTTCATCCCTCTTTTCGGACTCCCAGCGGCTCACTGGTCTTCCTCGGCTCCATCGCCGCGCTGCTCGCGCTCAGCGGAACTTACGAAGAGCTCTATTCCCTCTTCGTTTTTGCGGTCTGGATTTTCTTTGCCTTAACGGCAATCGCTCTGCTTCGTCTGCGCAAAATCGAGCCCCGTCTTTCCCGTCCCTACCGCGCCTGGGGCTATCCGTTGACGCCTTTAATTTTTTTGGTCGCCGCGATTGCCCTCACCGCGAACCTGTGGATGGTCCGGCCCGTGCGTTCCTCGCTCGGCCTGTTAGTGATCCTTGGCGGCGTTCCATTTTTCTACCACTGGCGCAAATCACCTCGCGCTTCCGCCTCGGCCGACGAGCGCAATTAAGCCCTGCAAAGAGTGCGGCATTCGATTTTCTGCTTCCATTACCAACGGAAGCGAATTCCGAGTTGGATGATGCGTGGCGTGACAATCGTCGCGAAAGCCGCGCTCTGGCCATGTGCGCCGAGCGCCGTTAGCAACAGCAACGCTGCCCAAACAATCATGCTCTTGAGGCAGAGCATACTCACCCCGCGGAACTCAACCATTTAAGAGTAGGAAGACAGGTCGGTCACCCTGCTAGGCGTCTTCTGTTTGTGCGCAGGCCGCAGCAGCAAACAGCAAAAGGCACACAACGAGTGCCGGAGACTTCATCGAACGTTCTCCCTAGCGCTCGCACCCTGTAGCTAGTTCCGCTCCGAGCCCAAATTGTTGGGTAGGATATTCTTAGGGGTGGGCTGATGCAAGCAGACAAGCTAACAGGGGCGGCGGGGGAGGAGTGATACCGCGTGGTGGCTTTCCGTTAGTGGGCGTTACGGGCTTTTACGGGTGATTGGCCTCCCCCAGGTAGGTATAGAGCATCCTTTGTCCGGTGGGCTGTTTGCCGCCAGCCGCGGGCCCAACCGTGACAAATACGGAATTGATCTGGTTCACAAGCTCCGGGTTCTCCACTTTCAACACCCAGCGCCCTTGCGCTTTGGCATCCACGCGGAGGAACCCTAGGCTACGCGAGGTGTTCTTCCCTGTTTCCGGCACGGCCCAGACCTGGAAAGTGCGCTTCGCGTCTAATACGCGGTCTTCATTCAAATCGAAAGCATAGAAAGTGAGGGATTTGCCTTCGGTCAGAAAGACACGCCCAAAGGCCTTGTTGGTGTTGCCATTGGGGTCCGTGTCCCGGACGTCGATAACATGCAACTGGCGGGCTGCCATAAGCTCACGGACATCCTTACCTGCCGCAGCGAGTTGCCGCTCCATATCGAGAGTGGCGCTCGCAACCCGCAGCTTATCAGAGAGTTCCGTGATGCGGACCTCTTCCTCCACCAGAGAGGCTTCGTCATTGAGGCGCAATTGATTCACGCGAGCGGCCTCGTCTTTTGCTTCGGCCAGCAGTTTTTCCAGGTTGCGGGATTCTTCGAGCAATTGCGTAGTCTGGCTGGAAGAACGTTCGGCATCTCCTCGCGACTGTTCACCGTTGCGCCGCAGGTTCTCGGTAATGTTGGCAGCGTTTCCCAGTTCGGCACCAAGATTTTGGATCTCGCGCTGGCTCGCGATAAGCGACTCGTTTAGCTTGGAGAGGCTCGCGATAAGCGCGGAGTTCTCCCGCTTGAGCTGCTCGACCTGCTGCTGTGCCTGCATGGATCCCCGGGAGGCGGGATGCCAGTACGTTCCGAAGAAGATTGCCGCGATAATCGCGGTGACCAGTGCGGTCGCAGCTGGAACGAAGAGGCTAACTCGCCTCCCGGCATGCCTGATTGATCCGTCGACCACTGGGGAGAAAGCGATACCTTCGAGCCTGGCACGCTGTAGGAATCGTCCCCGGAGGCCGTTATCCGGTCGCGTCCTTACGATTTCCATGAATTCTCGAACCGGACTCACCGTTTGCGGCAGTCCGGAGCAAACGAGTCCACTGAACTCCTCCTGGGCGTTCCGGCATTCAACGCAATCCTTGGCGTGTTCGCGCAGCTCCATGAGTTCCTCGTCGGACAGGAGTCCACCTGCTCGCAGTGCGGCCAACTCCTCGAAATGGGAATGATCACTCATGGCCGCCTGCTGTCTTTCCCTTCTCCCGCGTGCCTCCCACGAAGGAACGCAATTTCTGAAGTCCCCGGTAGTAGTGGTGCCGGACATTCGATAAAGAGTCGCCCATTTTGTCGGCGATCTCCCTCATCGAGAGCCCGTTGTAGCTGGCCAGCTCGACGACCCTCTTTTGGGGGCCGTTCAGTGTTGCCAGCCCTTGCCGCAGAAGATGGGTCAACTCATTCTGTGCGAACTTGCCTAATGGGGAGGGGGTCTCAGGCAAGTGAGTCTCGATCTCGCTCAGGTTTGTCTGGTTGTAGAAATTCCTGGCGTTCAGGTGTTGCCTGCGGTTGATGGCGCGATGGTATGCGTACTGGAGTATCCACACCTTAGTAGTGCCTTTGGCAGGGTCGAATTGTGCCACCGACCGGAAAATTTCCAGGAAGACGCTCTGCATAACGTCTTCGGCCTCGCCTGGATCGCGAACGATTTTCAGGGCAATGCTGAGGACAAGGCGGTGATAGCGGTCGAACAAAATGGCCAGAGCGTCGTTGCAGCCAGCTTGTAACTGCGCCATCAGTTCGCTATCGTTCAGGCCCTTCAACTTAGCGAAGGTTGGGGGCTGAACAGAACGCGGGAACGCGGAACCGGTGGGCGGGAATCCAGATTTAGTCAACGAACCGTGCCTGTGGCGCCATCTCGGTACTGGCGGTACTCCTAGAGAGGCCAATTTATAGTAAGAAATGTCTCAAAAGGCAACTGTTAGAATTGCTGCTTTACAGACCGCGAGCCAAGGGCGAGATTGAGTAGAGCACGAGCGGAAAAACTATCGCGTCCCAAAACCTGAACGGGTATAATTCCGCAGATTTTGAACGTCTTCAACCGAACCGGCATGAGAATATGCAGATGACACGCACCGTCAGGATCATCCTCGTGGATGACTTCGAACCCTGGCGTCGTTTTGTCGCTTCCCTGCTAAAAGAGAACCCTGATTGGCAGGTCATCTGTGAGGCGTCGGACGGTTTGGAAGCCGTCCAAAAGGCGGAGGAATTTCAGCCAGATTTGATTCTGCTGGACCTCGGGCTTCCAAAGTTGAATGGAATTGAAGCGGCTACATCCATCCGCAGAGTTGCTCCAGGGTCGAAAATCCTGTTCTTGAGCGAGAACCGTGACTCGGATATCGCAGCAGCAGCCTTGGGAAGCGGTGGGAACGGTTACGTGGTCAAATCGGATGGTGCAAACGAACTGCTACTGGCGATAGAAGCTGTTCTTCATGGCAAGCGATTTGTCAGCAGCAGATTTTCGGATTTCGATTTCGCCACTGCTGAAGGGCAATCCAGCGTCGAGATCCGATAGGTCAAAAATCCATCCCTGGGTCGGGCAGGTTGAGGTCCCACTTGCCACGGCGCATTCTCCAAGCAGACGTACCTCAGCTTGTGGCAGGTCAAATTCCGCAAAACCGCAATCCAGGCAGACAAGAAGCTGCGGGAATACAAAAACGGGGAGCTTGTCCAGATTCTTCAGGCCGGGAAAATGCACGTTGATCTCTGAGCTGAACTTTCGCTGGTTCTCCGAACTGCATGATTTACATGTCATGAGCTTCACCCCACATGAGGCTACGGTCGAGTACGAGCCGAGGGCCCGCCATATCCCAGTGTGCCTCTCCGACTGATGAATTGTGCCATCCGCCTTAAAAAAAAATGGGACGACGATCGAACCTAGACGTGTGCGCATAGGCTGTAGGGCTCGGGAAGAGCACTGCGTTCCAGATGATGTTTGAGATGACTCGGCCAGCGGAGGAAACGGATTATGGCCGCTTGTGTGTCCAAGCGTAGGGGCGGAAACGTTAAGTGCTTGATTTAATGGTGCGGCCTATCGGAATCGAACCGACACCTGAACCTTGGCAAACCCGAACGGTATTGCCGAGATCCTGCTAACACCTCTGGCTGTTGAAGCCTTTAAGAGCCAGATGTTGAACGCAGGACCAGGACCATTTCTGTTCCCAACGACAAGAATCCGTCCGGTCACCAAAAGAATCTCAAGACCGCGTGGCGGAAGACATTGAAACGGGCAGGAGTTCCCTACTTCAGGATCTATGATCTGCGCTCCACTTACGCAACCCGACTTAGTGCAGGCTGTGTCGCAGACGAATGGGTTACACAACTCCTCCGGCAAAGCGACGCCAAGGTCTTTAAGAAGTATTCGCAAATGAAATTGCAGATGAAGCGAGAGGCTTTGGAGAAAATGAACGGCCAAGCCAATGAGATGCCGCTGGATTCTGGCACGGCCACGATTCAGTAAAAGCATTTGGCACAGTTTTGGCACAGTGGCCTGGGGTGACGAGTCGGATTAGGAGTAAAGTTGGGAAGTGCTTTAGAATGAATAAAGCAGTCATTGTCGGGGCGTAGCGCAGCCTGGTAGCGCGCCTGCCTTGGGCGCAGGAGGTCCCGAGTTCAAATCTCGGCGCCCCGACCAAAACATCTCGCGTGTTTTCTT
>Ga0209448_10000150_pt1 | contig 24960 bp, 18 predicted proteins | sample BogFormECP14_OM2_FD_188245 | JGI IMG/M metagenome (GOLD analysis project Ga0209448, IMG submission 188245) | Bog forest soil microbial communities from Calvert Island, British Columbia, Canada - ECP14_OM2 (SPAdes) (version 2) | ecosystem: Environmental > Aquatic > Freshwater > Wetlands > Bog ... | reverse complement strand
AGCGTCAAAGATGGCCGAGATGCCTGCATGGAACAAAACACGATGAGGCCGCCGCTGCGCCCAAAAATACGGCTTTAGCGAGGAATCTGGAAGAGGACGCGTTGCGAAGAGCGCGTCTCAATGGTCATGAGAGAGAATGTCCAGCACAACATCTAGGTACGACAAAAGAACGCGGCGAGCTTCGTGATTCTGAACGAGCGGTCGGCTACACGGAAGTTATCCAGAAACGGGCTTGGGGGAGATCAAATGGCGATTTCCCCGAAGAGGACTTCGGGCCAGTGTCGCTAAGAGTCCGTTCCGGTCCATAAATTCCGCTTAGCCTCCGCAACTGGCTTGCCGAGCCTCGGTTTGGATGGCGATAGCAGTCCACGAATCATCGCTTTTCACCTGCGGCTTGGGTTCCGAGGTCCTCGAGATGAAGGAGGCGGCTCAGGTGATTCAGGCAAGGCTTCGAGGGCTAGGCAGCGCTTCGAGAGCGGTGTTTGCGCGTTGCCACGCCATATCGAGGTCACGGCGATCGAGCGCAACCAGCGTGCTAGCGGTTTCGAGAATCGCGTCCGCTTGATCCGACAGCGTTTGACGGCAGGTGTCCGGAAGTCGCGGTGCCAGCCGCCGAATCGCCTCGAGTACCTAACTAAAGATGAACAGGGAATTTCCCCTCGGCAAGAAACTGCAGTTACCGCAGGGCTCATTCAAAGCATATTTATTCGACTGCGACGGCACCATTGCCGATTCCATGCCGCTTCACTACCTTGCCTGGAAGAAAAGCGCTCGGTGAATGGAATTGCGAATTTGATGAGAAGCTTTTCTATTCGTGGGGTGGCATGCCCATAGCTGAGATCGTATCCACGCTCAACCAGAGACACGGGCTGAGTATGCCCGTGGAGGTTGTGGGCCACCGCAAGGAAAGTCTCTATCTCGATCTCCTTCCGCAGCTCAAGGCGGTTCCGGAAGTGTTGGAGCATATTGAGGCGCAGCACGGGCGGATTCCATTTGCTGTAGTTTCAGGAAGCACCAGGGGTTCGGTGACGGCGTCTCTGGATTCGCTGCACCTCCTCGATCGATTCGACACCTTGGTCTGTGCCGGAGACTACCAGAAGAGCAAGCCTGACCCGGAAGCCTTTCTGCTCGCAGCCGCTAAACTCGGAGTGGCGCCAAGTGCCTGTCTTGTTTTTGAAGACACGGACATGGGCATTCAGGCAGCCACGGCGGCGGGGATGACCTCGGTTAGGGTTCCCCCGCCGTGGGAGAGGTGCTGACCACTGCAGTTGCCGTTCTCGCAGCCATCGTTCACCTCTGCTCAAAGTTGCATGTCAAACCGTTCAGGGCAGCACCGCCTTAATACCAGTCAGTTCGCAGAAATCACCTTAAGATCGTTGAACTGCCGGTCCGCGAAGGCGTCAACGGTCCCGACGAGTCAAGGGGTAGCCATCGTTCGTGGCCTGGCCACCAACTTGCACGAGACGGGAGTTCCTACTAAAGTTATACAGAGAGTATGCCGTCATGCCGACGAAGGAACGACGAAGAAGCACTACATCCATGCCACAGAACCCGGCGTGCGGAGCGGCATGCGAAAGCTGGAAGCGTCGATAACACGAGAGAAACACGAGAGACGCTAAAACAGCACGCTGTAACTTATTGATTTTTAAGGTTGCCGACGTAGCTCAGTTGGTAGAGCAGCCGATTCGTAATCGGCAGGTCATCAGTTCAAGTCTGATCGTCGGCTCCATTCTTTCAATTGCTACTTCCGCTGAATCGACTCTAAATCTCTGGTTACATTTTCCAGCCGCACATTGCCCAAGTCCTGATCAAACTCGATCTCGAGGAAAATCGGCCCCCCAAATTGGCATCTCCCTCGAGCACCACTGCAATTCCATTGTGCCTACAACAGCTGTTTTCCCGGGTTCTCACGATGATCCGGATCGAATCAGCGGTTGCAAATTCCTGACAAGAAAATGACGACAAAGTTACCGGCCAATGACCGATCAATGACAACGTTGCTCGTCCGCTGCCTTACGCTGTCATTTCGACACAGAGGATTCCGACCAAGGTGACTCGGCTTCAGGAAGAAGGTCAGGAGGAACAAGGAATGAAGATACTTTCATTGTACGCATCGGTGGTCGCACTCAGCATGGTACCAATGTCCATGCTATACAGCGATCGTCATCACAATCGCCCAGCCGCCAGCGACGTCGCCCAGATAACAGACGGAGCATTTCGTGATGGATTCTATCTGGGAAGATTAGCAGCCCAGAGCGGCAGTGAGCCTCACGTTGCAGTCGGTCGGTGGGCAACTGCGGAGGATCGGTCGTCTTTCACGGACGGCTACCACCGGGGATACAGCGAGTTTCTCGGCAGCCGAGCATCGCTCGACAACCACGTTCGCCAGGCCAAATAGGCCCTGCGACGATTTCATTCACGAAGAAAATCTTGAAGGAACAGCCCTTCCCGGAGATACAGTATGAAACCGACATATTTTGTTCTTGCAGCAGCTTTGACATTGATTATTGACATTTCCAGCCAGCAAGTAGTGAAGGCAGATCTCCACTCGCCGACAATTGGCGCCGGCGCGGCCGTAATAAAAGGCGTAGTTAAGTTTGCGGGGATTGTACCCGCGCCTAAGCCCATCAGCATGTCGGCCGATCCAAGTTGCTCTAAGCAGCATTCTCGACCCGTTCTTACCCGGGAGGTTGTCGTTGATTCCACGGGCGGGTTGCAATCTGCGATCGTTTTTATCTCAAATGGGCTGGGTGATCGAACCTTTGATCCACCCACGCAACCGGTTGTCATTTCTCAAAAGGGCTGTCTCTATGAGCCTCATTTACTGGCGGTGCGGGAAAACCAGCCTTTCGAAGTGGTGAACGACGATCCGACTTCACACAACATTCACCCCACACCGGCCAACAACCGGGAGTGGAATAAGGCTGAGCTTCCGGGTGCGACGGTGGAAGAAGCTTTTGCAAGAGAAGAAATCGCGATTCCGGTTAAGTGCAACGTCCATTCCTGGATGCGAGGATATATTGCTGTTCTTAAGAACCCCTATTTTGCTGTGACCAAACAAGATGGCAGTTTTGATCTGCCCAATCTGCCGCCCGGGACATACACCATCAAGGTTTGGCACGAGAAACTGGGCACGGCATCCCAAACAATCACGATTGGCGCAAACCAGACGAAGGAGATCAGCTTCGTTTTCAAAAGTATGTAAACGGAATGGAGAAGGCAAGGGATTTGGTTCGCCAGCTATCAAGCGCGGCACGGACCGGGCTGTCCAAAGGTCTCGAGTTGAAATTCAATTAGCCGGTGGACTTTATCTCCCATGACGCAAGTCTGATCGCCGGCTCCATAATTTCAACTACCTATAGCCATTCCGCACTGCGACGGCGGCGGATGAGCTGATGTGGGGAAGTCCAGCTACTTCCGCTGAATCGACTCTAAATACCTGGTTACATTTTCCAGCCGCACATTGCCTAAGTCCTGATCGAACTCGATCTCGTGGAAAATCGGTCCCCAAATCGGCATCTCCCTTGAGCCATGCGCGGGCAGGAGTTCGTCTGCTCCAAACATGATGGTGGTTCGCACGTGAATGCCAGGGAAGGCCCCGCCATTTCGCTGCGAAAGTCTCGTCAGGTCGGGAAGCGCCGGTTTCAACGCCTTGGACGCTGGTCCATTTCCTCGCCCATCGAGTCCGTGGCAGGCAGCACAATGATCCCGAAAAATGCTGGCACCGTCCACCGCATGGATGGCTGGTTGTCTTTGGTTTCCAGTTTGTGCAGTGGCAAAGATGGCCGTAGACACCAGCAAAACTCGAACCAGCATCGGCACTCGTCGCTGCATGGAGGCCTCCGGCGGAGAAACGCTTGGGCAGAATAAGACTCGCTAATACGCTATGCCGCTTAAGTGCCGTCGTCGGTGACTGGTGCAACAGACCCGTGTGATGCCAAGGGGAGGTGATTCTTCGGCCCGGGCCGGCGGCAGGGGGCTATTTCACCAGTCCCACAATCAGACCGCTCCCTTAAAGCCCACTCGCCCGTCTACAATTATTGTCTACGAGGAAAATCCATGGCCCTGATGAACCCCACTCGAATCCGCACCTCAAAGGTTATGCTGTTATTTATGAGCACCCTGATCGCAGCCGGAACCATCGCAACTGGTTCCATCAACCCCACTCTCGCCGCAGCGGCCGACTTTGGCCCTTCGAATCCGTTCTTCGCGCCTAGCGCGCTGCCCTTCCAGGCTCCGCCCTTCGACAAGGTCAAGGACGAAGACTACCAGCCCGCGATCGAGGCGGGCATGGCGCAGCAGCAGGCTGAAATCCAGAGCATCGCGAACAATCCCGACGCCCCTACCTTCGACAACACTATCGTCGCCCTGGAGAAGAGCGGCCAGTTACTGGCGCGTGCCACGGTAGCCTTCGACGGAGTCACCGGCGCAAATACCGACGACACCCTGCAGAAGGTTAGGACCATCGAGGCTCCTAAGCTCGCCGCCCAAGAGGATTTCGTCTACCTCAACACGAAGCTTTTTGCGCGCGTCGCCGCGATTTACAAGCAACGCGCCACGCTCAAGCTTGATCCCGAGTCTCTCCGTTTGGTTGAGTATGACTACGACAAGTTCGTACACGCCGGTGCCAACCTCTCGGAAACCGACAAAACTGAACTCAAGAAGCTCAACGAAGAGGAGTCTTCACTTCAGGACGCCTTCGTCAACAAACTTCTCGACGCCACCAAGGAGGGAGCCTTCGTCACCACCGACAAAGCTGCGCTCGCCGGTTTCTCCGAGGCGCGCATCGCGGCCGCTGCGCAGGCTGCCCAAAGCCGCCAGTTCGATGCCTATGTAATTCCGCTGCAGAACACCACCCAGCAGCCCGACCTGGTCTCACTAAGCAACCGCGGCACTCGTCAGACCATCTTCGGGCGCTCCTGGAACCGCACAGAACGAGGCGACGCCAATGACACCCGCGACACCATCGCTCGTCTCGCTCAACTCCGCGCTCAGAAGGCAAAGCTCCTCGGTTGTTCGAGCTTCGCCGCGTGGAAGCTCGAAGATCAGATGGCCAAAACACCGCAAGCGGCTCTGCAGTTTATGGATGCGATCGTCCCCGCCGCAACCGCAAAGGCGGCGAGCGAAGCCAAGGATAACCAGGCTGTCATCGATGCCCAAAAGGGTGGATTCCAACTCCAGCCCTGGGACTGGACCTTCTACGCCGAGCAGGTGCGCAAGGCTCGCTATGACCTCGACGATGCGCAGGTGAAGCCCTACTTCGAACTCAACAACGTGCTGCAGAATGGCGTCTTCTACGCCGCCAATCAGCTCTACGGACTCACCTTCAAAGAGCGGCATGACATCCCCGTCTACCAAGCAGATGTGCGGGTGTTCGAGGTCTCCGACGTCAACGGCAAGCCCCTCGCCCTGTTCTACTGCGATTACTTCAAGCGCGACAACAAGAACGGCGGAGCCTGGATGTCGAACTTCGTCGGCCAGTCGCACCTGCTGGAGACTCTTCCGGTCGTCTACAACGTTGCGAATTTCTCCAAACCGGCCGCAGGCGAACCCGCGCTGATCAGCTTCACCGACGTGATTACCATGTTCCACGAATTTGGACACGCGCTGCACGGCATGTTCGCCAACACCGAGTATCCGACCCTGTCGGGCACGGCAACTGCCCGCGACTTCGTCGAATTTCCCTCGCAGTTCAATGAGCATTGGGCCAGCGATCCCGGAGTTTTTGCCCACTACGCGAAGCACTACAAGACCGGTGCGCCCATGCCGGAAGAACTGGTGGCGCGGCTCAGAAAATCTGCCACTTTCAACAAGGGTTACGACATGACGGAACTCCTGGCCGCGGCCGAACTTGACATTCAGTGGCACTCGCTTCCGCCCACCTCCCCGCTCCAGAAGCCCGATGAGTTCGAGAAGCAGGCGCTCGATAAGACTCGCCTGAACGTCAGCTACGTCCCACCGCGCTATCGCTCTACCTACTTCGCCCACATCTGGGGAGGCGAGTACAGCGCCGGCTACTACGCCTACCTCTGGACGGAAATGCTCGCCGACGATGCCTTTCAGTGGTTCGTCGAACACGGCGGCCTGACGCGCGCCAACGGCGACCGCTTCCGCCAGATGGTCCTCTCGCGCGGCAACACCGAAGAGCTAGGCAAGATGTACGATTCCTGGCGCGGTGCGCCACCGAACACGAAGGCGATGCTCAAGTACAGGGGCCTTGAGGAATCCACATCGCCAAAGTAGGGGGATCGGACCGGATCCCAATCGCGTAGCCGCACCGCGTGTGGAGGGGACGATGGCAAGCAACATGAAACACCTGGGACTGTGGGTGTCATTAGTCGTGACGCTGGCTCTAGCGCAAGCCGGAGCACAGATGGCCGCAGGAAATGCGGTCCAAAGTGCGGCCAGCGGGCCTGCGCCTCACGAGGGCGACTTTGTCATCCACAATTTTCGCTTTCAATCGGGCGAAACCATGGCGGACGTGAAGATGCACTACACCACGTTCGGCACTCCGATGAAGGATGCCAGCGGGCGAACGACGAATGCCGTGCTGATCCTGCATGGTACGAGCGGTTCGGGACAGCAATTCCTCCGTCCGATATTTGCCGGCGTGCTGTTTGGACCCGGACAGTTGCTGGACGCCAGCAAGTTCTACATCATTCTGCCGGACAATGTCGGCCACGGAAAATCGAGCAAGCCGAGCGATGGCATGCATGCGCGCTTTCCGCCATACGACTATGCCGACATGGTCGCGCTGCAGCACGAACTGGTGGAGAAGGGGCTGGGTGTGAACCATCTCCGTTTGGTGCTGGGGACGTCGATGGGCTGCATGCATTCTTTTATGTGGGGTGAGGCGTATCCCGATGAAATGGATGCGCTGATGCCGCTGGCATGTTTGCCGGTGCAAATCGCGGGGCGAAACCGCATCTGGCGAAAAATGGTTATCGATGGAATTCGTCAGGATCCCGATTGGAAAAACGGCGAGTACACCAGCGAGCCTCGTGCCGCGCTGCGGATCTCCGCGGATTTCCTGCTGATCGCTGGCAGCGCGCCGCTGCTCATGCAACACGACCTGCCGACGCGCGACGACGCCGACAAGTATCTCGACGGTGCCCTGAAGAAGATGACGGCGGAGATGGACGCCACCGACTTTCTCTATGCGGTCAGCGCTTCGCGGGACTATGACCCGTCTGCGCAACTGAGCGCGATTAAAGCTCCGGTGATGTTTGTTAACACCGCTGATGATTTCATCAATCCGCCGGAGTTGGGGATTGCCGAACGCGAGATCAAGAAAGTGAAGAACGGCAAGTTCGTACTGCTACCCGCTTCCGAGAAGACGCACGGTCACGGCACCCACAGCTGGGCGGCGGTATGGCAAGAGTATTTGAAGGAATTGCTTGAAGAGTCATCGCCTGCGCGTCCGTAACAGTCTGTGGCAATAGCAATTTTGCCGTAACAATCTCGTCCGCGACAGATCACGGAATCCCTAAAGAGCCGCGCTCAAGGGCCGCACGGACTCAGGTTTGCGACGGCGAAACCAAGCCCGGCTGCGGCGGAGCCGCCGGAGCCGGACGATTCGGCGCAGCTTCGGGTTGCGGCGCTTGGCCCTTCTGGACTGAGTCGCTGTTGTCCAGGCTCGTGCCGAGGTTGAGATCGAAGCTGTCACCATGATTAGTGGTCGAGTTATAGATCGAGCTTGACGTGCTGACGTCGCTGGTCGGCGAGTCGTGGCCATACGACGAATTCGGTGACGAATCCGGCCTGTAGGGCGGCGGATTGTCGGACCAGTCGTAGCTGTAATCCGGGTAGGAGTAGTAAGACGCCGGCCACGGCGCGTACCAGTAAGGGTTGTACCACCAAGGATTCCAAGCGAGTCCCCAGCCCCAGTAGGGCCATCCGACGCCGAAACCCCAGCCCCAACCGTAACCGCGACCCCAGCCGTAACCACCCCCCCAACCGTAGCGACCGCCCCAACCGTAGCCAGGTCGACCGAAGCCCGGCGTAACTCTGGAGGCCCCGCCGACGAACCCGGACGCGGCTCTTGACGAACTAAAGGAGTGCCATGCGCCATCGGAGATTCCGGTGTTGCGAGCGGAGAGGCTTGCGTTCGCCGCTCCTTCACGTCCGGAATTGCGCGCGGCATTGGAGTTCGAACTGGAACTGGAACCGGAGGTGGAACGCGCGGAACTGCTGGAGTTGCCGAACGAATGCCACTGGCCATCGTTGATTGCGGGCCGAACATTCGACGAACGACTGTCGAACGAATTGCGGCCAGCATCAGCCCCGCGGGATGAACCGCTGCCCATTCCGTAATGCCCCGCCGCAGACCTACCACGATAGCCACCGCCCTCGTAGCCACGCTCTCCGCCATAGGACCGCGCGCTGCCATTAGATCCGCCACCGCCATGGAAGCCGCCGCCTCCGCCGCTGTGGAACCCGCCGCCACCACTGCTGTGGGACCCGCCGCCACCGCCTCCGTGACCGCCGCCGCCGTGCTGGGCGAATGCTGGATTTAGCGTGAGCGTGAGACCGATGAAAGCAGCAAATGCGAAGAGAGACCCGCGAAGACAAAATCTGCTCATAATCCATACCTCCCTGCGAACGTGCCTTCGAACGTGGGAGTGCAGCTGCGAACGAGGAGCCTACATACCACTCAAGGACGGCGCGCTCCTACCTAATCAGATTCTACCGCCAGGCAGGGGGTTGCATCTATACCGGCCGCCCGAAAGCGAGGTTACCTCTGATTCGCCGGCAGGCGCAGGCAAGAAAGGTCACAGTCCGTCTCCTGCGGCGGCCCTCGGCCATTTCACCCCGATTCTCCACAGGCTTCCACCACGTTGCTACTTGCATTTCCGCACATAAGTTCCGGATAATCATGGACGAGAGCTTTTCACAACTGTGTATCGCTACAGCCGAGCAGACTTGCTGCGTATTCTCCGGCTAGTTCCTCGCCAGCTTCAGACCTGGGAGAAGGCAGGACTGGTGACGGCGGGCGAAGATTATTCCTTCTTCGATCTGGTGCAAATCAAGAAAGTGCGCGACCTGTGCGCCAAGCGGGTTCGTCCGGCCGTCATCCGGCAATCGCTCGAAGCCATGCAGAAACAAGTTGCCGGCATGGAGAATCCGTTGCTGGAAGCCGGCACCTATCAAAGCGGACACCGCGTTGCCTTCCGGCACCAGGGGCGGCTGTTGGAGCCAATTGCCGGACAGTTCATGTTCGATTTCTCGTCCGAGGAAAGTAGAGTCGTAACCAGCCCGCCACGGAATGGACCGGAGCTGGTGGTTACCGACGTTGCCGACTTGTTCGCGCGCGGGATCGTGCTGGAAGAAAATCCCTCCACGCAGAGCGAGGCGATCACTGCGTATTTAAAGGTTCTCGATATGGATCCGATGCACGCCGCCGCGCATATCAATCTAGGCACGCTCTATTACAACCGTCAGGAATACGCGCTCGCCGAGAGGCACTACCGCTCGGCGATCCAGATCGATCCACGCTACGCGCTCGCCCATTTCGACCTGGGCAACGTGCTCGACGAAACCGGACGTGTCGAGGAAGCGATCAACACATATAAGACCGCGATTCAACTCGCCCCCACCTACGCCGACGCCCACTACAACATCGCCCTCGCCTACGAGAAGATGCGCGAGCCGCGCAAGGCACTGCAACACTGGCGCGCCTACGTGAAGCTCGACACCACCGGCCCCTGGACCGTCCACGCCAAACATCAGATCCGGCGAATCTTGCAGGGCGACAGCCTTAAGCTGGTGCACTCCCGCAAGGTGAACTAGGCGCGAGGCAGCGCCTCTGCGACGACCACAAAAAAAGGGCACGGCTCGCGCCGCGCCCGGGGAGAGAACGCAACTTCTTGGTCGTCCACCAGTGAACTGAAGCCAGTTAGTCCACCACCAGCTTGTTCTCGACGCTGAACGCGCCCGGCACTGAACTCGCTCGTATTCCGGCAATATTTTTGTCCATCGCGCTCTGGACCGTGCCGTAGAGCGTTACGTGACCGTTGTCGACCACGATGCGAATCGGGTCGACCGGGTCGGTCGCGTAGCGTCCAAGCACCGAGTCGCGATAGATCGCGCGCGCCGTGCGTATCCGGATCGAATCGTCAAAACGCGAAACCGGCAGCACCGTCACGTCGTTCACCACGTCCTTGACGCCCGGCGTGCGCGCCACGATGGCGAGCGCCGAGTCCTTCGCTACATCGTTTACCGTGTCGCCATTGATGGTGACGATGCCGTCTTTCACGTCAAGCGCCAGATAGTTGAACGCATTGTCGTAATATCCAACGCGGTCATAGGCCAGCTTCTTTGCCAGTTTCTGCTGGAGCTGGCCGTCGGGCACGGTTTCTCCCGCGACCACGATGTCATTACGAACCCCACCGACGTTCGCGAGCTTCTTAATTTTCTTGGCGGCGTCGAGTTTGTCCTGATAAAGGTCGACCGTGCCGGTCAGGGTCACGATGCCATCCTCGACGCTCGCGCTCACGCTCTGCAGTTGCTTCGCGTCATGAATCTTCTGGCTGACCGCCTGCTGAATCTGCTCGTCATACCGGCCGTTGGCGGCCATTGCAGTCATACTCAGCAGGACGAGCAACGCCACAGTCACCGCAAACATTTGCTTTTTCATGGTTGCCATCCTTACTGGAATTCCGGTTTCCCACAGTGTTAACCGGTTCGTTAAATAGATGCGGTAGCGAGCTGGGGAGATGCGGCTGCGGCGTGCCTTTACAAACTATTACTTTTACAAACCATTACAAGCGTGGAGACTTGAAGCGAGATCTGAATGGAAACGGGGGTAAAATATCGCTATGACCACTGACGAACGTCTGGATCGGCTGACCGAAAGACAGGGGGCTTTGGCTGAGAGTCTGCAACTGCTCACCGCGGACGTGCAAGGTTTGACGAAAAAACATGGAGCTTTGGCTGAGAGCCTGCAACTGCTCACGGCGGACGTGCAGAGTCTGGCGCAGTCGGTGAAAGAGCACGACCGAATCCTCAGGGGGCACGCCGATCTCATTGGCGACCTTGCGAAAATCGCGTCAGCCCACGAACACCGCATAGACCGGCTGGAGGGCCACCAAGGCTGAACGCTATCTCTTGCGCTTTACAGCTTTCTTTCCTGACGTTCCAGTATTCCTCTTGGCGACGGTCTTTTTTGGAAACACGCGCGCAAAGATCTTGTCGATATTCCTGAGCTGCCTCCGCAAGTCGAAGGCGCGTTCGATTTTCGCTTTTGGCACGCGTCCACGAATTTCGGGATCGTTCAAAATCAGCTCGTGGAAATTGAGATTCTCTTTCCACGCGCGCATGGCGTGACTTTGCGCCAGACGATAAGCGTCCTCGCGGGAGACTCCGCTCTCGACCAAGTCGAGCAATAACTGTCCGCTGAAGACCAAGCCGCGCGTGCTTTCGAGATTCGCCAGCATGCGCTCGGGATAGACAAACATGGTCTCGATCAGGTTCGCCGTCTTGTTCAACAGGTAATCGGCAAGCGTGGTCGAGTCCGGAATAATGACGCGCTCGGCCGAGGAATGCGAAATATCGCGCTCGTGCCAGAGCGCGACGTTCTCGAATCCAGCCTGCGCGTTCGCTCGCACCACGCGCGATAATCCGCTGATCTGTTCGCTGGTGACGGGATTGCGCTTGTGCGGCATGGCCGACGAGCCTTTCTGCTTTTCACTGAAAAATTCTTCGGCCTCGCGAACTTCAGTGCGTTGCAGATGGCGGATTTCGGTTGCGATCTTGTCGAGCGTCGAAGCGATCGTGGCCAGCGTTGCCAGGTATTGGGCATGGCGGTCGCGCTGAATCACCTGCGACGACACCGCGGCAGCCTTCAATCCCAGGCGCGCGCACATCTTTTCTTCGAGTTCCGGCGTGAGGTGGGCAAACGTACCGACCGCGCCCGAGAACTTCCCCACTCTCAGATCTTCGGCGGCCGCCTGGAAGCGCGCGATGTTGCGCCCGGTCTCCGAGTACCAGTTGGCGATCTTGAAACCAAAAGTGATGGGTTCAGCGTGGATTCCGTGGGTGCGGCCGATCATCGGCGTGTCTTTGAACTCCCATGCCCGGCATTCGAGCACCTCCGCGAGGCGCTCCAGGTCTCCGGCGATCAACGACGACGCCTGTTGGATTAGCAACGCCTGCGCCGTATCGACCACATCGTTCGAGGTAAGCCCATAGTGGAACCAACGCGCGTGCGGGCCAACGATTTCTGCAACGGCCGTGGTAAAGGCGATGACATCGTGTTTGACCTCGGCTTCAATCTGGAAGATACGGTCAACGTTGAAGTCAGCGCGCGCGTGGATCGCCCTGGCTGCATCTTTCGGGACAATCCCGGCGGCGGCCAAGGTTTCGGTCGCGGCAACTTCGACCGCGAGCCAGGTGCGGAAGCGGTTTTCGTCGCTCCAGATGCGAGCCATCTCGGGCCGGGTATAGCGTGGAATCACGGCGCTTTCTCCTGAAGGGGAACTGGGGATTGTAAATCAGTTTGCTGAATTCCCGTAGAGACGCGGCTTGCCGCGTCTGGGGATGGAGGCGATCCGACCGCCGAAGGCGACTCCCGCGTGCAATCGGAGTTTGCCCGCGGTCGAAGACGGGGCAAGCCCCGTCTCTACACGTATTCGAGCTACTCCACCGTGTGCTTTGCCGTGTAGCCTTCGCGCGCGTACACGATGTACTTCACGTCCTTGCCCTTCTGGTCGCGAACCTTGAGGGGGCCACCGTCCGGCGCCTGGAGTTCAACTTTCAGTTTGCGGTAGGTGCCGTCGAGTTTGGCATTGGTAGGGTGATAACTGATGGTGTACTGGTTGCGGATGTCGGCCGCGATTTCATGAAAGTCCTCCGGCAGTTCGCCTTGGAAGCGCGGGAAGTAGGCGCGTCCTCCAGTCAGGCTCGCGAACGTTTTCACTTCGTTGTCCGCCTGCAGGTAGTCCATCGTGGTGGCCGGTATGAACCCGCGGGTGCGGCAATGGTGTACTTCGCAATATTCGCGGGCCGCGAAGCCGACGCTGATGGGGTAGATCGTGACGTCCTTGGTGGACTTGACCTTCTTGAGGATTTGGTCCAGGTTAATTTTGCTGAAGCTGTCAAACCCGGTGGTGACGAGAATGATGTACTTCTTACCCTCGATACGGTCCGTTCGATCCAGTGTGTCGAAGAGCGCGTCAAACAGATTGGTTTCGGAAAAACCCGGCATACGCAGCTGGTTTAATGCCGCCACCACCTCGCGTTTGTCCTGGGTGAAATCAACGAGGATGTATGGTTTCATGTCATAGGAAATCACCGACACCCAGTCGTCTTTCTGCAACGTGTTCGCAAATGCGTAAGATGCGCGCAGAGCTTCGACCAGGAAGTCGTAGTTGGTTGATGCGAACTCCACCAGCAGCACCGCCGTGATCGGAGCCTGGCTCTGATTGAAGGTCGCAATCTGCTGGGGCGCACCGTCTTCGACGATCCTGAAGTTTTCCTTCTTCAGTCCCGGGATGGTCTGGCCGTCCTTAGTCGTTACCAGCACATCCAGGTTCACCAGTGGCACGTTTACGGTGATCGAGTAGTCGGGCATGTTCTCGATTTTCTTCGGTTTTTCGGGAGCCGGAGGCGGCGGTTCTTCCTTCTTCTTGGGGATTACATACGGGCCGACGTCGTTTTGCGGTCCACCGGCTGCGGGCGGAGCCTCTTGCTGGTTCGGATTCGCCGGGGGTTGCTGGGGGGGCTGTTGCGCCCACGCCGGAAAAGTCGCGGCCATCCCGAAAAGAACAAATGCCAGCAGGATCACACGCTTACGGGAAGCCCTGTTTAGCCCGCCAAATACGCCATAAATCATGGGGATATCCTCGAAAACTCCTGTTAGTATAGATGCAAGAACTCTGCGGTTGGGATATTTTGCAGGTCTTAGAAACGCCACCTCTCCTGGCAAAACAGATAGCGCGCGGAGTCTGAAAAAGCAGCAAGGTCATTTTGTGACCTCCGGGGTCGTCCATGGGTAAAGTTGCGCGCACACTCGTCGCCCTTTTGTGTTTTTCGTCGTCCGTCTGGGTTAGCGGACAAGAGTCGAAGGCACAAAGCCAGCCAGCTTTTCACGCCAGCGTTTCTCCTGTCATCATGCCGCTCGATCAGATCCACGAAGGCATGAAAGGCACCGCGCTCACCGTCTTCCAGGGCGTGAAACCAGAATCCATGGACGTGGAAGTTCTGGGCGTGATGCGCAACGTGAGCGGTCCCAAGGGCGATATTATCCTGGTCCGTCTGCACGGCATCAAGCCTGAATATACCGGAGTGGTTGCCGGTATGAGCGGAAGCCCCGTCTATTTTGAAGGCAAACTGGCGGGCGCGCTTGCCTTCCGCATCGGCGAATTCTCGAAGGAACCGATCGCGGGCGTGACGCCGATCGAGGAGATGCTGGAGATCAATGCACTCGATCGCCATCCAGCGCCGGCAACGACAACGACGACGATGCGCGCCAGCCTTCCGGACGAGAATCCTTCAAGTAGCGGAACCACGCAAGCCGCGAGCCCCGGCGAAAGCCCGGCGCTCCCAGCCCAGAGCTACAGCAACTATCTGAAGCCCATCGAAACGCCTCTCGTGTTCAACGGATTCTCTGAAGAGACCTTGCAGCGCTACGGGCCGCAATTCGCTGCGGCGGGCATCGTTCCAGTGATGGGCATCGGCTCCGCGAGCGATCGCAAGCAGCCAGAGCCGATCGAGGCCGGATCCGCCGTCAGCGCCGTGCTGGTTCGTGGCGATATGGATATTGCCGCTACCTGCACTGTCACCTACGTCGATCCCCAGCGCTTGCTCGCCTGCGGACATCCGCTTCTGCAGTTTGGCGAAGTGGATTTGCCGATGACCAAGGCCACGGTCCTGGCCACGCTGCCTTCGCCTCTAAATGCTTTCAAGATCGTCAACACCACTGAGACGATCGGCGCGTTCGTGCAGGACCGCCAGTCCGGCATTATGGGCGTGCCAGGGCGCGAGTCGAAGATGATTCCAGTGACCGTCGCCCTGCACACCCAAGGTGAACATGGACCGGCGACCAAAGAATTTCATTACGAAATTCTCAACAACGCGCGGCTGAGCCCGCTGGCCATGATGGCCACCGTTTTTAACGCGCTGCATGGCACCAACGAATACGGCGAAGACATTACTTACCGCATGAATGGAGTGCTCAGCGTGAAGGGGTATCCCGACGTCACGCTGCGCAATATGTTTGCTCCGCAGGACAACGGTCAGCCCGCGGCGGCCTTGGCCGCTGCCACGATCGGCGATCGCTTTGGACGCATCTATAGCAACCCGTTCGATGCTCCCGACGTCGAGGGTGTGAAGCTCGATTTCGATCTGGTCCGCGAACGCCGTTCCGCTCGCCTGGAAGCTGCACGTACGGATATGACGGAAGCTCGTCCCGGCGATCAGATTACGGTTGAGACTGTGATTCGTCCGTATCGCGGCGAGCGCCTGGTGCGCCAGATTCCCATACGGATTCCGACCTCTACGTCGAAAGGAACGCTGCGCATCCTGGTCAGCGACGGAGACACGCTCGATCGCATGCACCGCGGGACGCCGATGATGAACCGCAGTCTCGGCTTGGCGCCGACCATCGCGTTGCTGAACAAAGAACGCGCCAACGATCGCGTCTATGTTTCGCTGATCCAGTCCGATCCGGAAGCCATGGTCGCCGACAAAGTGATGCCGACGCTTCCGCTTTCCGTTATGAACGTCATGGAAAACATGCGCGGCACGCAGGACATGGTCGTGCTTGGGGAATCGTCAGTCAGCGAAGCTTCTACCGACTCGCTCGACTATGTTGTCTCGGGCGCGCAGATGCTGACGATCAACATCAAGTAGGCTGGAGTTTGGTCCAGCAGGTTGGTAGCACAAAAATCATGCTGTCATCCTGAGCGAAGCGAAGGACCTATGTATTTTGCCTGCGTCAGCAGAATGCATAGGTCCTTCGCTTCGCTCAGGATGACCTTTGCGAACCCAAGTAAACCGTGAACCGAGGTATCAACATTGTCTCGTAAGACGCTCGCCCTGCTATCAGTACTTATTCTCTCCACATTCGCCCTCGCCGAGGGCACACGCACCTGGGAACAATCCAAGTTCGAGGAACTGACCAAGGGCACGGCCAAAGGCATCGCCCTGCGCAGCGAAGGAGGCCTGGAACTCGCTCCCGCGTTCAAAGCGCTCGCGACCACGCCTTCGACCTACATCTGGTCGATTGCATCCGACTCCGCGGGAAACATCTACGCTGCGGCCGGATCTCCGGCCCGCGTCTATCGCATCACGCCCGACGGCCAAACCACGACCATCTTCGAGGCGCAGGAATTGCAGGTGCAGGCGCTGGTGGTCGACAAGAACGGCGTCGTCTACGCGGCCACCGCTCCCGACGGCAAGGTCTACCGGCTCGAGTCGGCGAAAGGCGCGAAGGCCGACGCCAAGACATCCTGGAGCGCCACTCCCTACTTCGACCCTGGTTCCAAGTACATCTGGGACATCGTTCTCGACAATGGCGGTGCGCTATACGTCGCCACCGGCGATCATGGAGAGATCTACAAAGTCAGCCCCAACGGACAGCATTCGCTTTTCTTCAAGAGCGATGAAGTCCACATTCGCGTTCTCGCGCTCGATCCCAAGGGAAACCTGATTGCCGGTTCCGACGGCAGCGGGCTTGTCTATCGCATCGCGCCGAATGGCGAAGCTTTCGTTCTCTACAGCGCGCCCAAGAAAGAAATTACCGCGCTCGCCATCGACGGCGTCGGCAATATCTATGCCGCCGCTGCGGGAGAGAAACACCCCGGCACCGCGATGCCGCAGATGGGCATCATGGTCACAAATCCAGCGCAGAACGTGCTCGCGCCCGGCGGCAGTATCACCTTTGGCCCCGGTCCCGCAGCGCCTATGATGACGACGCCCTTTCCCGCTCCTGGGCTCGGCGCTACCGGCGGGTCCGAGATTTATCGCATCGCGCCCGATGGCGCCCCGTCGCGCTTGTGGACTTCCCACGAAGATCTCGTCTACGCTCTCGGCTTCGACCAGCACGGACGCCTCCTCGCCGGCACCGGCAACCGCGGCCACATTTTCGCGATCAACGGCAACCAGGCTGATGACTACACCGATCTAGTCAAAGCCAGCGCTACCCAAATTACCGCCTTTGCCGCCGCGCCCGGCGGAGGACTGTACGCCGCCGGCAGCAACCTCGGGAAGATTTTCGTCCTCGGTCCCGGCCCCGAATCTGAAGGCACATACGAAAGCGACGTCTTCGACGCGCACGTTTTTTCTTTGTGGGGACGCGCCACCGTCCGCAGCGCCGGCAACTCCAGTTCCAACTTCGAGTTTTATGCGCGCAGCGGCAACGTCGATAATCCCGACCGCAACTGGAGTCAGTGGACGCGTATCAATCTGGCCGCCGGCGCCGAACTCAAGATTCCGCCAGCGCGTTTCGTGCAGTGGAAGGCGGTGCTGCATGCCGACAATCCCGCGCCTCGGGTTGACGACGTCTTATTGAACTACCTGCCCAAGAACGTTGCTCCAGAAATTGACGAAATCATCGTGCAGCCCGGATACCACTATCAGGCGATTCCCCATGTGACCGGCAGCGAGGCGCCCGGGCAGGGTCAGGGCCAGCCGCGCTTCGATCCACCGCCTCCCGCCGTGCGCGACCGCGATTCGATCGGCATCCGCTGGTCGGCCCACGATGACAACGACGACCAGCTTGTCTACACCGTTTATTACCGTGGCGACGGCGAATCGCGCTGGCTGCTGCTGAAGGCGAATCTCACCGACCGTTACTATTCTTTCGACGCCAGCCTCTTGCCGGACGGCGGCTACACCGTGAAGGTCATCGCCGCCGATGCGCCCTCGCATTCGCCTGGAGAGGCGCTCTATGCTGAGCGTGTCAGCGCCCGCTTCGAGGTCGATACCACGGCTCCGGTGATCGACAACCTGACGGCGACTTTTGACGGAAATCGCGACGGAAAGCCGATCGGCCAGCAAATTCACGTCCGCTTTCGCGCCAGCGATTCGTTTTCGGCGATCAAGCGGGCGGAGTACTCGCTCGACGGGGGCGACTGGCAGTTCGTCGAGCCGGTCGGCCATTTATCTGATTCCAAAACGGAAGACTACGACTTCCGCGTGACCGTGCCGCGACCCGAAGCGACGCCGGCTGCGATGGCCGAGAGCACCGCGAATGACCACGTTGTTGTGGTCCGCGCCTATGACCGCTTCGATAATCTGGCCACGGCAAAAACCGTGATTCGCGGGAAGTAGAACGCTCCACCGGCAAGTCTACTGCTGCGCGAAAATGATGGACGCGTCCAGATTCGTGGTGTCTTCATCCATCATAAAGAAGCTTTGTATCGCGCAAACCGGACTTTGGGCGGAAGAGCAACCTGAAGTGCCAAGAACGTAGATCACGTAATTCGCGGCTGCCGGAAGAGGCGGATCCGTCAACGCGATCGTACCCGCACCCGACAACGACAGAGTGTAAGTTCCGGCCACCGCTTGGAGAGGCGGTGTGTATGGTGGGTACTGAGTGCCGGTGACGACATAGGGATTGGGAATGGCGGGGCCTCCGGGAGCCGCGAATCCTGGGTATGTCACGATCAGGTTGGCCGCAATCGGAGTGACCGCCGAGCTCCCGCTGGCGGTGGTCGCTGCACCAAAGATGCCCGGCAACTCCGAACCAGCGAAAGACTCGCCGCCCGGCCCCAGCGGATTCATCGTTCCAGTCATCACCGACGAACTCGATTGATCGAGCAGGAATCCGCGATTTGCTCCACTGGCATAGAGAACAAACGGAAGCGGCTTCACGACCGGGTTCGCACCGGGATTGCCCAGCACTTGGACCGTATATCGTCCGTTGTTGGATGAGTCGGCCGAGTATGTGTAAGCGAAGGGCGACTGGGCCGAACTTGGGTAGGAGAGAATCACACCAGCGTTATTCTGATCAAATTGACCCGAGAAGTTCCCATTCCCATTGGTTGAGCTGCCATCCGTTGTGCCCAGCGTCAACGAGATATTGGTGCCTCCATTCGCTCCGGTTCCCGTCAAAGCGGAGACGGAAGTGCCTTTTAACGCGGCGTTGTTGTAGGGTGTCCTTGTCGAATCCTGGAGCACCATCGTTCCGGAAACTGCTGGATGCGTCGCGTCGACGGGGTCGGTGGAAATGGCATAGAAGGTCAGCGGATTTCCCTTATTGACCGTTCCGGAAGCGATAAAGAAATCGAACTTCAGAGTCGCGGCGCCCGAGTTCAGAACCATGTGCCACAACCCGCTGATGTTCTGGTCTGGCGTGTAACTACTGGTTGAGGCAATGCTGCAAGGCCCGGCGCCGCAAATGTTAGCTGCGTTGCCGTTGTCGTTCGAGTCCATCTGTCCGCTGGAAATCGCCCCTCCGCTCATGCCGCCACTCATCAGCAAGAGCCCGGCATATCCAACGCGGTTGCCGCCCGAGTCTACGCCAGTGAAGCCGAATGCGTTGGTCTGGCCGCTCTTGAAAACGTTGGGGGCGGCTGATATCTGCGCGATGCCAGAGCCGGTGCCGTGGCCGTCGGACTCGATCATTTCGAGGCCGCCGGCGCCGTCGAGCACGACTTGGAATTTGTCCGGGAAAGTTCCCGTCGTGAGGGTGAGCGTGCCGGCGTTGTTCGAGTTGTTCGGATCGGATGATGTGGGAGAGTAGGAACCGCCCGTTATCGGGATCGGGTTTTGTGCCGAAGGGCCGCTCGCGGTCAGTACATCTTCTGCGCCCGAGGTGACCGTCCCATTCAACGCACTAAACGTTCCAACCACCGCTGTGGCTTTGTTGTTGCTGTCATATCCTGAAAACCGGAACGCGTAGGTGCCGTTTACACGGGATGTGACCAGCGTGGCATTGGCGATTGTGCAGTTCTTGGGGTTAGCCGAGCAGCCTGCCGCATCGAATGCCGAAGCCGCCGATACCTGGACGCCAGTGCTGCCGCTGTCGGCCGCAGTGAACGTGTAGTAGGCCAATCCGGACACATTCGAATCCTGAGAGAAGGTCGCGCACGCATTTCCTACCCCTGGCCCGCTCGTCAGCGTGCAGGTCCACGTAAAGGTCTGGGGTGCATCGTCCGGGACGCCTACGGCGGTAAATTGCTGCGTCAGTCCGCTGCCTACGCTCAGCGTCAAGGGCGCTACGTCGGTGGTGATGTCGACCACGGTCATCGCGAACGGTCCCTTTACCGAGGTGTCGGCGGCCAATGTCGCTGTGACTAATGGCTGCGAAGCCGTCGCCGGGACCGTGGCCGGGGCGACGTAGGTTGCCGTTGTCGATGTTAGTGGCGTGAGCGTCCCCGCACCGGTCAGGCTCCAGGTAACGGCCGTAGTTGTCGTGTTCGTTGCCGTCGCGGTCAGCGTCAGAGACTGGGTCGGGTAGATCGCGTTAGAGTTAGCGTTGGCGGGCGAGGTAATGGTAACGTTGACGGCTGGCTGCGGAGGAACCACGCCGTTGCCCCCAGTCGCGCAACCGCCGGCTAGCGCCAGACTCAACAAAGCCGCCGCAAACAGCAAATTCTTTATCGTCATCCGATCTCTTCGAACCCCGTCTCTTTGAACAAATCCTTGTGAATCCGCCACTAGGAAATCCGTTGCCCGGACGCGCCGAAAGCACGGTTTCCAGCTGGAGCTTATCCTTAGAATATCCAGGGAGCAGCCGTAAGGCCAATTTTCTATTTAAATCAGCAGGTTACAAATGTACCTGAATCCAAGGCACTTGTCTGTGCGGGCAGGGGTTGCGAAGGGAAGGCAGCCGTGCCGACTGCGCAAGGAATTGCAACATTCGAAGAAGTTCTCAGTTCCTGGGTCTCAGTTCTGAGCCCTCAGTTCTCAGTGGAGAACCGCTACATTTTGACTGACAACTGGGAGCTGAGAACCTAGAGCTTTCTGTGCCGTTTCCATCAGCGGACGCAACTCCGTAGCGGTGATCCCCAGCGTGCCCCCGGAGAAGCCGTCAATGTAAGCGGAATTGATACCCACCACTTCGCCGCGCAGGTTCAGCACCGGTCCGCCGCTACCTCCACGGGCCGTGGGCGCGTCATAGATCAGCTTGTCGCCGGTCACATCGCCAATGTGTCCGAAGGTCGCCGAAGGCCTGATCAGCGATAACGCCGCCAGTTCACCCGCCGTGTCGGCATTATCGGGATGCGACGAGAGCCGCTCATACACGATGGCTGGCGACTTGGCCACCATGCCCGTCACCCCCATCGGATAAGCCAGCACGCTCACCGACTCGCCCACTTGCGCCGGCGTCGCGGACAGCGTCAAGGGGCGAAGTTTCTTGGTGAAGGCGGTTGTTTCCAGCCGCAGTAAGGCCAGATCCCCATGGGTGGCCACCACGGCCGTCTCCAGTTTTACCGGAAGCGGCGAACCCGGGAAATAGGCCACCAGCTTTTCCAGCACGGGCGTTCCGCCCTGCCGCAATGCCTTGGCGACGTCCCGGTCGCCGTACCAGGGCTCGGCCACGTGGCGATTCGTGGCCAGCAGTCCCGGCGCGACTACAAATCCTGTGCCCGACACACGGGCGCGGAAACCCTGCGCGTGGCCGGCCACGTGATAGATCCCGTAGATGTAAGCGACCGAATCACGGGCATCGTCCACGGCCGCTGCTGAAACCGATTGCTGCCGTTCCAGATCCGCTACCTGGCGCGAGAGCTGGTGTACCTGCTGCTCCAGGCCGGTGGTTTCCGGGGGAGCATAGTAGTGCGCCATCACCAGGGCGCCCACCATCGCCAGAACGCCCAGCAGCCCCTGAACAAACCGCTGCCAGGTTTCCACCAACTCGTTTTCCCCATTATCGGAATTGAACATGAGCCGTCAGGCCCGGCGGGGAGGGAGATCTCCGGGTAGCCACTATCCTGACGTATCCGGCGCAAGGCGTGTAGGGTACAGAAGTCGGGCGGCACCGGACCGAAGGTAACTGAAGAATACTGCGAACGGCCCGAAAACTCTGGTAGAAGACGCGGCTTGCCGCGTCTCAGCAGTGCCGCGCTGCAGGAGACGGGGCAAGCCCCGTCTCTACGCGAGCTATTGCTCGACTCCCAGGCGTTTGGCCATCTCTTCATAGAGGAAGCCTTCGCCGGGGCGATAGGGCTGCACCCATTCTCCATCAATCACATACTGCGGAATGGCGCGCTTGCCGGTGTGTTTCACGACCTCGTCGGCGGCTCCGGGAGTGGTCTCGATGTTGATGTCGGTGTATGGAAGCTTGTGCTGGTCGAGGAAGCGCTTGGCTTCCCGGCAATCGGGGCACCAGGGAGCGGAGTAAACCGTGATTTCCATGAGGTCAGATTTCTATGCTTACGAGTTTAGCAGGCAGTGATTCGGTGGAGCGACGGGCGTCTCGCGAGCCTGCCCTGAGCGCAGTCGAAGGGTCCGGCCGGGCGAGGACGCCCGGCCCTCCACTAAAAACATCAGGGCGTGACTTGTCAGACCCGCTCCAGCTCGTGCCAGGTTCGTTCGTTCTTGACATTGCCGGTGTTCAGCGTGCCGGCCGGTTCAAATAGCAGCAGCCAGCATTCTTCGTCGGCCACCGGACGGTGCTCCACCCCGCGCGGCACCACAATAAACTCGCCCTTTTCGATCCATTCATGGCGGTCGCGAAACTCCATGCGGAAGCGGCCTTTGACCACCAGGAACATCTCGTCTTCGTTCTCGTGATGGTGAAACACGAACTCGCCTTTTAGCTTGTCGAGCTTTACATGTTGGCCGTTGAGTTCGGCGGCGATGTAGGGCTTCCAGTATTCGGTGATCTTGGCAAACTTTTCGTCTAGGTTGATCTTGGACATGGAATCCTCGAAGGTTAGCCCGCGGCTACGTCTTTAGTAGATGGCGCTTCGCGGCTGGCAGTCGCAGAAAAGTTGGCTGCCGGCTGGAAAGACTGCCGAGCTTTGCTCGGCTTGGACGGGCGAGGGTGCCCGTCCCCACACAAGCACAGGCACAAGCAAAAACAAAAGCCGCCAGCTTTTGGCTGACGGCTGACGGCTGACGGCTGAAGGCTGTTTAGAATCCCGCAGTCCCGGTGCTTGGATGGCCACCGCGCAGCATCACCCGCACGCCACGCTGGCTATTTACACGTGTGGTCGTGGTCCAGTCCACTTCGTCGGTGCTGATCACACCGCTGCCGCCACTGGCCAGTTCGTAGCTGATGCGGCCGTCCTGATAGGTGTAGTTGCCCACCTCCAGAACCATACCCGATTTCAGCACAAAGACCGGCACGCCCGGCGCTGCGCCACCGCTGCCGGCCACCGTGTCTTTACTACTGGTGTAGCTGGCGTAGATAAACTGCGGAGTTTCCTGAGCGTTCGTTTGCCGACTAGCGGCGACGCTTACGCGGCGCACCGTCAGTTGAGGGACGCCATTGTCGTTATCGTTATAGTTGTCCCCCGTCCTAACGCTCGCACCTTCGTAAGAGCCCTGATAATAAGAGTCGTTCTCCATCCGCGGACGCCCGAAGAAATGCCAGTCCGGCCCGTTGGTCGCCGAGACCTGTGGGATCTGCACATCATCCATCAGGCGCAGCTCAAGCATGCTCTCGCCCTTGAGGGTAGGGCGTGGACCGCGCGCCGGCAGCATGATGATCTTCCACGGCCAGAGCGGCGGAATCATCCATTCGACGATGTCGCGCCTGGCGTGGCCTTTGCCCCTGATGTCGCCCTCTTTGTCGACTTTGTAGCCGCGCGTGGCGATCACCTTCGCGTCAAGCGGCATGTCGCCGTTCGGCAGTCCGATGCGATCGAACACCAGCTTCATGTTGCCCTTGCCCCAGAAATGTCCGGGGTCCTTGGCTGACTCGAGGTGTCCAACCAGATAGCTTCCGCGTGGAAACGTCTGCTGGCCGAATTCCGTCACCGAGTGCAGATGACAAAGCACGGGATCTCCGACGGCAACGGTCGCAGAAGAAAAGTTCGGTTCATTCATGGTGCACTTCAGAAGCGTACCGGCGGGCAGGACGGTCTCCCGCGCACTGGCACTCAGGGTCAGAATGGTGAAGGCTAGAAGGGATACCGCAAGCACAGCATACGAGCTGGACTTCATAACGCACCTCGGTCTCACGCCCTGGAATTTTTGGTACGTATTCCCAAACAACTGCGTTGAGCCAGCCCCGATTGAGGGAGTTTTGCACAAATTGACACATGCGGTCAACCGACCGATAGGGATCAAAGTGTGTCTTTTTTGCAACACTGAGAAAAGCAATCCTAATCCGCTGGACCAACGCGCACGCGTAGAGTTCGCGGTACGAAGAAGTACGTCAAGAAAGCCCCGACCATCAGAATCGCCGCAATGATATACAAGGCCGCAGAGGGGTCCGAAGAAAAATGTTTCGCCCAAATTGGAATGTTGGGTCCAACATAGCCGCCTAAGTTACCTACCGAGTTCACGATGCCAATCCCCGCTGCGGCGGCAGTCCCGGCCAAGAATGCGGACGGCAACGGCCAGAACAATGGCATCGACCCAATCACGCCAAGTGTGCCCACGGACAAGAAAATGATCGCCAACACTGGATTCGACGCAAGAACTCCGCTCAGAACCAAGCCGACGGCTCCAGCCACAACATTTGCCACATAATGCAGTCGCCGCTCTCCGGTCTTGTCCGAATGATTGCTCAGGAGAATCATCCCGATAACCGCCACCCCATACGGTATTGCGGTAATCAGGCCAACTCGCAGATAGCCTTTCAAACCAAACGCTTTCACAATCGTCGGCAACCAGAATGCAATTCCATACAAGCCGATCATCAAAGTGAAATAAATCGCGCACAGCACCCAGACCTTCCCGCTGGTGAAGGCATCGACCAGTTTATGCTCGGTTTTATGCTTGTCTTCAGCTTCAAGGTTCCGCGCAAGCAGTGCTTTTTCCTCAGGCGTAAGCCACTTCGCTTCTGCAATGCTGCTGTCCAGATAAAAGATCACCACCAGGCCAACGAGAATTGAAGGGATG
>Ga0209448_10000149_pt1 | contig 25188 bp, 20 predicted proteins | sample BogFormECP14_OM2_FD_188245 | JGI IMG/M metagenome (GOLD analysis project Ga0209448, IMG submission 188245) | Bog forest soil microbial communities from Calvert Island, British Columbia, Canada - ECP14_OM2 (SPAdes) (version 2) | ecosystem: Environmental > Aquatic > Freshwater > Wetlands > Bog ... | reverse complement strand
CCGCTGGCCTCCGTGTTTCTCTGTGACACCGGCAACTCCGTACACTCGATCACATGTTCCAGAGGAACGATAAAAGTTTCATTCCCCACCCTCACCGAGAATCCCTCGATGATGGCCAGGGTCAACGGCAGACGAATGGTGATGGTGGTGCCTTTGCCCGCTGTACTTGCTATCTCCACCGTCCCGCGCAAAATGTCGATGTTGCGCCGGACGACATCCAGCCCGACGCCGCGCCCGGAAAGATCGGTGACCGATTCCGCGGTGGAGAATCCCGCGTGGAACGCCAGGTCGTAAATGTCACGGTCGCGAATCTCGTCTTCGCCGGACACGAGTCCAACCCGTTTCGCTTTGTCGAGGATCCGTGCGCGATCGAACCCGGCTCCATCGTCTTGCAGCTTCACCACGATGTTTCCGCCGCTATGGGCGGCCGATAGCCGGATCAGTCCGCAAGCGTTCTTGCCCTGGCTTTGACGCAAGGCCGGCTTCTCCAGACCGTGATCGACCGCGTTACGCACCAGGTGCAGCAACGGATCCTTCAACTGTTCGAGCACGGTCGTGTCCACCTCGACGTCCGCTCCCACCACTTCCAGGCGGGCTAATTTCCCATGGCTCTTGGCCAGGTCCCTCACCGAACGGACAAACTGGCGAAACAGGGGGCCAATCGGCACCATGCGGATACTCATCACTTCACTCTGCAGGTCCATGTACAGGCGCTCTGCCTCGCGATGCATCTCCAGGATGGCGCGTCCTTGCTCGGTGCCGAGCTTCTCAATCATCTGGCGCAGCCGGCCTTGCGCAATCACAATTTCTCCGGTCAGATTCAACATGTGGTCCAGCTTGTCGACATCCGCGCGCAGCGTGCGATGACCGGCGCCCGGGAGCGTGTCAACCTTCGCAGCTGCACTGGATTCTCCCGCCGGCCCGCTGGCCGTGGCGTCCTTTTTCCCCCGCTTTTCCACCTCGCGCGCGATCTTCTTTATGAGGTTCTGTTGTCCTGTGGTTAGCTCGTGCGACCCAGTCGCGGCGCTTGAGACCAGGGCGCGAAGTTCATCCACTGCCTTCAGCAGCAGTGAGATCAAGTCTGCGGTGGGCTGCGCCTGCTGCTCGCGAAAGACGTCCAACAGGTCCTCAACCACGTGGGCAAACCCTGCCAGTTCCTTGAGTTCCAACGAGGTTGCGTTTCCCTTGAGGGTGTGTGCGACGCGGAAAATCTGGTGCAGCAGTTCCGGATCCGATGGACTCGATTCCATCTGCACCAACGCCTGCTCCATCAAGTCCAAGCCCTCTTCCGACTCGGCGAGGAACGACGCCAGGACTGCTTCCCGGTCAAAATCCGCTAACTCCACTGTTCCTCCTCTCGTGTGTCGCGCCTATGCCAGCGACGCGCTTTCTCACTACGCGCTTCTCGTCACACGCGTTCCTTACTACACCTGGTCAAAATTTCTGATCATGGTTACGCCATCAGAGATCTGAAAAACCAACCTGCGGCCACGCTTCCCGGAAATGTCTCTTTCCACCACTGGAATTCCCGCCGAGTGCAGAAAACTTTCCGCGAGTTCTACATTCCTTGATCCCACCGACCGCGTTGGGTCGGCCCCGAAAGCGCTGGACCCACCAAAGATCTTCGCCTGCAGATTCCGCACTTCGCATCCCAACGCCAGCACCTGTCTAAGGAGCTCAGAATTGGCGGCATTGCCGTAGCGCAACCGGTTCGCCCCTTCATTGACGCCCTCAGGCAGCAGATAGTGATTCATTCCTCCCGCTTTCTTGTGCCTGTCCCAGAGGCAGACCGCGGCGCATGACCCGAGTATGGTCGAAATGGTGATGGGATCGGAGGTTACGAACACCTGCCCCGGATAGAGAAAGTGCCGAGGTTCGTTGGAGTCCCCGTGCTCGAAGCGCTTCATGAACTCGGCGGGAAGGACTGCGGGATTAAATTTTGTGGAATTCTCTTTCATGCTCTCATTCCTGGTTCATCGGTAAGACGTTCATCGGTCAAATGTTCATCGGTCGCCGGCTTCGAATGGCCGTTCGCGCCAAACAAGGGCATAGCGGCTTCGTTGGAAAGAAGCTTGAACAGTTCCATGTCGGACCCATCGAAGCTGTGCTTTTGTGGCAGCAAACGCAGTATCGCGAGGATCGCGACCGTTTGATTTGCCATGCGGATCGGAACAAACGCCTGCACCTTGGCCATGGCGCCGGAGCGGTCGCGAGCCGCCAGTTCAACATGACACTCGCCGCCCATCACCCGTTCGCGACCAGCATCGCCCAAAGCCAGCAGCAGGTCGTACTTCTCGGTGTCGATTCCGAACGACCAAAAAACCTGCAAGGCAGCGGTTGTCTGGTCAACCCTGAGCAAGCCGATTTCCTCGGAGCCCAGAAAGTTGGCGACAATCTCGCGCAAGCCCTCGATAGCATCCTCTTGACCACGGCTCTCGGCCAGTCTCTTGCGTGCCGCAACCAAGCGCAGGTCGGTCGTCGCGTCGGCTCCGGAAAACTTCGTCCCGGATGCCGCGCTCTTGTTATCGTTCATAGAGGAGGTCCTTACTTGCGTTTATTCAACCAACAGGACAAAAATTCGAACCCTGTACTTCGCCGTCTACTCGCCCAGGTAACTCTGCAACAGGGCCACCAGCTCAGCGCCATCAACCGGCTTGGTGATGTAGTCATTGCATCCGCTCTGGAACCCCGCCTCCATGTATGACTCTTCGCTGCGCGTGGTGACCAGAACGATGGGAATCTCGCGCGTGCTCGCTTGCTGGCGCATCATCTTGCAGGCCTCAAATCCATTCATGCGCGGCATCACCACATCCATCAAAACCAGGTCAGGGTGCTCTTGTTGCGCCTTCTCGACCGCTTCCTGCCCGTCCGCCGCGGTCACGCACTGGTAGTTGGTACGCTTTTCCAGAATCTCGCGCTCCATCATCAAGGCTGTTTTGGAGTCGTCAACCACAAGGATTTTCTTGGCCATTGTTCTCCTCGAACCGTAGTGCCCGAAAGCGTGTGCAAACCGCAGTGGGAAGGACCAAATCGGGCCAAGTCCCACATCGGCTTCCATTAGAAATTTCTAACACGGGCGAAGATTACCTCGGTAATTACGTCGGTAATTGACGATCGCCGCCCGACTGCCGCGGATGCTGGGCTCTACGCAGGTTTTGCAAGAGAAATCGCGGAAGAAAAGCTCGCCCTGCACGTGCGTACTAACCCAGACTCGGTTTATGCTGGAGCGGTCGGGCTGCGCTTGTGCTTGGATTGTGCGCTCGCCCCACGCGCTTCGAGTGATGCGCATCTAGAGTGATGCGCACCTAAAGTGATGCGAACCCAAGGAGGATCGTTATGTCAGAAGCGACTCATGGCTCCCCACGCTGTCCCCGGTGCGGTCACGTGGGCGCCACGCCGGACAAGTTCTGCGCCGAGTGCGGACGTTTTCTCCGCGACGCTTCGATCGACCAGCGCCTTCTCCTCGCCCTGGCGCATGAACGCGAGGGACGGCTGCGGGAGGCACGGCAGGAGCTTCAGCACTTGCTCGACGCCGAGCCCGATCACGTCCTCGGTAACCACCAGCTCGGTGTCCTTCTGTTCCACGAAGGTCTGCTGGACCTGGCCGTCGAACACTATCGCCGGGCGGTGGCCGCCTCGGCGACATTTATATTGGCTCACTACGACCTCGGAGTCGCCTACTATCACCGCGGCAACATGCCGGAGGCGGCCGCCGCCTTCCGCCGCTGTCTCGACATCAATCCCAACTACAACGCTGCTCACTACCGCCTTGCCCTGGCGCTGTTTCACCAGGGACAGTTGGCAGAGGCCCGTGAGCACTTCGAACTTTCGGCGACCCTCACTCCCGACTACGTAATGGCCCACTATCACCTGGGCGTGATTCACGAGCGCGAAGGCGCGACCGAAATCGCTCGCCGGGAATTCGAACGGAGCCTGGACGAAGGGGTTCACGAACTCAGCAGTCTGTTCCACCTGGCGGTGATCCGTCGCGTGCAGGGTGACGATGCCGGAGCAGAAGAGCTTTTGCGGCGAGCGGGTGAATTTGGCAAGTTGCATCCAACGGCGTCGGAAGCCCAAAGATAGAAGATAGAAGATAGAAGACAGCAGCTAAACGAGAGAATGCAGCATGGGAGCCTCGGCAGGGAACGCCCTCATCTTCGACTGGGCAAGCGCAGGTCCACGGACTCCTTCCTGGCCCGCGCACGTCATGCTCGACGATGAGACGCTGCGCGACGGTCTGCAGAGCCCCTCCGTTACCGATCCGCCAGCGGCGGCGAAAGTCGAGATTCTCCATCTCATGGAGAATCTTGGAATTGAATCCGCTGATGTCGGGCTTCCCGGAGCGGGCACACGCCAGCGCGAAGCTGTACTCGCACTCTGCCGCGAGGTCTCAAGCCAGCGGATGCGCATACGCCCCAACTGCGCCGCCCGTACCATGATGGTGGACATTCGCCCGATCGCAGAGGTCTCGCAACTAACGGGCGTGCCGATTGAAGCTCTTATATTTATCGGCAGCAGTCCTATCCGTCAGTACGCGGAAGAATGGACCCTCGAGCAAATCCTGCGCCACACCCGGGAAGCCATCCGCTTTGCCGTCAAGGAAGGCATCGACGTGACCTACGTGACGGAAGACACCGTGCGATCTTCGCCGGATCACCTGAGTCTCTTGTTTAAAGAAGCGATCGACTCTGGCGCCAAGCGGCTCTGTCTTTGCGACACTGTTGGCGCTGCGACGCCGGAGGCAGTCTGGAACCTGGTGTCATGGGTCAAGAAGCTTCTGGCTGAGACTGGGGCCGACAGCGGAATTGGCATTGGCATCGACTGGCACGGCCACCGCGATCGCGGTCTCGATGTGGCAAACACGCTGGCCGCCATTGAGGCAGGAGCAACACGCGTGCACGGCACCGCCCTCGGCATCGGCGAGCGCGTCGGAAACACACCGATGGAACAGTTGCTGGTGAATCTCAACCTGCTCGGCATGAGACATGACGACCTCAGTTCGCTGCAGAAGTATGTCGACTCAGTATCAGCCGCGACCTCGGTTCCAGTTCCAGCGAATACTCCAATGGTTGGACGCGATGCCTTCCGCACTGCCACCGGCGTCCATGCGGCGGCGATCGTCAAGGCTCAAAAGAAGGGCGATCGCTGGCTGACCGACTACGTCTATTCCGGCGTCCCGGCAAGCCTGATCGGACGCCATCAGGAAATTGAGATTGGGCCCATGTCGGGCAGTTCGAACGTGATCTTCTATCTGTCACAACGGGGAATCGTCGCCAGCCATGAACTCATACAGACCGTCCTGCTGGCTGCCAAGGAATCCAACCGCATTCTGCAGGAACCGGAAATCCTGGCAATCGTTCAGCGCTTTGAGAGCGCTGCGCTTTGATAGTCCCGGCGCTCTGAAAATCTGAACTCGTAGTTGCGTTCGACGACTAATATAAATCCATCATTTTCTGTTCATTAGAAGTAATAGAAAAACACTACTGCATTAGCTTTTTGTGTTTCGCATCACTCAGATTCGTTAGCTGAATCACAGCTTTCCAGTTACCGCACGGTTACTCTCGCCGCGGTGACCACCAACTCCCAGTGGAACGGCCAATTCTCGTTCTTCGATCTCGTAGCTAAAACCGCCGACGGCTCGCGCACCATCGTTCGTGTCGGAGACCTCGCGATCGGAGACGGCAGCTTTGTGGTAATGGCGGGGCCGTGCGCGGTTGAATCCGAGCAGCAGATCCTGAAGACCGCCGAGGCTGTTGCCGCTGCGGGAGCACGCGTGCTTCGCGGAGGCGCTTACAAGCCGCGCTCCTCCCCGTATTCCTTTCAAGGACTCGGAGTAGAAGGCCTCAAGCTTCTCAGCAAAGCCAGGAAAGAGACCGGCCTCGCCATCGTAACGGAAGTGATGAGCGAGAGTGATGTCGAAGTCATTGCCGAGTACGCCGACATCATGCAAGTCGGAACGCGCAGCATGGAAAATTATTCTCTGCTGGAAGCGCTCGGCCGGTGCGGCCGTCCTGTTCTGCTGAAGCGCGGGATGACGGCGCGCCTCGATGAGTTGATGCAGTCCGCGCAAATTATTGCCGCCAGCGGCAACCCGGAAATCATTCTCTGCGAGCGCGGCATCCGGACTTTTGAGACGGCCACGCGCAACACTTTCGATATCGCCGCCGTGCCCGTGTTGAAGGCCGTGTCGCGGCTTCCCGTGATTGTTGATCCCAGCCACGCCGCGGGCGTGCGCTCGCTGGTGCCGGTGCTGGCGCGTGCCGCGGCCGTCGTCGGCGCGGATGGGTTGCTGGTGGAAGTCCACCCCGAGCCGGAGAAGGCGCTGAGCGATGGCATGCAATCTCTTTCTTTTGACGAGTTCGAAGACATGATGTGCGATCTGCGGCGTTACGTTGTCATCTCGCCCGCCTTGGACGATATGCGGTCGCCGCAGCTGGTGGCAGGAGGTGTCAACTAAGTGCCTCCCCGCTTCCTCATTATTGTTACCGTTTCCGCGTTGGTTCTTTCGGCATCGCTGGCACAGCCGCAGAGCGCTCGCCCTCACAGCGCACCGTCAGTTCCGTTGCTGTACACGGTCGCGCGCGAATACAGCCCCATGGCGTGGATTCAAGGAGTGGAACGATTCCCGGATGGGGCCACGATCTTCATTAAGGATGGAAAGAGCCAGCGGCCGCTGGTTTCCGGTTTCTTCGCCACCGCGGATGCAAGCGTCTCGTTCGATGGAAAGAACGTGCTGTTTGCGGGAAAGCGGCGCGCGGACGACCACTGGCAAATCTGGGAGGTTTCCATCCCAGCCGCAAAGCCACGCCAGACCACGCAATGCGAGGACGATTGCGTCCGCCCGCTGTATGTTCCGGCTGACCGTTTTGTGTATGCGCATAAGATCGCGGGCCAATTTGTCCTGGAAATTGCCGCTCTCGGCAAAGACAACGGCAACGAGAAGCCGCTGCCGCTCACCTATGGGCCGGGAATTTTTCTTCCCGTCGACGTGCTGCACGATGGCCGCGTCTTGTTCGAGGCTGCGTATCCGCTGGACGAAAACACGTCGGCCGAGGTGTACACCGTCTACACCGACGGCAGCGGATTCGAGGCCTACCGCTGCGATCACGGACATTCGCGGTATTCGGGCAAGCAGCTTTCCTCCGGGGACATTGTGTTTGCACGCGAAGGAAAGTTGTTCCGGTTCCGCTCGCCTTTGGCACATGAGATTGCGGTAACGGCACCGGCAGGAACTTACGCTGGCGATGTCGTCGAGTCGCCAGACAGCGCGTGGCTGGTGAGCTGGCATGGCGCGGCACAAAAAAACTTTGAATTGCGGAAATGGAAGCCCGGCACAGTTGCCCTTCAGCCGGAAATTGTCAAATCCGGTATGAACGTCATCCAGCCTGTATTACTGGCGCAGCGCCCCGTGCCGAATCGTCATCCCTCCGGCCTGCACGAGTGGTCTTACGGGAATGTCCTCTGCCTGAATGCCTACACCTCGAAGTATCAATTTGCGGACGGTTCGATCGCTTCGGTCCGGTTGTACACGCGCGATGCGTCGGGCGCCACTCGACTGCTGGGGATGGCGCAAGTAGAAAAGGACGGTTCTTTCTATCTGCGCGTTCCTGGAGACCAGCCGCTCAGAATCGAACTGCTCGACAAGTCCGGAAACACCTTGAAGAGGGAAGCGGGATGGTTCTGGCTGCGGGCCGGTGAGCAGAGAATCTGCGTCGGCTGCCACGCCGGGCCGGAGACTGCGCCAGAAAACGCCGTCCCCGCAGTCCTGCTGCGCTCGATCATTGCGGCGGATATGACCGCGGGCAATCAACCTCAGTCCGCAGGAGGACACTAATGCTTCGCCTCGCGCTCGCACTGCTCCTGTCCGCAGCGGCACTGGCGCAAAGCGCGCAACCCGCCTTGCCGACAGGTCCAATTCGCTTCGAAGACGCGACCGGTTCTTCCGGCATCGATTTCACGCACAGCTTCGGCGCGCAGACGCTCGGGTCATTGCTTGAGGGCACCGGGGGCGGATGTGTGTGGTTCGACTACAACAATGATGGTCTGATGGATCTTTACGTGGTCAGCGGCAAGCCGCTCGATGGCGACATACATCCGTATCCGCTAAAGAAGGCGCCGGAAGTTGCTCCGCATAATCATCTTTACCGAAATAATGGCGACGGCACTTTCACGGACGCAACCGAACAGGCCGGTGTCGCCGCCAATATCTATGGAATGGCGGCCATCGCCGCCGACTACGACAACGACGGCTTCGTCGATCTGTTTGTAACCGGCTATGGCCGCGCCATCCTCTACCACAACAACGGCGACGGCACATTCACGGACGTCACCGCGAAGGCGGGCATCAACGTTGATGGATGGTCGATCAGTTCGGCGTGGCTGGATTACGATCGCGACGGCTGCGTCGACCTTTTCGTCGGCCGTTACGTGAAGTTCGATCCCAAGTATCGCGCCTTCTATCCTGCCGACAACTATCCCGGACCGCTCGATTACGGAGCCACCACCAACCGCCTTTATCACAACAATTGCAACGGCACGTTCACGGATGTGACCGATGCGTCGGGCATCGGCGCCTACAAGGGCCGCACCATGGGCGTCGCCGCCGCGGATTTTGACGGCGACGGCTGGCCTGACATTTATGTTTCCAACGACCGGACAGAAAATTTCCTGTTTCGCAACAAGCACGACGGCACCTTCGAAGAAGTTGCCGGCGATCTGGGCGTAGCTTACGGACAAAACGGAGAAATGACATCGTCCATGGGGCCGGTGGTTGCCGACGTCGATGGCGACGGGCTGCTTGACCTCTGGGTCACCGACTCGCGGTACGACCGCCTGATGCGCAACACCGGCAAGCGCGGATTCGAAGACATCAGCGCGCGATCTGGTATTTCGGCGGAGACCGGCCAGTATGTGAGTTGGGGCAGCGGGATTTATGACTTCGACAACGATGGCTGGCTCGACATTCTTGTTTTCCACGGCGGATTGATTCATCTGGTTCCGCAAGAGCACTCGCTCTACCGCGGTTTGGGAAATGGCAATTTCGCCGACGTTTCGCGCGGAGCTGGCGCCGTGCTCGATGTGAAAACGGTCGCCCGTGGCGCATGCTTTGCCGACTACGACAACGACGGCAAAGTGGATGCATATGTAGTCAATCTGGGTGCAAAGGGCACGTTGCTGCACAACGTTTCGCAGAACCAGAATCACTGGCTCACGGTTGCGCTCAAAGGAACCAAAACCAATCGCGATGGCATCGGGGCGCGCGTGGAAGTGCTTGCGGGCGGCCGCAAGCAGATGGCCGAGCGCGTGGCAGGGTCCGGGTATCTCTCGCAGGATGACGGGAGACTTCATTTCGGGCTCGGGGCCGCCGCTCGCGTCGAGAAACTCACGATCCATTGGCCGAGCGGGCGCGAACAAGTGCTCGAGAATCTGGCTGCCGATCGGGTACTGCAAGTGGAGGAACCGAAATGATCAGGCGGCTCCATCTCCCAATTCTGTTTGTACTCGCGGCTGTCGCGTCGGCCAGCGTCAAACCCGCGAACGTCAATGCAGCGAATCAGGAATCTCATTACCTATCGCCCGGTGAATTGGCGATTTCGCCCGACGGTCGCCGCCTCTATGTGGTCTGCGAAAAGAGCGATGAACTTCGCGTGGTGGATACGCAGACTGGAAGGCTGGTAAAGCGGGTCGCCGTGGGTCACGTGCCCCGGGGATTGAGTCTCTCAGCGGACGGCAAACAGATTTATGTAGCCAATTCCTGGACCGATACGATTTCGGTCATCGATGCCGAGAGGCTTGAAACGGTTCGTAGTTTGCCGACGGGATTTGAGCCCATCAGCGTAGTTTCTGACCGACAAGGCGAAACGCTTTACGTCGCCGATCGGCTGAGCGATGCTATCTCCGTAATTGATCTCCGCAGCGGAAAAGAAATAAAGCGGCTCGCCGCCGGCCGAGGCGCCAGCTATCTGGCACTATCCGCCGACGGGACGCGCGTCTACTGCACGCATATCTATCCCAAGATCGGCGCCCACCGCACGCCGCCGGAGTCGGAGATCACGGTCATTGACACTGCCACGCGCCGAGTGATTGATCGCGAACTGCTGCACAACGTCGCGGGCGTGTTTCATCTCGCTATCTCGTCTGACGGCAAGCTCGGAGTCGCCGCCCACCTTCGTCCCAAGAACCTCATTCCTCTCGCTCACGTGGAGCACGGCTGGGCTTTCACCGATTCGCTCGTCTTCTTTGGCCAGGACGTCGGAGGCGTCGTTCAAGTACCTCTTGACGAACTAGAGCGCTATTTTGCTGTCCCCTTCGGCGTGGCGATTGCGCCCGACAAGTCCAAGGTGTTTGTGAGCGCCGCTGGATCCGACAACATTACCGTCGTCAACGTCCCTGCGCTGCTGAAGTTTATTCATGCCACGCCTTCGGTTGCCAATGATCTCTCGGCATCGGCGAACTATGTGACCGCCAGGATTCCGGTGGGCCGCAATCCTCGTGGCATTGTGCTTTCTCCCGATGGCAAGCGACTCTACGTGGCCACGCGCATGGACGACAAGATCGCCGTGATTGACACGAAGACTGCGAAGGTCGTCGCGTCCTTTGACCTCGGTGGCCCCAAAGAGATCAGCCCAATGCGGCGCGGCGAACAGATTTTCAACAGCGCCCGCTTCGCCTTTCAGGGACAATTCAGCTGCGCTAATTGTCATCTCGACGCAACCTTCGATGGACTGCAATGGGACCTCGAGCCGGATGGATTCGGCGTGGATATTGTCGACAACCGTTCTATCGAAGACCTGCTGGGCACGCAGCCCTACAAATGGAATGGTGGTAATCCCGATCTCCCCACCGAATGCGGCCCTCGAACCGAAAAGTACTTTTACCGGTCACAGAGCTACAACAGTAAAGAGCTCACCGATCTCGTCACGTTTGTCCTAGCGATTCCAGTGCGGCCGAACCGCTATCGCGCGCCGGATGGCGAACTAACGCCCGCACAGGAACGCGGCAAGGCGATCTTCCAAAGAATCAAATACAAGGACGGCCGGCCGATCCCGGAAAACAACCGCTGTGCAACTTGCCACAGCGGGCCTAAGTACACCAACAATCACTCCGAGGATGTAGGCAGCGGCAAGGTAACCGACCGCTCGCCTCTCATCGATACGCCACACCTGCCCGACGTCGCCTACTCGGCGCCGTATCTGCATGACGGCTCTGCGCGGTCGCTGGAAGAAATCTGGACGGTCTTCAATCCGAAAGACACGCACGGCGTCACCAACGATCTCACCAAAGACCAATTGAACGATCTTATCGAATACGTGAAGACTTTATGAGAAGACAGATCTGCTTCCTCATCGCCATCATCGCCGTTGCTGTCCGGCTCTTCGCCGCGCCGCCCGACATGCCGAAATTTCGCTGGGAGAACTTCACGACCGCGAACGGTCTGCCCGACAACCACGTCTTCTGCGTTCTAGCGGATGGCAAGCGCATATGGGCCGGCACGGAAAACGGTCTGGCGCTTTACGAAAACGGAAAGTGGAAAGTGCTTCGCCCCGCAGATGGACTCGGACATCGTGCCGTGCTTTCACTCGCGCTCGACAAAAGCACGGGCGACGTATGGGCTGGAACCATGGGCGGCCTGAGCCGTATCTCCGCCGGACGTATCGACACCTTCACGCAGCTCAACTCCGGCCTCGCCAACGACATCGTTTACGGTGTTGGCGTGGGGGGAGACTTCGTCTGGGCCGCAACGGCCGCCGGGGCGAGCCGCCTCAACACGCGCACTTCGCAATGGAGCATCTTCAACGAGCGCAACACTCCCATGTATGAGATCTGGACTTACGCCGTCAGTCCGGGCGAAGACAAGGTCTATTACGCGGTTTGGGGAGGCGGGCTGCTGGAATACGATGTCGCAACCGAGCACTGGAAAGACTACAACGATCCCGATGGCGAGACGCAACTGGTTCTTTTTAAGGATCAGGGCCTCATCCACGAGATTACAACCTCCGTCAGTTACATCGACAAGATTGTTTGGGTCGCCACCTATTTCGGCGCCAGCCGGTACGACGGGCGCAGCTGGCACAACTTCCTGACCAAAGACAGCGGCCTGCCCAGCAATTTTCTCAATCAGATTAAAGGAGTGGACGGCCAGCGTGCCTGGTTCTCCACCGACAAAGGCCTCGCCTACTACGATGGCACAAATTGGGCCGTCTATCGCCCGGCGCTCGACAATGGCAAGCCTGAGATGCTGGTGCGCGACGCCGATGGCAACACAACGCGGGTTGAGGTGGATTCCGCGCCCGCACACAATTACATCCTGGGCGTGGATTTTCAAGGCGACGACCTTTGGGTCGCCACCGCCAAAGGTTTAAGTCACGGTATACGGCAGAAGTGAAGCAAAGCACGAAGCGAAAAATCAGTTAGCAAACATAAGGAGCGATCATGACGGTTGCAGAATTACTTAACGAGGTTACGACGTCGCCAGTGCAGAAACGGGCCATCACCAACCTGAATACGCTGAACGAAGCCTACGACTACGGCAGCGCATTCTCGCGCGGCATGCGCATCGATCTTGGACAGTTCGTCATTCTGCTTATCTCCGGAACAGCCAGCATTGACGAACAGGGCAGAACTTTGTACGCGGGCGACCTGCGGGCGCAGACTCAGCGGACGTTCGATAACATCACCAATCTGCTCGCCGCCGAGGGAGCCACCTGGCAAGACATCGTCCGGACGACTTGCTATCTGCGCGACATTGAGCGGGATTACCATGCGTTCAACGAAGAGCGCACGGCTTTCTACAAAGAACAGAGATTGAATCCGGTGCCGGCGTCGACCGGCATTCAAGCGATTCTCTGCCGCCCCGACCTTCTCATCGAGATTGAGGCGATTGCCATGTTGCGGCGGGAAACGCCACTGGAGTAGTCGAATATGCGTCGTGCACTCGTAATGGTGGTGGCTGCCCTGCTGGCATGCGCAGCGGGAGCGCAGAATTCGGGCCCGTGCTCTTGCGGCACTAACCCGCCCGGCCGTCCCGCACCCCGCACCCTTAAACCCTACGCCGGAGCGCCAGACGACCTGCGTCCTTATTCCAAATTTGCCGCTCCTTATTATGAGCATTACACCGATCTGGTCGAATACAACGGCGCGGCTCGCGATGTTCCCGATCCGGACCTCAACGACCTCAGCGAGATTCGCATCGGCTTCCTCGGCCCGCTGTATGGTCGTTCCGACGACGATCCCGACCAGGCCCACGGCAATCGCATGCTGCATGGCGCGCAACTCGCCATCGACGAAGCCAACGCGGCGGGTGGCTACTGTGGCAAACCGTTCAAGCTGATGCTGCACAATGACTCGGCCACCTGGGGAGCCTCCAGCAATGAAGTGGTGAAGATGGTCTATGACGAAAAGGTCTGGGCCATGTTCGGGTCCATCAGCGGTGACACCACGCACATTGCATTGCGCGTTACGCTGAAGGCCGAAACGCCGCTTGTGAACAGCGCGTCCACCGATCCAACCATTCCTGAGACCATCATTCCCTGGTATTTCACCGATCTGCAGGACGACCGCGTGCAAGGCTATACGCTGGCGCGGCACATTTATACGGAACTCGGTCTCAAGCGGGTTGCGATTTTACGCATTAATGACCGCTACGGGCGCTTCGGCGTGATCAAGTTTCGCGACGCTTCCCGCCGCCTTGGGCATCCCGTTGTGATCGAGCAGAAGTTCATGCCGGGCGATACCGACTATCGGCGCCAGCTCGCAGTCATCCAGGATTCGCGTGCCGACGCGATCGTGCTTTGGACAGATATCGCTCCCGCGGCCGCGATCCTGCGGCAGATGCAGGAGCTGGGGATGAAACAGCGCGTGTTCGGCAGCCATCGAACCATAGGCGATGAACTGGTGCGCCTTGCCGGACCCGCCGCGGAAGGATTTGAGGCGGTTTTCCCGTACGACCCAATGCAGCGAAACCAGAAGTGGCTCGACTTCAATAGCCGGTTCGAAGCCGGTTACCACGAAAAGCCGGATCATTTCGCCGCGCTCGCCTACGACGCCATGCAAATTCTGCTGCAGTCCATCTGCCGCGCAGGATTGAACCGCGGCCGTATTCGCGACGCGCTCACCGGAGTTGAAAATTACCAAGGCGTTACCGGTGAAATGGTGTTTGATCCCAATTGCAAGAACATCAGCCCATTGTTCCTGGCGAGCGTGCATCACGGCGCCATCGAGTACCGCCGCATCACCATGGAAGCGCCATACGCTCGGGTGGGTGAAGGTGGGGTGCAGTACGCCGGCCCGGCAACGCCGGAATTCAATCCGCACGAACTCAAGATTGCGGTGTTCGGGCCGAACGCCGACCGCGCGATTCATGATCCGGAAATCACTCGGCTCTTAAAAAATCTGGACGACTCCGGTCGGCACTTCACGCTCATCGGCATCCCGACCGAGGGCCCCTGGGGCAAGGCCTCGACCGCGCTCGTGCAAGCGGTATATCAGGACGAAGCGCTCGGCATCGTCGCGTTGGACCGCGACTCCAGTCATTTAGCGGAACAGATCGGCGTGAAGGCCTTCGTTCCCGTAATCGCGATTTCTTTGGACAAGATGCTGACCTCAACCAATATCCCGTGGATTTTCCGCCTTCCACAAGGCACGTCATTATCCGAGGCGATGCAAGTCTTCACGCAGGCCGCGAAAGCCTCGGGCGCGAATCGTGGAAAGATCCGCGAATTTCTGGCCTCCGGAGCGTCAGCCGGGGGAGTCAGTTTTGAATCGACCGGAGAGATGCGGTGAGCAAAATGAGGTACATGCCGGGCCTGCTCATCGGTTTCCTCCTGCTGCCGGCAGCGGTGAGGCAAGCGTCCGCCGGCGAACACCCGGGCATTCTTGCCAAGGATGATGATTGCTCCTCTTGCCACGCTGATAAGACCCGCGGTAAATCGGTGCATTCTGCCATGGCGATGCCATGCATCGTCTGCCATCTGGCCAAGACCCAAGGCGATATGACTACGCTGAATCTGGCAATGCCGAAGGAACAGATTTGCTTTGCCTGCCACCAGACATCGACGGAGTTGCAGAAGCACTCGCCCGTGGTGAAAGGACAGTGCGTGGACTGCCACGACGCTCACCGCAGCAGTCGGCGATGGCTGCTGCGAGAGCAAGCCGAATACCCGCTCGATTCTCCGGGTTCTCGCCGTCCCGCGCGGAAGGCGCCGGCGGAGCGCGCCGCACCTGTTCACGCGCAAACGAAAGCCGCCACTGGTGGGTCACCCGGACGCTTTGCCGGCCTCGATGGAAACGAGCCACGACCAGCCAGCGCCCGGACCCTCCGCTAGTCCGCACTCGTTGACCTCGATCATCGCTATCAGGGACCACCCACAGAAGTTGGCCGGTCCATACCGGTCTTGCGTCCAGCCTTAGTAAAACATTACTGTTACAAGCACGTGTGATGTGGGTCACGGACCGACGCCAGTAAATAGTTCAATATTTCAACAGTATTTGGCAACTAAACCTCGAATGGAGCTAGAAGATGAAGAGAATTGACGTCCCAGTGTTTACCCTTGCAACAGCATTGGCGGTTGTTCTCAGCCTTCCCCTATCGGCGCATGCGCAAGACGCCGGGGCGCTCTACAAATCAAAATGTGCCATGTGCCATGGCGCTGACGGAAAGAAAGCAGCCGGCCACGACTTCACAAGTGCCGACTTTCAGAAGCAGACGGACGCGGCCATCACGGCAGTGATCGCCGATGGCAAGGCCCCCAAGATGCCCAAATACGGGGATAAGCTGAAGCCTGAAGAAATTAAGGGGCTGGTGGCATACATCCGTACGTTGAAGTAATAGCTCCGCCCGGCCCTGCATCAAGGTCAGGTTGATGGTCGAGCGCGGCGGATGAGCCGCGCCAAAGGTTGGAGTGCGTCTTAGCAACCTTGCACTCAAAAAATGAGGAGAGCAGCGGTTTTCACATGACTCTGCAAGAACGCATCCGAGAATGGGCTGAGCCCCTTTACTTCCTGGGGCAGAATCCCATCACCCTGATAGGCGCGGTGGTCACGACGAGCACGGCGCTTACCACCATCGCCTTCTGGTTCTATGAGGTTTTCCTGCCGGGGCCACCACATCCCTACATTGGCCTGTTGGTCTTTCTGATTCTCCCCGGCATTTTCGTGCTCGGCCTGCTGCTCATTCCACTTGGCATTTGGCTCAGGCGGCGAAGTCTACTCGCCAGCGGGAAACTGCCGAGTATTTTCCCCGCCATTGACCTCGGGATGCCGGTGGTGCGGCGCACCCTGGAGTATGTGGCCGTAGCGACCATGCTCAATCTTCTGATTTTTGGGACGGCATCCTACCGCGGAGTGCAGTACATGGACTCCACGACCTTTTGCGGCAGGACTTGTCACACCGTGATGGACCCCGAATTCACGGCCTATCAGAATTCTCCCCACTCGCGTGTGGAATGTGTGGCGTGCCACATCGGGCCCGGCGCGGGATGGTTTGTGCGCTCCAAGCTTTCCGGTCTGCGGCAGGTGTTCGCGGTAACCTTCCACACCTATTCGCGCCCGGTTCCTTCGCCGGTAAAATACCTCCGTCCGGCGCGCGAGACCTGTGAGCAATGTCACTGGCCGCAGCGCTTCACCGGGGACAAGTTCCTGGTGAACACCGTCTACAAGGACGACGAAAAAAACACACCCCAGACCGATGTGTTGCTGCTGAAAGTGGGCGGACGCAACTGGCAGGGCTCGGTCGGCATCCACGGGCACCACCTCGCCGACAACGAAAAAATCCGCTACATTTCGACCGACATCGAGCGGCAGACCATCCCCGCCGTCTATTACACCGACGAAAACGGAAAGACCACCGAATTCATTTCCACCGATGCCAAGCCCACCAAACAGCAATTGGACCAGGGCGAGCATCGCGTGATGGATTGCGTCGATTGCCATAACCGTCCCACGCATGCCTTCGACTTGCCCGAAAATGCCGTGGACAAGCAGATGGCGAACGGCCACATCAGCCCCGAACTTCCCTACATCCGGAAAAAGGCGGTCGAGGTTCTGAAAGTGAATTACTCCGCCCGCGACGTGGCACAGCAGCGCATCAAGGAAGAACTCAACAATTTCTATCGCACGAATTATCCGCAGATCTATCAAACGCGGCGCACCGTGGTGGAGCAGGCGGGCCAGGAAGTGGCAAACATCTACCTGCGCAATATCTTCCCCGACATGCGTGTGGCCTGGGGCGTCCACCCGAACAATCTTGGGCACAACGATACACCGGGCTGCTTCCGCTGCCATGACGGCAGTCACACCAGTACCGACGGCAAGACCATCACCAACGATTGCAGCGCCTGCCACAACCTGCTGGCGGTTCAGGAGGAAAACCCGAAGGTGCTTACGGATCTGGGCATGAAGTAAGCATTGCCGGAAGCTGGTTTCAGGAATCGGTTTTGGGTAGGGCACGGCTTCAGCCGTGCCGCCTGAGGCCGAGAAGAACGCGGGCTTTAGCCCCTGAGGGACTTGCCTTCCGAGCTGCAAGGCATTGATGAAATGAGCTCGAGAGTTTGCCATGGGTGAAACAAGAGTTGCGCGAAGCAAGTGGCCTGCCGGTCTGAGAATTATCGTCGCGACCCTCCTCGCCACGGCTTGCTCCCTGCTGTTTTCCGAATACCGCGCCCGCGCCGCCGACCCGCCCGGCGCCGAATGTCTCGCCTGCCACGGCGATAAGACGATGATTACGACGCGAGCCGGTAAAACGGTTTCGCTGTACGTGGACGGCAAGAAATTTGCCACTTCCGTGCATGGCAGCTTCGGGTGCACGGGATGCCACGCCGACCTGGAAGGAAAAGATTTTCCCCACGAAACGCCGGCGCCGGTAAAGTGCGGCACCTGCCACAGCACCGAGCAAGAGCAACATGCCCGGTCGCTCCACGGGAAGGCAGTTGCCCGCGGCGATGCGCTGGCGCCCCGCTGCGTGAATTGTCATGGGAACCACGACATCGTTCCGGTGAAGGATCCGCATTCGGCCGTAGCGCCGCTGAAAGTGCCCTTCGTTTGCGGCCAGTGCCATCGCGAAGGAACTCCAGTTTCGCGCAATCGCCAGATTGCCCAGGACAATATTCTGGAGAACTACTCCGAGAGCATCCACGGAGAAGCCTTGCTGAAGAAGGGTCTGTCGGTGGCGCCGAACTGCGCCACTTGCCACACCCCGCACCTGATATTGCCGCACAGCGACCCCGCGTCCTCGATCAATCGCCGGAATATTGCCGCTACCTGCACCAAGTGCCACTCACAAATCGAAGTGGTCCACCGCAAGACCATTCGTGGAGAGCTTTGGGAAAAACAGGCCAACGTTCTGCCGGCCTGCCCCGATTGTCATCAGCCGCATAAGATCAGGAACGTCTTCTATGAGCAGGGCATGGCCAATGCGGATTGCATGCGTTGCCACGCAAACGAGAAACTACGTCGGGCGAGCGACGGGAGATCCATGTACGTCAGCGTGGGCGAGGTCAGCCATTCGCGCCACAACAAAATTGCCTGCAGCCAATGCCACTCGGAAGTAAACGCCTCCCGCGTGCGGCCTTGCGAGACCATCACCCATGGAGTCGACTGCACCGCTTGCCACGATGAAATTGGCAAGCAGTATGTGGCCAGCATCCACGGACAACTGAACGGCAAGAATGATCCGAATGCTCCAACCTGCAAGGAATGCCATGGCACGCATGGAATCCTTGGCAAACAGGACCCGCAGTCGGTAAGTTTTCCGACCAACGTTCCCGGGCTTTGCGCGCGCTGTCACCGCGAGGGCCAGAAGGCTGCTGTGCGCTACACGGGATTGCAGCACGAAATCATCTCGAACTACACCGAGAGCATTCACGGGACATTATTAAAGAATGGTCTGACCGTGACCGCAACCTGCACCAGTTGCCACACCGCTCACCAGATCCTTCCCCGAACCGATCCGGCGTCGAGTGTCAACGCCAACAACGTGCCGGACACGTGCGGCCGGTGCCACCACGGCATCGAGGAGCAGTTCGAGAACAGCATCCATGCCAAGCGGGTGAGCGGGTTCAGCAAGCCACTTCCGGTTTGCAACGATTGCCACACCGCTCATGCCATCCACCGCACCGATGAGAACAGTTTCCGGCTGAACGTGATGGCTACCTGCGGACGCTGCCACGAGAAGATTGCTGAGACTTATTTTGATACCTATCACGGGAAGGTCTCGAAGCTTGGGTACACGAAAGCGGCAAAGTGCTATGACTGCCACGGAGCGCACGATGTGCTCGCGGTGACCGATCCGCGCTCGCATCTCAGCCGGGCAAACGTAGCGGCCACCTGCGGAAAGTGCCATGCCGGCGCGACCCGGCGCTTCGCCGGCTACCTGACGCACGCCACGCACCACGACCCGCGAAAATATCCGTTCCTGTTCTACACCTTCTGGGGCATGACCGCGCTGCTTCTGGTGACATTCGTGGTCGGTGGCGCGCATACGCTGCTTTGGCTGCCCCGGGCTTTCCAGATGCGCCAGGAGTTGCGCGCCGCTGAAGCGAAGTTCGCCGCAGAGCTTGAGACTCCCCCCGGCAAGGACAAGGACAAGGACAAGGAGAGCCCCGATGCCTAAGGGCGAAACTCCGAAACGCCAGTTCGTCCGCTTCAGCCGGCTGCAGCGGACTCTGCACATCTGCATGATCGTGAGTTTCATGTGCCTGGCGCTGACCGGTCTGACCCTGAAGTTCTCCTACACGGGATGGGCGGCGGTGCTTTCGCATCTGCTTGGAGGATTCGAGAACGCAGGCTACATCCACCGCAGCGCGGCCGTCGTGATGTTCGGCGTCTTCGTTACTCATCTCGTGGACCTCTACAAGCTGAAGAAAAGGGAACACAGTTCGTGGTTCTCGCTGATCCTGGGACCGGGCAGCATGGTGCCGAATCGCAGGGACTTGACGGAACTGGTGGGCACCCTGAAATGGTTTGTGGGCCGGGGCGAGCGCCCTGCCTATGGCCGCTGGACGTACTGGGAAAAGTTCGACTATTTCGCCGTGTTTTGGGGAATCGCGGTGATCGGTACCACCGGCCTCACGCTGTGGTTCCCGGTATTCTTCACGCGGTTTATACCGGGATCGTTCCTCAACGTCGCCACCATCATTCACAGCGACGAGGCGCTGCTGGCCACGGGATTCATCTTTACCGTGCACTTCTTCAATACCCACCTGCGGCCTGAAAAATTTCCCATGGACATCACCGTATTCACCGGGCGCATGCCGCTCGAAGAGCTGGAAAGAGACAAGCCCAGAGAATATGAAGCGCTGGTAGCCACCGGGCAGCTGGAAGAAAAAATGGAGGAGGCTTATCAACCAATCGTCATTCAGACAATCCGAGCCTTCGCCTGGGCGGCGCTGACGGTGGGATTCTTCATTGTGTTGTGGATCATCTACGCGATGTTGTTCGCGTACCGTTAGTCGACTTGCGGTTGAATCGGAGAAGGGTTGGGAATGCGCGCGACTCGGGTTGTTTTGATTTATCTGGCCTTGATTTTGACCTCGGCATTGGCTGCGTTTGCGGCTGCCGCGGATCAGGAATGTTTAGCGTGCCACGGCGAAGCGGGAATGAAGTCCGCCGCCGGGAAGAACATTTCCATCGATCCCGCCAAGCATGAAGCCAGCGCCCACGCCGTTCTCAGCTGCAAAGATTGCCACACCTCCATCAAAGAGTTTCCGCATCCCTCCAAGGTCGTAAAGGTCCAATGCGCCACCTGCCATGCCGACGAGGCCAAGGCTTTCCCCGCCAGCGTCCACTCCCTGCTCGGCGAATCCGCCTGCGCTTCGTGCCATGGCAGCGTGCACGAACTCAGCACCGCAGAGAAGCTGATTCCCGGAAAGTGCGCCGAGTGTCACGCCAACGAAGTGAAGGACCTCGCCTCCAGCATTCACGGCCAAGCCGCGAAGAATGGAGACAAAGACGCGCCCAAATGTGTGTCCTGTCACGGCCCCATCCACGCGGTGAAAGCTTCCAGCGAAGCCGGTTCGACCGTCGCGCGCAAGAACCTGCCGGATACCTGCGCAAAGTGTCATAGCGATGCGGGCTTCCTGTCGCGGCACAACATTCCCGTGGCGCATCCCGTCGATTCCTATAAGCAGAGCGTGCACGGACGCGCCGTCGTGCTCGGCAAGGATGCGGCAACCTGTTCCAGTTGCCATGGCAGTCACGATATCTATCCCGCCACCGATGAGCGATCCAGGGTCAATCACTGGAAAGTGCCGGAGACCTGCGCGCAATGCCACAAGGAAATCGCCCGCGAGTTCAACGAGAGTGTCCACGGTGTAGCGGTCAAGGCCGGAGTGCGCGATGTGCCGGTCTGCATCGACTGCCACGGCGAGCACCTGATCGTGGACCCGAAGAGCGCGGGTTCGCCTCTGAACGCCGTAAATGTTTCCGCGCAGACCTGCGGGCGTTGCCATGGCGATCCTCGACTTGCCCTGCGCTATGATTTGCCGGCCGATCGTTTGCCATCCTACGCCGGCAGTTATCACGGGCTGGCGCTGCAGGAAGGGAAAGTGAGAGCGGCGAATTGCGCTTCGTGCCATGGAGTGCACTCCATTCTCCGTTCCAGCGATCCGCGCTCAACCGTCAATGCCGCCAACCTGCCGAAAACCTGCGGAGCTTGTCACCAGGGCGTGACCGAAGCCAAGTTCACCATTGGTCCCGTACATGTGCAGACCAACGGCGGCCCGAATCATCCGGTGGTCAAATGGATTCGCTGGACGTACTGGGTGCTGATCCCCGCGACGCTCGGTTTCATGCTGCTGCACAATCTGCTGGACTGGTTGCACAAGCTGATTCGGCGCCGTCCGCGCGGGGAATCCGGCGAAATGGTGTTGCGCATGAACTTGTGGTTCCGCGTCGCGCATTGGGGCATCATGGTGACGTTCCCGACGCTGGTGTTCACGGGATTTGCCTTGAAGTATCCGGAGATCTGGTGGGCCAAGCCGCTGCTGAATTGGGAGTCGCAGTTCGGCGTGCGCGGCGGACTGCACCGCGTTGCGGCTGTAGTCATGCTCATGGCGACCTTCTACCACTTCGTGCATCTGGCGCTGAAGAAGCGCGATCGCTCTTTCATTTGGGCCATGATCCCGTCGATCACGGACGCCACCGACATGCTACAAGTTTTCCGCTACAACCTCGGCCTCACAAAAGAGGAACCGAAGTTCGCGAAATTCAACTATGCGGAGAAGATGGAATACTGGGCCTTCATGTGGGGCACGTTCGTCATGGCCCTTTCCGGATTCCTGCTGTGGTTCAACAATTTCACGTTGCGCCACTTTCCAAAATGGGTGACGGACGCGGCCACCGCCGTGCATTGGTATGAGGCGCTGCTGGCCACTTTCTCCATCCTCATCTGGCACTTCTATCTGGTGATCTTCGATCCCATGGTCTATCCCATGGATACCGCATGGCTAAACGGAAAAATTCCAGCCGACCATTACCGCCAATCGCGCCCAGAATATTTCCGCGCCCTGGAACGGGCTCACCTGGTCGAGCTGCCCAGCAATCCTGAAGACTACGAAGATGAGCAGGGAAGTGAAGACGCTCCCCACTGACGCGTGCCCCATCCTAACGTCGTGCTTTTCGACGCTAGAGCCTGCCCTGAGCGGAGTCGAAGGGGTGGGATTCCACCACCGCCCATCCCCAAGTTTGTCATCCCGTCCACCGATGCCCACCCTCCCAAGTTTGTCATCCCGAACGAAGTGAGGGATCTGCAGTTCGCGGAGCAACGACTCTTAGCCGGGTGCCCCTCGATAAGAGAGAAGGTGCTGTCAAGGGCCGGGTGCCCCATCCTTGCGCGTTCTTTGCGCAAGGGTGGGATTCCACGTCCGCAGACCGCAAGGGATTTTGACGTTCCTCTGAAGGGATGCGGAATCAGCCGCGCCGTCTTGCAATCCTAACGTCGTGCTTTTCGACGTTAGCGTGGGATTCCGCCGATGCCACCCCCCAAGTTTGTCATCCCGAACGAAGTGAGGGATCTGCAGTTCGCGGAGCAAGGGCTCCTATGCGGGTGCCCCATCCTTGCGCGTTCTTTGCGCAAGGGTGGGATTCCACGTCCGCAGACCGCAAGGGATTTTGGCGTTCCTCCGAAGGGATGCGGAATCAGCCGCGCCGTCTTGCAGCTTCGAGGGCCGCCCTGGGGACGGGCACACCTCAACCTCACACAACAGGTCGATCTCCATTGTCGTCGACGGACGGTTAGCGGTCTGTGACGGCGTTCACTGGGCGTTTGTGATGAAAAAAAGGGCAGGGCCCAACCCGAAGAGCGATGACACTAACCTCGGCAATTTCAGATCTTGAGGATCGCATCGACGTTGAAGGGTACGCGGGCGTTCGAGAGCTCCTGAGCGAGCTTCGTGCGCCACGCCCCTTTGCCGTCCAACTCAACGTAAAGGACACCATCGAAGTCGGACGGAATTTCGACACCGCTTTTGTAGAGCGCGCAGACCCGGCTTCTTTTCAGCTTTCCCAAAAAGTAACCCAACTCAAGAACTACGTTTTGTCGAGCTCGGGGTTTCGGATTTGCGCTGTCGTTCTTCGCGGCGCCGACGTCGTCCGGCGTCAGTAACACAACCGCGAAGCCCACGTCGGTGTATTGCTCGAACTTCTCGATGACTGTTCGACCCGCGTTCGGTTGCTCGTGTAGGATGATCGCCTCCAGCCCCAGGCGCTCGATGAATCGCGCCACCGCCTCCTTCGCTTCGGAATCGTGCCCATGGACCACGAATACCTTCTTCGACTGCTGGGCCGCGATCGGCACAGTGGATGCCATCGCGGGGGGCGGGTTGCCCGTTTCCGTCTCTAACCTCAATGCGGCACCTTCGAGCATGCCTTTCTGCGCAGCGAGGTTGCTAAAGACATCCTCCCCGGCCGACAGATAGCGAAAATCCGTTAGCAACTGAGGAGCCGCCTGGTCCAAGAAGGCCTCTACTTTCTTGAACCACCTCCAGTATTCAACCTTGTTGCTCACCTCGTCCTGCGCGAAAAACACAAGAGAATTCGCGATCTGGTTCGACAACATAAGACCCTCACTGTCGGTCGGGAGAATATCATGAAACTGCGAGCTGGAATCTTAGCTGTTGCTGCCCTTAGTGTGGCGAGAAACGCGAGCCAGCACTACAATTCTGGACACCTAGCCATGAAGCTCGACGACGCGAGGACCGCACGCAAGACACTACTGCAACAGATGCGGGCCGACGGCGACATCAGCACCCAAGCCGAGGAGGCAGCGTACAAAATCCTGGAACCCTACGTGGATTCAGTGTGGGAAAACATCGACAGGGTGAACGAGCTTCTGGTACTCGCCCAAGACGCTCATCCACCAGCGACGGACGTGTGGGTCACGAAAGGGCGGGAAGGGGCCGCGGGAGACGTACTCCGCGCCGCAGTTGTTCTGATTCACGCCTACCTCGAAGATTTCCTGAGAACGATCGCCGGCGTGCTCTTACCAGCCGGAGGAGAAAGCACCCTCGACGCGATTCCGCTCGCAGGCATCAGCGGGCGACCCGAGAAGTTCCTTCTGGGGAAGTTGGTGCATCACAAGGGCAAGCTTGTCGATGACGTTCTCCGCGAATCGGTGTTCAGGCACCTAGAGCGCACCACCTACAACAACACAGACGAGATTGCGCGGCTGCTTGAGACCCTAGGTCTTGAAGTCCCCAAGTACAACAAATACTTCCCGACAATCCAGGAGATGATGCTCAGGCGCCACCAGATCGTCCACCGCGGAGACAGGCTCAAGGCCCCCGGCCCGGACTCCTCCACCCTTCAGCCGATCGAAGCGGCCGAGGTGCGCACATGGCTAGTCGCGACAAGCCAGTTCCTGACCATGCTGTCGGCGGCAATCGCCGCAACGGTGGCTACCAAGAACCTCAATATCCCAGCACTGCCGAGGTAGACGGGGACGGGCTGATTAGATAACCGTGTCGGCTCCCAGCCGCCGAGTAAACTTGGTGCGCTCAAGCAACCAGGGCTCGGAGGAAAGGAGCCGAGCACATGAAGATTGTAGGTTGTGATTTGCACACGCGCTACCAGCAGATTGCGATGCTTGGGTGTAAACCCGGGGACATCCATGATAAGTAAAAGTCAAGAGGAGACGGAGGTCTCCTTGCGCTTGGAAGAAAAGACTCTCGAAGCGGGGATACGCACATTAAGTTAGCG
>Ga0209448_10000148_pt1 | contig 25259 bp, 24 predicted proteins | sample BogFormECP14_OM2_FD_188245 | JGI IMG/M metagenome (GOLD analysis project Ga0209448, IMG submission 188245) | Bog forest soil microbial communities from Calvert Island, British Columbia, Canada - ECP14_OM2 (SPAdes) (version 2) | ecosystem: Environmental > Aquatic > Freshwater > Wetlands > Bog ... | reverse complement strand
GTGCAGTTCATGTGCGTATCGATTCTATCGAGGAGGCGATTTTGGATTCAGGGGTACTCAGCTCACCAATCAACGATGCTGGCTATCGTGTGGGCAACGCAGTCGCCGCAGACAATCTCCGTATCGGCAGGACAGTGGTTGCAGACTCAGTGAATCCTATTCCGCTTTCCCGCGATGCGTGGGTCGAAGTCGCCAACCGTGCCCAGGTATCTGCCGTTGAAATCGAGGTCACCTGTTCAGACACCAAAGAACATCAGCATCGGGTGGAAACACGCATATCCGACATTCCCAGATCGCGGTCCCTTACTTGGCAAGAGGTGGTCTCACGAGACTACCGCCCATGGAACCGCGAGCATATTGTGATTGATACCGCCAACCGGACCGTCGAGCAGGTCGTCACGATCCTTCGCGGAGCGATTCCCAAACAGTAGTCACAATCGCCACGTTTGGGATGACGAGCTTGTGCACGTTTGGGACGACAATTCCAGGGTGGAGCGACGGGACGGCCAGTCTTTGTTTGCGGGAGTGGGTGCTCGGCGAGCGCGGCCCGGCTCGATCAGACGGTGATATGGCTGTCTCGATGCCTGTCGGTGACGAGTTCCGGGTGCTCGCGGCGGAAGGTCTCAGCAATGTGGCAGTTCCAGCAGACGGGCTTGTAGGTGGCGAGGATCGCGGGAATCTGCTCGGGCCGGAACTGGTTCCACTCGGCGGTGGTGTGATTGGGTCGCATCAAGGCTGGGGGATGATCGAGGTGATTGAGGCGCTCGAAAGGTTTGTGGCAATAGACGCAGTGTTGGCCTTCGTACCAGTCGGCCACGATATTCCAGAGCAGGCAATTCGCGGGATCGGTTTCGACTTGCTGCAGGCACTCCTGGCCGCAGTCCTGGCGCTCGGGCCAGCGGGAGCAGCGGTCCAAACGGAGGGTGGGATCGCCGACAAACGCGGTCAGGCCTGCTTTTCTTGCAGCGACATCAACCGCTTCCGTCTTGTGGGTTTCGGGGCAGGTGATCAGGCGCTTGCCGCGAAAGGTGAAATACGCTCGCAGGGCTGGGACGGATCGGAAAAGGATCACTCCGGCTACGATCACAACGATTGAGATTCCTAGAAAGGCCAGGTTGGTCATATATCACCTCCCGGAGACCCTCCGACTGGAGTTGGGTTGGAAGGCTCCGTGCATCTGCGAGTCTGAAGCATATTGTGGTTTGCGACGGCACAGGAGGCAGTGCCCTCCATCACGGATGGTGGTGATTAGAGTCACTCGACGCTTGCTTCGTCGGTCGAGGGCCAGATGTCGCGGGCACATTGCGACTTACGACGGCTCCCGCAATTCTGCCGGAAGTCCGCTGTTGATTGCGGGAAGGGTGATGGGAATCGCCGGTGCATCCTGGACACGCGGGTTCATCCGTGAAGTCAGCGAGAAATACTGGGGATTTTCCGACAGTTACAGCCCCGTACCGGGTGCTACACGAACACGACTGTCTTATTCTGGTAAACCAGAACACGGTTTTCCAGGTGCCACCGTACTGCGCGCGAGAGAACTACCTTCTCCAAGTCGCGGCCCTTGCTTACCATTTCCTCGACCGTATCGCGATGGGAAACGCGCACCACGTCTTGCTCGATAATCGGTCCTTCGTCCAGACCGGCGGTGACGTAATGGCTGGTGGCGCCAATCAGCTTCACGCCGCGCTCGAAGGCTTGATGATAGGGTTTCGCGCCGATGAATGCGGGAAGAAAAGAGTGATGGATATTGATCATACGCAATAGGTACTGGGCGACGAAATCGGGTCCCAGAATCTGCATGTAGCGCGCGAGCACGATCAGGTCCAGGTCCGGGCCCAGTAGCTCCAGCATTTCCTGCTCCGACGCGCGCTTGTCTTGCGGGTTGGTCAGTAGATGGAAGGGCAGCTGGTGAAAATCGGCCAGGGGCTTGGCGGTCGGGTGATTGCTGATGATCGCGACGATGTCGCACGCCAGATCGCCAGCCCTGTGTCGGTACAGCAGGTCGGCAAGGCAGTGATCATGGCCGGAAACGAGAATGGCGATCTTGGGGCGGTAGTCGGATAAGGCCAGGTGGTAGTGAATCCGGTAACGTTCGGACAACGGCTTGAAGTGCTGCTCAAAATCGGAGATTGGAATATCGAAGCCGTTCAGATCCCATTCCAGCCTTGATAGAAACAAGTCGCGGCCACTATCCAGATGATCGTCGCTGTGCAAGACGCTACCGTTATGCGCAATCAGAAACTGGGAGATCGCGGCCACCACGCCTTTGCGAGCGAGCGGCATAGGAGTACTTAGAAGCAAGACCGCGGTGTTCTTCATTTTCCGGTCATCATACTCCGCGGTCAGGACTCGAACATACAGCTGGAGCAATGGCTCCTCGGGAGACGGCCTCCCCAGCGCATGGGGCCGGGGCTAGCTTCCGCTCCCCGGCTTTGAGGCGCACTGCCTCCTATCTTGAGCGGCTGGATCCGTCGCAGATAACTCGCAGACGGCAGTTCCACTTCTTTTGTGAGGAGCATCGTGATGCGCTTGCACGGATTGTGTGTCGCTTCCCCCGATACCTGCCGCCCGAGTCAGCGTCACCGATCTGACGGTCGTTTGATGCTGGGGAACGACCGCTGGCGGTTGAGAGGAGTGAACGACCACCGTGTTCGGAGCGGCCCACGGATCGTACCAGGTCGGATCGACTTCCTGTTGGCCATAGGCAGGCACCAGCAATATCGTAACCATCGCGCCAAACAGCACAGCAGTCGATGCCAGGATTCTGCATGGCAGGATATCTCTTAATCGGTTCATTGGATCACCTCCGTGGTGTTGATTTCACCTCGACCGGAATCGTAAGGTGAAGGAAATCATGGTTGCGATCTTGCACCGGCTTGCAAGAAACGTCCATGGAGAGGGTCTGAAGTTTCTATGAAGCAATCTGAAGGGGGGTACAAAGGCAGTAAGCTGCGCGCTACTCCCGCAACTCCGCCGGAAGGCCGCTGTTGATGGCGGCTCTTACTCTGGCCATCAGGCACTCGCGTTCTCCGAAGTCGGCGGGTTCGATGGGATCGTGAAATTCGACCGTCACCGTTCCGGGACGAATTGCAAAGCGCGCCTTCGGCATGACCACTTCAGTCCCTGAAATGGTGATGGGAACGATCGGCACTTTGCACTCCTCGGCAAGATAGAACGGACCTTTCTTGAAGGGCAGCAGCTTGCCATCGAATGAGCGGTGCCCTTCCACGTAGATGGTCATGTTGAGTCCTCGGTCGATGGCTCGGAGCGCGTCGCGCACGGCCGCGATGCCGGCATCGCGATTGCCGCGGTCGACGGGGACGAGCGACCCGATGAGCATGATCTGGCCGAGAATGGGGATCTTGAACAGTCCCTTCTTCACCATCACTGAAGTTCGCCCCGGGATCAGCGGAAGCGTGACTGGAGGATCGAGATTGGAAATGTGATTCGACATGAAGATATACGTTCGCGCCGGATCAATCTTTTCCAGTCCGAGGGTTCGCACCTTGACCCCCGCGATGCGCGCGCCGGTAAATGCCGCCCACATGCAGGTGTCGTACAGGAAGCTGATGTCTTTGGTGAGATAAGTCCACGGGAATCCGACGAGCGCGGCGAAAGGCAGCGCAGCGGCCCAGAACGCCAGCATGAGAATGGTGCGAAACACTTATGCCTTCCCGAGTTTATTCACTCTGAGGTCGCGCAATCGTTGGGGAAGCTTCTCATAAATGCCGCCGAATCCGCCATTGGAGAGAATGGCAACCACGTCGCGCTCGCGCAGTTCGGGAGCGATCGCCGTCACGATGGCATCGGCGTCGGCGAGGATGCGCGCCTGCTTGCCGCGGCTCTGGATGTCGCCGATTACGCGATTCAGGTCGAGACGTTCTGGCTCGGGAATCGCCTCGGATTTGAAAATGGCCGCGATCACCACTTGATCGGCGAGAGACAGGCTGCGGGCGAGCGCGTCCTGCAGCACGTTGCGTCGCATGGTGTTCGAGCGGGGTTCGAGCACAACCCACAACCGCGATTGCGGATAGCGGGCGCGCAACGCCAGAATCGTCTGCTCGATGGCCGTCGGATGATGGGCAAAGTCGTCGATGATGGTGATTCCGTTGACCTCGGCTTTTACTTCAAGCCTGCGCTGCACGCTGCGGAAGGTTTCGAGAGCCTTGGCAATCACATCTCTCGGAATGCCGTAATTCGCCGCCAGCGCGGCTGCGGCCGTCGCATTCCAGACGTTGTATTCTCCGCCGAGCGGGAACTCGAAGTCAGCCCACGGCTTGCCATCGCGCACGACCGACCAGCAGGTCCGTTCCTCTTCCAATTTCAGATTGACGATTTTCCAGCCCGCGCGCTCGCGCGTCGGATCGAGAGCGCCGTAACGCTCGACCGGACAGAACGCCTTCTGCAGACAGCGGTCAATGCTTGTTCCTGCGTCGAATGCGACGATCCGCCCGCGTCGCGGAACCAGATTCACCAGGCGCTTGAAGGCTGTTTCCACCGCGTCCAGATCTTTATAGATATCGGCGTGGTCGAACTCAACCGAGGTGAGAATCACGGAGTCGGGAAAATAGTGCAGAAACTTCGGACCCTTATCGAAGAACGCGGTGTCATATTCGTCGCCTTCCAGGATAAAGTGCTTGCCTTCGCCGAGGCCAAAACTGCGGCCGAAGTTCTCGGCTATACCTCCGATGAGGAATGACGGATGGAGGCCGGCCGTCTCGAAGATCCACGCCAGCATCGACGTTGTAGTCGTCTTGCCATGAGTTCCAGCAACCACCAGAACTTCCTTCCCTACCAGAAACTCATCGTGCAGAATCTGCGGGAGCGAGCAGAACGGAATGCGCTCGTCGAGCAAGCGCTCGAGTTCGACGTTGCCACGAGAAAGCGCGTTTCCCACCACCACAAGATCAGGCCGAGGGTCGAGATTCGCTGCGGCAAACGGCTGCGCGACGGGAATTCCCAGCGTTTCAAGGAACGTCGACATCGGCGGATAGGCGGCCGCGTCCGAGCCGGTGACGTGAAAGCCGCGTTCTTGCAGCATGCCCGCAAGCGAAGCCATCGCCGTGCCGCAAATGCCGATCAGATGAATGTGCCGGGGTTTGGTCATCGAGATTTGATCATCGAGGATTACTCATCGCGATTGCTCATTTGCTCGTAGCGGATTCCAGAATCCGCAGCCTTACGTCGCTGTAAACTTCGAGCCTGGCGTTGACGCCGATCGGCAAGGTGATGTTCGCGGTCGAGACGTGCCCCGAGCGCAGGCCGAACGCCACCGGAATTCGCAGATCGCCAACCACTCGCAGGACAACTTCTTTCAGCGTGTAATCCTGCGTAGGACTTTGCCGGCAATCCAGCATTTCGCCGAAAATAATGCCGCGCACGTCTTTCAGTTTGCCCGCCAGTTTCAGTTGCATCAACATGCGGTCGATCTGGTAGGGCTTGGCGGCGAGGTCCTCCAGGAAGAGAATCGTGCCCGCGGTCCGGATGTCATAAGGCGTGCCCAGCGCGGCAACCAGGATGGAAAGACATCCGCCATAGAGGATTCCCTCGGCTTCACCCGCTACCAACGGCTTCGCGCCGGAGCCTTCGCCAATCTCCCATTCTGACGCTCCGCTCAATGCGTTGTGCCACAAGCCAAGGCTCACGCCGCCGGCGACCGCGAAATCCTTGGCCGCCATCGGACCATGAAAAGTTACAAAGTTGGCGGAATCGGCAAATGAGGTCAGCAAGGTCGTCAGGTCGCTGTAGCCTACGAAGATCTTGGGATGCGCAGCAATCTTTTTCCAGTCGATTGCCGGCAGCAGGTAGTTCGAGCCATATCCTCCGCGCGCACAAACTATCGCTCGGACATCGTCGCGCACGAACATATCTTCCAGTTCACGCGCGCGGCGCTCCGCCGATCCGGCAAAGTAGAGATCGCGTTCCAGGATCGACTCGAAAAAAAACGGTTCATAGCCGACACGACGAAGACCGTCGCAGCCGGCATGCAGGAGATCGCGCTTCACGTTCGACGCGGGCGCAACGATTCCCACCTTGTCGCCCGGACGGAGCGCCGGCGGCTTGATTCGCGAATTTTGGGAAGCGGAAACCATCTCAATATTTGTCATCCCGAGCGAAGCGAGGGATCTGCATTTTGCGGCGATCCATTCTGCGGCGAACTACAGATCACTCGCTTCGCTCGGGATGACAATTCCTAAAGTAAAAGTATTGGCGCGTCGCCCCGACTTCGTTGCGGGCTCCATGATCGATCTTAAACGAAGAACTCTCCCCGGCAGATGAGAGTTGCTGGGCCTCGCAGATAAACTTGATTCTCCCAGCGCACCGTCTGCGCGCCTCCGGGTGCAATCACGGTCACCGGCGAAGCAACGCGCCCGCTGGCAATCGCAGCCACCGCGGCCGCGCACGATCCCGTGCCCGAAGACTCGGTCTCTCCCGCGCCCCGTTCAAATATTCGGATCTCGATTCTATTTTCATGCGTGCCGCGGTCATTCTTATTTCTGTTCGCACCCTTACTCGCGCCGCGCACCACCACATACACCACATTCGTGCCCTGCGGAAACTGCGGTTGGGTCTGGATCAACGCCGCCTGCCGCTGCCATCCATCCTGAAAGTTTTCTACGAAAATTACGAAGTGCGGATTTCCCATCGAAACTTTGATGCCGACGACCCGCACCCCTATTGTTTCAATCGACAACTGCCCGCCGACCTCTGGTGGGCCCATATCCGCTTCGAACTCAAACGTGGAGCCTTGCCGCCCCGTCAGCCGGCAGGTCTTCAGTCCCGCGCCGGTGCGAACCACAACTTCGGTCTTGGGCTTTTTCTTATCCTCGCGCGAACAAATCTCTGCCGCCACGCAGCGCGTACCGTTGCCGGAGATTTCCGCCTCGGAACCATCCGAGTTGATCAGGCGGGCTTTTACGTCAGCCGGCACGTCAGCTTCTGCATCCGGAAAGAGCCACTCCACGCCATCGGCGCCCACTCCGCGATGGCGATCGCACAAGCGGCGCGTGAGCGCACTCAGATCACCGGAAAAATGCGCGCCCTCCACCAGCAGAAAATCGTTGCCGCAAGCCGACGCCTTGGTAAAAGGGATTTTCGTATTCTGCTGCGGCGCGCTCATTCGTGTTCCGAAGTCCCGACCGTCGTTACGGTGGCAAACGCCGTCGATTCATGCAAGCGGATGGAAAAGATACTTTGCTGTTCACGCTCGCCATCCACCGAGAACACCATGCGGAAATCCGGATCGGCGTCCGCGATGTGCACGCTATGCATGGTAAGTTGCTCGGAGTCCAGAATGCGGTTCACTTCCCGCAACATTCCATCTACGTTGCGGCCGGTGACTTCGTACGAAGTAGCAAACATCTTCAGCGAGAACGTAACTTCCATCCGTCCCAGCACAACCAGCGCGATCAGAATGATGACGGTGGCGAAGCACGCCGTCAGATACAGACCGCCGCCGGCGGCCATCCCGATCCCTGCCACCACAAACAGAGTTGCCGCGGTGGTCAGGCCCGTCACCGATGTCTTCGCGTGCAAAATCGAGCCCGCGCCGATGAAGCCGATGCCCGGGATGATCTGCGCCGCGATCCGCGCGCTGTCCGATTCCACGCCCGCGAGCTGCCGCGACAGCACCGTGAACAGCGCCGCGCCGAAGCAGATGAACATATTTGTACGTAGCCCCGCCGGCCGGCGCCGCAGTTGCCGTTCCAGGCCGATGATGCCGCCGAGGAACGCCGCCAGCAGCAACCGCGCCAATGTCGAACTCAGCACCACACCCAGTTCGCCACGCAGGAGTTGGATAGTTTGATGGATTGGGTTCATAGCAGCACCGCGGCTTCGAGCGGATTCTATCACCGTAGTCGGCCGCTTGATGCGCTGCGTGCCGGCTAGGGTTAACGCGATTGATTCGGGGAGCTACGCGCCGCATAGATGTGCGCATGCGGCTGCCCGGTTGCGTGAATTTCCTCCAGCACCGTGAGATTGGTCCGATTCACGGCTTGGTCTACCGCATCGCCATCGAAGGCAATCACAAAATCCACGTAGCGCGGCGGATCGGCCAAGGCTCGCTCCCACAGGCCTTCGGGATCCGACGGCCGCTTCCACGCGCGGTGATTTTCGTTATTCACTACCTGACGCAGCGAAATGCCTGCCTGCTCCATGACGCCAACATGCTCGCCGAGATCCATCAGGAACCTCGAGTTCCGTGGCAATCGAGCAACGAAGCTCTGCACGGCGGAATTCAAAGGGCTCCGGATTTTCCAATTCCTCTGTGCCTCCTGCAAGCATAGCGGTCCGGCCTTCCACACCGAAGCGTAACTAGCCACCATCAGCGCGACTAGCAGCGCCAGTTTTCCCACCTGGCGCCAGCCCGTGCCCAGAAGAAAGACGGTAGCCGCAAGCACACCGGTCGAAACCGCGAACATGGGCAGCAACTGCAGCCCGTAGCGCTGGTTGAAGGTAGCAAAAGGCCACCACGTGTAAACATGAATCGGCACTGAGCCGTACGCAATGGAAAGCGCGTAGAACACCAGCGGAACCCACAACAATAGCAACGGCGCGGATTGCGGCCGTACCTTCCATGCTCCGATCGCCAGCGCCAGAAAGGCCGCCGCCAGCCAGAAGCGGCCCCAGTTTCCATCCGCCATATTCAACTGCGCCGACTTCAAAAAATAGATGGCCGCCACCCCGGCATGGTGGAGCGCCGGATTCGGCGCACCTACGCGCTGCTCAATCGCCTTCGCAGAATATGGCCCGTTCGCGAACGCCAGGGCGTTCCCATATACCACCCCGTTGTACGCCAGCCACAGCAACGGAACCACCGCGATACCTAACAAAAACTTCACTGCATCTCGACGCAGTTGCGGATTCTGCCAGCGCCGCAACACGATGACGACTACCGCCGATCCCATCACACCCGCCAGAAACCATCCGTCGTAACGCGTGAGCTCCGCAGCCGCCAGACAGAGGGCGCAGCGCGTCAAAGTGTGCGCGGGGGCTGGGTCGTCCCTACGGGACTTCGATGGTTCTTCCCGCATTAGCCCACGCTGAAGCGCGGGGCTAAGCTGGTTCGCCCCTCCGGGGCTGGATTGTCGTCCATCAGCGTCTTCATCTCTTCTCCTGTCATTTGCTTTCGTCGCGCGGGTAAATTCCGCAAAGTACGCGACGGCCCAGATAAACAGAGCAAGATAGAGTGACTCCGTCATGGCCGTGGCCTGCATGTAGATCAGATTGGGATTAGCTCCATACGCGAAGGCCGCAGCCACAGCGCCCACGCCAGCTGCCGGTTTCGTTCGGAGATCTGCCCGCAGCGTGTCGCGTACCAGACGAAATATTCCCACGACTCCGAACACGTAGGCGAGCATCGAGGGAATCGATCCGCCGGCCCCGTTCTGCCACATCGCGTTCGACCAGATGAACGGGATCATCAACAGATGAGGCAGGGGCAACCACACAGTCCCTAATTGCAGCAGGCCGGGCGTTTGAGAATCGAACACGCGCCGGGCAATATTGATGTGCGCAACCGCGTCGCCGTAGAGCAAAAGATCGCTCCGTTGAAAGTAGTAGAAAAAGGAATACAGGGACACAAGGACAGCGATCCCAGCCACGCGGGCCGCGCTGCGATCGGGAACGACGGCGGTCTTCGCAGTCACTGTCATGGCTTGAGGGTGAACCGCAATGGTTCTAATCCAGGTGGGTCAGTTCGCGGAAGATCTGAAAGCGTGCATCAATTCCTCCGCGCGTGAGATTCTGGAGCCGCTCGGTTCCGAAGCGTTCCACGGCAAACGATCCCATGACTCCGCCGTAAAACAAAGCGCGCTTCAGCACCTCGCGATTAATTTCGCCCTGCGACGCGATGTATCCCATGAATCCGCCGGCAAACGAATCGCCGGCTCCGGTTGGATCTTTCACTTCTTCAATCGGGAGTGCGGGCGCGCGAAAAGGATGCGATCCAATGCCGAAGGCACCCTCGCGGAAAAAAATGGTCGCTCCGTACTCGCCGTGCTTCACCACCAGCGCGCTTGGTCCCATGGCCAGAACTTTTCTCGCCGCGCGCGGCAGATTCTTCTCGCTTGCCAGCATCTTAGTCTCGGTGTCGTTGATCAGGAGAACATTCACCAGCTTCAACGTTTCCGCCAATTCCTTGGGCGTGCCCTTGATCCAGAAATTCATGGTGTCGCCGCCCGTCAGCCGCACACCATCCATCTCCAGGCGAACCGCCGCTTGTAGTGTGGGGTGGATGTTCGCCAGAAACAGGAACTGCGTGTCCGAATATTCTTTTGGAATGCGCGGTTGAAACTTCTCAAACACGTTCAGTTCCGTGAAGTCGGTCTTGGCCTCGTTCAGGCTGTCGAGATACTGTCCGCCCCAGCGGAAGGTTTTCCCGTGGGTGCGCTCGATGCCGCGGGTGTCCACGCCGCGTTTTTTCAGCACGGCTTCGTGTTCGGGCAAGAAGTCTTCGCCCACCACCGCTACCATCCGCACCTCGGTGAAGTAACTCGCGGCCAACGCGAAGTAAGTCGCAGCCCCGCCGAGAATGTCGTTCACTCGGCCGGAAGGCGTCACGATCGTGTCAAAGGCAACAGAACCTACTACCAGAATGCTCATGAATCTCCGTAAGGCGGTCGATGGTCGTTGGTCGTTAGTCGCTGGCTTTCGTATCAACGCCGGAAGCGTCCTATTGATGTTCTCGAACGACCAACGACCATCGACCAACGACTTATTTCAAATACTTTCCCAAGATCAACCGCAGCTTCTCTTTCGTCGCCGTTGGAATCTTGGCGGGATCGGTCAGGATGGCATTCGCCAGCGCGCGCCCGCACTTGCAGGAGCGCGTCTTCGGCATCGCTGACACCGTGGCCTTCACCACCCTCGCCGCGTTCTCGGCGTTCTTTACCAGCACGGAAACAATCTGCTCCACGGTCACGGAGTCATGGTGCGGATGCCAGCAGTCATAATCCGTGACCATGGCGATGGTGACGTAGCAGATCTCCGCTTCGCGCGCGAGCTTTGCTTCCTGCAAATTAGTCATGCCGATTACGTCCGCGCCCCAACTGCGATACACGTTCGACTCGGCCCTGGTCGAAAACTGCGGACCCTCCATGCAAATGTAAGTGCCACCCAGCTTCCCGGTCACGTCTGCATTCTTGCAGGCGTGCTCGACCACTTTGGTCATCTCTCCGCACACCGGATCGCCGAATCCAATGTGCGCCACTACGCCGTCGCCGAAGAATGTGTCCACGCGGTGGCGGGTGCGATCGAAAAACTGTGTCGGAATCACGAAGTCGAGCGGCTTGTGTTCTTCCTTCAGCGACCCGACGGCGGAAACTGAAACAATGCGCTCGACTCCCATCTGTTTAAAGCCGTAAATATTGGCGCGGAAATTCAGTTCGCTGGGCAGTAGTTTATGCCCGCGGGCATGGCGCGCGAGAAAGGCTACCTTGCGGCCCTCAAGCGTCCCGAGAATGTACGCATCCGACGGATCTCCAAATGGAGTCTGCTGCTCGACCTCGCGCGCATCGCTGAAACCCGGCATGTGGTACAGACCGCTGCCGCCGATAATGCCAATCTCTGCTTGCTGCAATTGCGCTCCTGATTGGGTTGGGCCTGGACGTTAACAAAATGCCCGTGGAACTTGTGATTATACAAGACGGGAACTCATGGCTTCGCGGGCGCTGGCTTGTCCGGCTGATTGTCGACCGGTTTTTCTGGCGGCCAGAAATCCGCCTCCACCCGCTTCGTCGTCTCGTCGTCCAGACTCTCGCTGATCAGCGCCTCGTCGCCGCGGACTTCAATCACTACAACTCCCTCTTCCGTCAGCCAGGAATGCCGACCGCGCAGCGTTCGCCAGGAATCCGCCGGAGGCGCGTCTTCCGCGACTTTGCCATCGACTCCCAACCCTTGCCGTTTCTGATAACGCTTGGCCAGCGATTTCGCGTACACTGCCGCGAACTCGGCCGCCTTCGCCGGACTCGACCAGCGGGAAACGTACAGCACCCCAATCGGCGCCGATTTGTCTGCCGATTTGTCGCCTTTGGGCTTCCCGGCAAAGTAATACCCGCCGCGCCACTCCGGATAAATAGCTGTTGCCTCATCCCGGCCAGCATACTGCTCGACCAGAACATCAACATCAAACTCGCCCATCGCGCCGATATCGAAGGCATCGTAGCTCTTGAAGTCGTTCTCCATGTCGATCATCTTCATGGGCGGCAGCTTCTCGTGGGCAAGATAGGTTTGGGGCTCCATGATTTCGCGCGTCGTTCTCGGCGGATCCTTGAACGCTCCCGCATACGCCAGTTCCTTGCCGCCCGCCTTCAGGAGCGCGCCGGTAAAGTCGAGGCCGTAACGATACGGGAAGGTAAGTTCCTCTTTCAAGAAGATTGGGGCATCGCGAAATGTCGGCGAATCCGGCCCCCCCACCAGCATGCCTTGCTTGAGTGCTTCGACGATCTGTGGCGCCTCAAGCAATGTCTTGCCGGTCGGCACCAGCGAATAGTCGATCAACACGACCATCGCCTGCCCCTCTATTACCGCCTGCCGCGCAGAGGTCTCCTCATCGTTTTCGATATCGCCTGGACTTGGATCATCTTTTGTATTATCAGCGTTTTCCGTCGATCCTTTAATCCATTTCTCGATGCCGAACGACTGATCCTGGAGGGCGTGCGTCAGTTCGTGCGCCAGCACCGGCTTCTGCTGCTCTGCGTCCACCCAGTTCAGCAAATTCACCGTTTTCGTTTTGACATCGTAGTAGCCCGCCACCTGCTCCCGCAGCATGGCGACCAGAAAGGTGCCGAGGTCGAAGTTCCGCGGCAGCAACCCAAACTTTTTCAGCACGGCCGACGACCGTTCCAGTCGCTTCGCGTCCTTGTCGTCCTTCATGCTCTTCTCGATGTAGGACTGCACCTCGTCGCGCTTGGTCAGCCGGCGCTTCACCTTGTGCTTGATCGGCAGGTCCGTATCCTGGCTGGCAAACTGCAGTATCTCGTCGACCGAGCGAAAGAGTTCCTTCGCTTCTTTGGGCGAGACGGTGGTTTCCGACGTGGCCTGTGTGGCGCGGGCGCCCTCGCCCGCGGGGTTTTGACCTTGCGAATTCTGAGGCTGCGTCGCCTGATCTTGTGACGCCGGAGCCGTCCCCGAGGCTTGCCCCCAGAGCGCTCCCACCAGCAGAACGAGCAGCACAAGTTCCAGGAGCCATCGCCGCAGCTTTTGAGCAACCACGCTGACATTTTCCATTGGCTTCGAGTTTATACTGTCGCATGGCCGTCAATCTCTGGACCAGAACCGATCACGCCCTCGACTACCTCGAGCGAGCCGACCGCATTACGCATCGCTCGGAAGGCGAAGCGGCGTTGCTCGAGTTCATTCCTCAAACCACGCGCCGCATTCTCGATCTGGGTACAGGAGATGGACGGCTGCTGGCGCTGGTGAAGCGTGAGCATCCGAATACGGAAGCGGTCGCCATCGACTTCTCTCCGGCCATGCTTGAGGCTGCCGGAAAGCGCTTTGCCGGCGATTCTTCCGTTACCGTGGTGGCGCATAACCTCGACCATCCACTCCCCGCCCTGGGCAAGTTTGACGCTGTCATTTCCTGCTTTGCGATCCATCATGTCGAGCACGAGCGTAAGCGCGCACTCTACTCTGAAATCCACGCGGTGCTGAATGCCGGAGGCGTGTTCTGCAATCTGGAACACGTCGCCTCGCCCACGCCCCGCCTGCACGAGGAATTCCTGCACGGGATCGGCTTTACTCTTGAAACCGAAGACCCTTCCAACAAGCTGCTGGATCTAGATACGCAGTTGCGCTGGCTGCGCGAAATTGGATTTGTTGACGTGGATTGCCACTGGAAATGGCGGGAATTGGCGCTGCTGGGGGAGAGGGAGGTAAAATGCCTTGCCCGCCGTCTTTTCTCGTTAAGGGCCTATGGGTTGACGACAGAGAGCCTAAAGAAAATACTCCACTACCTTCTCAAGGCACTCCTCCGGCACTCCGGCCTTTCTGAGAATCGGGCCAGCTTCCTCCTTGAGATTGGGCAGGGATTCGGATTCCTTACCAATAAGGTCTTTTGCAAGTTTTCCAAATTCTGCCATCGCGCCACCGATCACCTGCGTATTCTCCTCGTACGTTCTAAGCGCCTTTATGTAGTCGCGGAGGTTCTTGCATGCATGGAAGCAGACCTTGTTGCGAAGATCCCGTATGAGCTTTATGTGGGGCTTGATCCTCCTCCACGTCTCCTCGATTCTTGTCTTTTCGCTTGGGTATAGCGCAACCCAGACATCGAACACGTTGAGCGCCTGCCTGTGTGAATCCATCAGGCTGGCAAATACCCCTAGCACCATATGTTGCACGGTGTCTGTGAAATTCTTAGAGAACGAATTCTGCGGAGTGTACGTCTTATCTTTTAGGTCGAGCAGGATCTGAAACATGTGGAGATGTTCGTAGGTCCTTCTGCGATAAACCAGATACTCGGCCAATGCATCCTTTCGACTCAAAGTCCTTCCCTGCATAAGCTATCAACCTCCAATGAGCTCCGCCACCCACGCACCCGCCTCGCGCGTCCCCAGCGTTCCACCGATATCGACTGTCGTCCTTTTCTGCTGGACGGCTTCGAGCACGGCCGCTTCGATCTTCTGCGCTTCGCCGGCCATTCCCAGATGCGCCAGCATCATCGCCGCAGTCAGAATCGCGCCAAAGGGGTTGGCAATGTCCTTCCCCGCAATCGGCGGCGCCGATCCATGCACCGGCTCAAACATTGACGTATGCCCCGGATGTAGATTGCCACTCGCCGCCATCCCCAGCCCGCCCTGCAATCCCGCCGCGAGATCGGTAGTGATGTCGCCAAACATATTATTGGTAACGATGACGTCAAACCCGCGCGGATCGCGCACCATCTGCACGCAGAGCGCGTCCACGTACATGTGCTGCGTCTCGATATGCGAATATTCAGCGGCGACTTCTTTGAACACACGCTGCCACAAGCCGCCGGCATGGGTCATGGCATTCGACTTGTCGCACATCAGCAGGCGCCGCCGGGGCGAGCCGTCGATCTTCTGGTTCGTCGCGCAGAACTCAAACGCGTAGCGGATGACGCGTTCGACGCCTTTGCGCGTGTTGATGTCTTCCTGGATCGCAACTTCGTCTGGAGTTCCCTGCTTGAAGATTCCTCCGAGGTCGCCGTAAACGCCCTCGGTATTCTCGCGAATTACTACGAAATCGAGGTCTTTGGGTTCGATGCCTTTGAGCGGACAGAGCGACGCATCCAGCAACCGCACCGGCCGGACATTCGCGTACAGGTCCATTTTGCAGCGCATGCCGAGTAGGATTTCCTTGGCGTGAATGTTGGAGGGCACGCGCGGATCGCCGAAGGCGCCGACCAGAATGGCGTCGAAATCTCGAGCCAGCATAGCGAAGCCGTCTGGCGGGACTGTAATTTTGTCGGCGAGATAGCGGTCGGCTCCCCAGTCGAACAACGTGATTTCGACCGCAGCGCCAGCAGCTTCCATGACTTTTACCGCTTGCGGGATCACTTCTTTCCCGATCCCGTCGCCGGGGATTACGGCAATGCGCTTCTTGGCACTCACGCTGGCAACGTTAGCACAGCCTTGGAGCTTTATTAAGCCCGACGCAGCAATAGCTGAAAACAGCCGTCAGTGTAGAGACGTGACTTGCTCCGTCTCACTGCCAGCCGAGACGCGGCGAGCCGTGTCTCTACAGGAATTCGGTTAAGCGCGGCCGGAATAGATCCTTCGTTATAATTGAAGATTGGAATCTATGACTTCAACGACACTTCATGGGGCGAACCCGACGGAGCCCAGCGACGCGGTCGGTACCACTGCGTCCGACTTCGGCGATACTCGCGGCGAGTTCCAGGCCTTGCTCTCGGGTTGCGGTGTTTATGACCTGAGCGCGCGCACAAAAATAGCGGTGACCGGCGACGACCGTGTCCGCTGGCTAAACGGCATGGCCACGAACAACGTTCGCGATCTTGCCCCCGGCCACGGCGTCTATGCCTTCCTGCTGAACGCGCAGGGCCGCATTCAGGCCGATCTCTACGCCTTCCAGCACGGCGACTCATTGCTGGTGGATACGGAACGCGGGCAGCGAGACAAAGTATTGCAGCTGTTCGATCACTACATCATCGCCGACGATGTTGAGATCACAGACATCAGCGACAAGCTTACCACGCTCGGCCTGACCGGGCCGGAATCGCGCCATGTTCTCGAACGCGCTGGTATTGCTGTTCACGATCTCGCACACCTGCAGTTTGCGGACGTTGCCTGGCGACACGCTGGTCAACAGAAAACGGTCACGCTTCTGCGCTCGGGCGAGGAAGCTGGCGAGTCCTGGCAAATCTGGATTGCCCACGAGCAGACGGGGGAACTTTTTCGCGAACTTTGGGGCGCGCTGCTCAAGGCTGGCGCGCGACCCACAGGCACGGCGGCGCTGAATCTTTTCCGCATCTCGCGCGGCATTCCACAATTTGGCGAGGACATCCGCGAGCGCGACTTGCCACAGGAAACCGGACAGACACGCGCATTGAATTTCACCAAAGGGTGCTATCTCGGACAGGAGATCGTGGAACGCATTCGCTCGCGCGGCGCCGTGCACCGCCAGTTCTCCGCCTTCTTGGTCGAGGGCACGCTGCCCGAACCGGGCGCAAAGATTCTGGGCGGAGACAATAAAGACGAGAAGGAAGTTGGCGAGATCACGAGCGGCGCGATTTTGCCGCTGCCCGGCGGAGATCGGCCCGTCGCATTGGGTTATCTGCGACGCGAAGCGGCTGGAAAAGATTTGCGCGCGGGAACGGCGAAGCTGAAACCGGCAACGGTACCGATCTCCTGAATTTTAGAAAGACTCGTTAATCCAGGCAAACCTATGGCTCAAAAAAGAAGAGAAGAAAGCGAATTCAAAGTAAGCGACAAGCGTCTGTTCACTTCCGACGGAGAGCTGAGGTCCGACGCGCCGGAAGAACAAGCGCCTCCTCCAGTCGCGACGACGGCGACTGCAACGGAAGTGCCGGCGACGGGGGCTTCCATACCGGCCGTTTCGGCCGTTCCCGAACTCGCGCCCACCGCGCCCGCACCCGAATCGGATATCCCCGTACCTCCCAGCGCTTCCGAGCAGCAGGCACAGCACGATGCCTATAAGCAATCGTCGGCCGATTTGGACACGCGCGTTGAACTCAGTGGACACTCGGCGAAAGAACTCGAAATGAGTTTTGAGCGCTTCATGGCTTCGCTCTACATGACCGCCATGATGCAACTCGGCCTGATGCACGAACAGGGCGGCCAACCCGGAGTCGACTTGATCGGCGCGCGGCAAACCATCGACACGCTCGGCATGATTGCCGAGAAAACCAAGGGCAATCTCACTCCGAAAGAGCAGGGGTTCCTGCAGAACTGTCTCTACGAACTGCGTATGGCCTACGTGGAAGTGACCAACGCGCTCGCACATCCTCCGCAGGCGCCCGGCCCGATTACAGGCACGAACGGCTGATGCAGGCGACTCTGACGGTATTAGGCAGTGGCACGTCGATGGGCGTACCAACCATCGGCTGCGACTGCGCCGTCTGCCACTCTGCGGACCCGCGCGACCGGCGCACCCGGCCCTCCGTGATGATCAGCTACAACGGACATCATGTCCTGATCGACACTACGCCAGATTTTCGCGAACAGGCGCTGCGCGAAAAGATCAGGCAGCTCGATGCCGTGCTCTACACTCACACGCACGCCGATCACATCCTGGGACTCGACGATCTGCGGCCACTGACTTATCACCACAAGCCGGGCAAGTTGCCGCTTTATGCCACGCCGTGCGCCTGCGAATTCCTGCGCAACATGTTCCGCTACATTTTTGAAGCCAAGTATAAGTTTGGCGGGCTGGCGCAGGTCGACCTGCAGCCGATCGACGGCCCGGTTGAACTCTTCGGTGCGCGCTTTGAGCCGTTGACGGTGATCCACGGCGACGCGCCGATCCTCGGTTTCCGTTTCGGATCGGCCGCTTACCTGACCGATCACAGCGAGGTCCCCGTTGAAACGCTGGAGAAGCTGCGCGGCCTAGACATCCTGTTTCTGGACGCGCTGCGCTACACGCCGCATCCCACGCATTCGACGGTTGAGCAGTCGCTGAAGATCGTGGACGCGGTAAAACCGAAGCGCACATTTTTCACGCACATCTGCCACGACCTGCCGCACGAGGCGACCAACGCCGCGTTGCCGCCCGACGTGCGGCTGGCGTTTGACGGGATGAAATTGGAGTTTGAGATTTGAGGGCGAAGATTCGACCGCAGAGATCGCAGAGCGCGCAGAGAACTTAGAAAAGGCACCCGTTCTTTCGCCCTGATTTCTCTGCGGTCTCGGCGCTCTTTGCGGTTAATGGCTTTCATGGACATCTTCCACAAACTCGACGACATCCCCCGCGACTTCGGTCCCGCGTTGCTCAGCGTCGGCAACTTCGACGGCGTGCATCGCGCTCACCGGTGTGTTCTCGATGAAATCGTGCGGCGGGCGAAAGCTGGGAACGGGCAGTCGGTGGTGGTTACATTCGAGCCGCATCCGGCCCGCATTCTGCGTCCCGATCACAATTTCAAGCTGCTGACCCCGCTTCCGGAGAAACTGCGGCTCCTGGAAGCCACTGGCGTCGATGCAGTTCTGTTGCTTCCCTTCTCGCGCGATCTTTCGCTGATGACGCCGCACCAGTTTGCCCATGAGATTCTGAAGAAGCGCCTGCACGCCCGCGAAGTTCACGAAGGCTACAACTTTCACTTCGGGCACAAGGCGGCGGGAAACATTGAATTGCTGCGCGAACTTGGGCGGGAAATGGGATTTGAGGTCCATGATTATCCCGAGATGCGACTGCGCGGGGAGCGGGTTTCGAGCAGCCACATCCGCAAGTTGCTTGCCGAAGGGCGAGTAAGCCGGGCGCGGCATTTGCTGGCGCGTCCGTTCAGCATTCTCTCTACTGCCGGGCGTGGACGTGGATATGGTGCGAAATATACCGTCCCTACAATCAATCTGTCGCATTACGAGGAGCTCGTGCCCAAGGACGGCGTCTACATTACGCGCACGCGAATTGGCAGCGGGAATAACAACGAGTGCTTCGATTCGGTCACTAACGTTGGAAACCGGCCGACTTTTGGCACTGATTCTTTTGCCATTGAAACTCACCTCTTGAATTTTCATCCGCTCGAGCTCTCGGCGGAAACGGAAGTCGAACTTCATTTTCTGGATCGCCTGCGCGATGAGATCAAGTTCCCGTCGGTCGAAGCCCTAAAAGAGCAGATCGGGCGGGACGTGCGGAAGGCCCAGAGGTATTTGCGGCGACTGGGACGTAAGGGTGGCCCGTCCTATCGCGAAGCGAAGGGCGGGTTCTGAGTCAAGGCGTGAAGCTGCGCAGTGGGATAAACGCCGAACCTTTCGCGCTTCTTCGCCGTCCAGTGCGATTCGATCTCGACCTTTCCTTCCTCTCCAGTTAGATAGTGGCGGAAGCTGCTCCATGCCCAATCCTCCGGGCGCTTTACCAATCCTCGCTTCACTGGATTGCGATGAATATAGCGCAGCTTTTCCACGCGCTCTTGCTCGCTCCAGACGTTGAAATCGTAATATCGCGCCTGCCAGAAAGGGCCGTGCGCGGAGGCAGGAGCACGATTTCGGGAGACCATTTGCTTCAGCATTTGCAGCGTGAGTGCTAGATTTTTTCGCTCCGGCTCGCTTACGAGCAGGTGCACGTGTTCCGGCATAACCACGTATCCGGTAATCCAGAAGCCGTACCATCGCCGCACAATTTCAAGAGTCTGCACGAATTGATCGCAGATTCGGGGGTCGGTTAACCACGGTTTGCGGTGATAGCAGGTAAAGGTGACAAAATGGAGTTGTCGGGTTTGCTGATAGCGCCTCAATCCCCAGGGCATCTTTGGAGCATAGACTTCGGGACGCAACGGCGATGTGACTACTGAACAGCGCGATTGTTACATTTCTCAGGGTCCCCGCATCGCCTGTGCCTGCCTCCCCGCCCTTCGCTTCGCGATAGGACGGGCCACCCTGCCAATCCCCTACTCCGCTGATACAATCGCTTCCCGCATGGACATCGGTCCAATCCAACTCCTGAAGCAAGCCAGCCCCGACCAGCGCCGCACTCTGCTGGCGGCCTTCCTCGGCTGGATGCTTGACGCTTTCGACGCGATGCTTTACGCGCTCGTCCTCACGTACGTGATGCGCGATCTTGGGATGTCGAAGGCGACCTCCGGCTTTCTACAAACGCTTACCCTGCTGGCCTCCGGCATCGGCGGCGTGTTTTTCGGCTTCCTTGCCGACCGCGTCGGACGCAAGCGCGCCCTGATGCTCAGCATCCTGACTTACTCGGTCTGCTCGTTCGCCTCTGGCCTCTCGACTACGGTGCTTATGCTGGCAGTGTTTCGTTTCATCCTCGGACTTGGAATGGGCGGCGAGTGGAACACCGGCGCGACCCTGGTGGCGGAAACGTGGCCCGATGAATTGCGCGCCAAGGCGATTGCAGTGGTGCAGAGTTCGTGGGCAATCGGCTATGCGCTAGCTGCGCTGGTGGCGGGCGTTGTGCTGCGCTACTTCAGCTGGCGGATGGTGTTTTTCGTCGGGATCCTCCCTGCTCTCGTTACGCTTTGGATACGGAATCGTGTGCCGGAATCGCAGATGTGGACAGAGCATCGGCGGCTGGCAGGGCAAGGTCAAGAGCTTGAACCACTGGGAACACAGCGGCCACAGGGAAAACCGAGGACACAGGGGAATGATTCTTTCTTTTCGATTTTCCGCGCGCCTTATGGCAAGAGCACCATCGTCCTTCTCCTGCTCAACTTCTTCGGCCTGTTTGGGTGGTGGGGACTGTTCATCTGGATTCCTCCTTATCTCTCGCTGCCGATCGCACAAGGCGGACGCGGCTTCGGCATCATGCGCACCGCTACACTACTGATCGTGCTTAACCTGCTGGGCATGTTTCCCGGATACATCAGTTTCGGGTGGGTCGCGGACCATCTGGGACGCCGCACATCTTTCATGCTCTACCTCTTTGCCGCCGCGGTGCTGGTCCCGTTTTATGCCGTGGCGCGTTCGCCGGCAGCTCTGCTCGTACTGGGCGCGGCGGTCGCATTCTTCGGGACGGGATTCTTCTCGGGCTCGGGCATCATCGGTAGCGAGATCTTCCCTACTCAGGTGCGGGCGCGGGCATTGGGGTTTACCTACAACGGTGCACGCGCGCTGAGTTCGGTTGCACCCTGGATAATTGGTCGCGTCGGCCAGACCAGGGGACTGGGCTGGGCTTTCTATCTGTGCGGGGCCGCTTTCTTTCTGGCTAGTGTGATCGCCACGCAGTTGCCGGAGACGAAGGGCAAGAGGCTGGAGTGAGAAGCGGTCGTTGGTCGATAGTCGATAGTCGTTCGTGACGTCGGGTTTTGCGAACGACTATCGACTATCGACCAACGACTTCTTATTCCATCGGCTCGACCACTAACTCGTCGCCCCGAGCAGGCCGTTCCGGTAACTGGATTAGCGCAATCGCCACCACCACCAAGACAATTCCTACCGTCTGCAGCGGCCGCAGCAACTCGCCCAGTACTAGCGCCGCGATCACGATACTGAACACCGGCTCCAGACAACTGGCCACGATGGCGCGCGTCGGTTCCAGATGTTGCAGACCGGCGAAGTAACAGGAAAACGGGCCGAGCACGGAAACCAGCGAAAACACCAGCATGAATCCCCACTGTCCACGGCCATAGTGAGCGGCGACAATTTTCCACGGAGGATTCACGAAGATCCAGAATGCTGAAGTAGACACCAATACCCACAGCAGTACTTTCCAGCGGTCATAGCGCGCCAGCAATCGGTGTCCGCCTACGTTATAAAACGCAAAGGAAAATGCAGCCAGTAGTGCAGCCATGATTCCGACCCCATCCACGCGAAAGCCCGAGGCGACAAAGCCGACCGCCAACGCACAACCCACCACCGCCAGTCCGACTGCCGCGCTTCTCCGCAACGACGGCCGCTGCGCGCTGCGCACCGCGGTATAGAGCAGCACCCAAACCGGCGCCGTGTACTGCAAAATGATGGCCGTGGCCACGTTTGTCCGTTGAATCGCGAGATAGTAGAAGTAATTCGACACCGCGACCCCAAGAATCCCAAGCAGGAAGAACTGCACCAGGTCGCGCCCGGGAACACGCTGGGTGGACGCTCCTCTACGCGCCAGCAGCACCGGTAACAGCACCGCCAGCGACAGAGTGGCACGGCTCTGCGAAAGAATCAGCGGATCGATCTTTCCTAGGGACGTTTTTAGTGACATCCCGCCCGGCAGCAGATGTCCAGTGAATGCCGCGCGACCGAGCGTCGCCGAAATGCCCCAGAGAAAGGCCGCACTTCCGATATAGAAGTAACCCCGCAGCGGATGAGGACTAGCCTGCTGAGGACCAGCCTTCACGAAGCGTGCTCGATACTGTAGGTAATCTTCGCCGTCTTCTCCAGCATGGCCGAAACCGAGCAGTACTTTTCTTTCGAGAGCCGGACCGCATCTTCCATGGCCTTCTGCGACACCTGTCCGCGAACGACATAGTTCAGGTGAATCGACGTATAGACGGCGGGGTAGCCCTCCGCTCTTTCGGCCTTCGCCCGTACTTCGAGCGCGGTGAAGGGCTCGCGTTTCTTGCGTAAAATGCCTACCACGTCCGATGCCGTGCATCCGCACAACGCGAGCAGCACTAACTCCATCGGGCTGTTGGCAGTCTTCTCGGTCCCGGCATCCATCACGATCGCGTGCCGTGAGGTTGCCGCGCCTATGAATCTATCGTTGTCGGTCCAGTTGACGGATGCTTCAATCATGGTGCCTTTCGTTATCTAATTTGCAATGGAGCGACGGGCGCCTCGCCCGTCCAACCGTCAGGTAGCCAAGCGAGGACGCCCGGCGCTCCACTATTATCTCCGCTACCTCCGGTTATCCGTCATCGGCTCGGGATGAATCAGTACCCGAAACAATTCCGGCGCATCGTGTTTGAAGCGGATCTCCAGCGACGTTTGAACGTCGTGCACGCGCGAAAGCGGCATATCGTCGGGCAGCGTGCAGTGGCAGGAAACATAAAGCCGCGCTCTTACCTTCTTGAACTGGAATTCGTGCACGTCCATCACCTCGGGAAACTCCTTCACAATATCCTTGAGCCGCTGTTCCAATTCCGGCTCGCGAACAATTTCCTCTCCCCTTTCAATCGTTGCCGGCTCACTTTCAATATGTGTCAGGATGGTCGAAATTTCCGGCACCTCGGTGCGCATCTCCGTTTCCAGCCGCGTGACTTCATCGTGCGCCTGCTTCATGCTGAGTTGCTCGTCCAGTTCCAGATGCTGCTCCACATGTAATTGCCCGTTCAGGTCTTGCACGCTGACGTCGTGCACGTTGAAGTTGTGGCGGGTCGCCACGGCACGAATGCGATCAAAAATATTTTCCGAGCGCCGTGCCCGCGGAACCGAGTGCACCATCACATCCGCGTCGGGCAGAACCTCGCGCACTCGCGAAGTCACCGCATCCGACACCTGCTCCGAGCGCTGGAAGGTGAAATTGCGTTCCAGTCCCAGCGAAATGTCTGCAAAAAATCTATTCCCCGCCTTGCGGAACCGGACCCGGTCCACTTCCAGTACGCCATCGACAGTCCTGATCCGCTCGAGAATCTGGCTGCGTACGCCGGCCGGCGCCGCATCCAGCAGCGCATCAATGGTTCTCCGCGCCAACCGCCAACTCACATAAACCACCACGCCGGCCACGAATAGTGCGGCAATCGGATCGGCTTGACGTAACCATCCCACTCGATTGCTGCGACCTAAATTGCTGCGGCCCAGCCAAACCAGCGCCAGGCCCACGATCACTACGCTGCTCGACCAGATATCGGTTGAAAAATGCAGCGCGTCTGCCTCCAGCGCCTGACTGTCATACTTTGTCGCAATGCGTCCGAGCGCCCGGGAGCGCCAGGCGTCAATTGCGATGGAGAGCAACATGACCAGAAACGCAGCCACGCTTGGCTCAATTTCCACGCTGTGAAAAAATAACCGCCTCATCGATTCATAGACGATCCAAACGCAGGTCAGCAGCAGCAGACCAGTTTCCATGAAGGCCGACAGATTCTCGAACTTGCCGTGACCGTACTGGTGATCGGCATCCGCCGGTTCGTCGGAAACTCGCACCGAAAAAAACGTCACCGTGGCCGCGATCAGATCCAATCCGGAGTGTGCCGCCTCCGACAAAATTCCCAGCGAGCCGGTCGCGATCCCCACCACGATTTTCAGGATGGTGATGACCAGAGCCGCGAGCACGGAGTTCCCGGCAACCGCTCGTTTTTCGCGGCGCATCGACTCGGAACTGAATGGGGCCCGAAGGTCCGGCATAACCGTCATTATCGCTTTGGATTCGCCCGCCGCCAACCCCCCGCCCACCTTTCGAGTCTCGCGCAGGACATGCTACGATGACATTCGTCGCAATTCTCCCTTGGAGGTCCCTGATTCATGCGTTCCCAGTACCTCGTGTGTCTGCTGCTCGCGGGCTTGGCCCATGGACAAGATGCGCCACCGGTTCTAACGCCCGCCAAACCTACGATTGGAATCATCAAATCCACCACCGGAGCCAAGGCGGAACAAAGCGTTCCCGCCGCGCCCGATAAGGCCGCCGAAATAAAAGTTGGGCCGGACGATCCGGTGATAACGGTGAAAGGTTTCTGCGCCGACGCCGCTCAACAGGGCGACGCCTGCAAAGCCGTGGTCAGCCGCGCGCAATTTGAAAAGCTCATTGAAGCTCAGCAGCCGGGAATGCCGCCGGTCCAGCGTCGCCAGCTGGCAACCAACTATTCGAGCATGCTGAGAAAATCCGCCGCAGCGGAAAAACGCGGCCTCGACAAAGGGCCCGCCTTCGACGAATTGATGCACTTTGCGCGCATGCAAATTCTTTCCATGGAGCTGACTCGTGCGCTGCAAGAGGACTCCGCTAAGGTGAGCGACGCCGACCTCGAGGACTATTACAAGAAGAACGAGTCCTCCTTCGAAGAAGCTACCCTTGCGAGGATCTTTGTCCCCCACGCCAGGCAAATCGTGCCACCACACGAGGACTATGAAGATGCCGGCTCCGCAGATGTTCAGTCCGCGGCGACAACCAAGGCCGATGCGAAGGCGGATGCGAAAGCAAATGCGGGGCCGCCGAACGAGGCGCAAAAAAAAGCCGCTGAAGAAGCGATGACGACAGTTGCCACCGATCTCCGCGTCCGCGCCGTGAAC
>Ga0209448_10000147_pt1 | contig 25386 bp, 20 predicted proteins | sample BogFormECP14_OM2_FD_188245 | JGI IMG/M metagenome (GOLD analysis project Ga0209448, IMG submission 188245) | Bog forest soil microbial communities from Calvert Island, British Columbia, Canada - ECP14_OM2 (SPAdes) (version 2) | ecosystem: Environmental > Aquatic > Freshwater > Wetlands > Bog ... | reverse complement strand
CCGCTCATTCCTCGCCCTTACCGCCGCCGCGCCGTCTTCCGCCGCCGTCGCGCAGTCCCGCTTCGCGTTGGCACGCACGGTCGCCGAGTGGTCCTTCACCGCCGCTCGCCCTCACGCCTCGCCTGACGAACTCGAACTGGCCGATCTCCCCGAGCCGCAAGCCGGTCCAGGCGAAGCCGTGGTGCGCATCAAGGCGGCCGCGCTCAATTTCTTCGACACGCTGATTATCGCCGGCAAATACCAGCACAAGCCGCCGTTTCCGTTCTCGCCGGCCGCCGAATTCTCGGGCGTCGTCGAAAGCGTCGGTGTCGGCGTGACCGATTTCGCGCCGGGCGACCGGGTGATGGCGAATACTGGCTGGGGCGCCGCGCGCGAGGCCGTCGCCGTGCCGGCGAACCTCCTGGTCAAAGTCCCGGACGGACTCGATTTCGATCGCGCCGCGGGCCTCACCGTCACCTATGGCACCACGCTCTATGCGCTGCGCATGCGCGCCGAGCTCAAACCCGGCGAGACGCTGGTTGTGCTTGGCGCCTCCGGCGGCACCGGGCTTGCCACCGTCGAGATCGGCAAGGTCATGGGCGCGCGCGTCGTCGCCTGCGCGTCCTCGGACGAGAAACTTGAATTTGCCAAGAAGCACGGCGCCAGCGAAACGGTGAACTATGCCAGCGAGGATCTGCGCGCAGCGCTGAAGAAACTCGGCGGCGAGCACGGCATCGACGTGGTTTACGATCCGGTCGGCGGCCCCTATGCGGAGCCGGCGGTGCGTTCCATGGCGTGGAACGGACGCTATCTGGTGATCGGCTTTGCCGCCGGCGAGATTCCAAAGCTTCCGCTCAATCTGGTGCTGCTCAAGAATTGTGATATTCGCGGCGTCGCTTGGGGCGCCTGGGTGCGGCGCGAGCCGGACGCCCAGCGCGAACTCATGACCGACATCGTGCACTGGGCGGGACTTGGCAGGCTCAGCGCGCATGTGCACGCGGTCTATCCCTTGGCGGATACTGCGTCGGCGCTCAAAGCGATCGCCGACCGCAAGGTGATGGGAAAGATCGTCTTGCGGCCGTAAATTTGTAGGGTGGGCACCGCGCTGCGAGAGCTAAGCCGCGTGGGCAAAATCGTGAATTCGCGGTGCCCACGCGGTTGCGCAGGAGCAGACGATTTTACCCACCTACGCGCGCCGCATCCGCTCGAGCGTAAGCCGCGCCGCTTCGCGGTGTTCCGGCTTGATGTGTGAAACAAACAGCTTCATGGCCCCCGCCATCACCGCGGCGTCGTCGGCATACCCGAGCACCGGAATAGAATCGGGAATCAAATCGTCCGGCACGATGAAATAGACCACCGCGCCGATCAGCGCGAGCTTCACATAGAGCGGCGTCTGACGGTCGAAGGCGCAATAATGCGCGGTGAGCGCGTCCTCGACGAACGGCAGGCTCGCCGCTTCGCGCTTCAGCTTGCTCCAGATGCGGCGCCGCAGACCGGCCTCGTCGTCGGCGAAACGGCGCGTCCGTCCGGCGAAATCCTGCCAAGAAAACCCTTGCCAGGTCGTGGCTTGGTCCCGAAACCACATAGACCTCTCCTGCGATGCGCGATGGACTTTGAGCCACGGCGCGGCCTCATAGACTTGGCCACGAAAGGCGGCGACCGCAAGGCAGCCCCGAGCTAGCCGGCGAGCCGGTCCATCGCCTCGGCGAGCTTGATATCGAGATCGGTCAAGCCGCCGGCGTCGTGCGTCGACAGCGTGACTTCGACGGTCTTGTAGACGTTGAACCATTCCGGGTGGTGGTCGAGTTTTTCGGCGACTAGCGCCGCGCGGGTCATGAAGCCGAAGGCTTGATTGAAATCGGCAAAGACGAATTTCTTAGTGATGGCGTCGCGGCCACTGGCCTCGCTCCATCCCTTGAGCCGGCCGAGCGCCGTCTTGCGCGCCTCGCCGGACAGTTTTTGCCTCATGTGCAAACTCCTACAAACCCCGTCAGTGGAATCCCGCCGGAAGCGGCGTCCGCGAAAATCTCCCGCCTTACCTAGCAAACAGCGCTTCAGGGGGCGAGGTTCCTCAATTCCCGGCATCGAGCAGCGGCTGCGGGACGTGATAAGGTCGACAACCGCCGCCGGGGGATTGCCTCCCTGCCGGGCGGCAAAAAACGTCAAAGTCAGGCCACAAGTCGAGGTAAGATTGATGGTTGCGAGGCGCGCGAGCGATGCCGGGATTAACCAAAGCGGCGTTTTGAACCCAGTCCGCATGGTAGCGACATAGGTTCAGACGCTTTATGGCGTGTTAGGATTTACCATGCCGCCCGGACTACCGCATCGCCCACCCCTGGCCATGAGATTTTGGCTGTTCCGGCGCTCCGGCAATGCTGAGGCCACCACCTCGCCCGGACGCGTCTCGGGTAGAACCATGAGAATCGAGTCGCTTGAACTTATGGTGCGAAGCCGCGTGCGCGTGTTCCTGCGGCACACCTGGCTGGTCACTATTCTCGGAACCGCGATCATCGGCGTCCTGGTCTGGGCGGGCTTTCATTATGCCGCGGTGCGCGATCACTTGCGGGTTGCCGCCTCGCCGCTCGAAGCAAGATTTGTCCAAGTGCTGTCCGATCAGATCACGGCCGAGCACCGCGATCTGAATTTGCAGCTTGTTCCGACCGGCAACGCGCAGGGCACCGCGGAGGCCATGAGCAAGGATCAAGCCGATCTCGCCATCCTGCCAAGCAATCTCGATGACTCGCTCAATTGGCCCGTCATCGCCGTTCTCCGGCAGAACGTGATGGCGCTGATCGTTCCGGCGCCGCACACCGCCAGCAAGACCAAACCGGAAGAGAGCGCTGCCGGGGCCAAGCCGGCGAAGAAGGGCGGCAAAAGCAGCGGCAAGAGTGCGAAGACCGTCAAAGACAAGAAGGCCGCCAAGACCGCAAAGAGCGACGACAGCGACGACAGCGATTCCTCGAGCGACAGCAAATTCGGCAAGGTCACCGATCTCACCGGCAAGCGCATCGGCATCGTCACCGGCAATGAAGCGACCAGGGGGCTGCTTGAACTTGTGCTGAGCCATTATGGCGTTCCGCTCGCCAAGGAGGCAGTCATCGAGATCGCGCCGAACGACGTTGCCGCGGCCATCAAAAACAATCAGGTCGACGTGCTTTTGGTTGCCGGCTCGCCCGCCGGCGCGGCCATTTCCAATGTGGTCGCGGCGGCCACCCAGAACGGCGTGGCGCCGAATTTCATCGAGATCGATCAGGCTGACGGCATTGCCAAGCGCAATCCCGCCTTCGATTCCGTCGATATCGATGCCGGCACCTTCGGGGGCACGCCGCCGTCGCCGAGCGACAGTCTCAAGAGCCTCAGCTTCGGCGAGTATCTGGTGGCGCGGAAATCCGTCAGCTCGTCGGTGATCGGAACCTTGGCGAAAGTGGTCTACGCGTCGCGGCAATCGATCGCGACCGCGATGCCGCGGGAGGTGAAAATCACGGCGCCTGCGACCGATAAGGATGCCGACATCGTTACCCATCCGGGCGCGCTCGCCTACTTGACCGACAGCCAGCAGTCGTTCTTCGACAAATACGGCGACGATATTTTTTACGGCTTGCTGATCTTCCCGGTGTTCGGATCGGCGATTGCCGGCGTCGCGAGCTATTTGCTCAGAGACACGCGCACGCGCCGGCTGCGGCTGCTGCAGCGGGTGCTGGACCTGGTACGCAAGGCGCATGCCGCGCAGACGCGGGAGGCCCTCGACCAGCTTCAGGTCGAGGCCGATAATCTTGTGGTCGCCATCATCCATCTGAGCGAACAAGAGGAATTCGACGAGACGGCACGCATGTCGTTTGCCTTCGCGCTCGACCAACTCCGGTTCACCATGGCGGCGCGCCGCACCCTCATCGCCGACCATTCCGGCGTAGCTCGGGGCGAGGCGGCGCCGGCTATTGCCTCGGTCAGCACCCAGGGAAGCTCCAAGGTCGCGGCGGCATAAATTCCTTCAACGGCCCGGCTTGGGATGCCGGCCGGGATCCCGGCGCCGCTACCCTTAATACCTGGCGCCATTGTGCTCTGCACAAACTCCGATTGCTTCCGGCCCAAAATGCCCTATATACCGCTCGCAATCGCGGGCCCCCGAGTGCCGTTTGGGGCCCGCCTTTGATTCCCGGATATCATTATGAACCTGCGCAATATCGCCATCATTGCCCACGTCGACCATGGCAAAACCACGCTGGTCGACCGTCTGCTGCAGCAATCGGGGTCGTTTCGCGACAATCAGCGCGTCGTCGAGCGCGTGATGGATTCCAACGACCTGGAGCGCGAGCGCGGCATTACCATCCTGGCCAAGGCGACCTCGCTGGTTTGGAAGGACACCCGGATCAATATCGTCGATACCCCCGGCCACGCCGATTTCGGCGGCGAGGTCGAACGCATCCTCAACATGGTTGATGGTGCGCTGGTGCTGGTCGACGCCGCCGAAGGGCCACTGCCGCAGACCAAATTCGTGGTCTCCAAGGCGCTCAAGATGGGGCTCAAGCCCATCGTCGTCATCAACAAGGTAGACCGCAGCGACGCGCGCGCCACCGAAGTCGCCAATGCGGTGTTCGACCTGTTCGCGGCACTCGACGCCACCGAAGAGCAGCTCGACTTTCCGATTCTCTACGGTTCCGCCAAGCAGGGCTGGATGGCCGCCGCGGAAGACGGCCCCAAGGACCAGGGCATGGCGCCGCTGTTCGACCTCGTGCTGCGCCACGTCGCGCCGCCACAGGTCGAGGAGGGCCCGTTCCGCATGCTGGGCACGATTCTGGAATCCAATCCCTATCTGGGCCGCATCGTCACCGGCCGCATCTCGTCGGGCTCGGTGAAGCCCAATCAGCAGGTCAAGGTTATCGACCGCAACGGCGAATTGATCGAAGAGGGCCGCGTCACGAAAGTGCTGGCGTTCCGCGGCCTCGAGCGGGCGCCGATCGAAGAAGGTTTTGCCGGCGACATCGTCGCCATTGCCGGCCTGCCGGAAGCATTCGTCTCGCATACGCTGTGCGCGCCTGAAGTGACGGAGCCGCTGCCGGCGCAGCCGATCGATCCGCCGACGCTGACCATGACGTTCCGCATCAACGATTCGCCGCTCGCCGGAACCGAAGGCGACAAGGTGCAGAGCCGTGTCATCCGCGACCGGCTGCTGCGCGAGGCCGAAGGCAACGTGACGCTGCGCATTTCGGAATCCACCGAGAAGGATTCCATGGAAGTCGCCGGCCGCGGCGAATTGCAGCTCGGCATTCTGATTGAGACCATGCGGCGCGAGGGCTTTGAGCTCGCCGTGTCGCGGCCGAAGGTTCTGTTCCAGCACGGCCCGTCCGGCGACTTGCTCGAGCCGATCGAGGAAGTGGTCATCGACGTCGACGACGAACATGCCGGCGTCGTCGTGCAGAAGCTTGCCGAGCGCAAGGGCGAGATGGTCGAGATGCGCCCATCCGGCAGCGGCCGCACGCGGCTGATCTTCTACGCACCGACGCGCGGACTGATCGGCTATCAGGGCGAGCTCCTCACCGACACGCGCGGCACCGCGGTGATGAACCGGCTGTTCCATGCCTATGGTCAGCATCGCGGCGAGATCGTCGGACGCCGGAACGGCGTCTTGATCTCGACCGACCAAGGCGAAGCCGTCGCCTATGCGATGTGGAATCTGGAAGACCGCGGCCCGATGATGATCGATCCCGGCTGGAAGATTTATCGCGGCATGATTGTCGGCGAGCACACCCGCGGCAACGACCTCGAAGTGAACTTGCTCAAGGGCAAGAAGCTCACCAATATCCGCACCCATTCCAAGGACGAAGCGATTCGGCTGACGCCGCCGATTCGCATGACTTTGGAAAAGGCGCTCGCCTATATCGAAGACGATGAACTCGTCGAGGTGACGCCGAAATCGATCCGCTTGCGCAAAAAGCTGCTCGATCCGATCGACCGCAAGCGCGACGAGCGGCGCAAAGAGGCCGAACGCGTGTAAGCTGTTCCGATGCCGCGCCGCGCGCGGCGCCGGATGGCCCGATGTCATGCCGATCCTGTCACAAATTGCGACACATTTGGAATAGCGCCGGCGTAAAAACCGGGGGACCGTGACGCTATTGCAACAGCGGCGCGAGATTGCACCGGGCGCCTGTATTTTTCTCTTCGCAATTCTGGCCAAGCCCGATCTTTTGGCTAATAATCCACATCGTTAACTGAACGTGAATCTCGGCCCTTGAGTTGCCCAGAATCGCTTGCTTTGATCGAAGCATGAGCATCGCATCATGAGCACAGTCCTTATCGAAATCCGCCGTGCCACGTCGCGTGATGCCGGCGATGTCGCGGACGCCCACGACGAGGCCTGGCGCATGGCCTATCAGGGTATTATTCCGGGCACCGAACTCGAAAAGCTCATCAATCGCCGTGGTCCGGCGTGGTGGGAGAGCGCCATCCGCAAAGGCAGCCGTATCGCGCTACTGCAATTCGGCGACAAGATCGCGGGTTACACCAATTACGGCCGCAACCGCGCGCGCAGCCTGTATTACGACGGCGAAATCTACGAGCTCTATCTGCGGCCGGAATTCCAGGGACTAGGCTTCGGGCGCCGGTTGTTCACCGCCGCGCGCCGCGATCTGGTGCAGAGCTCGATGAAATCGCTGATCGTGTGGGCGCTGTCGGAGAACGAGAACGCGGTCGAGTTCTATCGCGCGCTCGGCGGCAAAGCGGTGGCGCGCTCGTCCGAGAAATTCGGCACGCGCGTCCTCGATAAGGTCGCGTACGGCTGGAATAGCTGAGGCGCTGTCATTCCACAATTTCATCTGTCATCCTGAGGTGCGCGCCGCAGGCGCGCCTCGAAGGATGCACGGCCCGGGGCGTCGCCCTTCGAGGGCCGCTTCGCGGCCACCTCAGGGTGACGGAATATTCACGCCCCCGGCGGCGGCAGATGCGCCTGGATGCAGGCTGCACGCAGCGTATTGACCAAGAGGCACACGATTGTCATCGGCCCGACCCCGCCGGGCACCGGCGTAATGGCGCCCGCGACATTGACCGCTTCGGCAAAACAGACGTCACCGACGATGCGCGACTTGCCGTCCGGGCCCGGCACCCGATTGATGCCGACATCGATCACGGTGGCGCCCGGCTTGATCCAGTCGCCGCGGACGAATTCCGCACTGCCGATGGCGACGAACAAGAGCTCGGCGCGTCGGCACAAATCGGGCAAATGCCGGGTATGCGTGTGTGCGATGGTGACGGTCGCGTTCGCCGCAAGAAGCACCTGCCCGAGCGGATTGCCGACGATGTTGGAGCGGCCGATCACCAGGGCATCGAGTCCGTCGAGCGAGGCCCGCTCCGAATTGGCAAGCTTCATGCAGGCGATCGGCGTACATGGAATGAGCGTCGGCTGTTTTGCCGCCAAACGCCCGAAATTGAGCGGGTGAAATCCGTCGACATCCTTGTCCGGCGCAACGGCTCCGACAATGCGCGCCGTATTGATCTGCGGCGGCAGTGGTAACTGAACGAGAATGCCGTGCACCGCCGGATCGACGTTGAGCTTTTGCACGAGCGCGAGCAGTTCGCCTTCGCTGGTCTCGGCCGGCAGCTGATGATCGAACGGCCGCATGCCGGTTTCGAGCAAAGCGCGCGCCTTGCTCGTGACATAGGTTTTGCTGGCGGCATTGTCGCCGACCAGGACCACCGCCAGTCCAGGCACCAGCCCGTGCGCCGCGGTGATACGGCGAGTCTCGGCCGCGACCTCCGCGCGCAAATCGGCGGCGATCGCCTTGCCGTCGATGATCTTCGCCGTCATGCGGTCCCCTTTACGCTCGCCTTTGCAGTGTCCTTTGCGGTATCTTGGGTCAGCCGTTCCAGTGCCGCGTCGAGCACGCGCGCGTCGCCTATGATCCGCAGCCGCTTGAGGCGCGCCGTGGCGCCACTTGCAACCTCGATGTGCCGCAGCGCGAGCCTGAGTTCCTTGGCGATGAGCCGCCGCAGCGCCTCATTGGCCTCGCCCTCGACAGGCGCCGCGCGCACTCTCGCCTTGAGCACCATTCGCCCGTCGGCGCGGCATTCGCAGCCTTCGAGCGCATCGCGCGCGCTGCGCGGGGTGAGGCGCACGTCGAGCGTGACGCCGTCCGCCGCTTGCGTCCAGGGTTTTGACGATGGCCGCGACGCCATCGCGCTCAGTAGACGTTTGGCAGGATGTAAAGCTCGATGATCCGCTGAATGAAGATGATGATCAGGAAAAGGATCACCGGCGAAATATCGATGCCGCCGAGATTCGGCATGAAATTGCGGATCGGCCGCAGCGCCGGCTCGGTGATGCGATAGAGAAAATCGCCGATCATCGCCACGATCTGGTTGTGCGTATTGACCACGTTGAAGGCGACCAGCCAGGAGAAGATCGCCATCGCAATCACAATCCACATGTAGAGCGAGAGAGCGATATCGATGACTTCGAATAGGGCGCGCATGGACCTGCTTTGCGTTGAAGGATGGCGGAACCTAGCGATTTAGGGCGGCGCGAACAAGCCAAGCCGCAGCCCCGCAACCTGCGCCGGCGGCTATCCTTGACAGGCCGGGGCGGCGGTCCTAAATGGCCCGCACTCGCCGAACCGACGCCAATTTTGGCCGGTTTTAGCCTATGGCGGGGGCCGTAGCTCAGTTGGGAGAGCGCCTCGTTCGCAATGAGGAGGTCAGGGGTTCAACTCCCCTCGGCTCCACCAGCCTTCGCTCGCGCAGCGCACCGAAGGCTGCCGCGCCGTAGCCCGAAGGGCGAAGGCGGGCCTACTCGGAATAAGTTCCTGAACTGACACCATCACGGCAACGCTACCCTCCGGATGGCTATCCCCGGCCATGCCGGATAAACAGCGCTGGCGATGGCGAACGATGATTCTTCCCCTGAGATGCCGCTGTGGCGTCATCCCGCCTTTCTTCGATTCCTCTACGTGCGGATAGCCGCGTCGGTGGCGCTGCAGATCCAGGTGGTCGCGGTCGGCTGGCAGATGTACGAACTGACCGATAGCCCGTTCCGTCTCGGGCTCATCGGGCTCGTGCAATTCGTCCCGGCGATCTGTCTGTTTCCGCTCACCGGCCATGTCGCCGACCGTTTCGACCGGCGTTGGGTCACTTTCATCGGCGAGATTGTCGAGGCGCTCGCGGTCGGCGTTCTGGCCGTGGCCAATTTTAGCGGCCACCTCACGCCGGATCTGCTTCTCGCCATGGCTTTCATTGTCGGTACCGGGCGCGCCTTCGAGCAGCCGAGCGTGCAATCGGTGCTGCCCAATATCGTCTCCGCCAAGGCCCTGCCGCATGCCGTCGCCGCTTCGACGTCCGGCTCGCAAACCGCAGTCGTCGCCGGCCCCGCGCTTGGCGGTATTCTGGTCGCGCTCAGCCCGACATTGGTGTTTGCGGTCGCCGGCTTGATCTGGCTGTCTGCCGGTCTCGTCATGATCACGGTCGCGATCGAACGGACGTCGGCAGCGCGGATGCCGCTCGATCTGAAGACGCTGTTCAGCGGCGTTGCTTTCGTCGCCCGCCACAAAATCGTGCTCGGCGCCATTCTGCTCGACATGCTCGCGGTGCTGTTCGGCAACGCCATGGCGCTGTTGCCGGTGTTCGCGCGCGATATCTATGCCGCAGGCCCGCTCGGTTTCGGCATATTGCGCGCGGCGCCCGCCGTCGGCTCGATCACAACGGCGCTGATGCTGGCGCGCTGGCCGATCTCCGATCGCGTCGGACGCGTCATGTTCGCGACCGTTACGATCTTCGGCATCGGCACGATCCTGTTGGCGCTGGCGCCGAGCTTCATCTTCGCGCTAGGCGCGATGGTCATCATCGGCGCGTCCGACACGGTGAGCGTCGTGATCCGGCAGACCATGGTGCAATTGCGTACGCCGGACGAGATGCGCGGCAGGGTCTATGCGGTCAATTCGATGGCTGTTATTACCTCGAACCAGCTCGGCGATTTCCGCGCGGGAGCCGCGGCCGCGGCCTTCGGCACGATCCCTTCGGTGCTGATCGGCGGCTTCAGCATCCTTGCCGTGGTGCTGATTTCGCGAAAGGTATTCGGCGAGCTCTACAAAGCCGACCGCTATCACGTGGCGAATTCGTGACGCTGGAAGCGAAAATCGTGACACTGGAAGCGTTTTTGCTCCTGCGGCATCATAGGGTTAAATTCAACTGGCCTAAATTCTTCTTCGGGGCGCCCGAGACACGGAAGGAAAACGCATGCGAACGCTGATCATCCGCGTGATGTGGCTCGCCATCGGACTCGGCAGTTTGGGGCTCGGCACTATTCCAATACCAGCGCACGCCGCCCCCTGCGGCGGCGATTTCGGCGCCTGGCTGGCGGGTATCAAACAGGAAGCCGCCGCGGACGGGGTGTCACAGCGGACGATCCAATCGGCGTTGGCTAACGTCACCTACGACCCGACCATTATTGCCCGCGACCACGCGCAGGGCGTTTTCCGCCAGAGTTTTGAGCAGTTTTCCGGCCGCATGGTGCCGCCGCGGCTCGCGCGCGCACGCCTGATGTTGCAGCAATACGGTTCCGTGTTCGTCCGCATCGAACAGCAATTCGGCGTGCCCGGCCCGGTGATCGTCGCCATCTGGGGACTGGAAACCGACTTCGGCGCCAATTCGGGAAAATTCCCGACCATCCGCTCGCTGGCGTCGCTGGCTTACGATTGCCGCCGGCCGGACAAATTCCGTGGCGAAGTGATCGCGGCGCTGCAGATCCTCGACCGCGGCGACATGTCACCAGCTGACATGCACGGCGCCTGGGCCGGCGAGATCGGCCAGACGCAGTTTCTGCCGTCGTCTTATCTGAAATATGCCGTCGACTACGACGGCAACGGCCGCCGCGATCTCATTCACAGCGTGCCCGACGTGCTCGCCTCCACCGCCAATTATCTGAAAGGCTACGGCTGGCAGCGCGGCCAGCCTTGGGGCGAAGGCACCGCCAATTTCCAGGCGCTGCTGCAATGGAACGCGTCGCAGGTTTACACCAAGACGGTCGCCTATTTCGCGCAACAGCTTGCCGCCACCTGGCACTGACGCGTCAAATAAGCGAACGCATCACTCGCCGAGCCACTGTTCCAGAAAAGCGCCAAGCCAGGCGCGCGCCGAATAGTCGTAGACGGCGCGGTCGGCGAAATGGGTGTGGCGCGGCCGAGCGCCGGGCAGCTCCATGCGGTCGTGTCCGCGCGTGGTCCATTTGTGCATCATGGCGTGGGTGACGTCAGGATGGAATTGCAACGCGAAGGCGCGCCCGGCGCGGATCGCCTGCACTTCGAACGTATCGCCCTCGGCCAACAGTTCGGCGCCCAACGGCACGTCAAAGCCTTCGCGGTGCCATTGATAGACGCGTTCCGGCCAGGTCTCGACCACCGAGCGGCCGGCGGCGGTCGGGCGGATCGGGTAATAGCCGATCTCGGCTTGTCCATGCGGATGCTTGAAGACTTTGCCGCCGAGCTGCCGGGCACACATCTGCGCGCCGAGGCAGATGCCGAGGAAGGGCTTGTTCTCCTTCATCGGCACGGCGATCCAATCGATCTCCCGGCGGATGAAGTCGTCCTCGTCATTGGCGCTCATCGGGCCGCCGAAAATGATCGCGGCACTGTGCTCGGCCATGGTCGGTGGCAGCGGCTCGCCGAAACGCGGGCGGCGCACGTCGAGCCCATATCCGAGCTGTCGCAGAGCGCATCCGATGCGGCCGGGCGTGGAATGTTCCTGGTGCAGAACGATCAGTACAGGTTCTTGCATTAGGCAGACGATTCACGTGCTTTTTAAGTTTTAGCGCGCTGATCGCTGCTGTCAAAAATGGCGAATGGCGGCGGCGATCAATTGCCCTTCATGCCCGCGGCGCGCTGATCGACAGCGCGCAGCAGCAAGGCATTGGGGGTCAAACGCATGAAGGCGGCCGCGAGCTTGTTGCCCAGCCCTGCGACCACCACACGCTGGCCGCGCATGAGGCCGTCATAGCCGATCTGCGCCACGCGGTCGGGCGGCAGTTCGATCATCTTGGCGGCGCTCGGCAGCTCCATCTTGGCGCGCGCCTGAAATTCGGTCGGCACCGGCCCCGGGCACAACGCCGTCACCCGGATGCCGCGGCCCGACCATTCCTGATGCAGCGCTTCGGTGAACGACAGCACATAGGCCTTGCTGGCATAATAGACCGCCATGCCCGGACCGGGCAGGAACGCGACAATGGACGCGACGTTGAGAAGGCCGCCGCGATGGCGCGCGAGGCTGTCGACGAAGGTCAGCGACAATTCGGTGAGCGCGCGCACATTGAGATCGACCATGCCGAGCTGCTCGTTGCGGTCGAGCGTCGCGGCCTCGCCCATCAGTCCAAAGCCGGCATTGTTGACGACGAAGTCGGGCTCGAGATCGCGCGACGACAATTCGGCGGCGATCTTTGCCACCGCATCGCGCGCTTCAAGATCGGCTGCAAGCACCGTCGGCCGCGCGTGCCCGGCTTTGGCCAGCTCATCGGCGAGTGCGTTGAGCCGGTCGGACCGCCGCGCCACCAAGACGAGCTCATGCCCATGCGCGGCAAAGATCCGCGCCAATTCGGTGCCGATGCCGGCCGAAGCGCCGGTGATCAGCGTAACCGGCTTCATGCACCGCTCCCGTCGGTTTTCCCAGCGCTCACGTCCAGAGCATCCGCCTCGGCGCCGATATCCTCGCCGCCGATGCGGCGGCGCAACTCGATCCGCTCGCGCGGCGACACGCCAAGCAGATCGGCGGCGCGCCACAGCAAATTGTCTTCGAGCTCGTCGCGGCGGCCGTCGGCATAAACGATCTCCCACATCATTGCGATGATGCGGGCGCGACCGGCCTCGTCGAGCGAGCGGTTGAGCTGATGGGTGAAATGATAGAGGTCGACGGATTCGCGTTCGACCGCGGTTGCTTTCTCGATCAATTCCGCGGTCGCGGCGTCGTCGAGCGCAAAGTTCTTCTTGATGATGGCGCGGAGCTTGTCGCCCTCGCTCGGTGACATGTCGCCGTCGATGGTCGCTGCGTGCACAAGGAGCGCCGCAGCGGCCAGCCGGTAATCATCGTCGGCGAACTGACTCGGATGCTTCTCGCCATCGACGAAATCGGAAATGAAGCTTTTGAACGATTCGAACATGAGATTTTCCCGCTCCGGCGCGCCTTATATCGCGATATCAGGCTCCCGGTTCAAGGCTGCCGCACCGCCGAGGCGCTTGCCTATTGCGGCAATTGCGGATTTCCTGAGGCTTCACGTCCTTTTTTTGGCGCAACGGTTTCGCACCTATCCAACGATGCCAGCGACGGCCCGAACTCAGGTGGCGATCATCGGCGGCGGTCCGGCCGGCCTGCTGCTGTCCCATATTCTGCACAAGAACGGCATCGACAGCGTCGTACTGGAGCGGCAGAGCCGCCAATATGTCATGGAACGGATCCGCGCCGGCGTTCTGGAGGCCGGCACCGTCGACCTCCTGCGCCAGGTCGGGCTTGGCGTGCGGATGGACCGCGAGGGCCATCCCCATGACGGCGCCGGCATCGCCTGGGAGGGCCGGCCGCAATTCTTCATCGACACCAGGAAATTCACCGGCAAAAAGATGATGGCCTACGGCCAGACCGCGATCACCGAGGACCTCTATGCGGCGCGCGACGCCGAAGGCGGACAGATCGTCGACGAGGCCGCCAATGTGCGCCTGCACGATCTGACGTCGGCGCGGCCGTTCGTCATTTATGAGAAAGACGGCGACACGTTACGGATCGATTGCGATTATGTCGCCGGCTGCGATGGCTTTCATGGTATCAGCCGGCCGTCGATCCCGGCTGAGCTGCGCAAGACCTATGAGAAGGGCTATCCGTTCGGCTGGCTCGGCATCATGTCGGAGACGCCGCCCTACAAGGACCTTTGCTACTGCTACCACAGCCGCGGCTTCGCGCTCGCCTCGATGCGCAATCCGATGCTGAGCCGTTATTACATCCAGTGCGACCTCGATGCGAAATTGGATGACTGGCCCGACGAACGGTTCTGGCGGGAATTCAAGGCGCGTTGTCCGGAACAGATGGCCGATCAAATCGTCACCGGACCATCGATCGAAAAATCCATCGCGCCGTTGCGCAGCTTTGTGTCCGAACCGATGCGCTACGGCCGATTATTCTTAGCCGGCGACGCCGCCCACATCGTGCCGCCGACCGGAGCCAAGGGATTGAATCTTGCGGTGTCGGACGTGTTCTATCTGTCGCGCGCGCTGACCGAAGTCTTGCGCACCGGGCGCACGCACCACCTTGATTGCTATTCCGACGTGGCGCTGCGCCGTGTCTGGGGCGCGGCGCGGCTGTCGTGGTGGCTGACTATGCTGCTGCACCGCTTCCCCGACGAGACGCCGTTCGACGAAGGCATGCGGCTCAACCAGTTCGACTATTTGCAATCCTCGCAGCACGCCCAAGCGTCGCTCGCCGAGCAATATGTCGGCTTGCCGTTCGAAGACTAAGCCGCGGTGCGGCACAAAGCCTGTTTTTGGGCGCTTGCGGCCGATCCGTGCCGACCCCGTGGTCAGGACGCCCGTGGTGCACTATGAAAAGGCCCCCGCAGCTTATGGTGTGCCGGAGAACGCGCTGATGCCGACGTCACTGATCGATTCCGCCGTATTTCGCGACATTTTTTCGACCGAAGCGATGCGGCGGGTTTTTTCCGACGAGAACCGCGTCCAGAAATATCTCGACTTCGAAGCGGCTTTGGCGCGGGCGCAAGGCCGGCTCGGTATCATTCCCAAGGAGGCCGCGGACGAAATTTGTAAGCACTGCAATGTCTCCGAGATCGATTTCCAGAAGCTGAAAGTGCAGACCGAGAAGATCGGCTATCCGGTGCTGCCGGTGGTGCAGCAACTCGTCGCGCTGTGCCGCGACGGCCTCGGCGAGTGGTGCCACTGGGGCGCGACCACGCAGGACATTACCGACAGCGCCACCGTGATGCAGATCCGCGAGGCGCTGGTACTGATCGAAGGCAGTCTGGAGCGGATTTCCGACGCGCTCGCCGGCCTCGCCAAGAAACATCGCGACACACCGATGGCCGGCCGCAGCAATCTGCAGCAAGCGGTGCCGATCACCTTCGGCTACAAGATGGCGACCTTGCTGGCCGCCTTCGAGCGTCACAAGCAGCGCCTGAAGGAATTGCGCGCGCGCGTCCTGGTCGGCGAATTCGGCGGCGCGGCCGGCACGCTGTCCTCGCTCAGCGGCCAAGGGAACGGCCAAGGGCTGGCGACGCAAGTCGAGCTGATGAAGGAGCTCAAGCTTGGCCAGCCGGCGATCGCCTGGCACACCGTGCGCGATACCATCGCCGAAGTCGGCTGCTTCCTCGGCCTCATCACCGGCACCTGTGGCAAGATCGCCTTCGACGTGAAGCTGATGATGCAGACCGAAGTGGAAGAGCTCTACGAGCCGTTCCACGAAGGCCGCGGCTCGTCCTCGACCATGCCGCAGAAGCGCAATCCGATTTCCTCGGTCTATATCACCGCGCTGACCTCGGTGGTGCGCCAGCAGGCCGCCGCTCTGCTTGACGCCATGGTCGAGGATCATGAGCGCGCCACAGGACCCTGGGAAATCGAATGGATCGTGCTGCCGGAGATCTTTTCCTTCACCGCCGGCGCCTTGGCGCAGACCGAATTCGTGCTGACCGGCCTGCAGGTCGACGAGAAGAAGATGCGCGCGAATCTCGATCTGACCAAAGGCCTGATCGTATCGGAAGCGGTGATGATGGGGCTCGGCCCCTATCTCGGCCGTCAATATGCCCACGACCTTGTCTACGACATCTGCCGCAAAGTGGTCGCCACCGGCCGACCGCTGCTCGATCTCCTGGCCGAAAACGCGGAGATCACCAAACACCTCGACCGCGCCGCGCTGACAAAACTCTGCGATCCGGCGAACTATCTCGGCGAAGCCGGCGCGATGGTGGACCGGGTGCTGGCGATGCGGGGAAAGTAGCCGCCCACCACAGGCGCGCGGGGAGAAGCGAAAGGCCTCACTCCGCCGCGGCCGCCTTCGCGGCCGCCTGCTCGCGGACGAATTTGTCGACCGCCAGTTGATCGACCTTGCCGGAGCCGAGTACCGGCAATTTGTCGAGCACGATGATCTCCGCCGGGAACATCAGTTCGGAAGCGTGTTTGCCGCGCGCATAGGCGATGAAATCGGAACGCGTCGCGCCGTGCCTGTCGGTGACCATAATCAGACGCTCGCCTTTGCGCGGGTCCGGGATCGACGACACCGCGACGATATTATTGGGCCACAGCTCCGCCGCCAGCATCTCGACCGCGGCGAGCGAGATCATCTCGCCGCCGACCTTGGCGAAGCGCTTGGCGCGGCCCTTGATGGTGATAAATCCCTCGTCATCAATCGCGACGATATCGCCGGTATCATGCCAGCCGTCCGGCGGCGCTTCGAGCACGCCAGGATTGTCGGCACGCAGATAGCCGAGCATCACGTTCGGCCCCTTGACGTAGAGCCGCCCGCCCTCTTCGACGCCTTCGACCTTTTCGAGCTTTGCCTCCATGCCGGGCAACAGCCGGCCGATGGTGCCGAACTTGTTGAACATCGGCGTGTTGAGCGCCAGCACCGGCGAGCATTCGGTCACGCCGTAGCCTTCAAGGATGCGCAGGCCGAATTTCTCGAGATAGATCTGCCGGGTCGCCGCCTTCACCGGCTCGGCGCCGCCGAGCACGTAGCGCAGCGAGCGGAAGTCGTAAGGGTTGGCGACCCGCGCATAGCCGTTGAGGAACGTGTCGGTGCCGAACAGCGCGGTGGCGCAAATGCCGTAGACCAATTCCGGCACGGTGCGATAATGCAGCGGCGACGGATAAAGGTAGGTCGACACGCCGGAAATCAGCGGCAGAATGGTGCCCGCTGTAAGACCGAAAGAGTGGAACACCGGCAGCACGTTGAACAGCCGGTCTTCGCGCCCGAAATCGATGCGGGCCGCGACCTGTGCCACGTTCGCCAGTATGTTGCGGTGAGAGAGCACGACACCCTTCGGCAGCCCTTCCGAACCGGACGTGAACAAGATCGCCGCCCAATCGTCGGGCTTGCGGGCAACGATCGGCTTTTTCCAGCCGAGCAGGCCGCGCAGCTTGTCGAATGTATCGACGGTTTTGCGGATGTCTTCGAGATAGACAATGCGCAGCTTGGTCTGCAGTTGCGCGACGACATTATCCAGCCGGGCTTTCTCGACGAACTCGCGCGAGGTCAGGATCGTATCGAGATCGGCGGCGCGGCAGGCGGACAGGATATTGGCGGCGCCGGCGGTGAAGTTGATCATGGCCGGGACGCGCCCGGCCGACATGACGGCGAACAAAGTGACGACCGCGCCGTTCGATGTCGGCAACATGACGCCGAGCGGGCGGCCCGGAGGCGCCAGCGGCATCAGCTTGCGACCGAGGACCGAGATGCCGATCAGGAGTTTCTTGTAGGTGAGCTGGCCGCGCACCGGGTCTTCGACGGCGAGCCAATGCGGGCCGTGAGCTTTTGCCGCATCGATCAGCGCTTGCACCACGGTGCGATCGGTCGACGTGGTGCGGAAGATCATCTCCGACATGATGGTATAAAGCGCCGCGCCCGCGGCTTGGCGGCGTTTGCGGCCCTTGAGTTCCGGATCGACCTCGAGCTTGACCGGATCGAGGACCGTGACCGTGATTTTCGGGAACAGGCGGCGGCGGACCTGCGAGTCTTTCAGCCGGCTGAAATAGGTCGCCTCCGGTCCGTCGATGCGCACCGGCACGACCATCGCGCCCGATTTATCGGCGATCATCGCCGCGCCGTCATAGACTTTCATCAAGCTGCCGGTGACGGTGATGCGGCCTTCCGGAAAGATGACCATCGTATTGCCGTCGCGTACCGCATTGATGAGGTCGCGAACCGAAAACGGCCGCAACGGATCGAGCGCCATGGTGCGCATGAATTTGAGGAACGGCTGGATCCACCAGCGCTGCGACATGGCGACATCGATGGCAAAAACCGGGCGTTTGGGCAGGATCGAGACCGCCAGCGGCGCATCGAGAAAGCTCGTGTGATTGAGCACGATGATGGCGTTGTGGCCGGCCTTGGCGATGTTCTCCAGGCCTTTGACTTCGAGCCGGAAGAAGGCGCGGAACACGATCGACAGAAAATCGATCAGCCAGTTCGCCGGCATGGTGAAGGCGATGGCGACGGCGACAAGAAGGCTCGCCGCGCCAAGCAGCGCGAACAAAACCGGCGTGCCGAAGCCTGATTTTTGCAGCACGGCGAGGATCAGCGCGCCGACCACCATGAAGGCGGCGTTGAACACATTGACCGCCGCCACCACGCGGGCGCGGCGATCGGCGCCGGCCCAGACCTGCACCGCGGTGAACACCGGCACGATGAACAGGCCGCCGGCGATCGCCAGCCCCGCCAGGTCGATGGCGATATGCAGACTGTAGGGCGAGGCGAAATAGCCGGACACTTCGATCGGACTTGTCGAGGACGTTAGTGCGGACGCCGTCCAGCCGAGATCGAGCGCGAACAGGCCGATCAGCACCGCGCCGACCAGCGTCGGCAACAGCACGATGCGTCCGGCCGCAAGCCAGGCGGCAAGGCCGGAGCCGACGGCGACCGCCACCGAGAATATGGTGAGGAAGAGCGTGACGACGCCTTCGGTGCCGCCGATATCGTGAGAGACCAGCGGCGGCAACAGCGACAGAACCAGCGCGCCGACGAGCCAGAACCAGCTGGCGACGATCGCGCCCCACAACAGCCGCGGATCGGCGCGGACTTGTCCGATCAGCGAGCCGGTGGAGACGAAGATGTTGCGGTTGATGGGAAGATCCGGCGCGCCTGCGGGAACCTTCGGGATGACGAGGCTCGACAGCCAGCTCGCCAGCGCGGTCGCGATCATCAGCCAAGCGAAATGGATCGGATTGCTGTTGCCGTTGGCGGCAAGCCCGGCGACGATGGTGCCAAGCAGAATGGCGAGGAAGGTGCCGCCCTCGATCAGCGCATTGCCGGAAGGCAGTTCGCGGCGCGGCAAGAGATCGGGCAGGATGCCGTATTTGACCGGGCCGAACAGCGACGCGAGCGTGCCGAACATGAAGACGGCTACGAACAACAAACTCAGCGAATGAAAGGCAAAGCCGGCGACGCCTACGACCGCGGCGCCGATTTCGACCAGCTTGACGCGCTGCGCGACGAAAGACTTGTCGTAGCGATCGGCAAGCTCGCCGCCGAGGCCGGACAGAAAAAAGAACGGCGCGATCAAGGTCGCACCGGCGAGCGTAATCAAGACTCCCGAATTGGCGCCGGACACTTCGTACAGAATGACGAAGACCAGCGCCGTCTTGAGAAAATTGTCGCCGAACGCCGCGAAGAACTGGCACCAGAACAGCGGCGCGAAACGGCGCGACGTCATCAGCGAAATGGACATGGTTCTGACCTAGCTCTGACTTGGCTCTGCCGGCGCTGCCGCCGTTCCTGTTCCCCGGCCGTCCGCTACTTGCTCGCCAGCGCCGGCTCCCGCGGGAGTTTAGACGCAGGCGCCCGCTTTGGCGACCGCCGGGCATAGTGACGCGGGGCTGTCGGAAAATCCCCCGTGGCGGACGCTTTTGGCAAATTCTCCCGTAAAATCAATAGCAAAGCGCTCAATTGATGGCACGGTATCAACGCCTTATTGTGCCGCCGCCTCGTGACAAAGTCCTGGCGATTTAGCGGCTTGGGCTATTCAGAGGCTTGGCAATTTAGATCGGAAAGTAAGGTTCATGCTGTACTCACTGACTACCCGGCGCGCATTCATGGTTTCGACGGCGGCGCTGGCCGGCGCCACGCTCAGCCGCGTCGCCTTCGCCGACACTTATCCGAGCCGGCCGGTCCGCATCGTGCTGCCGCTTGGCCCGGGCGGCGTCGGCGACATCAGCGCGCGCATCGTCGCCGACAAACTCAGCGACAAGCTCGGCCAGCGCTTCTTTATCGAAAACATGCCGAGCCCCGACGGACTCGTCGCCGGCCGCACCGTGCTCAATGCCGCGCCCGACGGCTATACGCTATTGCTCTTGACCGGCGGTATCGCGAGTTCAGTGCCGCAATACAGGGAATTCCCGCTGGATCTCAAATCCTTGGTGCCGATCTCCTCGATCGGCTATTTCGATTGCATGATGGTGGTCAACGCCAAATCGCCGTACCAGAATTTGACCGACTTCCTCAATGCCGCCAAGGCCAAGCCGGGCGCGCTCAATGTCGGCACGATCAGCGCCGGCGGCGTGCAGAACTTGACGGCGAATTATTTCAAGCAGGCGAGCGGCGTCAATTTCGTCATCGTGCCGTTCCGCACCACGCCGGATACGGTCATCGCGCTGATGCGCGACGACGTGCAGATGGTGATCGATTTCTACGCCGCGCTGAAATCCGGATTGGATTCCGGCGGGCTTCGCGCCATCGCCTGGACCGGACCGAAACCCTCGCCGGCGATGCCCAATGTGCCGACGGCAGGCGCGCAGGGCGTCAAGGATTTCCACGCCGCATCGTGGAATTCGCTTTATGCCAAAACCGGCACGCCGCAAACCGTGATCGACACGCTGAACAAGGCGCTGCACGACGTGCTCGCCGATCCCGACGTCAAGCAGAAGCTCCTCGCGCTTGGCATCGATTCACGCGCCAGCACGCCGGCCGAGATGGATCAGCAATTGCAGAACGACGTGAAGCAGTGGGCCGAGGTGATCGACCGCGCCGGTATTGAGAAGAAGTGAGCCGCGGCGACCGGTCGATATGTCCCGGCTCAAGGTTGCCACCGAGGCAGATTACGCCGTTGATTGCGCGCCCAGACGATGCCTGAGAGGAATTCGAAGTCGAAATGGCAGGCGAGCAATCAATAGGGATTTGACGCTGCGGGCAGAGCCTGTCCAGAGCCTGTCTCAAATCTGACAGGACAAATGCGGCCGGCGCCCTCAAAACCCCGGCGCCCGCTCGACCTGATCGTACCAGTCAAAGCCCATGTCTTTGACGATGCGGTTGCTCATGACGATGATGCGGCAGTCCTCGCCGGGCTTGGCGAAATGCTGATGCATGGTGAAGGGCGGGATGTAGACGTAGTCGCCGACGGTCCATTCGAATTTCTTCGGCGTATCGGCCCATTGCCAGTCGAAAGCTTCGAGGCAGTCCCACTTCAGATCCCAGTGCAGGTCGTAGCCGGAGCCCTCGACCACGAAGAACAATTCCTCCCACATGTGGCGATGCTTGCCCGACTTCTCGTCGTCCTTGAGGAACTGCATATAGGCTTCGATGCAGCATTCTCGGGTGTTCATTTTCTGATTCACCAGGTGCTTGATCAGGCCGTCGGGCGAGCGCTCCCACGGCATGTCCTTGGCCTTGATGACATTCGGCAGCGTCGCATAGTCGGCGCGGAACTTTTCCGACTCGATCACCGCTTCGGCGAGGAAATTGCTGCTGGCTGAGCCCGACAGCGCGGCTTGTTTGTCTTCGAACGACGGCATGATTTTCCCAAATCCTCAGAGGTCGGTCGGCGGGTGAAATTCCGTGATCCCGGGCGGCAATTTGTCGGTCGGCCACTCCACCATCTTCTGAAACAGAAGATGCATGAACAAAAACAGCGGCTTCGCCTTGAACACCAACAGGATGCAGGATTCCTTCTCATCGTCGTTGAAGTGCTGGTGCACGCAACCGTTCTCGACCAGCATCACGTCGCCGGCTTCCCATTTCATGTAGCGGCCGTCGTGCACGTCGTGGCCGTGGCCCTTGAGCACGTAGAACACCGCGCTGTTGAGATGGCCGTGCTTCTGGCCGGCATTGAGCGGCGCATAGCATTCGATGTGGGATTCGATCGACTGCACGATGTTGACCGCGCTCGGCGAGATCACGTGCTTGCCGTACATCGCCGGGCCCCCTTTCCAGGGATGATCCTTGGATGAGTAAACGCGCGGCTCTTCGAGCAACTGCTTGTAGACGTGGCTATAGGTGCCTTCGAGCGCGCGAACGAAGGTGCGCTTCTTGGCCCAGCGTTCCCATTTGCCGTGCTTGATCTCGTCGGCATCCTCCTGGGACGGCTTGTTGTGGCCGAGCCCCGGGGCTTCGTGTTCGAGCATTCCAGTCATGCGCGCTCCGTATTTTCGCGGTGCTGCGGCAGACGCGGGTTCCGTTACGAAATCGTGGAAAATCGCCCCGCGCGGCGCTTCGGTGTGGTCCTTACGGGATTTCCGGAAAGCGCGCAATCGCGAGCGACGGCGCTGCTTCCGGCGCCAGACGGCGATGGCGGCAGCCATGCTGGCACAGCGCGCGCGAGGCGTTAGAATGGACACGCTACGATGGCGGATAATCAAATCGGGGAGGACGTGAAATGAGGTTGCAGGCGAGGGGGAGAAGCGCGCGGATCGCGGCTGCGATTGGCGGGCTCGCGGCGCTCCTCGCGGTCGCGGCGCTCGCGCTCGGGCCCGGGACGGCACACGCCGAAGATCCCGCGGCCTTCTACGCCGGCAAATCGATCGACCTGCAGATCGGCTACAGCGTCGGCGGCGGCTATGACCTTTATGGCCGGCTCCTGGCGCGGCACCTCGGCAAGCATATTCCGGGAAATCCGGCCATCGTGCCGAAGAACATGGAGGGCGCGGGCAGCCTCCGCCTCGCCAATTTTCTGTATGCGGCGGCGCCGCGCGACGGCACCGTGATCGGCACGACGGCCCGCGGCATCGCCTTCGACCCCCTGCTCAACCAGAACGGCGCGTCCTACGACGCGACGAAATTCTCCTGGATCGGCAGCGCCAATAACGAAGTGAGCGTCTGCGTCGCGCTGACGAGTACCGGCATCTCCAAGTTCGACGAGCTCTATACCAAGTCGTTGACCATCGGCTCGACCGGCGTTGCCGATGACACCTATCAGTTTCCGGCGGTCGTCAATTCGGTGCTGGGAACGAAATTCAAGATCATCACCGGTTATCCGGGCGGGAATGACGTGAGCCTTGCCATCGAGCGCGGCGAGGTCGACGGCCGCTGCGGCTGGTCGTGGTCGAGCTTGACGACGACGCGGCCGACTTGGGTCGCGACCAAAAAGGTCGTCGTCCTGGTGCAGATGTCGCTCGCCAAGCATCCCGAACTGCCCGACGTGCCGCTGATCATGGATCTGGCCAAAACCGAGGAGCAGCGCCAAATTTTCAGGCTGATCTTTTCCCGCCAAGTGATGGGCCGGCCGTATCTCGCGCCGCCCAGCATCCCCGCCGATCGTCTCGCGGCGCTGCGCAAGGCATTCGACGACACCATGGCCGACAAGGATTTTCTCGCCGACGCCGATCAGAATAAAATCGAGATAAATCCGGTGTCCGGCGAACAAATCCAAGCGCTGGTCAAGGAAGGCTACGAGACCCCGCAGGACGTGGTGAAGAAAGCCTCGGCGGCGTTGCAGTAGCGTTCGTCATTCCGGGGCGCGTGCCAGCGGCACGCGAACCCGGAATCCATAATCACGAAAAGTCAGGGCTACGAACGGCGGTGACTTTGTCGGCACCACAGGGAGTATGGATTCCGGGTTCGCGCCTTTGGCGCGCCCCGGAATGACGCGCTAAACCAAGCGCGTGTATTCGCGCAGCGCCGGGAACAGATCGCCGAGCAGCGATTGCGGCCAGGCGACCTGCAGGCCCCATTGAAACACGACCCAGCAGAGAAGGGTCGTCCCTAAGGCATAGCCAAGCGAATTGAGCCGGGGTTCGCCGAAACCGAAGCTCATATAGGCGAAGACGAACACCGCGATCGCGGGAATGAATCCGATCAGCGCCACGAGCGCAATGAACGCCGCCATCCAGGCGAAGAACGAGATTGAACGCCACCGCGCGACATCGTCGGTTACTCCGAGATCGTTGACATGCGCGCTCACCTTTTGCGCACTCCCTATTTGGGTGCTCACCTTCAAGCCGGAATCGACGTGAGCGGCCACGGCCTGCTGCGGCCCGAACAGCTCATAGACCAGGTTGAGCACGGCCGCGACCAGTGCCATGCCGCAAGCGGTAAGCGGCACGAGCTTGGCGTCACGCGGCCAGTTCGCCGACGAGACGATCGCTGAAACGATCAGCACGATAACGGCAAGCGAGAAGGCGGACGCTGAGCCGAACTGCATCTTGCGGCTGCCGACCTGGCGGAACTCTGTGATCAGCGTCGTGACGATCTGCGAGATCGGCCGGTACAGCGCCCAGACGACGCAAGCGAGGATCGCCAGCACCGCCGGCCGGTACAGCCAGCCCCAACCGTAAAGCTGCGTCGAGATGAACAGATAGCGCTCGAAAATGGCGCCGACCACGATGCCGAGCACCATTGGCGGCCGCGGCCAGCCGAGCCGCTTCATGATCCAGCCGACCACGCCGAAGAACAGCAGCGAATAAAGATCGCCCCAATCGTGCTCGCCGTCGAAGGCGGCGACGAAAACCAGCGCGATGATCACCGGCAACAGAATCTCTGGCCGGATGCGCGATATCTGCGCCAGCCAGCCGCTGCACAGAATGCAGATCACGGCGCCGATGACATGGGCCAAGGTCAGGCTCCAGACGATCATGTAGGTCAGATCGAGATGCTTGGTCAGCATGTCCGGCCCGGGCGTCAGCCCGTGCATGAGAAATGCGCCGAGCAGGATCGCCATCGAGGCGCCGGCCGGCACGCCGAACGCAATGGTCGGCACCAGGTGGCCGCCCTCTTTGGCGTTGTTCGAGGATTCCGGCGCGATCACACCGCGCACGTCGCCGGTGCCGAAAGTTTCCGAATTCTTCTCGGTGCGCTGGGCATAGCCATAGGCGATCCAGTCGATCACCGCCGAGCCGATGCCCGGAATGGCGCCGAGCCCGGTACCGAGCACGCCGCAGCGCAGGACGAGCCACCAATTACGGCCAACATCGCGCACGCCTTCCCATTGGCTCGATAGGTTGATTTTTGGCGCATTGTCGCCGGCAATGCGCTTGCGCGACACCGCAAGCTCGGCGAGTTCCGGCAGCGCGAAAATGCCGAGCGTCGCCGGAATGAGCGGCACGCCGTCCCACAGATAGAGCCAGTCGAAAGTCCAGCGCAGCGTACCGCTTTGCGCGCGCGAGCCGACCATCGCGATCATCAGCCCGAGGCCGGCGGCGGTGAGCCCCTTCAGCGGCGCGCGGCCGGATAAGGTCGCCACCATCGACATGCCGAACAACGTGAACGCCAACAGCTCCGGCGAGCCGATGGACAACATGATCGGGCGCAGGACCGGAATGCTGATCGCCAAGACGACGGCGCCGACAATGCCGCCGGCGAGCGACGAGGCAAAGCCGGCACCGAAGGCGCGCCCGGCTTCGCCTTTGCGCGCCATGGCGTGGCCGTCGATAACGGTTGCGGCGGCGCCGACATGGCCGGGCACGCCGAACAGCACGGCGGTGATGAAATCCGACGACGTGATCACCGCCGCCATGCCGAGCAGCA
>Ga0209448_10000145_pt1 | contig 25663 bp, 14 predicted proteins | sample BogFormECP14_OM2_FD_188245 | JGI IMG/M metagenome (GOLD analysis project Ga0209448, IMG submission 188245) | Bog forest soil microbial communities from Calvert Island, British Columbia, Canada - ECP14_OM2 (SPAdes) (version 2) | ecosystem: Environmental > Aquatic > Freshwater > Wetlands > Bog ... | reverse complement strand
TATTCGATGTATGCCCGGTTCGCGCTGGGCTTCCAAGCCGCCACCAACCTTACGGATCCGCAGCCTTGGGGGCTATGGGTTGGGTTGGGGACGCTGTGTGGCGTCGGCTTATCGGCCGGAGGGTTTGCCATTGCAACGGCCGTGTACATCCTGGGCCTGGAGCGCTACCGGCCCATCCTGCATACCTCGGTGCTCATCTCGTTCCTGGGATATTGCACGGTGTGCGTGGGCATGTTGTACGAACTCGGTATTCCCTGGAGAATCTGGCACCCGATTGTGATGTGGAACCGGCACTCGGTATTGTTCGAGGTGTCGTGGTGCGTGATGCTCTACACCACGGTGCTGGCGCTGGAGTTCTCACCGGCGCTGGTGGAAAAGATCCCCTGGACGCGAGCGCGCGAACTCTATCTGCGCTGGCACCATAGCTTCCTGATCGCCCTGGTACTGGCTGGCACGCTGCTCTCGTCGATGCACCAGTCGTTTCTCGGCGGACTTTACCTGATCACCAAAGGCAAGCTGGATCCACTCTGGTACACGCCTTACCTTACCACCATGTTCTATCTCTCCGCGATCCCAGCCGGATTAGCTGTAACCATGATGGCCATCTACCTCTGCGTACGCTCGCTCAATGCTCGCGTTGATATGAACATCCTGAGCGATGTGAGCCGGGTGATTGCTCCGCTGCTGGCCATCTACGGCGTATTCCGGGCAGTCGACCTGATCAACCGCGACGCCACGCAATATTTGTGGATGTGGCGCGAGGCAACGCTATTGTTCTGGCTCGAAATCGCGCTGCTGGTGGTTGTGCCGCTGGTGCTACTAAACATAGAGAAGGTGCGCAATACTCCCTTGTACTTGTACTGGACCAGCGCCGTGATCGTGGCGGGATTCATGACTAACCGGTTAAACGTCTCCATCACCGCGCTGCAGAGCAGTTCAGCTGCTTACTATGTGCCGAAATGGACAGAGTTCGCGGCCACGCTAGCGACAGTCGCGGCGGCGATCGTGGCCTTCCGTTACGCTGTGATCTATCTGGACATTTTGCCCAAGAACCCGCCCCGGGAGCAGTGGATGGTCCCAAGTGCGCCGGCTCAAGCGTAGACTCCAGAGCTCTAACTTAGGCCCCGAGCGGAGAGCCCGGGGCTTTTCATTTGTCCGTGGGAACAGAGCCGGCGGGAAAGAGCACCGATTCAGGGTTGGGCGTAGTAGCCGGTGCGCGTGCGAGCCGTCATCCCCGGCTTGTCGACCGTAACTTGAAGCGCGTGGTACTCGTTCACTTGGCCCGCGCGAGCCGCAACGAAGGCGAGGACGTAATATGCGCTGGCGTCCGCTAGGCAACTTTCAATCGCGTCTTTGAGGTCATTGGAAGAAGTAAAGACGCGGCCGCCGCTCTGCGTGGCGATAACCTGCAAGCCCATATTGCCAGGCTGCGCCCGCGACGCAGAGCTCAGGAAGTTCTCATAGTACGAATTTCGCATCGAAACCGCATCTCGCAGACCGACGGGGTCGATGCTATAAACAGTGACCATGGCTTGCGTGAGGTCCATGGATTCCGCGGTAATCGCATCGAAGAACTGCTGCTCGTCCTTCGAGGTATGGACGGCACCCCATCCAAAGATCGGCCATCCGTAGCTGAGCCAGATCATCAGCTTTCTACCGGGTCGTGTCTTCTCATACCTCACGATTTGCTCGAGAGCCTTGATCGAGACGTTAACGCGCTCGAACGCGCTCCAGAGGCCGCCATTCGTCAGATTCGCGGAGCGCAGGCCGGTCTCTTGCTGATCGAACAGCGCCGCTAAAGCATTTCCATCGCGAGAAGGACCATTCTGCATCTGCAGACCGGTTTCGGAAAAGAAAACGAGCGACGCCGGCCAGACGAGCTTGCCGCCATTCTGAAGCAGGAACTTCTTGACTTCGTTCCTTTCATACGCCACATCTCGAACCGAAGCGTTGACCGCATCGACAACCAGGACGATTTCAACGGGCGGATCCGAATTCCGATCCCCGGCGTCATCCACGGAGTGAAAGTAAACCAGTTTCTGCGGTTGCTTGTCGTCCAGAACAGTAAAGTCCTGCTGCTGCAGCCCGCGAACGGGCATGCCTGACTTGTCCGTTACTTGCACATCGATGGTTATTTGCCGATCCGTTGTTATCTGCCGATCCGTGCCACCAGGCGGAACGGTTTCCGTCGCAGCAGGTCCGGGCTGAACCTGGGGCGGGGACGTAGTTTGCGCGTTTACGACAGAGAGCGGCAGAAGAAGCAGGGCAAGGGGTAGCACCAGCAAGATTCCCGGGGTGCGAGGTCGATCCACGAAGGCGGTGATGGCCATAGCTTCCTACTGCGGCAGCGAGGAACCGGCGGCAGGATTATACTCCGCCTCCCCAGGCTGGGTTACCAAGACAAGCTCTACTCCGCAGCCTTCCCCTTCAGCCGTCGCTGTAACGAAGTAGGGTGAATGCCGAGAATGTGAGCCGCTTGCGTTTTATTGTTGCCGGTAGCAGCCAGCACTTGTTCGATGTAGTTATCTTCCAGCGCGCGCAGCGTAAGAAACTGGTCTCCCGTTGGAGAAATGTCGTCTTCGGAGAATGCTTCAATGACTTTCTTCTCCGCACGCTGGTCGCGAATCTCTTCCGGAAGATGGCTGGCGTGAATCTCACCTTGCGGGCTGAGAATCATGGTGCGCTCAATCACATTCCTCAATTCGCGGATGTTGCCCGGCCACGCATACTGCACCAGCAGGTCAGCGGCGGCCGGAGTGAAGCCGGTAAAATTCTTTTTCAATTCGCGGTTGAAGTGCTGCAGAATTTCGAGCGCCAGAGGCACGATATCCTCCTTGCGCTCGCGCAAGGGAGGAATGTACAGCTGTACCACATTGATGCGGTAGTAAAGGTCCTCCCGAAATCGTCCCTGGCTGACGGCATTCTTCAGCTGATCATTGGTGGCCGCGATCAACCGGATGTCGACCTTGATCGTGCTCGTTCCCCCGAGCCGCATGAACGTTCCTTCCTCCAGCACGCGAAGGATCTTGGCTTGCGTGCTGGCGGACATGTTGCCGATTTCGTCCAGAAAAACGGTGCCGCCGGTGGCGCGCTCCAGCAGTCCCTCTTTACGCCGGCGAGCGTCGGTGAAGGCCCCTTGTTCGTAGCCGAAGAGCTCGCTTTCCAGCAGCGCATCGGGAAGGGCAGCGCAATTGATTTCCAGCAAGGGCATTGAGGTGCGAGGACTGGCGTAGTGAATTGCCTTGGCGAGCACGCCCTTGCCGGTGCCGCTCTCACCCTGAATCAGAATCGTGGTGTGGTCGGCTTCGGCGGCCTTGCGAGCCATCTCCAACATCGTGATGGTGGCGGGATTGTGAGTAACGATGCGTCCAAAGTCGTACCGGCCCCTTTCCGATTCCACCGAATCACGCACCCGGACTCGTAAAGTAAGTACCTCCGCCGCACGCCGCAGGGTGGTCATCATGTCGTCGAGGTGAAATGGCTTGACCAGATAATCAAAGGCACCTAGCTTCATGGCTTCGACGGCGCGCTCCACCAGATGATAGGCACTCATCATGATCACGATCGCGGTAGGGTTCGCCTGTTTGATCTGGCGCAGCACTTCGACGCCGTCGATTCCTGGGAGGACAATATCCAGCAGAATGAGGTCCGGCTTCTCCTCGGTAAACAGTTTCAGGCCCTCTTCGCCGGAGAGAGCCGTGAATACCTCAAATCCGTCCTGGCGCAGGCCGCGCGAGATGGTACGGAGCGTAAGTTCTTCGTCATCGATGATAAGCGCGGAATATGGCATGCTAATTCACGAGCCAATGTTGTCGGGGCAGTATCCGGATCGGGCTCATCATCGGGCTCATCGGGAACTCAAACCACGATTTCTGATTGTTCTTCGGCTTGGTGTAGTGACTCCTCCTGACGGATGGGCAACGTGATGGTTACAGTGGTTCCCTGTTTCCACACGCTATCGATGCGAATCTCGCCTTGGTTTCTCCGTACGTAAGTGGCACAAATACTGAGGCCAAGGCCCGTACCTCTGTCGATCTTGGTGGTGAAAAAAGGTTCAAAGACGTGGGGCAGAACATCAGGCGGGATGCCGCAGCCGGTGTCGCTGACGCGGATTTCGATGCTCTTGGCAGAGGCGAGCTGGTTGGCGGAAATCGTGATGCGCCCCCCATCCGGCGTCGCTTCGGCCGCATTGATCAGCAGATTCATCAGCACTTGGGAAAGCTGATTGGAATCGACCAGAATGTGGGGTAAGTCTTCGGGAACCAGGTTCTCCGCCCGTTTGCGGCGGAGCGCCGGCTGGCCTTCGAGAAAGCTGAGCGTATCGCTAACCAGGCGATGCAGGTTGAGGTTGCTCAACACCAGAGGGCCAGGACGGGCGTAATTAACCAGTCCGCGTAAGGTGGCGGAAATACGCTTGGTGCCGGCAATGCACTGCTCGATCTCCCAACGTTGGTCGGGATCGTCGGCGCTTTTCAACTCGAGTTCCAGGTGCGACAGGATACCGAGCAATGGGTTGTTGATCCCATGCGCCGCCCCCAGGGCCAGTTGAGCGAGCGTGGAGTACTTTTCGTATTCCGCGAGCTGAGCCTGGAACTGGAATTTTTCCTTGTTCAACTCATGATCTTCCTGCAGGCGGCGAAAAACCTCCTCCTGGGCCTGATTGCGCTCGCGCTCCAGCTGGCGATTCAAATCTTCTGCTTGCAGCAGGGCATCGCAAGCTCGTTTCCATTCACGGCGCTGCAGGCGCCACACCAGGAACATCACTACCAGGACGACGAAAGTAACCGGAAAGAGGTAACGCGCCATCTGTAACTCGAGGCTGCTTCTTGATGTTGCCAGGGCCGGCAAAAGGATCCCTACCACGTCCAACACGTTCGCGCCTCTGTCCAGTACGTATGCATCCTTCTATAACATGGAGCGGGTCGTCCCAGGCTGCAGTGATGAGGGTCACCGCGATACGTGCGGGGATAGCTACACCGCAAATTGTGCCGCCTGCAGGGATTGGACTCGAGCAACGGCAACCCGTTGTATCAAGAGGACTTGATGGAGCCGCTCAGGCGCACAAAGTAGTTCTTCGAGCGGGATGATTCTAAGGGGCTGGTGGCATGTCGTCACCAGCCCTCTTCACGGTGTTTGTGGAACCGCGGGTCAATCGCGGTCAGCGTCCGCCGGTGGTCTCTTCGCCTGCTGAACACCCTGCTGGACTCCGGCCCCGGGGTAGGGTTTGTCATCTCCCATAATTCCCTTCCACAGGATCCGATTGAACAAATCGGCATTAACCATGTCGGGATGTTTGAAGTTAAACCCTTTGGTCGCTCGCGCCCACCACGCGCCGTCGTGCAGCGGTTTAACCGCAGCCGTTACCGGCCGGTCTCCCGGATTCTTGCATTCGGGTACCAGGGTCGGATCGACCGGAGCCTGGCACAGTATCCCCGGAATGGGCGCGGTGTAGGGCTGCAGGTTGGGTTGGATGGTGAACACGTCGGACATGGGCCGAGCGTTGGCGTCGTTGAGGCCCAGGTAATTGACGCCGAGGATATCCTCGATGGTCCGGACGACATTGACGGAGTCGTAATTGGTGTGGATGACGGCGCCGCTAATCGTGTAGGGAGACGCGATGAACACCGTCGAGCGATGCGCATCCACATGATCCGGCCCGTTCTGGGCATCATCTTCGACCACGAAGATCGCCGTGTCCTTCCAATACGGGGAGTTAGACACCGCTTCGACCAGACGGCCCACCGCGTAATCGTTGCTGGCGAACTGCGCGAGCGGGTTTTCCAGATTCGCCGCGTTCGACGAGAAGTTGCCGAAATGGTCTTCCATGAAATCGACCATCTCGAAGTTGGGTAGCTTGCCATTTTTCACGTACTCAGTGAACTCGCGATTCCACTCTTCAAAGCGGTACTGATCGGGAGTGTTCAGATCCCAGCCACGATAGTAGAGATCGGTCTTGCCAAGAAGCGAATGTTTTACGGGCACCGCCTGCACCACCTTCTGCGCGAAAGCGTTGCGGACAATGGGGATGTAGAACGGGGCGCCCGCGTACGGGTCGACATAGTAATTCTCGTCGGCGTAGAGGCCGTAATGGCGAACCGTCAGGCCGGCGCGCATCACGCTGTCCCAGATGTAGCCACCGAGCGCATCGGGATCGAGGTCATCCGCGCCTTCGGAAGCGGTTATGTCCTTGGTTCCCGGTTCAATCGATGAGCCGCCGGTCGGATCAAACAGAGTGGTCATTCGTACCGTGCTCGGACTTGGGGTTCCTTTGGTGGTGTCAGGCAGGGCAATGCCGATGTTGCGCGGATTGCCGTTCCAGTCGAAGGGGATGTTGTAGTTCGCGTTACCATAGCCGACGAGCACGTTCTTGGTGGTGGCATCGTTGGCGTGGCCCTGCGTGTCCCAGTTCCAGCCGTCGCCGCTTACATCGCCGGCATCGTAGAAATTGTCGAGCAGAGCGAACTGGGTCGCGAGCAGGTGATGGTTGGGAGAAATGGGTTGCGGGAACTGCACCCGGGTTGGATCGCCATTGCCCTGCGACAGATCGCCGAGCACCTGATCGTAGGTACGGTTCTCCTTCTGGATGAAGATCACATGTTTGATGTGGTCGTGCAGGAACGCCATCATGGGATCATGGCCACGGTTGAAGAAGCCGTTGTTGGCGTCAACCAGGAACGACAGATACCAAAGAGTATCTGTATCGGGCACAGGAATGGTCAGAAACCCCGCCTTCAGCAGGGCCAGGATGTATTCGTTGCGGGAGGTTGGATTCGATGGCGGGCAGAGAAGTCCCGAATATTCTGATGGTATGCCCTCGCCGGGGCAATCGACTCGGTACTCCAGGTTCTGGCCGGCATTGGATTTCATGTTCACCACATACAACGTTTTGCCGTCGGCGCTGACCGTCACTGAGCTCGGGTACCATCCGGTGGGGATACGGCCGAGCAGTTGCTGGGAAGCGACATCGATGACCGCTACCGCGTTCTCACCGCCCAGCGTGGCGTAGAGCCGGCGGCCATCTGGGCTGAGCGCCACCGAGTTGGGGCTGGAGCCTTTGTAGTTGTAGCCGGGACGAGCCACGGATATTCGACTCGCGACCATATCCTTTGTGGTATCGATGACCTCGATCTCGTCAAGATCTCCGTTGGCGACATAAAGTCGCTGCTGATCGGCAGACAGCACCATCCGATTCGGTTCGCCGCCGACCTTGATCACCTTGAACGACCCCGAAGGCTTCATCGACAGCACTTGGCCATCGCGCTGGCTACTCACGTACGTCTTAACCGGCGCGCCCTGGGAATTCGATAGCACCACCGGCCAGTACGGCATTTCGCCGATCGCGGTCTTCTGCCCGGGCGCGAAGAAGACCACCTCGTCGGACACGCTGCGAGTCGCCGTATTGATGACCGACACCGAATCGTTCTGGTAGTTGGCCACGTACAGCGTCGTGCCATCTGGACTGATGGCCAATCCGGCGGCAAGCGCGCTGAACGGCATAAACATGTACTGCGCGATGGGATTGTTGTTGATCGGCGTAGTGCTGAATAATCCGCCCGTCGGGTATTGCTGTACGGGCACATCGGCAGGTTGGTTGTGATTCAAAAGGACGAACGGAGCATCCGGCGCGTAGGTGCCGTCCGCACTGGCTCCGCTGGTGCTCGACTTGAAGACCTCGACGCGGTCGTCGACGCCACCGGCAACGTAGAATCGTGTGCCTGAGGGATCCCACACCAAGCCGTGATAGGTGTTGGGAATGTTGATCAGTTGCTTCTGCACTGGCGTGGCGCCGCGGACGTCGAAAACGAATACCCACTCCGCATTCGGTGTGGTAGTTGATGACGGGATTCCTGTCAGGGGATCGAGCGCGGCCCACGTGATCGCCGTGCCGTCCGGTCCTTGAGTGTAGAAGCCCGTGTTGTAGCCCGTGGTTACGATCAATAAGGCGGTGCCATCCGGACTGAGCGCGGTGTTCACTGCGCCATTCGCGTTGGCAGACCCGTCGGCGCGCAGCCCGGTGGGCAGGTCCTGGAAAATTGATCCTGGCGCGGCCGTAGGAGTGATGTAGAAACCGTCTGGCAGAAGGTTGCCACCAACCGGTGCGGAGTTGCGCCTCTGACCACTCGCCAACCCGGACACCATCAGACAGAGAAGCAATGCCAGCACAGCGCAAAAGCAAGAACCAATCCTTCGTCGCATGTTATCTCCCTTCGATGTTTATTTTTGCCTAGCGTCGACAAGCAGAACGGGATTCCCTTCTTCGCCTTGAAAACGGGAGCCATTTTACACCCGCCTTCGTCTGCCGGCCACTAGCGCATCGAGCGCCTTTTCGCCTCAATTCGAGCGCGATAGTGGTGGCGCGAACATCCGGTTGGGGGACGTGACCAGCGGTCCGACATGATTTGTCGCGCGGGGTACCCAACTCCAGTGAAGGCGTGGTGTCGCTGAACGTGAAGCAGCAGCGCCATCACGCCCCGCACAATGTGAGCAAATTTTCACAATTCCATAATCTGCCCTTAACATCCTTGGTTTATCTATTCGATGTGTCCTACCCCCAGTTTTTTCAGGCAGTTGGACCACCATGGTCTTGGGAGACGCTCAACCGCAATGATCCAGGAGGATCATGGTCTGAAGGGAGACAAGCCTTATCCCGCATTGAAGCCTAACAAGACCGTGTCCGAGGAGAAGGAAGCCAGCAGGAACGGCTCAGAATAAGCACCGAGCCGTAGTCCAGCCAGCATTCCCGGCTGTCCCTTTACCCGATCGGACAGCCGGGAATATCTTTGCAATTCATCGTGTCGTTGTAGATTCGACTGCAACCGGAACCAGCGCGAACTCCCGCGAGAGATAATAAGATGAGAGAAGAATCAATCATTCGACCAAGTGCGAGAACCATGTCTGTGATCAATCGTCTGGCTGTCTGCGGCGTCTTGGTTGTTGCAACCTGCACATTGCTGACTGCTCAGAATGTGGTATTGACGGGCTCACTCGGCGGTCGTGTCACCGACCCGAGCGGAGCGGTGGTGCCGGGAGCGTCGGTCGTCGTGCAGAACCTCGCCACCGGCGTGCAAGTATCCGCTGAGACAAACCATGCCGGACTCTACCGGTTTCCCGTGGTCATGCCGGGCAACTATTCGGTCACGGCAAGTTTGAAGGGCTTTCGCGATGTCCAGGTCTTGGTGCGCGTGCTGGTAGGAAACACCACGTCGCAGGACATCAAGCTGCAGGTGGGAGCGAGTGCGGACACGGTTAAGGTAATCGGGACCACACCGCTGCTGCGGCCGGAGGAATCCTCCGCCACCATGGCACTGGAGCGGTCGTTGATGGAGGAATTGCCGCTCAACGGACGCCGCTACACCGACTTCGCGGCACTGACACCGAACACCAGCTACGACGGCGACACCGGCCTCGTAAGTATTGCCGGACAACAGGGCGGAGAGGACTCGGGCTACGCCAATGGAAACGGCTCCAATGCTTTCACGGTGGACGGAAGCAACGCCACTAGCAACTACTTCGGCGATATTATCGGCCGCTACCGGATCCCTTACCTGTACGGCGAAGACGCAATCGAGGAGTTTCAAGTCTCGGTGAGCCCATACTCGTCGATCTATGGAGGCGGAGCGGGCTTCGTAAATGCCGTGACCCGGTCGGGAAGCAATGCGCTCCACGGCAGTGCGTTTTATTACAACCGCAACTCCGCGTTTGGAGCCAACGACGCCCTCGATAAGGCAAACGGCTTCCCGAAACCCGAGGATAACTTGCAGCAATTCGGCGCCGGCCTGGGCGGCCCGATCGTGCGCAACCGTTTATGGTTTTTTATGGATTATGAGCAGCAACTGCGGAACAATCCGATTCCCGTCATCAACTCGGCGTTGGCGACGACCCCAACGAACTTAGCTACTTTTTTGAGTAACAATTTTGACATCCCGGCCGGGACGTTGCTACCTGCGTCCAACGGCCCCTTGCCCGTGCCGAACCTCGACACTGACGCCGACGTCTCGGCTGGCCCAACCGATCCGTTGTACCCGCTGTACCTCCAGCAAGTATCGAACACCATAAACGCGCTGAACTCCAATCTCGGCACCAAAATGAGGAAGCGCAACGATCTGGTGTTCACGCCCCGGCTGGACTATCAGGCCAGCTCCCGCGATGGCCTGTTCCTTAGCTTCAACGTGAACCGGTTCAACTCGCCCGGAGGGGTCATCACGGATCCGACCATCGGAAACTATGGTATGCAGACACTGGCTAATGCCAACGTGCATACCTTCCAAGCCAGCCTGGGGTGGACGCACACATTCTCCCCGAGGCTGCTGAACGAATTTCATGCCAGCACTTCGCAAGACAACGAGATCTCGACACCGACGGGATTGGCTGCAAACATTCCCACGTTGATTCTGGATAGCCCAGCCGCATTCGTTTTAGGCAACGCTCCTTTCTCTGTGGGAAGGGTTTTCGAAAGACAGTATTCTCTGTCCGACCGCGTCGATTACGTGATTGGCAAGCATACGTTACAACTCGGTTTCGATTTCAACCGCGCCTGGGATGCGGACAACAATGATGGCGGAGCGGACCCCAACGAGGCCGTCCAGTTCGGGTCGCCCCTCGGCAGTTATGAATTTTCGAACCTCGAAGATTTTGCGCTCGGCGAATACAACATCTTCAGTCAGACTTCGGGCAACCCGACTTTTTCTTTTTCGGTGCCTTATTACGGCTTCTATATGCAGGACACTTTTCGGGCTTTGCCGAAGTTGACGTTGGAAATGGGTTTGCGCGAGGACTTCCAGGTTTACCCGCAACCAGCGGAAAATCCAGCCTTCCCGCTCACCGGCCAGTATCCAAACCAGTTTCAACGCTTGGCGCCGCGCTTCGGATTTGCCTGGCAGCCGGCGTCGAAGACCGTAGTACGAGGAGGATTCGGACAGTTCTACACCAACATGAATGGCCTGAACTACCGCAATGCCGTGGTCTCGAACGGGCTGGTATCACAGCAGTCTTCGGCAAGCGTCAGTTACAATTCCGGTCCGCCGAGCAAACAGGTACCCACGTTCCCGAGTATCCTCCCTGCAAACTCGCCGCTGTTTGCGGCCTCTCCGGACATTTCTCTGATCTCCCCACAGTTCCGCGCGCCTTATATTTTGCAGGCGAGCCTGCAGATTGAGCGTGAGATTTTTGAGAACACAACTTTAACTATCGGCACCATGTGGAACCATGGCGTGCATCTGCTTTCCGGCAGCGCCTATGACTTGAACCTGAATCCGTTGCGAGGCACGACCACGTATGTTGTGTGCCCTCCCAGCACCCCTGCAACTGCCCAGTCCTGCGGTGGACGGACGATCGTCCTTCCGAACATGGACAATGGCCTGTTGACCGAAGGCCGTATCAACCCCAACCTCGGACAGATCAACGAACTCATCAGCCCGGCGCAAAACCATTACAACTCTTTTTTCGTGCAGGTGCAGCACCGCATGGCGCAAGGCTTCTCGCTGCAATTTGCTTACACGTTCGCCAAGAGCATCATGCTCGATGGGATGGACTTCAACAATCAGTTTGATTTCAGCAATACCCATGCTCCCTCGCTACTCGACCAGCGGCGCCGCCTTACTTTTGCAAGCGTCTACCAGCCCAGGCTGGAAAGACTAACCGGTTCGGAAGCCGGGCGAGCTTTCCTCTCAAACTGGAGGTTGAGCAGCGTCATGGAGTTCTCTTCCGGCCGTCCCTACGCGTCCTTGATGAGCCCTGCGTGCTGCAACGCCGGCGATGACAACCTGAACGACACCGCCTTTAACCAGGACACGGCAAACACCGCTGGGGGCATCAATGGCGCTGGCCCCACGCCGGGCATCGGCCTGAATTCTTTTTATGGTCCGTGGCTGGAGAGGATCGACGTTGGCCTGGCACGCAGTTTTGAAATCAAGGAAGGCAAGGAACTGGAATTTCAAGCGCAAGCGTTCAATTTATTCAACCACGCCAACTACTACGTACAAAATGGCAACGGCATCAACCAATTGCAATACAACCCCATTGGAAGCACCTGCGGTGACGGCGTAACGCAAAACCAGACCTGCTATCTCGTGCCCAATTCGGGCCCTGGCAATTTCGGAGCCCTGCAGGAAATTAGTCCAAACGGCCTTCCCCGCGTATTGCAGTTTTCAGCCCGATTCACCTTCTAGTACGCGCCGTACGCCACCGACAAGGACATCGGTTCAACGCCCCCGACGCCAATATGACGGCCTGTCTCTGAGAGCCAGCGTTATTCCTGGAAAGGAGCCTGCTCAACCCGATCGCAGAAATTCCTGGGATGAAATTCGGGGGCATAGCGGTCGCGAATGTCTCGCATGAATGAATTGGACGCTCCCCGGGGATGCTTGCGCACCACGTCCGCGCAGGTCTTCACGAATTCTTCTTTGAACTTTAATCTGGGAAACGCTTTCACGATCTCCTCGACATCGCTCTTCTGGATTTGTGAGAAATCTGGTTCAATGACGTCAGCGGCCGCCCCTTGGCCGACTAACGCGATCTCGGGTTGCTTGTACTGTCCGATGGCGGAAGGGTGCATGGCGATTCCGTCCCACACGATTCCAATTTTCTCTTTTGCATATGCATGCTCTTCCAGAAAGTGCTTAGCGGTTTCCGCCCCTTGGATCTCAAAAGGCGTGTCGCCTTCGAAGCGCTCGGTCAAGCCCAAGTCATGAAGGATGCAGGCGAGGTAGAGAACCTCCTCGTCGAATTTCTGCCCCAGCGCCCGTCCGGTCAGCGAGGCAAAGAGAAACGTCCGGACTGCGTGGTTGAAGAGATACGGGGGAGACACATTGCGGCTAAGTTCAGCTGCGCACGTCGCGATCTCCGAATCGACCAGTCGCACACCGGCTACGATCGACGGCAGCGGCGGGGTTGTGGGCTGGACTGCTGCAGGGCCCGCCGATGCAGCGCGCTGTGTCACTACTCCAAGTGCTAACGCTCCCAAGCCCCGGATCGCTTCCCGTCTGTTCATCGCTGCCTCCAACGTCGAGTTCTGGAACAACGATCGGCGACTTTACATTAGATATCGCATGTCTGCCCAGAGAGAGTGTCCCTCCTTTCGCGCTGCCGGAACCGTTTCATTGTGTATCGGCACCTTAGTTCGTTTCATGGCTTGCTATTCGGGCCGCTAACGCCAAACCAGACCATCTCGTGGTAGAGGTCGTCCATCTGCGCGGGCGAGCCGGCCATCTCGTGATCGATCCACCACGACATAAGTGAAAGCAGGGCGCCCGCGAGCGCGTGCGCCGTCGCGGCGCGAGGCATCGAGTTTTTCGGCCGATCCGGTGAAAGCTCGGCGAGCCGCTGCTCAATCGCTCGGGCGAAGTGCCCCTGCCCGAGTTCCATGACGTCATTGATCTTGCCCGCCGCGATCAGCGTGGCATAAAGCTCACGCGCATCGGCGACGTGGGCGAACAGCTCGCGTACGGGAGCGACACGATTGGAGGTCTCACCCCGCCGTGAGAGTAGAGTGGCCACACCTTCGAAGAAGTCTTCGACATCGCTCAAGAACAGATCGTCTTTGTCTCGGTAATGGGTATAGAAGGTGGAGCGGCCAACGTTGGCGCGATCGATCACTTGCTGCACCGTGATGGCCTCGAATGGCTTCTCGTGCATTAGGCCGATGAGGGCTTCGCCCAGCACGTCGCGTGTGCGCCGCACACGCCGATCGAATCTGCGGGACGCCGCCTTGGGTGGCGACGCCGGTGTTTTCTTGGGCGCTTTTCTGGACATAAGGTGCCTCTTTGTTCAGCTTCTGTGCATATTCTTCGCACGCACGTTGACGGTTCCAAGGTTCCTGTCTACAGTGCGATGCATGACAGATGATCGCATAAGCGGCCTGGCGTTGATCGCAGGGTCGGCCGGTGTCATTTTAGCGCTCGGGCTGCACCCGTCGGGGCGAGATCTTTTCGCGGCGGATACGTTCGCGTCGGCGGCGCGCAAGTTAATCGCGGTTCACTCGCTGGCGCTGGCCTGTTTGCCGGTCTGGCTGTTTGGAGCGTGGGGATTGTCGCGGCGCTTTGACGTCCAATGGACGGCACGTGCGGCGCTCGTGACCTATGCTTTTGCACTGATGGCGATGATGAATGCCGTGGTGATCGACGGGTTGGTCACGCCGGGCCTGGCGCAAGGGATCGTGAATGCCACAGGCACCGCAGGCCAGGGATGGCGGATCGCGTTCAACCACAATAGCCTCATGGATCAGGCATTCATGCGCGTGTTTCTGGTGGCTTCCTCAGCGGCAATCGTGCTCTGGTCGGTATCGATCTTGCGGAGCGCTGCGCCAGGTCGCTCGACAGGAATCTACGGCTGTGTTTTGGGAGCGGGCACCGTCGTCGCACAACTCTCCGGCCAACTCGACATCCACCAACATTTATTTGGAGCGGCGATTGTTGGTCAGGTGGTTTGGTTTGTTATCGTCGGGATATCGCTCTGCCGGGTCGCCAACGCGTGATCGCGACCCAATTGCGGCTGCTGGCTCGGCTACTTACTTTTCAATTCCACCAGGAGTTTCTTGAATTCCGGGTCAGCATCGAGCGGTCGCAGATTTTGGTCTTCTTCGAGAATCTCTGGATTCCTGAGACCTCGTCTTATCGCTTCGTGTAGGTCTTTAAGCGCCTGCTTCTTTTTTCCCATCGCCGTTCTGGTTTCGGCGAGCAGCAAGGCGGGCCATGGGTCGTCATCGATTTCACCCATCAGTCGAAAGTACAACTCCGCGCGCTCAAAGTGCCGGGACTCGAATTCAGCCTGCCCGGTTTCGATTCCGTGAACCCAGGCTGCGCTATACGCCCGCAAGAAAACCAACCGCTGCGCTTCCGGCTTGGAGTGAGCACCATAATCTTTGAGGCGTCGCATCTGTTCGAAAACCGCCGCGCTCAGCGTGCTTCGTTGTTCATCGTTCCCGGTGTCCGCCAGCGCGTCTAACTTCGACGAAATCTCGCCAGTCAGCTCTGCCTGAGTAGTCATCTGACCTTGTTCCTTCTTGAGCGCCTCTTTCAGACGGGGAGAATTCTTCAAAGCGGTGAGCTTCTTTTCATACCCGGATACATCTTCCAGGCCGCTGAAATCAGAGACCAGTGAGCGATCCGCATTGAGCTCGGCGATCGCATCGCTTCGCTTCTCGGCGTCGCTTGCTTCCGCTTCCCGCCTGCGGTAGAGGGATTCGAGGAATTGACCGTCAACCGCCAAGCTTCCACTCTGCATGGCCTTCAGTTGCATCCATTCGATGGCATCCTCGAAAACCTCTGGAGACGCCCACCGGTGCGGACCTTGAAATATCCGGACCCGATAGGGCACTCCGAGGTCTTCCCGTTCCCGGCGGATGCCGATGATCTCAGGCCAATTAAAATCCCGATCTCCCACTGCCAGAAAATAGAGTATTTGGTCTCTTTCCGACGGGCTACGGTTGCTGGGATAACCCGCTCCATGAGCGATCACCCCCGCGATTTGGCATTGCCGGCAACGGGATGCGACCAGCCCAGCCATCCGCGCTCCACCCGAAAAGCCAGTCGTGTATGTACGCCGTTCGTCCAGCGATAACCGGATGTGAGTATCCGCCCACATGGCCGTTGCACCTTTGGATGACTCCGTCGCCGAGAAATTCCTCGAGTTGTTGGAGCCGGCAATGATGTAGCCATATTTCTCCGCAACCTCTTTATAGAGGTTAGCCGGAACTCTTCCCCTTGCCTCCGGATCGAAAGCGTAGACGATCGGCCACCGTCTCAGAGGAGTGTAGGTCGACGGAAGATAGATAGCGTAACTTTGCGTGGGATCGACAGTGCAAGGAATGTGGTCAGAGACCACGCCGGGAACGGGACTTGCTGGCGTCTCCACCGTTTGCGCAGCCACTTGAAGCGCGAGCGGAAACATTGATACTAAGGATAGAGCCACGCTCACTGCCCGCAGTCTCATCGGCGCACTCCGTCCCAACATGAAAACCTTATCACTTCGCTCATCCACGCAGGCAGCGCGATGGACCCGGGCGAAAAAAGGGCGCCCATCGTTCGGGACGCCCTTCGCAAGACTGGTTACTCAGAACTTCTAGAAGTAGAATTTTGCGCCCAGTTGCAATACTCGACCGTCTCCGCCGGTTGATATCGGATTCACCGAGAAGATACGGCCGAAATTACCGGAGGACACGTCTTCCGTAGTACTGAAGTTGGCCGGGTTCGCAAAATTCGCGTGGTTGAAAGTGTCAAAGGTTTCGAGGCGCAGCTGGAAGTATCGCGACTCGTCGATGTGAATATTCTTCTCCAGCGCCATATCGCCGTAATTGATTCCCGGGCCATAAAGCGGGTTGCGGCTGGCGTTGCCTATGCCAGTTCCCGGGGCGGGAAGCGTGAAGGCTGCCGGATTGAACCAAAGGTTCGGAACCCCGTTCAGCGTATAGTTCCTTGGGTTGCCGATAGCCAATGGCGCGCTGGTGCGGTTGGCACGATCTGGGCAAGCGTAGTAAGCGTATTGAAAGAAAGTGCCGCAGGTCAGGGAGGTGGCGCCAAAAAAGTCGGCGACTGGAATCGGGAGACCGTGCTGGAGCGTGTAAACGCCGGAGAGGTTCCAGTCGTCGGTCAGTCGCTTCCAGCGGTGAATCAACTTAAAGATCGGAAGGGTATAGGTGTAACTCACCACGAAGCGCTGGGGTGCGTCGTTGGCGGAAGGAGCGTAAGTGGATCTTTGGTCAAAAGGATTAAGTCCGGGACCGTTGAAGCCGCTGTTTTCCAGGTTCGAGGTTTGGTCAAAGTAACGCGACCAGGTGTAGGCCGCCAGAACCTGCAGGCCATCGCTGAAATGTTTATTCAACACCAGCTGCATGGAGTTGTAGTTGGAGTTGTAACCGGTCGCCTGAACACCCGCCTGTCCATACTCGCCGATAGGCAGCGGCGTTCCGCCAGCGGTGCCAGCCGCCGGGCACACACTGGCACCCAGGAAGAATCCGGCCGTACAGTTCGCCGTCGGCTGACTCTGTCCCGGCAGTTGCGTCAGATACGCTGCGGCCGCCGGATTCACGCCCGGAGCCTGGCCCGCGAAATTAAGGTCGTATGCGCCCTCCTCGTGACGTCCGATATTTCCTACGTAAGCCAGGGAAAGAATGGTCGATTTTGAGAGTTGCCGCTCGACCGTCAAGTTGAAGTTGGTCGACCGGGGCGCAGTGAACTTTGGATCCTCGGTGTTGAATCCGAAACCGATGGGGTAGAAGACCGACGGTGACAGCCCGTTGGGAAGACTAGCGGCACCGGGCTTCGGCGGCGTATAGGGAAACGGATTGGGGACCGAGCAGGCGTTTATGCCATTTGCGACGCCCACAAACGGCGTGGCAAACGCGGGGGAACCGCAGCTGGTTGTGGCGCCGGTTGAAGTGAGGGCAAAGGGAGCATTCCCCAAAGTTTGCAGCGCCAATTCTTCTTCGGTGCGGTTGTAATACAGTCCGATGCCGCCGTGGATACTCCAGGTTCTGTTGTTCCCGGGGCTCCAGGCAAACCCGATGCGGGGAGCAAACTCAGCATAGTGGGGGTTCATACCTCCATACGAATTGATTCCCGTGTCGCCCGGATAAACAAATCCAGGAGGCATGAATGGGAAAATGGTGGATTGCTGCCCTTCCCGGAACGCCCCCATGATATGCCCCATGCCGTAAGCATTCTTCCAAGGCTTTTCGAGGTCGTACCCAACGCCGTAAGTGATCGTCAGGTTAGGTCGCACTTGCCATTGATCTTGCCCGTACGCATAGTATTCGAACCCTCTCGATGCGATGATCGATCCGCTACCTTGGGCATACGAGTCCGGCACTCCCAGCAAAAAGTCCGCCGCTGGAATTGACGACGAAAAATGTCCACTGCCCCCGTAGCTATAGGTACCCGAGAGGTTAGGGAGATACGGGTTGTCGATTTCTATCCGCTCAAAGCTGATACCGGCTTTGAAGGTGTGGTGACCCCAGACCTTGCTGAAGTTATCGGCCAAGTTATAGGTGTTTTGTACGCGCGGTTGCGGACCGTCAGAACTGAACCCAAGGGTGAAGAGCCCAGCAACTGCCATGATTGGAATGGACGCCTGTGCGGGATTCTGGGGAGTAATACCGGTGAACCCATAGGTCGTTGGATTGATGGGATTCACAGGCTCGACCGCCTTGAAATTAAGGCGGGTATAGCCAAAGCGAAATTCATTCAAAGCGGTGGGCGAAAAAGTGTGCGTCCAGGAGACTGCATATTGGTTGGTGTGCGCTTGCTGATCCTCCGCAAAGCCGGGAAGCGTCCCACCGACAAACGGTATGGTATCGGTGCGCGGTTGGGTTTCCCAAAAACCATAGAACCAGAGTGCATCATTTTCGCGGATCTTGTCGTCGATCCGATAGACATACTGGCTATGGGAGCCGACTGAGATGGGATTGAAATTGTAGCCATTGCCAGGGGCATTGGGCAAAGGAACAAACTGGTTCATCAACTTTAGCGCCAGCGGATTTCCATCGATTGGATTTCCGCTCCCATCCACTAAAGGGATTACGCCCGACGGAAACATTGCAGCATAGGTCTCGGAACCCGCGGCGCAGCGGGACCCGCCGCTTACGGGACAAGGTGCGCCGGCACTGGAGTCGCTGTACATCGCGATCGGAATGAGGTTGTTGCCAAAGGCGCTTCCAGAAGCGCTAAAGTCTCCCGTGCGCTCGGCCGGGCTGAAAACTGGAACCGAGGTAGCCGGCCCCAGGACATCCGGTGACTTGAAATGCAAGCCCTCATAGGAGAAAAAGAAAAACGCGTGGTTCTTGACGATCGGACCCCCGATCGTACCGCCATACTGGTTTTGGTGGAAAGGCGAGGGCCCGGGCGTAAACCAGGCGCCCGCGTCCATGAAGGTATCTCGATAGAATTCAAATGCGTCTCCATGGAAGGCATTCGTTCCGTTCTTGATGGCGGCGTTAATGATCGAGCCGGAATTCCGGCCGTACTCGGGATTGAGAGTGTTGGTGACCATGCGAAACTCGCCAATCGCGTCCGGATTGGGGACGATCAGAGCGACGTTCAATACCGCATCATTGGAGTCGTTGCCGTTGATCAAAAACGAGTTCTGTTGCGTTTCCGCACCGTTGCCGGAAAAGCCCCCTAAGTTCCCACCAAAACGATCGGAGCTTCCCACCACCCCCGGTTCAAGCTGCTGCAGTTGGGTAAAGTTGCGGCCGTTCAAGGGGATGTCAACAATCTGTTGCCCCGATATGGTGGTGCCAAGTTGCATATCCGTCTGCTCCACCTGGACGGGATTGGCTTCGACGACGATTTGCTCGGAAGTTGCACCGAGGGCCAGCTTCACCTCCAGATTGAACACCTGGTCGAGATCCAGGTGAATTCCCGATGCCTGGTACGTTTTGAATCCGGTTTGTTCGGCCCGGAGCGAGTAATCGCCGATCGGGAGTTGCAGGAAAGAGAACGTACCGCTGCTGCTTGAGGTGGTGGAAAACACGATTCCCGTGCCCGCACTGGTAACGGTCAACTTAGCGCCGGAAATCACCGCTCCCGTCGGATCCGTAACCGTACCGCGAATGCTGGCATAGAGGTTGTCGGCCCTGGCAGAGACCGAGAGTAGACCAACGACAACGCCGGACAGCAGAGCTAGCAAAGCCAGCAGTTGAATTCTGTTGATTCGAAATTCCGATTGCATGTGATTTTCTCCTGAACCTCTCGAATCCGCAATACAAGCGACGACAAGCGCGAGCAGAAAGTAAATCAGGACAAAACACGGCCAGACACCCTGCCACCTACTGGACAATCAGGAACGTTTGGTTTCGCTGATAGCCGGCCTTTCCGCGAGCGCTCGAACCGCAACTACGTGGCGTTTGCACTCCTCAATCCAGAGGTTGGCTCACTCTTGAGTGTTGGGATAAACAGCGCGCAACGCGGTACGAAAACATACTGCCTGTGGAAGGAATGCGGAGAGTTGTCGGGACGCGTCGACTCAGCTACAACGCACATTCACATGTTTGTGTACTGAATTTTGTAGGTTATGAGAAAGCCCGATGAGATTCCGTAGGCTTAGTAACACCGCGCTTGGAGCGGACCAGCCAAGAGAGGTACTCGGGTAACTTGGTCAGCGCGTGGGCTGATTACCGTGCGACTCATCCGCTAGACGAGCACATACATTTGACAAAGATGGCGCATGTTGCCCCATCAAACATTCTTGCCGATCAAGCGCTGCAACTGGGTACGGTAGCCTCGGCTGCAGGAAAGCTCTTTTCCGTTCTTCAGGACTGCAATGTATTCGCCGCTGTCGCACGGCTGTAATTCTTTGAGCCTGCGCACATTCACAATCAACGAGCGGTGGATGCGTACGAAACGCTCCGGGTCGAGCCTCTCTAATATGCTGCCGATGCCTTCACGCAGCGAGTACGATTCTTTGCCAACGTGCAGTTTCACGTAGTTGGCAGCTGCTTCGATCCAATCAATCTCCTCCATATCCAGGAATACGACTCTGCCGACCGTTCGGACGACCATGCGGTCGTCAAACTCCCGTACCTCCGTCTTTGGTTCCGCTTTCTTCGCGATCAGGTCAAGAATCCGGCTGGTTAAATCACGATCGTGTGACTTCAGCAGCTCTGTCCTGACTCGTTCAATCGCTTGATGGAGACGTTCTGCTTCAAACGGCTTCAGCAAATAATCAAGCGCATGCGCCTCGAATGCTCGAATCGCAAATTGATCATAAGCCGTGGTGAAGACAACCACGGGCATCTCGTCCGGGGCAATCTTTTCGAGCACCTGGAACCCATCCAGATGAGGCATTCGAATGTCGATCAACAAGAGGTCGGGTCGGTGAGCATGCACGGCGTCCACGGTCTGTTGGCCGTCCTGGCATTCAGCAACCACTTCCACGCCGCGCTCGGATTCAAGCAGCAATCGCAGCTTTTTGCGCGCCAGGTGCTCATCATCGGCAATGATGGTGCGGATGGCAGGCATGATCATTTGAGCTTCCCCCGACCTCATTTCAGTCTGCGTTTGTCCCTTCGATGTGAGTTGGACGTGCATCTTCTCAAAAGGTTGCTGCCGCCGAACTGCCCACCTCATCCATTGGGAATTGGGGTTCAATTCGAAATGGGATCTTGATGCAGACCTCGAATCCAGCGCTAGAAGCGCCATGGATGTCCAAGGTCTGGGCGCTGCCATAGAGCGTCTGGAGCCGTTCCCGCGTGGCTCCAAGCCCCAAGCCAGTTCCAGGCTGAACATCGGCGGCCACGAGCAGACCAGGCCCGTTGTCCTTCACACACAGATAGAGGTCGCCGTCATCATGACGAGCGGTAATCCAAATGTTACCCCCCGAGGAGAGCCTTGAAATACCGTGCCTTACGGCATTCTCCACCAGCGGTTGCAGCAGCAAGGACGGAACCTGCGCATCGAGGGTCTCGGTCGCGATGTCAAGAACAACATTCAGGCGGTCCCCAAAGCGCACCTTTTCGATTTCAAGATAGGCGGCTACAAACTCAAGTTCCCGGTTCAGAGAGGTGATCTGGACTCCGCTGGTTTTTAGGCTCATCCGCAGCAGGTCGCTGAGTCGCGCCATCATCCGATCGGCTGCTTTGACGTCCGTTAACATGAGCGCCGAAATTGAATGCAAGGTGTTGAACAGGAAGTGTGGCTGCAGATGGCTCTTCAGGGCTTGCAGATGCGACTTGGCCAGCTGCATCTGAAGCTTCGCGGAATGTACTTCGCGATCCCGGAAGCTCCGGTAATACGACATAGCATGCGCGATTAATACAATCGGAACATAAGTACCGGTGATGTCATCAACGACATTTGATAGAAACAGATTCTTGAAGGCTCGCCAATTGATCGCAAGCATATGCGCCTGGGAGTTCCAAATGGCTGATGTATAGCCTCTAACCTTGGGATCCCAGACCGCATACGGCGTCATTCCTCGCAAAATTATGTGGGCGATCGAGAAGGCAAGCGCGAATGACAAATGCAACAACGATCGGCGTGCCCAGTTTCCCCGTTGAATGGGGAAGCGTATCCCCAGCGCAAAAGCAAAAGGCGTCAGAGGAGCATAGGTAAGTATCTGGCTGAGCTGCGACGCGAAAACGGTAGCGAAACTCATGGGATAACCCTGCGCGCGATACAACTCGTAAATCGAGCCGGTCGCGGCCATGGCAACCAGCGTCCATACGCCGAAACTTACTACCCAGATTAGCCACGGGCGCTCGCCCCACGGTCCTGTGGGCTCACTATTCTCAGGGCTCGAGACAGCAGCGCTCCGGCGCGGCCGCAGCACGAGTTCGCCTGTGCAATGCGGACACCGGCCCTGCGATTCGGAGGCGCAGCAGGAACAAAATGTGCATTCGTACGAACATATGTAGGCTAGCCCGTCGGCAGCGAGCCGCGCTCCGCACTTGGCGCAACTGGTTTTCATTTGAAGCTGCATGGGCCTGCTATCTGCACCTCGTTCGACCGTCGCTCCAGCTTTGTTTTCGTTCTCTTGTCTACGCCAACACTTCAACAACATTCAATCACACTTACACCGTTCAGCGATCCGTATTTTGTCCCTGATAAGCAGCTGTTGGAACCTGAGATCAGCACGTTCGACCCAGCATGTTCGCATCCGGAGCAGATCTGCCAGGCGTAGGACCGTAACGAGCTGCGCCCGGACTGGAACGCGTGGGGTACCGTCAGAACATACGGCCCGAATGGAAAGATTTGTGGTACGACTTGCCGGACGGCCAGTACGGTCGACCTGCGGCCTTCTATCAGCAATTACAAGCCTTGAACCTTGGCCAAGCCTGGCAAAGAGTGACTGCACCTGTACTGGTAATTCGCGGCAACAACGACACCATCATGAGCCGCGCTGATAGCGAAGCCATCGTGCAAATCGTCAACCAGGCCCATCCCGGCCATGCCCAATACCTCGAGATTGCCGGCATGACCCATGGCGCGACCGTGAAAGGTGAGTTTGACGACGAGTTGCTTCGCACGATCCTGACCTGGATGAAACAACAACTGGCTGTCAAGAATTAGCGCTGCCAGCGGCGCTGACGCCCGGTTTTCAGCAAACTCGCTTGGCCCAGCTTCACTAAGGCTCCCATGGCCAGGGTGATCGCTCGAAATGGTCGTTTGTAACTCAAGAACATCAAAGACCCGCGCCTGACGATCCGGTCGTAGATGATTTCGACCGACGCAGGACCTTCCTTCTCCATCAGCGCGATACGGCACGCACGCTCCAACTCCACACGCTGTGGCCGCCGGAAGGGCCGCGTGATCACCGATCGCAGCCGTTTACGTTTCTGCGAATCACGGGCAGTGGGATAAGCCGAGGGGTGAAGAACGCTCGCGGTCGTATGGCTCCGTAACTCCTCCACAAGTTGTGTCGCGGTCGCCACAGATGCCATTCTGCAATAAGTGCTTACTGTTCGAATAGTACTCTGGTACCGGTAGTAAGACGTTTGGGACTAATACCGCGAGAGCAGTGACTAGTATCGTAAGCGTGACGTAGTTACTTGTGTTGACCAAGTAAATAGCTCGCTTCCCAATACAGATATGCCATGTTATGTAATGTCTAAGTGTTTCAGCCAGAACTCGGGATCGCGACAAAAAAGAAAAGGGCCTGCCCTCAATGAGGACAGGCCCGCGAAAACCCTTCGCCTAGAACATGAGCTTCAGGCCCAATTGAATGTTGCGTGCATTCAGCGTGCCCGCAGCCTGACCGATTTGCGGGTCGGTGATAGCGTTGTGGGCGCCCCCGCCGTTCACCGCCAGCAGGAAATTCGGGCGGTTGAACACGTTGAATCCCTGCGCCTCGAACTTCAGATGAAAACGCTCGGTGAATGTGAAGGTTTTGCTGAGGGTCATATCGGCATACCACTGGCCCGGGCCAACGAAATTGTTTCGGCCGAGGTCGCCGGTGCATGCCAGACAAGGACTAGACAAGACCGGCAAATTGGCTTGTCCGCCAGTGGCCCAGCCATTGGCCCAGCTGCTCCGGGAAAACGTCGCATGTTGGATGCTCGAATTTGGACGATCGTTGTTACCGCCGTCCAGATTGAAGTCTCCACCCGTGTTGATGCAGTTCGGAGTTGCGCTACCCCCTGGGAAATCGGCAAGCACGCAGGGATTCGCCGCCCCCGTAGATGAACTTATGGAGCACGTCGCTGCTCCCGGGCTTGTGGGTTCGCATAAATTGGCGGGGTCGCCAACAGGAGCGTACGGCATCCAGTGCGCCCCAGATTGGAAGGCCCAAATCCCGTTATACGACCAGCCGCCCGCGACGACCCCGAGAGCGCCCTTCAGTCTTTGCCCCGGCAACTGGACCACATAGTTGAGTACCAGGCGGTGCCGAATGTCGTAAATCGAGTTCCCTCGGTCCAGCCCAGCCAACGTCTGGTCGGTCGTGTACCCCTCGCCCGCAGCTCCACCGTTGGCGGTGGTTGCGCCGCTGTGCCAGGTTGAACCGTTGTCAATGGAGTGGCTCCAGGTGTAATTGGCATTGAAGAGGATTCCGCGGCTCATCTGCTTCTTCACCGACACTTGTAGTGCGTTGTAGTCGGAATTCACCGAATTTTCCCACGTGCGGAGAATGCCGTAATTGGGGTTCGGAGCTCCTCCCAGACCGGTGAGCGTCCTGCCCAGATTGTCGATCACCTGGGCTCCCGCGGGCAGCAGCGCTCCCGCAGCACGGTTGATGTCCTCCGCGCGGAACAGCTTGTGGCCAGCTGTACCCACGTAGTCCGTTTCCAAAATTAATTTGGAACGGAGTTCACGCTGCAAGCTGAAGAAGTAGTTATAGACGTATGGATCGGCGATGCCTTGCGGCAGCACGATGCCCGTCAGGTAAGCGGTATCCGGATTGAATGAAGCGTAGCCGGTTATGTTTCCGGTGTTCTGTGCGCCACCGGTGGGGAAACTGCTCTGGCCCGCGTTTCCGGGATGGCCCAAGTACGTAGGGATCGCTCCCGGGACCGGTGTACAGCCTCCGCCAGCGACTCCACCGTTAGAGGCAGCACAAGTTTCCGGCCCGTAGACAACCGTCGCCGTCCCGCCAGCAAGCGGGTCGAACTCCAGGTTGAAAGAGTAGTAGGGAGGGTTCCATCGCGAATTCGAGAGCGGGTTATACAGCGTGCCCTCGTACGAGACGCCAAAACCACTGCGCAGCGACGTCTTGCCGTCCCCGAACACATCCCAGGCAAAGCCCACCCGCGGTCCAAAATCCTTGTAGCGATTCGGCCCCAAACGGTCCGTCGCAGCAAAACCGCCCGGGCCGCAAACCCCCGCCAGAACCTGGGTGCTCTGAATGCTTACTGTACTTGGGTTACACGTCGTCGCGTACGGCAACGTACTGCTGAAGGGAATGTTGGCGTTTTCGAGTTGTGAGATGATGTTGTCGCCCGGTCCCAGCAGGAAAGTTGTTGCTAGGTTATCTTCTTCGGTGTGCCGAGTGTAGAGGTCCCAGCGTATCCCGAGGTTTACGGTTAGTCGTTTGCTAACCTTCCAGTCGTCCTGGAAGAATGCGCCGACCTCCCAGTTTCGCCAGTGGCGGACGTTCGTATCCAGCTCCCCTTGTCCGTTTCCCCCGCCCACGAATCCAGGATCCACGCCCGTGATCTGATACTCGGGCGAATCCGCCGCAAAATACGCCGGGTCGATGAAGTAATAGGACGCACGCGCGACGTTGAATTGGCTGTTTT
>Ga0209448_10000144_pt1 | contig 25694 bp, 22 predicted proteins | sample BogFormECP14_OM2_FD_188245 | JGI IMG/M metagenome (GOLD analysis project Ga0209448, IMG submission 188245) | Bog forest soil microbial communities from Calvert Island, British Columbia, Canada - ECP14_OM2 (SPAdes) (version 2) | ecosystem: Environmental > Aquatic > Freshwater > Wetlands > Bog ... | reverse complement strand
TCACTCGTTGGAACTCTTTCTGACTCATCGTCACCATCCTGAGAGGGTGACAAAGTCTCGTTGCAGTTAGGGGGTGACATTATCTTGGAGCATCTACACAACAGGCCGCCCCTCCTTGACTTCACATCCCGCGAAAAACGATAATAACGGGTTTCAACATTTGACAGCCTAAGGAGCATTTATCGTGGCAGCAACTGCCAGTCCCGTCGCTCCCCATATCAAATCAGGAGTCGCTCCCCTCCGTGCTGGCGAGGGAACGTCGTTCCTGCTCCGCCGTCTGCATTCGCTCAGCGGCGTCGTACCGATCGGAGCTTTTCTTCTCGAACACTTCATCTCGAATGCCGAAGCCTTCAAAGGCCCTATCGCCTACGGAAAACAAGTCGAGTTTCTGAACAGCCTGCCTTTCGTTTTTTTTCTGGAACTGTTCTTCATCTGGATTCCGATTCTTTACCACGGGCTCTACGGCATCTACATCTGGTATCAAGGCGCGACCAACGTCGGCGCTTATCCCTGGACGGGCAACTGGCTTTACACTTCGCAGCGCTGGACCGGCATCATCGCGCTCGCCTACATGGTGCAGCATACTTATCATCTGCGCTTCACTGGCATACACCTGCCGACGCACCCCATGCAATCATTCGCCAAGGTTCAGGGAGAATTTCAGAACCCGTGGATGGTGGCCTTCTACGCAGTCGGTATCATCGCCGCGTCCTGGCATTTCAGCTACGGACTGTGGCTGTTCGCCGCAAAGTGGGGCATCACCACCGGCGAAAGGGCGCGACGCCGCTTTGGCTATATCTGCCTGGCGCTGGCTCTCGGCCTGGTTTCGATTGGCGCGGCCAGCATGTACGGATTCCTGCGGACTCCGCTACAGCCTTTGGATTCAGGTTCGGGTTCTGAAAATATCGTAATGCGGTAGAGATTGTGCGGAATTGTACAAGCAGGCCCGGGCTCGGCCCGGGAACCAAATTGACAAAAGATCGGACTCATACAGCATGGCAGCTCCGAAAATTATCGTAGTGGGCGGCGGCCTGGCAGGCCTTGCCGCCGTCATTAAGATCGCTGAAATGGGCGGTGAGGTTGACCTGTTCTCGATCGTCCCGGTAAAGCGCTCGCACTCGGTGTGCGCGCAAGGCGGCATCAACGCCGCCAAGAACCTGAAGGGCGAAGGCGATTCCACCTGGATCCACTTCGACGACACGATTTACGGTGGCGACTTCCTCGCCAACCAGCCGCCAGTCAAGGCCATGTGCGAGGCTGCTCCCGGCATCATCGATCTGCTCGACCGCATGGGCGTGACCTTCAATCGCACTCCCGAAGGTCTGCTCGATTTCCGCCGCTTTGGCGGCACGCTCTACAACCGCACCGCCTTCGCCGGAGCCACCACCGGACAGCAGCTTCTGTACGCGCTCGATGAGCAGGTCCGCCGTTACGAGTCGGAAGGCAAGGTGAAGAAGTACGAGCACTGGGAGTTCCTCTCGGCCGTGCTCGACGGAAGCCGCGTCTGTCGTGGCATCTGTGCGATGGATTTGCGCAGCATGGAAATCCGCACCTTCCCCGCCGACGCGATTATCATCGCCACCGGCGGCATTGGCGCCATCTTCGGCAAGTCCACGAATTCGGTGGTGTGTACCGGGTCAGCGCAGTCGGCGCTCTACCAGCAAGGCTGCTATTACGCGAACGGCGAGTTCATTCAGGTTCATCCCACCTGCATCCCCGGCGAAGACAAGCTGCGCCTCATGTCAGAATCGGCGCGCGGAGAAGGTGGGCGCGTCTGGGTTCCCAGGACACAGGGGGACAAGCGCGATCCCAAGTCCATTCCTGAGAAGGAGCGCTGGTATTTCCTCGAAGAGTGGTATCCGAAATACGGCAACTTGGTTCCGCGCGACGTGGCCACCCGCGCAATTTTCAAAGTGGTGTTCGAGGACAAACTCGGCATCGACGGCAAGCCGATGGTTTACCTGGACCTCACCCACATAGACCGCAAGACCCTCGACCGCAAGCTGGAGGGCATCCTCGAAATCTACGAAAAGTTTGTTGGCGACGATCCGCGCGACGTGCCCATGAAGATTTTCCCCGGTATGCACTACACCATGGGCGGCCTCTGGGTCGATTACAAGCAAGCCACCAACATCCCCGGCATCTTCGCCGCAGGCGAGGCCGAGTACCAATATCACGGCGCCAACCGGCTGGGCGCGAATTCGCTGGTGTCGTGTATCTATGGAGGCTTCGTCTCCGGTCCGGCAGCCGTGCAGTATGCGAAGAACGTGCCAGCGGCGCCCGCGAACGGTCATTTTGAGGCAGAGCGCAAACGACAGCAGGACATCAATGCCGCGCTGATGAAAGCCGACGGCAACGAAAATCCGTTCCTGCTCTGGCGCGAACTCGGCGCGTTGATGACCGAGAACTGTACCGTCATCCGCTACAGCAAGAAGTGTGAAGCAGCGGACGCCAAAATAGTCGACCTGCTGAATCGCTTCCAGAAGATCAACCTGAGCGACCGTTCGCAATGGGCGAATACGACCATCGCGTTCGCGCGGCAGCTCTACAACATGCTGCAGTTGTCGCGAGTAATCGCTCAGGGAGCGGCCATGCGCGACGAATCTCGCGGCTCGCACTATAAGCCCGACTTCCCCGAGCGCGACGACAAGAATTGGATGAAGACCACGAAAGCAGTTTTCGCGCCCGATCTGGACGAGCCGAAGTTCGAGTTCGAAGCGGTGGATGCGAGTCTGATTCCGCCGCGGCCAAGGAAGTACTGAAGTGGAGCCGGAGACGGACGATTTTGCCGCAATCCTCCCCGCGGAGATTAGCAGCGCGGCAGTCCGGACGGGTAACGAGTGGCTGATTCCGCTGCCTCAAGCGAAAGAAGCAATTGGTCTTGCTACCAAGCACCGGATTGCTGTACTCGGCGTGGAAATTTTTAGGGTTTCGAATGGCGGGCTGATCACTGAAGGATATAGCGGCTACGAATTTAAGCTCGCGGACGATTGGGTCAAATTCGTTTCTTCGAACAACGAAGCCGCTTTGCAGTACGTCGTCGAACACGAGTTTGGTAGTGGCCACGCCTATATTTTGACGACTACCTCTGCAAGAGAGTTCGAGGCGCTTAAGACAATCAATGGCAAACAATAAATCCGTAATCATCAAGATCAAACGCCAACTCACTCCCGACGCCAAGCCGTCGTGGGAAGAGTTCGAGATTCCCTACAAGCCGAACATGAACGTCACTTCGGCGCTCATGGAGATCGCGGCCAACCCCGTCACCCGTGACGGCAAGAAGACCACTCCCATCACTTACGACTCGTGCTGCCTCGAAGAAATCTGCGGCTCCTGCGCCATGCTCATCAACGGACGCGCCCGCATGGCCTGTTCTGCGCTGCTCGACCACCTCGATCAGCCCATCAAGCTCGAGCCCTTCGCGAAGTTTCCCGTGGTGCGCGACCTGGCGGTTGACCGCAGTGTGATCTTCGAGAACCTGAAGAAGGTCAAGGCCTGGGTTCCGGTGGATGGAACCTACGACCTCGGCTCCGGCCCGCGCGTGAGCGCCGAGGATCAGGAAATTGCCTATCCGCTCTCGCGCTGCATCTCGTGTTGCTGCTGCATGGAGGCTTGTCCACAGTTCACCGAGGACACTGGCTTCGTCGGCGCGGCCACCATCTCGCAAGTACGCCTCTTCAACACGCATCCTACGGGCCAGGCCTTGAAGCGCGAGCGCCTGACCGCTCTCATGGGCGATGGCGGCATACAGGAATGCGGCTACGCGCAAAACTGCGTAGAGGTTTGCCCCAAAGATATTCCGCTGACCACATCAATAGCCGACGTAGGTGGCCAAGTCATGAAGCAGGCGTTCGGCGACCTGTTCCGCAAGTAACAACGCCCTCCGGTAGAGACGGGGCTTGCCCCGTCTCTGTTCGCGCCACTTCGGGACCTGAAGCCAGTTCGTACACGCTGCAAGCAAGACGCGGCAAGCCGCGTCTCTACGGGAAATCGGAGCCACGTCCCGACGTTTCCCCAACCAGCACGCTTTCGAAAGTGACACCTGAAATCAGCAGGTTGCCCGCTGGTAACCAACGGTAACTCCCTTAAGTAAGCGGGCTTAGCGAGAATTGCTTCACACAATTCTTCATCTCTGGTTTACAATTCGAGAGCCTCATGGGAAATGGGCACTTTTTTCACAGCCTGGGGTGTTCGACGAATGATGTAACTGCAATGAAGCGAAGCTCCAAATCGCCGGGAATGGTGCTGATCACACCGATCATGCTTGCGGTGGTCCTCGCGCTCGCAGCGCCCCAAAGCGCCTTCGCGTTGCACCGCGTCGACCCTCACCACCACCGGATACTGCATCGCCTTCGTGGCGTACTCTGGAACCCGTTGTTCCGTCCGTCGCACGATTCCCTGCTCCGGCAGAACGAAGAAATCGACCGCCTCGATCTGCCCCGTATTCAGGACGACACTGAACTGGAAGCGCTGAAAGCCTCGGGCGATCTGGTACCCATCGAGGCAAGCGAATCTCTGAAGATTGAGCCCAGCCTCGATCCCTCACGCCGCTTTTGTCGTCCGTGGACCCGCGATTTCGTGCAGGATCTTTCCGAAGTTTACTACCGCCAGTTCCACGCGCAAATCCAGGTCAACTCCGCCGTCCGCACCGTCAAGGTGCAGAAGAAGCTTCGCCGGCGCAATCGCAACGCTGCTCCAGTAGATGGCGACACCGCGTCGTCTCATCTCGCCGGCATCACGGTCGACCTCCAGCGCCGAGGCATGACGAACGAGCAGATTCGATTCGTCGAACACTACTTGTTCTATCTGAACGCGCTCGGTCTGGTTGAACCCGAAGAAGAGCGCCGGCACTGGTGCTTCCACGTGGCGGTTTCCGGCCACTACAGCGATTGGCGACAGACGCAGACGATTTTCCCGGTCACACCGCTGGAACAGCCCATCGTCGCGCCCGTCGCCGCTGCTGCGCTGACTGCCGCCAACTGAACCCCACTAAGCGTTTCGTTGGGCTCTGCCTCCGCTACAATCTCCGCAGCATGATTGTTCTGATGGCCGGTCTCCCAGGAACCGGCAAAACCACGATCGCGCGCGAACTGGCTCGCCGCACGCGAGGCGCGCTCCTCGGAAAAGACGAAATCCGCGCCGCCCTGTTCTCGCCGACTGGCCTCGCACCAAACGATATCGAATACTCCGTCAAGCAAGACGACTTCGTCATGGAGGTCATGCTCGAAGCTGCCCGCTATATGCTGAAGGAAACTCCGGCGCGTAAAATCTTTCTCGACGGCCGCACCTTCTCTCGCCGTTACCAGATCGACCGCGTTCTCAAGTTCGCGCGTGAACTCGCTCAGCCCTGGACGATCATCGAGTGCATCTGTTCCGATGAATCCGCTCGGCGTCGTCTTGACCTCGAGTCCAACCCGACGCACCCTGCGCACAACCGAACGTTTGCACTTTACATGGAAATGAAAGCCCGCTTCGAACCCATCACGTATCCCAGAACGACGATCTCCACCGACCAATCGCTTGAGGAATGCCTCAAACAAGCGCTCGCCGCCGTGACGGCGGGATGAATGATTCGATGGAGCGACGGGCGTCTCGCAAGCCTGCCCTGAGCGAAGTCGAAGGGTCCCGATGCCCTGCAGCAGTTCGACAGCCGGGCGAGGACGCCCGGCGCTCCATCGGCAAGCTAGGATCGACTGTCGTACAATTAACGTTTGCCAAAATACCTACAGGAGCACCCATGCGAACCCTACTGCATACGCTTGTCCTGATCATCTCGACGTCCCTGCTCGCGGCTGCCCAGGCGGCCTCAACTCCACAAACGGCGACAACGCCGCCCGCCTCCGCCGCTGGCGCCGAGCCCACCGCCATCATCCACACCACGGCCGGCGACCTGCACTGTACCCTCTTTCCGAAAGTGGCGCCGATCGGAGTTCAGAATTTCATCGGCCTGGCCAACGGCACCAAAGACTGGACCAGCCCCGTCACTCATGCCAAGAAGCACGGCGTCGCACTGTACGACGGCACTATCTTTCACCGTGTGATTCCGGAATTCATGATTCAGGGTGGAGATCCCGCGGGCACTGGTTCAGGCGATCCCGGATACGCATTCAAGAATGAGACTTCGCCCAGCGTCAAGTTCGACCGCCCCGGCCGTCTTGCCTACGCTAACGCTGGACCCAACACCAACGGCTCGCAATTCTTCATCACCGAGGTTCCCTATCCCAGCCTCAATGGTGGCTATACCATCTTCGGCCAATGTGATGACGCCGCCGTCGAACTGGTTAAGAAGATCGCTCGCATGGCGACGAGCGGAGAAACTCCGGTCCATCCCGTAAAGATCACACATATCGAAATCCATGGCGCCGGCGCATCGACCGCCAAGGTCGAGCCTAAGCCATCGGCGGGGGTAAAGAAGCAGATGTAAGACGAGGCATTCGCGTTTCCACAGTGAAGAGTGAGAAGAGGATCAATTTAGAAGTTTGAGGAGACTATGACCCGCACACCCGGAACCTACGCCGTGTTCGAAACCAGCGAGGGCACCATCGTTTGCCGCCTGTTTGAGAAGGACGCACCCAAGACCGTTGCCAACTTTGTCGAATTGAGCGAAGGCAAGCGCGAGTGGACGCATCCCACCACGCGCAAGAAGACCAGCGAACCCCTCTACCACGGGACTATTTTTCATCGGGTGATTCCCGGCTTCATGATCCAGGGCGGCGACCCCATGGGCACGGGTTTCGGCGGTCCCGGCTATCAGTTCGAGGATGAAACCAAAGGTTCGCCGCATCGTTTCGACAAGGCAGGAAAGCTGGCCATGGCCAACGCCGGCCCCAACACCAACGGGTCGCAGTTTTTTATCACCGTTGCCAATACCGACTGGCTCACCGGCAAACACACAATTTTCGGCGAGGTGGTCGAAGGCTACGAAGTTGTGGAAACCATAGCGAAAGCCGCCAAGAACCGCCAGGACCGTCCCAACAAAGACGTAGTAGTGAAGTCAGTAAAAATCGAACGCTAGGACACGTCACTGGAGAGACGGGCGTCCTCGCCCGTCCACCTCGCCGTGAGGTTCGTCACAACCTCCTGTGACCGCCAACCTAGCGTCCCCTATACCGATATTCCGTATAATAATCAGGTTCCTTCCCAGCCTTCTGGAGGCAAGTCTCATGGCATCGTTCAATGGAGTCCCCGTCCCATCCAACGGACAGAAGATCGAATACAGCAACGGGAAGTACCGTGTTCCCGATCGCCCAATCATCCCTTTTATTGAAGGCGACGGCACCGGTCGCGATATCTGGAAAGCATCCGTCCGCGTCTTCGACGCCGCGGTCGAAAAGGCGTACCAGGGCAAGCGCTCCGTAGCCTGGTACGAAGTGTTTGCCGGCGAGAAGGCGAAAGCTCGCTTTCAGAACTGGCTGCCCGACGACACCGTCAGCGCCATCCGCGAATTTCGCGTCGCCATCAAAGGCCCGCTGACCACGCCCGTCGGAGGCGGCATTCGCTCGCTCAACGTCGCTTTGCGCCAGATCCTCGATCTCTACGGCTGCATACGTCCCGTGAAGTACTACGCCGGTGTGCCCTCACCCGTAAAGCATCCCGAGCGCATGAACATTGTCATCTTCCGCGAAAACACGGAAGACGTTTACATCGGCATCGAATGGGAGCAGGGCACGCCCGATTGCGCCCGCCTGATCGAATTCCTCAACAAAGACATGCTGAAGGGCGGCAAGAAGCAAATCCGCCTCGATTCCGGCGTCGGCATCAAGCCGATTTCCGTGACCGGCACCAAACGCCTGGTGCGCATGGCCATCCAGCATGCTCTGGCAAACAAAAACAAAGCAGTCACTCTCGTCCACAAAGGCAACATCCAGAAGTTCACCGAAGGCGCGTTCCGCAAGTGGGGATACGAACTTGCCACCGAAGAGTTCCGCGACAAAGTCGTGACCGAGCGTGAGAGTTGGATCATCGACAACAAGGATAAGAATCCCAATATCACCATCGAAGAGAACGCGAACCTCACCGAACCCGGCCTTGAGTTCGCGCAAGAGGACTTCCGCCAGACTATCTACAAAGAAGTAAAAGACTGTCTCGATTCCATCTACGCCACCCACGGAAAAGGCGCCTGGAAGAAAAAGCTGATGATCAACGACCGCATCGCCGACTCCATCTTTCAGCAGGTGGTGACCCGGGCCGACGAATACAGCGTTCTGGCCACTCCTAACCTGAACGGCGATTACATCTCCGATGCGTGCGCCGCGCAGGTGGGTGGCCTCGGCATCGCGCCCGGAGCGAACGTCGGCGACGGCTACGCTATTTTCGAGGCAACCCACGGCACCGCCCCCAAGTATGCCGACAAGGACGTCATCAATCCCGGTTCGGTGATTCTCTCGGGCGTCATGATGTTCCGCCACCTCGGATGGAACGAAGCCGCCGATCTGATCGAGCAGAGCCTGGAACTCACCATCGAACAGAAAAAAGTGACCTATGATTTCGAACGCCTGATGGAAGGCGCCACCAAAGTGAAGACCAGTGAGTTTGCGACGTGCATGATCGAAAACATGAGGGTCGCAGTGGCCGCTGACTGAGAAGGTTTGACAGGGCACGGCTTCAGCCGTGCCGCTGAAAGTCAAAAATGATGCGGGCTTTAGCCCCTGAGGGAATACTTCATGCGCAATAAAGTAACCATAGTCGGTTCCGGAAACGTAGGCGCCACCGCCGCTCATTGGATCGCATCCAAAGAGCTGGCTGATGTCGTCCTTATTGACATCATCGAAGGAGTTCCGCAAGGCAAGGGTCTCGACTTGCTCGAGGCCATGCCGATTGAGAAACGCGATTCTGCCGTGCTCGGTACCAACGACTACGCCGACACCGCCAACTCCAACATTGTGGTCATCACCGCTGGAATTCCGCGCAAGCCCGGCATGAGCCGTGACGATCTTCTGAATACCAATTACAAGATCATGAGCGACGTGGTGAGCAAGGTCGTGCACCACTCACCGAATTGCATCCTCATCGTAGTCTCCAACCCGCTCGACGCCATGGCGCAGGCCGCCTACAAACTCAGCGGATTCCCGCGTGAGCGCGTCATCGGCATGGCCGGCGTGCTCGACTCCGCCCGCTTCCGCACTTTTATCGCCCAGGAACTCAAAGTCAGCGTCGAGAACGTAACCGCTTTCGTCCTCGGTGGACACGGCGACACCATGGTCCCGCTTCCCCGCTATTCCACCGTCGCCGGCATTCCCATCACTGAATTGATGGACAAAGCCACTCTCGATCGCATCGTGCAGCGCACCCGCGACGGCGGCGCCGAAATCGTCAAGTATCTCAAGACCGGCTCCGCTTACTACGCTCCGTCGGCCGCCGCTACCGAGATGGTCGAGGCCATCCTCAAAGACAAGAAAAAGATTCTTCCCTGCGCCGCTTACCTTAACGGAGAATATGGCATCCACGGACTCTTCGTCGGTGTCCCGGTAAAGCTCGGAGCCAAAGGGATCGAACAGATCATCGAGATCAAACTCACTCCGGAAGAGAAAACGGCTCTCGATAAGAGCGCTGCCGCAGTGAAGGAATTGATTGCCGTGATCAACGTTTAGTTGCGCGGATCTAATGCGACGGGCCCGCCCGCACAACCGTTAGCTGAACTTGGGCGGGAAAACTTCTGTCACTCCGCGGCGTCACCTCCACGAATACTGTTGGAGGGTTAGGAACGTCCGTCGGCGCCGTGTAAAGCCCGGTTTCAGAGATTGTGCCGCAGGCCGCTTTCTCGCATGCGGGACCTGAAACACTCCAAGTGGCAGCGGCACGCTCGATCCCGCCAATCGGAACCGAGAACTGAAATGTTGAACCAACCGGAACTCGAACATCAATGCAAGGCGAAATGTAGATGAGCGTAGTGTCGGGTGTCAAATTGTAAAAGAAGTAAAAACGAAATCTAGATTCTTGACCGGGAAACTCCTTGGGTAGGGGGGCGAACGGACTCGACCCACTGAGGCTGCCGTACGCCGCGCGATCCAGCGCCACATCTCCTGAGGATGTTCCTACCTTCTCGCCGGTGACCTTGCCATCTTTCTGAATTACGAATTCGATCGAAACTCTTCCCTGCTTCTTAACGGGTGGGTAAACCGAGGGCGGCATCACGCTATACCAGTTCTGGCGCACGGTTTTCGCAACCTGAGTCAAATAAGGTCCGAAGTCTACGCCCATCGTGTCAGTCAGAATTTGTCCTTGTTCGAACCGCTTCGCATCAACCGCACACGGGTTCATGGCAGTAGGAGTCGGCCCCTGGCTTCTAACGACGTCGCCCGAATCCGGTGGCTTCGTATCGGTTGTCTGTGAGAAAGCGACAATCGAAGTGGCCAGCAGCACCATGCCGAGAAATGTTTGTGATCTAGACATAGCCTAAATCGCCTGACAGCTTATCATGTCCAGTTCGCTTCTTGGCAACACACCACTACTCTCCGGGCAGGTCGAAGATGTTATAGTCTGAGCGGCCGACGACCCAATGGGCACAGCATTCAATGGATTTTGATCAGCTCGAAATCTTCCTGGAAGTAGCGCGCCTCTCCAGCTTCTCGCGCGCGGCGGAAAAGCGTTTTCGCACCCAGCCCGCCATCTCGTCCCAGATTCGCGCGCTCGAAGAAGAAGTGGGCGCTCGCCTGCTCGACCGCTCCGGAGGCCGCGTCTCGCTCACCGCATCCGGCAAATTATTTTTCAAGTATGCCGAGGAGACTCTGGAGCGGCGCAAGACGATCCTCACCGAAATCGCCGAGACCGAGCGCGTACCCCGCGGCGAAATCGTAGTGGGAGCAAATGAAGGCACCTGCCTGCACATCCTGCCCGAGGTGTTCGCGCAATTTAAGCGCGACTATCCAAACGTCTCCGTGAGTATCAAGCGTTCCGACTACGCCCGGATTCTCGATTCGATCATCGAAAACGTGGTGGACTTTGGCGTGGTCTCGCTACCCGTGACCGACAACCGGCTCGAAGCGCAGATGATTCATCGCGACGAACTCGTCGTGATTACAGCCCCGTGTCATCCGCTGGCGGCGAAGAAGAGCGTCACCGTGGCCGAGGTCTCGACCTATCCACTCGTTGTACCCAAACTCGGCCACACCCGCGACGCACTCGATGCACTGTTCTATGACCATCACCTGAAGCCGAACCTGGCCATGGAACTGGATTCGAGCGAACTGCTGAAGCGTTTTGTGGCGGCCGATGTCGGCGTGGGATTCATCGCACGCTCCAATATCGAGGAAGACATTCGGGCCAAGGCGCTGGTTGCGATCACGCTTGCCGATGCGCAAATCCGGCGCGACCTGGCCATCGTCTTCCGCAAAGACAAATCGCTAAGCCGTGCCGCCAAAGCCTTCATGGAAATCGCGGTAAAGCAGAAGAATTTTTCCACTGCCGGAGCTGGGAAGCGATCCAAATGAGCAGGGTGACGCGTTTCGCGCTCTTCCTTTGTTTGCTCGTTTCGGCTGCCGCAGCCCAGAAATCGTCCACCAGCAAGGCGTCCTCAGTCTCCGCCTACAAGCTCATCGCGCTGAAAGCCACGGGAACCGCGCGCTACACCGACAAAGAAATCCTGGCAGCGAGCGGCCTGCAACTCGGCCAGAATGCCGCCGACGGCGATTTCAAAGAGGCAGTGCAGCGCCTCGGCGAGTCCGGCCTGTTCAGCAACGTCGTCTATTCCTATTCCTCCTCCAGTGCGGGAACAAAACTCGAACTGCAGCTGGCGGATGCCGACCAGAGCAAGCTGGTTCCCGCGCGCTTCGAAAACTTCGTCTGGTTCACCGACGCCGAACTGCAAATCGCTTTGCAAAGCCGGGTTCCGCTGTTCAAGCAGTTACTGCCGCTTTCTGGTAATCTTCCGGACCACGTTTCCGAGGCGCTGCAATCTATCCTCACCGAAAAGCACTTTCCTGGACGGGTGGATTACCTGCGCGCGGGAGACGCGTCTGGCGGCGCCCTAAATGGGATCGATTATCGGGTCGACGAAGTCAGCATTCGAATTCGCGACGTCGAGTTCCCCGGAGCTTCTCCGGAGCAGACGGCTCTGCTCACAACCGCGGCGCATCGCCTCGCGGGCGCAGAGTACGGACGCTCTACTCTATCCGCTGCCGCCAAGTTTGACCTCTTGCCGGTGTACCTGCAGCGCGGATATCTGAAGGCCGCCTTCGGGCTGTCAGACGCGCGCGTGGTGCCTCAATCGTCAGTTGCAGCCGATCCTCAAGGTCTCGCCGATGTTCTGGTCGATGCGATCGTGCCGGTGACACCGGGCAAAGTGTATTCAACTTCCGGCGTCGAATGGAAAGGCAACTCCGCCCTCACCGCCGGCGAACTCGCGCCTCTCCTCCACCTGCCGACCGGCCAGCCCGCCGACGCCGTTCGCCTGCTCCGCGACCTTGAGAACGTGACCAAGCTTTACCGCAGCCGCGGCTACATGATGGTTCAGATCAAGCCCGACGCCCAGTTCGACGACGAGAAAAGCACCGTGCACTACGGCTTGAACGTTGTCGAAGGCGACCTCTACAAGATGGGCGACTTGGAGATCACAGGACTTGATACGCAGGCCACAGCGCGCATGCGGGCGGCGTGGACCCTACACGAAGGTCAGGCTTATAACGCCGACTATCTCAAGAAGTTTCTGGTTGATACCGAACCGCTTCTTCCCCACGGCGTGCACTGGGCTGTGAGCATTCATGAAACACCGGACGCGAAAGACAAGACCGTGGACGTGGAGATTCGTTTCAAACAGCAGTAGCGCTGAAGACTGCAGTTGGTCGGAGACAAATATTTTACACGCGGAGCTTGCGCAAGGACCTCGATGTTGACATCATGATGGTGAGACTGCGAGTATCCGCTTCTTGAACGTCGAACCACACCCCGTTTCACAGGAGACGAAAATTACAATGAAGGTAAATCGAATGGCGGCTGCGATTCTCGGGATGCAGATGTTGGTCGGGCTGACGGCGGTTACGGCGCTGGCCGCCGGCAAGAGCCAGACTTTGACTGGCGTAGTGAGCGACGCCATGTGTGGGGCGAAGCATGAGGAAATGCCCAGCAAACCGGCGGAATGCACGCGCGCGTGCGTGAAGCATGGCGCGAATTACGCACTCGTGGTCGGAGGCAAGGTCTATACGTTGCAGACCTCGGATAAAGCGGCGCTGGATCAGCTGAACGATCTGGCGGGAGCGAAAGCCAAGGTGACCGGAGAAGTGGACGGCACCACGATCACGGTAAAGTCGGTGGCCGCAGGATCGTGAGGGCAGTGGTGGAGTGACGGGCATCTCGCCCGTCCCGTGTGCAGAAGCATCGCGGCCGGGCGGGGACGCCCGGCTCTCCATTAGCTAGGGACAGGCAGCAATAAAAAACCGGCGGACGCCCGCCGGTTTGTCTTCTCTCTCCGCAATTCCCGCTACTGCTGTTGTTGAGTCTGGTCCGGACTGTCGTCCCGGCGCTTCAGCGTCGGGCGATCGTCGTCGCTACTGCTACCGCTGCCCGTGCCGCTGGTCTTGTCAGTAGTTGAGGCACGGCGCAAGCTGGGCTTGTTCCCATCTTTCTCTTCGATCACCTTGTGCCGGTTCTGGATGGTGGCCAGCCGCGCTTTCACGTCGTCAAACTCTGACGTGGAAACGATGTATTGCGGGCGCGCTGGAAGAATGGTCGCGATCTCCTTTTGCGACGCCTCAATTCGGTCGGGCGTCTGCGGATGCGAAGCGAAAGCCTTGGCTACGGCGCCCGGTTTCTTCTTCTCTTTCGCCTGAATCTTTTCAAAGAAGCTGATGAATGCCTGCGGATCGTATCCCGTCTTATACATATATTGCAGGCCGAGGTAGTCTGCTTCCGCTTCAAAATCGCGCTGGAACTTCATGAACGTGAGCGGCAAGCCCAGACCGGCTGCTTCGTAGATCCCGTAGCCGATTCCACCCCCAATGAAAATAAGCGGGATGGTGCCGATTTGCGCCCATTGCGCGCGCGTCAGCTGACGCATCCCGTGGCGCGCGCAAACGTGCGAAATCTCATGCGCCATCACGCCGGCCAGTTCCGCTTCTTCGTCCGCCGCCAGAATCAAGCCGGAGTTCACGTAGAAAAATCCACCGGGGAGCGCGAACGCGTTGATCTCGTCGGAGTCAATAACCTTAATCGTGAAAGGCACCTGCGCGTCGGAATTCCGCACCAGGTTCTGGCCGATACGATTCACATACTCGTTGACGACCGGATCCTGAACCAACTTCACGCTACTCTCGACCTGCATCGCATACTGCTTGCCCATCCTGATTTCACTTTCAAGCGAGTACCAGTCGCCTAGGCCGCGCTTGCCCATGCCGCGGTTGCCAATGGCGTCCACATCGTCCTTGCCGCCGGTGTGCTTGACCTTGCTTTCGTCGGGTTCCTGGATGGGAGGCGGTCCGCTGGGCGCCGCGTCTGTGCCGGTACCGCTGCTGCTCCCGCCGCCACTGCTCGAAGAAGAGTCCGCGGGCGGAGTCGGAGTCGAACTGGTGCTTGCCTGGGGATTCTGCGGAGGAGTTGGCGTTGATGCAGTCGTTGATCCCGCTGTCGATCCGCTCGCCGGCTGCGTGCTCTGAGTCTGCGTCGTCTGATCTTTTGCCGGTGTCTGCGGTTGCGTAGCTTGCGGCTGCGCACTTGGTGTCTGGGAAGATTGATCCTGCGCCAGCGCCGGTATTGCCAGCAGCGCCAGTAAACTCAGGGAGATCAGCAATTTACGGAAGAACATTTGGACACCCCGCGAAAACCCGCTCGGTTAAGACGATTATACCCCCGATAGCAAGTCGGGACCGACGGAGTTTTCCATCTAGTTGGACGCCGATGAGTGCCGGAAAGTTACCCGCTATTCTCGCGGAATATGCCAACGGAGGCTCTTTTCGGGGCCCCCTGTACCCCAGTCCAGCGCGAGTGTCCCTTTCCGTTTCCGCAGCCGCCGGTGTACTATGGCGCGATTTTGGAAAGCGATTTCGGAACAAAGAGAGATAGTTACGAGATTAAGAGAAAAGAGATCGGAAAAAGAAAGAAGAGACCGCCTATGATGAACCGCCGCCGCTTTCTATCGTCGTCTTTTGCTTCCTCCTTGGCCGTGGGCAGCGGCCTGGCTTGGCGCGGTGATTTATGGGCGCAGCTGGCATCCCTGCCAACGAAGCTCCCCGACCGCTCCGCTTTCGACCAGAACGAAGACGCCTACTGGCGTGAACTGCGCCAGCAGTTCCTGATTCCGGCGGACGAGGTCTACCTGAATAACGGCACCGTGGGATCGAGCCCCGCGCCCGTGCTGCGCGCCGTGTTTGAAGGCTACGAGAAGTGCGAGAAGCTCAATGAGACCGATCCCGAAGACTATCCGATTTGGGGTTATGCCGCGTGGAACGAGTTTCGCGATCCGCTGGCGGCATTTGTCGGCTGCAACCGCGACGAGATAGCGCTTCTCAGAAACGCCACCGAGGGCAATAGCTACATTGCGAACGGCATCGATCTGAAGCCGGGCGACGAAGTGCTCATGACCGACCAGGAGCATCCCGGAGGCGAGCACCCGTGGAATCTGCGCGCCAAACGCTACGGGATTGTGCTGAAGAAGATCACGCTGCCCAGGCCGGTGGTAAATCCTGCGCAGGTATTGGGTCTCGTCAACGCCGCCATTACCCCGCGCACCCGGGTTCTTTTCTTCAGCCACATCACCACGTTCTCCGGAGTAGTGCTGCCCGCCAAGGAACTCTGCAGGCTGGCGCGAGAACGGGGAGTGATTTCCGCGGTCGATGGAGCGCACGTCCCGGGAATGATGCGGCTCAACCTCCACGATCTGGGCTGCGACCTGTATTCCGCCAGCCCGCACAAGTGGCTGCAAGCGCCCAAGGGCACGGGATTTCTCTACGTGCGCGACGAAATGATCGACCGCATGTGGAACACGATTGCAACCGAAGGCTGGGACGACGTAAAGCTCCGCGCCGAACGATTCCAACGCATCGGCAGCTCTAACGTGCCCGCCCTGTGGGGACTGCGCGCATCGATTCAACTGGCCAACGATATCGGCATGGACCGGATCGAACACCGTCACCGCCACCTCTGCGACTACATTCTGGACGCCATGATCAAACGTGGCGGGATGTCGTGGACGTCCCCCGATCCCTCGATGCGCTGCGCCATTGCGACGGTGAATGTGCCGCCGGTGGTTCGAATGGACCTCGAAAACTGGATGTGGAAAGAAAAGAAAATTCGCATCCGCGGAGCCGACCCGCACAAGCTGCGGCTGTCCACGCCTTACTATTTGTCGAAGCAAGATATCGACCGGTTCCTGGAGGCATTCGACGAATACAAGAAGTCGAAGAGTGCCGCCTGACATCTTTAGAAAATCAACTTCGTCGTTAGGGGTGTTTTTATGAGAAACAGCTGCAATTTTCGCCTTGCTATTTCCCTGGTTGCGGTTCTCCTATCCAGTTCATTGCTCGGAGCCGCCCAAACCTCGACCGGCGACGGCGCGATCGCTTCGCGTACCGCATCCGTCGAGGGCGTGAAGTTGAATTACCTGACGGCCGGTCAGGGCCCGGCGGTGATTCTTTTACACGGCTACACGCAAACATCGCGGATGTGGAGGCCCATCATTCCGCTGCTGGCACAGAGATTTACGGTGATCGCGCCCGACCTTCCCGGAATCGGCGATTCGGATATTCCGGCGGATGGATTAGACATGAAGACCGCTGCCATCCGCGTCCACGCACTCGCCAAGTCGCTGGGTGTTGAAAAAGCCCGCGTCGTTGGCCACGACATCGGCCTGATGGTCGCCTATGCCTACGCCGCGCAATTTCCGGCCGAGACGGAAAAGCTGGTGGTAATGGATGCGTTTCTCCCGGGCGTGGCCGGATGGGAGGACGTATACAACAACCCGGGCATCTGGCATTTTCGCTTTAATGGGCCGACGCCGGAAGCGTTGGTGCAGGGGCGTGAGCGAATCTACTTCGAACATTTCTGGAACAATTTCGCCGCCGATAAAAACCACTCGCTTCCAGAAGCCGATCGGATCGCTTACACGGCAGCGTATGCTCGTCCCGGACGCATGCATGCGGGATGGCAATATTTTGTTTCATTTCAGCAGGCAGCGAAGGATTTTGCGCATCTCTCCCAGACCAAGCTCACTATGCCCGTCCTGGCAATCGGAGGCGAGAAGGCAAACGGAGACGTGCTGGCGCGGCAGATGAAGCTGGTCGCGTCGGATGTAACGTTGGTCGTCTTGAAAAACACCGGCCATTGGGTGATGGAGGAACAACCGGAAACGACCACGCAGGCGCTCTTGAAGTTCCTCTAGAGCAAAATTAGGAAGGATCTGGGCCTCCGAGGTCTTGATAGGCCGCTCGCATTTGGCATTCTGACCAGCTACAGAACTTATTCCAAAAACTGGTTCGTACGAACCGATATGAGGTAATCATGGAAACTTCCGCTCCCGCTCAGCCCACGTCCGACCGCTATCTCCGAGTCGCTAGCCCGCTCCACACGATTTTGATCCTAGCTGGGCTAGCCGCTTGGACGCTCGGCGCAAAGATTCTTGCAGGTCACATGAGGGCGGCCGCAAATCCGAACCGCGTGCGCGGTTATTTGGTCACCATCTGCATGGAATGGTTCTTCTTCCTACTTGTGATAATGGGCGTGCGGCTCAATGGCACCTCTGTCTTCGTGGTTATCGGAGATCGTTGGCAATCCGCCCGCCAGGTTCTGCGCGATATTGGAATTGCCGCTGCGTTCTGGGTCGTTGCCTTGGGGCTGCTCTGGGTATTTGGCCGTCTCCTGCGCGTCGACCAGCAGGGTCACAATGTCCAGTTCATGCTCCCGCACGGGGCGGCTGAGATGACACTATGGATAGCGCTCTCCATCACCGCCGGCATTTGCGAGGAGACCATCTTTCGCGGTTACCTGCAACGGCAGTTCACCGCCCTCACTAAAAACGCTCCCGCCGGCATTCTCCTTTCTGCCGCCGCATTCGGCGCGGCGCACGCCTACCAGGGCTTCCGTATGGTGATTCTGATTGCCCTGTTCGGAGCGATGTTCGGGATTCTTGCCTACTGGCGAGGTAGTGTTCGCCCTGGGATGATCGCCCATGCGTGGCAGGATTCATTGGGCGGAATCATTGGCGGCTAGATGAGGCATTAAGAGCCTGCGGTCAGGAGGCCTTCGTCGCGCAAGCCTTGACCCGAGCGGGTTTTGGGCGCATCCCCAATTGACACCAGATAACCAGGAGCGTATCTTCCCCTATTAAATTGTTTTAATGTAGGTCGCCCCCCGCCGCCGGGAGATGACGAGAAGACGAGAAGACGATGATACCCTCCCGCTTTGGTTCCAGCCCGCGACTCGTTTTAGTCGCCCCGGTTTTTCTTGCACTGCTGGCGTGCGCGCCGCGTCTGTTGGCGGAGCCCGTTTACGTGCGCGTCAATCAGGTCGGGTATGAAGCTGGCCATGCTCCTTTTCGTGCGTATCTGATGGCGCCGTCCGCGGTAACAGGCGCAACTTTCCAGGTGGCGAATTCGAAGGGCGTTACAGCGGATTCGGGCCGCATTGGAACGGGCGCGTTGCTCGGCGCGTGGGGCCATAGCAAGACCGTGACCTACAACGTCTACGCCCTGGACTTCAACGTTCCCGGCGGGGACCTCTACACCATCAAGGTGTCGGGCCAGGTGTCGGCGACTTCGCCGGCTTTCGCGGTAGATTCTCCGGAGACGCTGTATTCCGGATTACTCCTGAACACTTTGTTTTTTTATGAGACTCAGCGTGACGGGAAGCATTTCATCCCCAACGCGCTGCGCACCGCTTCCGGACACCTGAAGGACGCGAACGCGCATGTTTACAACACGCCTCCGCTGGACGGCAACGACTTTATCGACAACGTGCCGCCGACACCGCCGCTGGTGTCTGCGGGTCTCCCGAACATCGATGCCGCTGGCGGCTGGTGGGACGCCGGCGACTACGAGAAATACGTTGAAACGGTCAGTTACACAGCAGCGCTGATGGAGATCGGGATTCGCGACTTCCCCGAGGAGATGGGAGCAGCGGCCCCGTGGAATCCTCCAGCGCCACCCGCTTCGATTTCCTATGCCGGAAACAGCGGAGCCGGCGCGCCCGCATCGTCCGACTTTACCGACGAAGCCCGGTTTGGAGTCGACTGGCTGATGAAGATGTGGGATGACAAAACCAAGACGCTGTACTACCAGGTGGACAACACGCAAGACTGGGATTATTACGGTGAGGGCGATCCTACTTCTGCCGTCCCCAACTGCGGCGGCACCTATGCGATTCCTTACTGCCTGATCACCGAGTACGACATCTGGACGCTGCCGCAGGCGGCCGATCACTTCTTTCAACCCGGCGACCCGCGCGCTTGCGACCCGCTGACTACATACTACATCTGCAATCGGCCGCTGTATTTGGCAGGCCCTGCGGGTTCCCCGATCAGCCCCAATCTGGCTGGGCGCCTGGCGGCAGACTTTGCCTTGTGCTACCAACTGCAGCGCGCTTCCCATCCTGCGCTGGCCAATCAATGCCTCCAGGATGCAGAGGACGTTTTCGCGCTGGCGGACACTTCCTATCCGGACCCAGCCCCCGCGGAGTATGGTGGCACATGCAGCGACTGCCTGCTCACCATCGCTCCGTTCGACGGCTATCCCGAGAACGTTTGGGACGACGATATGGAGTTGGGCGCCACCGAGCTCTATTTTGCTCTGCAGTCGGCGGGCGGGGCGAAGAATCTTCCCGCTGGATTGCCGCACACCAATGCGATGGATTATCTGGCGCAGGCGGCTACGTTCGCCCACAATTACATCACGCGAATCTACGACAACGGGTTCACCGACACTCTGAACTTGTATGATGTCAGCGGCCTGGCGCATTTCGAGTTGTACCGGGCGCTGGATATGGCGGGAAATCCGCAGCATCTGGCGGTTTCCCGGTCCGGCATTCGGGCACAACTACTGCGGCAAGTCGCCGACGCAATTACCCAGGCGAACTCGGATGCCTGGGGCTTCGGGTATGTGTGGAGTTATGGCGATACCACATCGCACGGCGCGGGCCTATCGGTAATGGCGAGCGAGGCCGCTTACCTCTCGAATACCGATGCCGCGGCCAAGCGCTACGGCACCTATGCACAGAGATGGCTGGGTAACGTCCTGGGCGCGAATGCCTGGGGATCGTCGTTCATCGTGGGCGACGGCAGCACGTTTCCCAATTGCATCCAGCACCAGGTGGCCAACCTGGCGGGCGCGCTGGATGGGACTTCCGGAGGCACGCCGGTGCTGTGGGGTGCGGCCACCGAGGGCCCAGCCGGCTATGCTTCTTCGGGCGTGGTCGATGGCATGATTCTGTGTCCGGCGAACGGAGTGGACACTTTCCGAAAATTCAATGGCAACGATGGCGCGTTTGATCGCTCGCAAATGGCGGTGTATCAGGACAACATGCAGTCTTACAGCACGACCGAACCGGCCATCGACCTTACTGCGACGTCGTTTCTCATGTGGTCGTGGAGGCTCGCAGGGCAGCCCAGCTTCTGACGCTCCATCGTATAACGCATGGTTTACGTCCAGCGGAACCAGCGCAGCGCCAGCACGAACGAGACCCCGCCCCAGATTGCCAGGACCAGCAAGCGTCCCGATTGAGATCCCAGCGACGCACCTTCGATGATCGTGGCTCGTAGCGCGTCGTTGAGCGCGGTCAGCGGCAGCGCTTTGATGAAGGGCTGGGCCATCGCAGGAAATTTGTCATAGGAAAAGAAGACGCCGGAGAAGATCCACATCGGCATCATGACCAGATTAATGAGGCCGGAAACGCTTTCGATTTTCTGCGCGCGGCAGGCGGTCAGCAGGCCAACGCCGCCGAAGGTGACCGCTCCGAGCGAGCCGAGCAGGATGACCGACAGGATCGATCCCTGCACCCGCATGTGAAAGACCAGCACGCCGAAGCTTAAGAGCAGTCCTACTTCAATCACCATCAGTACGAGGCGGCTGCTGGTTAGGGCCAGCAGGAAATCGCTGCGGCGCATGGGTGTGGCTACGAAGCGCTTCAGCAGTTTGCGCTGACGCATTTCCACCAAAGCGAAACCGACTCCCCACATACCGGAGTTCATCAGGTTCATCCCCAGCAGGCCAGGGATGAGGAAGTCGATGTAGCGCGACCCGGGTTCGCTGGAGGATTGAGACGAAGTGGTGATGGCATCTTTGCGTCCGGCGGCCGATTGGAGCGCAGCGTCAATTTCGGCGCGCGAAAGCACACTCTCCGGACGGGCCGGATCGTAATAATAAGTGTAGCTCCCGTCGGGATTGGCCTCGATCGCCAAATCGAACTTGCCGAAGTGGAAGCCCTTGAGCGCCGCCTCGCGATCGAGAATTTTGGCTCGCACCATCGATTGCTCGGACGAGTGCTTGTCAGGCGAGCCTTTAGCCGAACTCTGCAGCATGGCTAGCGTCTGCCGCGCGCCAGCGCCATCGATCACGACCACCGACGTAATATCCGCGGGCTTGTTGCGAAACGCGATGCCCAAGCCCGCCGCCAGCAACAGCGGGAAGATGAAGACCCAGAATACGACTTCAGGCTCGCGCTTGAGTTCGAGTATGCGCGCCCACAGCAGATGACGGTATCCCGACCAGCGGCCGTTGCGGCGTGCGGGTTGGCTGGACTGCTGCGGCCGATTCTTCTCGGCGTTGAGCTGGGGCGCGTTGGCTTCGGTGGTTGCCATTCAGTCTTCTCGCAGGTGGCGGCCGGTGAGTTGCACGAAGACATCTTCGAGGCTGGCCTGGCGCGTGCTCAGGTGTTCGAGTTGATGGCCGTCGCGGTTTACGACGTCCAGCAGAGCGGGAATAGTGAGATGCGGCTCGCGGACACTCAGGCAGACGGTCGAATCCTCGCGGCGCACAGACTCCACGCTGGGCAGCGATCGCCAACGCTCGAGATTGTTGTCGTTGTCGTTTCCGTTGGCGTTCTTACCGGCTTCTTTGCTCACCTGGAACTCGACCACGTGATGGCCGCCAAGGCGATCGATCAGGTCAGACGGCGTACCTTCGGCGATGATCTCGCCGTGATCGACGATGGCCAGCCGGTCGCACAGACGTTCGGCCTCGTCCATGTAATGCGTTGTAAGCAGGACGGTGCCGCCTTTTTTCTGGAAGACGCGGATGATCTCCCAGAGCTGGCGCCGGCTTTGCGGATCGAGTCCGGTGGTGGGTTCGTCGAGGAAGAGGATGCGCGGATTGCCGACCAGAGCAGTCGCGACGGCCAGGCGCTGCTTCTGTCCCCCGGAAAGTTTGCCGACCCAGGCGTCCGCCTTCTCGGTTAGTTGAAGCTCTTCGAGAATGTCGGCGGCGGGCCGCGGTTCACTGTAAAAACTGGCGAAGAGTTCGATGGTTTCGCGGACGTTTAGTTTTTCCGAGAGGCGCGTTTCCTGCAGCGAGATGCCGATCCATTCGCGCAGTTGGCGCGGGTTGTCTTTCCAGCTGTGACCGAAGATGCGGACTTCTCCTGAGGTGGGTGCGAGCAGTCCCTCGAGGATTTCGATGGTGGTGGTCTTCCCTGCTCCGTTCGGGCCGAGCAGTCCGAAGCACTCGCCCGCCTCGATGTGCAGGCTGAGGCCGCGCACGGCTTCGACCTTACCGTCGTAGGTCTTGCGCAGGTTGGTGCACTCTACTGTTGTCTCTCGCGTCGGCCCCACCAAGGCATTCTAAATCAGGTCGATCTTTCAGAATGCGGGCTCGGAATGCGAATGGCTTGTAATCGGCAACGGCGCGTCGCCCTTGGCATTGCGCCACAGGATCGCATTCAGTGTTCTGGCATCAGCCGCATCCGGCCTGGAAAAGTCCATCCGCGACGACTCCTTCGCTCCCGCAGCCTTCTTGTCGTTCACTGCGTAGATGAGGCCGTTGCGCAGATTCTTGTCGTCAACCTGATAGGGCGGCTGCGTCCCCGGACCTGCGAACAGCGGTGCCATCAGCGGCGCGTGCGCGTCGAACAGGTTCATCGGGGGAAGGCCGAGCAGAACCTCCATGGTGTGAATCATGCTGACGGTCGTGTAGAAGTTATGCTCGACAAACGGCTGCGGTGTGCGCGGCGAATACTTGCTGATAACGAGGGCAATGGAGCGGTGCGCATCGACGTGGTCGGCGCCGTCCTGAGCGTCGTCTTCCACCACGAAGATAGCGGTATCGTCCCAGTACGGACTGTGAGAGACGGCGTCGACCACCCGGCCGAGCGCAAGGTCGTTGTCGGCAACGGAGGCACTCGGCGTTGGCTTGCCGGGGCGCGTCCCTCCGGTGTGGTCGTCGGGCAAGTAGAGGAGGGTAAACTGCGGAAGCTCTTTGGCGGTTCCCTTCGCTTTCACGAACTCATCGAACTCGCGCAAGAATTCGTCGGCGCGGAGTTGGTCGGGATAGTCAGTTTCGAAATCAGGAAATTGTGGGTCGTAATGATCGCGCAGCGCGGCTTTCGTGGGACGCATGCGCTTAAATTGCGGGATTGCCCAGGGCCACGGGCTCGGGCCGCCACGCGGATTGCCCACGTTCGTGGGTAATGGATCGCCTTTCTTGATTTCGGAAACCGGGCAAGTCGCTGACGAGGGAGACGGCGTACCTTCCTTCGGTGACCCCATTTTCGGCGACTTCGCGTTGTCGCTCTTGCACCACACGGCGGCGATGAATTCTCCGTAGATGCGATAGGTGAACCCCTTTTTCGCCAGGTTATCCCAAAGGAAGCCGGTGCCGGGGTCGTCGACGTCGGGGATTCCCTGCTCAAGCGGAAATTCTTCGGCCACGCTGCCGCCGGAATCGTAGGTGCGCTCTTTGCTGCGATAGCCGATGGGCCACGTCTTCTCGTTGTAGTCGGAGGTAGTGGAAGCGGTAGACCAGAGGTGGCCGTCACCGGAAACTTCTCCGCTGTCATAGAAATTGTCCAGTACGCCGAACTGCAGCGCGAGTTTGTGCTCATTAGGCGTGATGTCGGCACCGTACATGGTCAGCGATGGGTCGCCGTCGCCTGCCGGCAGGTCGCCGAGAATCTGATCGTAGGTACGATTTTCTTTCAGCACGTAGATGATGTGGCGGATGGGATTCGTTCCGCTAGCGAATTCGAACTTTCCCCCGTCGGAGCGGACGAGATTGTCTTCTTCGACCTGCTGCGTGTAGGCCGCTAGATTCTTGTCGATCTCCGACAGGCTGAGGCGCTGGATAGAGCCCCCGATCAAAGTTGGAATATAAGGATGTTCTTTTCGTTTGCGCTCGCCTTTTAGTGCGCCCAGCATATTGTTGGGGCCGCTGCTTTCTCCTTTGGCCGTAGCAATGAGCAGATCGTTGCCCGCGATGGCGAGCGCGCTGGGATACCACTCGGTGGGGATAAAACGAGGAGGATTTTGGAAGTCTATCCATTGATGCCCTCCGTGCGGAGGTAGTTTTGGCAGATCCTCGACTTCGAAAACCGCGACCGCGTCGAGCGAGGCACACCCCGCAAAAAGTTGCTTGCCGTCCGGCGAGAGCGCGATGGTCTGGAGGACGGAACCCGGGTCATCGAGACCGGTGCGGTAAAGCTCAAGGGTATTGGTAGAACTTAAATTGACTGCCACCACCGCATCAGCATTAGCGAGCGCAACGTACAGCATCCCCTCATTCGGACCCAAGAGCATCGCGGTCGGATGCGAGTTGGGAGCAAAGGGGTCATCATTCTTCCACGGCAAGCGATGATTTGGTTCCCGCAAATCATCAATCCAGCGCGCGACCTTGCCAGTTTCAAGATCCAGTTCCGCAATCGACGAAGTGTTCCACAGGCTCACCCACGCTTTGGTTCCGGCCTTATTGGCAATAACCGTATAGGGATATGCGCTCGGAATGTAGCCGCTGCGATTTAGATCGAACGACTGCAGAATCTTGCCGGAGTCTGTGTCAAGGACAACGGCGTTGTCAGAAAGATTGTTGGCGATGAGCAGCCGGTCGCCCTTCTCTCCGGGCAACACTGCGAACCCAGCCGGATATGGCAGCGCGGTTCCGGCAGGAGTCTTGCGCAGTCCGAACGCAACTTCCTTCCCTTCGGCGATGGGCTGAGGCCCAATCTTGATGAAGCGTTCGGGAGTAACTTGTCCAGCGTCAAACTTGTACACCGCGATGCCGTTGCCCGTGCTCTTCGGCTTCTCGCCGGTGGGATCGGTGATCGAGCCCATCGAGGCATAGAGATGCTTGCCGTCCGACGAAAACGCCAGGCCGATGAAATAGCTTTGGCGCGTGGAATAGTCGTCACTCAGGCGGTCGTCGGGAAAATCGTGCAACTGATTGTTGCTGAGATCGAGGATCGCGATCGACTGGCGCGCGCCGGTTTCCTGCGTGCCGTATCCCTGATTGAGCAACGCGGCATAGCGGCCGTCGGGGCTGAGGGCGATGGTCGCGGGAAAGCTGTTGGTACGGGCCAGATATCCAGGGACGGGGAGGGTCAGGCTCTTGCTCGTCGGTAGATAGATGCGGCGCGAGCGGTCGGCCGCGCGGGCGACCACGAAGACGACAACCAGCGAGGAAAGAGCGAGGAGGGAGACAACGGCGATCTTTTTCACGAGCTTTCTCACGAGGGGAGTCCTCGGGAGGTTTGTATCATCCGCAATACATGGGAGGCAAACGAACGGACGTAGGAGCATCGATTATGGGAGGGAGTAACGCGTCGTCTGTTTGCGCGATAGCTTGTGCCTTATTTGG
>Ga0209448_10000143_pt1 | contig 25774 bp, 24 predicted proteins | sample BogFormECP14_OM2_FD_188245 | JGI IMG/M metagenome (GOLD analysis project Ga0209448, IMG submission 188245) | Bog forest soil microbial communities from Calvert Island, British Columbia, Canada - ECP14_OM2 (SPAdes) (version 2) | ecosystem: Environmental > Aquatic > Freshwater > Wetlands > Bog ... | reverse complement strand
AACGAGCCGTGGTCGTCGATGCAGAGAAGAAAGAAAACGAAAGAAAACGAAAGAGAAAAACTCTTTTAGGTGAAAAGAAAGAAGTGCGCTCAAAAAAAGCTTGACGGAGTCAGCATTGTTAGAGATGTCCGGTTACACGACCTACCAGATTGAGAGGCCACATCACTCCTCACTGAGTTACGGATTCCATTCCCGCTGTAACTTCAAGCACTAATTCTTCGTCTTAACATAAGAAGTAAGCGAATATGCGCGCGCGTTTCTACGCCCCGGGCAACTGTCATGGCGCTTACCGTTAGTTCCACCAACATTGGATTGAGGGAATCCAACGGAGTGGAAGAATCCCAGTGACTGTTCCGCTCAGTCGGTCTGCGCGCGTCCTACCAAGGACCGATTGGTTAGCTTTTCTCGGTGGCATACTTCTTTTCGCCGCTTTGCCAGTTGCCCGCGCTCAGGCCCCCTCCGCAACTCCGCAAACTACTCAAGCCCCACCGGCTGACACCTCCCAAAGCGCCCCCAAACCGGATGCGAAGGCACCCAACGACGAAATCGTTTCCCACGATTCTCCTGCGACGTTTAAGGTGCGCGTCAACGTAGTCCTTGTGCGCGTCGTCGTGCGCGACAGTAACGGCAAAGTGGTCGCGAATTTGAAAAAAGAAGACTTTCAGCTCGCCGACGACCGCAAACCACAGATCATTTCGAGTTTTTCCGTAGAGACTCCTGCTTCCCACGTGCCTACAGTGGATTCTGGGGAGGCAACTTCGGAAGGAACACCGGTTAAAGCGGCAGATTTGCCGCAAAGGTTCGTCACGTTATTCTTCGACGATCTCCATCTCTCGCTTCAAGACGCCATCTTTTCGCGGCAGGCCACCGCGAAGCTCTTTGCGGCCATGGGGGCTCGCGACCGCCTCGCCATTTTCACCACCTCCGGTCAAGTGGAACAGGATTTTACGGGGGACCGAGGGAAACTCGACGAGGCGCTCCTGCGAATCGTGCCGCATTCAATCGCGCAGAACTCTCCCGCGGACTGTCCGCCGATGACCTTGGACGAAGCGTTTATGATCGCAGACGCAACCGACCCCGACGCGATGCAGGTGGCGATCCAGGACTACATAAGTTGCAGCGGGACTTCGGGTGTAGGCGCGGCCCAGACGGCCGCGAATATTGTGGCGGCAGCGGCCCAGATGGTACTGAGTATCGCGGAAGTGGAGGAACAGCCCGGAACGGTTCATAATCATCGACAACCAGAACCGAGACGGATGACACGCTTCGGTCAGCGTCTGCTGATAGCATATTGGGAGAGGACATTGGCGTCGGACGCAGCTCCTTTTTCATAGCCTCTCCTCGCACAGCGCAAAAGCTTTCTGATTTCGCATGGAACGGTCACCCTAAGATCGCGGCGGAAGGATACTAGAAGAGACTCGATAAGAATGCTCCCTTCTTGCGCCAGTGTGTCTTGAGCAGAACGCTTGCTCCATAGGTACTTGGCAATGATGGCGGGATTACAGCGCATCCAGAGATAATCCACATGCCTGGTTTACACGGTAATCGGTAAAGTGAAGTACTGGAACCGGTAACGCGAGTAACCGTCCGCCATGCAAGAAAGCGGAAGCTGTGTCCAAAAAAACTGTGCCAGCTTACCTCACAAGTTGAGTCCATTTTGGGTCCAATAGGCCCCGAACAGCAAGGAAAACCGGGCTATATGAAGTATGCAGAGCCAAGACGAATCAACGAGATAGCAAATCAGAATTTAACTACGAACCAGAAGGTCGGGAGTTCGAGTCGCTCCGGGCGCGCCATTTCCTCTATGTCAGTTCTCCTCTAGCGCAAATCGAAGTACACTCCACAAGCCGAAGATGAATGGCAGGGTGGTCTAAAGTAGGACATGAACGGAACAGATCTTCGCACTACGCCGCACCGTCGCTGGAATCCGCTTCTGCGGGAGTGGATTCTGGTCTCGCCACATCGCACGCAGCGTCCCTGGCTGGGGAAAGTCGACAAAGTCGCGCCTGCTCCGTCCCTTGAGTACGATCCGGAGTGTTATCTGTGTCCGGGAAATGTGAGGGCGGAAGGATTGCGGAATCCCGCCTACAGCGAGACGTTTGTCTTCGACAACGATTATCCCGCCATGCTGCCGAATGTTTCGCCGTACGAGACGGACCAGGACGGTTTGATCGTTGCTCGTGTGGAACGAGGGATTTGCCGCGTGGTGTGCTTTTCTCCTCGCCATGACCTGACCATACCTCGTATGAAGCAAGAAGAAGTGAAGCGGGTTGTTGAGGTTTGGACGCAGCAGTACCGTGAGTTGGGTGATGTTCCGTGGGTAAAGCACGTACAAATCTTTGAAAATCGTGGCGCACTCATGGGCGCCAGCAATCCGCATCCGCACTGCCAGATTTGGGCTAATGAAGAATTGCCGAACATCCCTTTGAGGGAGCAATCGGCGATGAGCGAGTTTCTGGAAGCGAACGAGAAATGCTTGTTGTGCGAGTACTTGCGGCTAGAAATCGAGGATGGTGAGCGCATTGTTTGCGAGAACGAGGGGTTTGTGGCGCTCGTTCCTTACTGGGCCGTCTGGCCGTTTGAGACGATGATCTTGAGCCGGCGCCACACGGCGAGCCTCACTGACTTGAAAGTCGAGGAGCAAGGAAGTCTCGCGGACATCCTTCGAAGATCGACCATTCGCTACGATAATCTATTCGAGACGGCCTTCCCCTATTCGATGGGCTTCCATCAAGCGCCGACCGACGGCGAGAATCATTCGGAGTTTCATCTCCACGCGCACTACTTCCCGCCTCTCCTGCGATCCGCCACGGTACAGAAGTTTATGGTTGGCTATGAATTGCTTGCTGGCCCGCAACGAGACATCACGGCGGAGGGCGCCGCAGCGAGGTTGAGAAACCTGGCAGAAACGCACTATCTTGATGGCCACTGAGTTGGTGAGATGTGCAGCTCAGTCGAGAATGAAGATCATTGAAAATTGATCCGGTTTAAAGGCCGCTCCTGATGGACTTGCAGCTCAAAGATAAGGTTGTTCTGATCACTGGCGGGGCGAAGGGCATTGGAGAGGCCATCTCGCGGGGCTGCGCTCGCGAAGGCGCGATTCCCGTAGTTGTAGACAAGGATGCCGAGGCGGGCAAGCGACTTCAGACGGAGCTGGTGATCGCAGGCGCAACTTGCAGCATGATCTCCGCGGACGTCTTATCCGTCGAAAGTTGCCGCGGGGCGGTCGAACAAACGCTGAAGGAGTACGGGCGGCTGAATGTTCTTGTCAACAATGTTGGGGCGAATGACAATGTTGGACTCGAGAACGGTACCCCCGAAAAATTTGTGAGTTCACTCCGGCTCAACCTTTTCCACTACTACAACATGGCGCACTTTGCTCTGCCGGCGCTGAAGAAATCGCAAGGATGCATTCTGAATATTGCGTCGAAGGTTGCCGTCACGGGCCAGGGCGGCACCTCTGGATATACGTCGGCGAAGGGAGCGATTCTTTCGCTTACGCGAGATTGGGCGGCTGAGTTGCTTTCTTGCGGCATTCGCGTGAACGCCCTGGTCCCGGCCGAGGTGAGTACGCCCCTCTACAAGCAGTGGGTTAGCACGTTTCCGGATCCCGAGGCGAAGCTTGCGCATATCGTCTCTAAAATACCGCTGGGCAAGCGCATGACGCAGCCCAGTGAAATCGCGGCGATGGTATTGTTTCTCATTTCGTCGCAAGCATCGCATATCACTGGGCAGCACGTGTTTGTGGACGGTGGTTATACTCATCTCGATCGCGCTCTAACCTGAGGAAGCGAAATCAGCACGAGTTTGGCCGCCGCTCAAATTGCAGCCATCCTTGTTGAAACAAAGTCGAGGCAGAATGAATAGGCGATATGGTCTAACGCTAGACCTGAAGGACGCTCCAGAACTGATTGCGGAGTACAAGCGTTACCACGAGAAGATCTGGCCCGAGATCACCAAGAGCATAAAGGACTCCGGAATAGAAGACATGGAGATATATCTTCTTGGCACGCGCCTGTTCATGGTGATGGAAGTAAACGAGAAATTTTCTTTTGAGGCCAAAGCGAAAGCGGATCGCGAGAATCCGAAGGTGCGCGAGTGGGAAAAGTTGATGTGGAAATTTCAGGAGCCGCTCGTGAATGCCAAGCCGGGCGAGAAGTGGCTGCTGATGGAAAGAATTTTCAAACTTGAAAAATAAGTTGCAGTAGCTGAATATGCGTCGGCTTGATTTGTGTCGAGACTTGCAGACGTAGGTCGTTCTAGAAACGGAAACCACTCTGTTTGGAGGCAGTTGCCATGGGACCAAATCGTATATTGCGGCGCGATTGGCTGTTGGGCACGGGCGCTTCGCTCGCTACGCTCGCTGCTGCTTCCGGTAACGGGGCCGCGTTTGGAAAACCTGGGATGCCAGCGCCGCAGCCACAAGCTACTTCCGATGCAGAGGATGCCGATCGCGTTCGCCGCATGAAGTGGTGGCACGAAGCGCGCTTCGGCATGTTCGTTCACTGGGGTTTGTACAGCGTTCTCGGCCGGCACGAATGGGTCATGGAAGAAGAAGGCATTCCCGTGAGTGAGTACGAACTGCTGGCGAAACGCTTTCAGCCGCAGCCGAATGCTGCACGCGCCTGGGCCAAGCTCGCGAAAACAGCGGGCCAGAAGTACATGGTGATGACCACCAAGCATCACGAAGGATTTTGCAATTTCGATACGAAGCTCACCAACTACTGCGCGCCACAACAAGGTCCGGGGCGCGATCTCGTGCGGGAATATGTGGAAGCGGCGCGAGCCGAAGGCCTGCACGTCGGCTTCTATTATTCTCTGATGGACTGGCATCATCCGGATGGCGCGCGCTGTGCCACCGATCCGGAAGCGCGCAAGCGATTCGTCGAATACACCCACGGCCTCATCCGCGAGCTGATGACCAACTACGGAAAAATCGATGTGCTGTGGTACGACGTGGATTGGCCGCTTACCGCTGAGCAATGGGAGTCTGAGCGCATGAACAAGATGGTTTTCGGGCTGCAGCCGGACATCATCGTGGATAATCGCAACGGTTTGCCGGGGGATTTCTCAACGCCGGAGCAGGAAATCGTGGCGGAGAAGGGAAGCCGTTCATGGGAAAGCTGTATGACTTTGAACGACAGTTGGGGGTACCAGCGTGCCGATGACAATTGGAAAAGCTCGAAAACCATTGTGAGGAATCTCGTTTCTTGTTCGCGCGATGGCGGCAACTATCTTTTGAATATCGGTCCGAAGCCGGATGGTTCGATTCCCGAAGAATCAGTGCGCGTACTCACGGATGTTGGCCAGTGGATGTCGCGGAATGGAGCTTCCATTCACACCACGGATCGTTGTCAGGTGCACGCTTCCGAGTTTGCGGGCTTCACGCGGCAGGGTAACACGCTCTATATGCACGTCTATTTCTGGCCGGGCAACACGGTTGCATTGGCGGGGCTCATGACCAAAGTAAAATCCGCGCGGCTTTTCGCATCCGGGGATGAGGTTAAATTCGAACAGGATCGATTTCGTGTACGGTTTATGGGTCTGCCGAGCGATGCGCCCGATCATCCGCTCACGACCCTTGCGATCGAATGCGAATCAGAACCGATTCAAGACACTAGATTTGTTCGCGTCCAGAGGCCGCGCAACGGCGTTGGCGTTTAACCGCCGCATTCTTCCGATAAACGACTAAACGACGGAGTAAGCACGCGGACATGTGTGCGCTATTCTGAGACGCGCAGCAGCACCACACCATGCGGTGGCACGCGCGCTTTGTAACTGTTTGGAAGCGCGCCAAGATCCTTGGCGGCCCAAATGTCGCGCGCTTTCACGCCGCCCTTAAAACCCACTTCGCGAAAATCAATTTCAATGTCTTGCGGCCAGTCGAACCGGTTGAAAATGCCGATGGCTTTTGAGCCATCCACCAGCGGGCGCGCCCAAATTTCTTGCGTGCCCTCCGCCCAAACACGGTCTGCTTGTTTGCCAAGGCGGTCTTGATCGATCGCGAGCACCTCGCGATTCGTCAGTAGAGCGATCGTCTCGGGTTTCATGGTGCTCAAGTCATTGCCCGCCAAAAGCGGCGCGGCGAGCAAAGCCCAAAGGCTCATGTGCGTGCGGTATTCCTCCAGATTCATGCCGCCGTTTCCCACTTCGAGCATGTCCGGATCGTTCCAGTGTCCCGGTCCGGCGTATTTAGCTAGGCCCGCTTGGCCAAAGCCAATCAGCGTCATGCTCGAATATTTGTCCGAGATGTCTCCCGTAGTTCGCCAGGCGTTTCCGCCCACAGAAGCGCCCCAGCGCCATACGGCATCTGCGCCGTACTGGCAAAGGCTGTAGACTATCGGCCGGCCTGTTTTCAGCAGAGCTTTGTGCATTTTCTCGTAAGCATCGATCATCAATTTGTGCGCCGCTCCCGGCGAACCAGCCGCCTCCATGATTTTGCCGAAGCTGCAGAGATCGTACTTCAGATAATCCATGCCCCATGCCGCGTACGTTTGCGCATCCTGCTCTTCATGGCCGTAGCTGCCTTCGAACTTGGCGCACGTTTTCGGTCCCGGTGAGGAGTAGATACCCAACTTCAGGCCTTTCCCATGAACATAGTCCGCCAGCGCTTTCATGTCGGGGAATCGGCTGTTGGCATGAATGACGCCTTGCGCGTCGCGCTCCGCCTGCCAGGTGTCGTCGATGTTTATGTAAATGTATCCCGCGTCTCGCATTCCGCTCGAAACCATCGCGTCGGCTTGCGCGCGGACGGTCACGTCATCGATTTTTCCTGCAAAATGATTCCAACTATTCCAACCCATGGGCGGTGTGGCGGCGACGGCCGGCGTCTGTGCCATAGTCTTCGGCGGTAGCAAGAGCAGCAGTAGACTGAACGCCATGCAAAGCTGTTGCGCGAATGAATTCCCATGCCTGAAATTGGATTGCATGAGCACTCTCTTTTCTTGACCCGCCGCGAAAGATCGTAACTTCACGACGAGTCATTCCCGGTTTCGTCTCGCTGCGCGCTATCTTATACAAATTCCGTCCTAACAAGTGGTGGGTTCTTTGCCGCGGGCCATCACGAATGCTCCTCTAACTTTCCGGCATCCTGCTTGGCAAGAGCCAATAGATTTCTCGCTCGTCTGGCAAGAGACCAGCCTTTGGCTTATCAGGACTGAACTGTAGGTATATCTACTATATTGACGATTTCCGGACTCGGACGTATCCCTGCCGTGCCTTCAAGGAGGCCACCCCTAAGGAACGCTTTCTAATCTGTAACAACGCCAGATGTCGCTTTGTCCTCGACCGTCGTGTAGACGGTAAATCGCTGGACGGCGCCCAGCTCATCCTCAAGAAATGCCCAGCGTGCGGCGGCGATTGGTCGTCCACTTGCCCTTCATGCGCCCAGTCCCTGGCCGTGAAGTTGGTGGGCGGACTGCCGCACTCCGTCTGCTGCGACCACAAGCCGACTGCCAATGCCAAGGCTGCTTAGTTTCACGAGTCAAATCGTCGAGCCCGCCCTGCATCACAATCGTCTATCTGCTGCCCGCCGTCATTCTTACAACACGGTTGCTTGCGGCACGAAATTTTCCGAAGAATGAGGCGCTCGCCCCGGCGTCGCAAGGAATCGCGGCTCAGCAACGAGATCCGCACAGCGTGGAGGCCGTCTAAGCGTGCCAAGCGAACCTATTCTCTCCTCTCTGGATTGCGAGATCGAGCTTGTCTCCGCTAGCGTGGCAGCCAATACTGTAAGCAGACTTTGCGTTCAATCAAAAATCGACTTATTCCTGGTCATCGGCAGTCCGCGGGGGATTTCTCATCACATTCGTTAAGTTTCGCTGAAGATTATCTTCAATTCTTACAGTTTGACACGCCGGTGTACGCTTTGTAGTCTTCGACACTCGTGACCCCGTGGAGGTCTACCGCTCGAATAGCAGGCTGCAGCATCCTAACAACCTCCAACATAATGGCCGTCCACGATTGGCGATCCGTACGCACGGCTGGACTCCAATGCTCAAGAATAATAAAAGCCGGTGCAAAGCATGAGAACCGAGTCTCTGAAATCAAGGGGCCGCAGACTGGTCCCTACATTCGGCGTTCCTCTCACAGAAGAGCAAATTCCTCTAGCTGTGGAGGATGTACTGACGGCGACACAATTTGTCGACATTCACACGCATTTGTATCCGCCGGCATTTGGCAAGATTGGGTTGTGGGGCATCGACGAGCTCTTGACTTATCACTATCTCGAAGCAGAATTCTTTCGATCCTCGAAGACTACGCCGCAGCAATACTGGGCGCTTTCCAAGCGAGAGCAGGCCGATGCCATCTGGCGGACTCTTTTCGTCGAAAATACACCCTTGTCGGAAGCCACACGTGGAGTTATCGCCGTGCTACAGGCTTTCCAATTGCCGACAGACCGATCAGGCTTGGCCGAGGCCCGGGCGTTCTTCAAAGCACAAACCATCGAAAGCCACGTTCAACGAGTGCTTAAGATGGCGAGCGTCAGCATGGTGGTCATGACGAATGATCCGCTCGATCCGGAAGAAGCCGCGGTCTGGAAGAACGGGGACGTGAAGCATAGTCAATTTCGCGCCGTGTTGCGGCTGGATCGAATTCTATGCACCTGGTCCAAGCATTGGCAGGTGTTGGCCGGTCAAGGATACAAGGTTGACGAGCAGGCCTCGGGGAAGTCCGCGGCGGAAGTGCGACGATTCTTGATGGACTGGCACGAGCGCATGCAACCCGTCTACATGGCGGTGTCTCTGCCCGACACTTTTGAATATCCCCAGGACACGGCCGGGAATCGATTGCTGAAGGAATCGGTGCTTCCAACTTGCCGAGAATTACGGTTGCCGCTCTCGCTGATGATGGGAGTGCGCAAGCAGGTGAATCCAGATTTGCGCTTGGCGGGCGACGCCCTGGGTCGATCGAATATGCTGGCTCTGGAAAATCTTTGCCGCGAGTTCCCGGACAATCGCTTTCTGGTGAGTGTACTTAGCCGGGAGAACCAGCACGAGCTTTGCGTTTATGCACGCAAATTCAGAAATTTGATGCCCTTCGGTTGCTGGTGGTTCATGAACAATCCTTCGATCGTGGAGGAGATTACTCGCGAACGCATCGAGATGCTGGGGACGAGTTTCATTCCGCAGCACTCCGATGCCCGCGTCCTCGAGCAAGTCATCTATAAGTGGAACAACACGCGCAGGACCATGGCTCGTATCCTCCCCGAGACCTATCGTCTTCTATCGGAGGACGGCCGTGGAGTAACGCGCGAGGACATTCAACGCGATGTTAACCGCCTCTTTCGTTCGAACGCTGAGGATTGGACGGGCTTGCGGGCGCCCTCTTCCGAAGCGCCCACGCAAAGCTAGTTCCTCCGTCTTTCTTAGACATCATCATTCGTTTCGTTGAAGTCATCCGCAGATACCTAAGATTTTCATTCGCGATGATCGCGGGACTGAAAAACGTCCAGCTCGATGAAGAAACGCCACGCTCGTGCCCCGCTCCGGCAGAACGGCAATTTTAGTCTGGCTAAACCACTTCTTTAAATTTTCAAGATTGACAGGGTTGCGACACTGCTCCTAATGTCCGCTCAAGGGATGCATTCAAGTTGTTGATAACGACTATCTAGAAGACCGATGCTCGGAAGCGAGTGCTGCGTCTCGTTCGATTTTTGGTGCGAAAGCCGTAGCCGTGTGTTCGAGGCACAAGGCGCGCTGCAGCTGGCGGGCATGTCTGAGACCACAGTCTCAGACGGCCCGCGAAAGGGAAAGGCATAAATGAGGAAGAATCTGCTTACTGCTTTTTTCGCGCTTCTAGTCGCTCCACTCATTTCACATGCCCAAGGCTTGGGCAGCATCCTTGGCCGAGTCACAGACCCAGCGGGGAATGGTGTGGCGGGTGCACAAGTCACGGCGACACAGGCGGGCACAGGATTTTCTCGCGCGGCCACGACGGATACCGAGGGACTCTACGTGATTCCCTCTCTTCAACCCGCGGTCTATGACCTGACGGTGGAGGCTAAAGGCTTCAGCACCTCGAAGGAAAATGGGATTACCTTGCTCGCCGATCAATCGCTCACGGTGAACTTGAGTCTGAAGCTGGGCGCGATAACTGAGGTCGTCACAGTAACGACGAATTCTGTGCAAGTAGATACTTCGACATCGTCGCTCAAACAAGTCATCGAGCAACAGCGCATTTCTGAATTACCGCTAAACGGCCGGAACGCTGCGCAGCTCACGCTGCTGGTCGCGGGTGCCGTCAATTCCCCCAACGGCGGCGCGGATCAAGGCGCCACGAAGACGTTTCCGGGCGCAGTCACGTATTCGACGAACGGCGCACGGCAGGATAGCATCAGCTATCAACTCGATGGCGGCAACTACGTCGACGAATACACCAACGTCAACCAGCCCTTTCCGTTCCCGGACGCGCTCCTGGAGTTCAGCGTACAAACGAGCAACTATAGCGCCGAGTATGGCGAGAACGCCGGTGGCGTGGTAAACGTCATCACAAAGTCCGGAACCAACAACTACCATGGCGATGCCTTCGAATTTGTGCGCAATCCGATTTTCAATGCGCAGAATTTTTTTGCTACGCCCACCACACCAGATCGCATCAAACGCAATCAATTCGGCGGCACGGCTGGCGGGCCGGTCATTCACGACAAAACATTCTTTTTCGCCGGCTACCAGCGCACCACGTTTCGCAATCTCGTCCTCGGAAGTTCGCACGTTGTGGGACAGACAGACATCACCAATTTCTTGGCGAAAGGTGGTCCCGGCGGCACGCCAGGAACCATCGACCCCGGCGTAGCTAAGATGCTGGGAATCGACCCCACTACAGGAACCTACTTGGGTAGTTCTGCAAAATTCAGCTTGGCGGGACCCATACCTACGGGCTCGAATCCCACCGTGGCTTTCTCCAAACCAGACACCGAGAACTACGATTCCGGGATGGGCAGGCTCGACCATTCCTTCGGAAAAAACGACAAGATTACTGGCCGCTACGAATATGACCGCTTTACCAAGGCTCCCGTATTCAATCCGCTCGAACTCGTTGCCTACACTGACGCCACCTTTTCAATCGTGGCGCAAAACGCTCTCATTCACGAAACGCACATCTTCTCGCCCAGCATCGTCAACGACTTCCGCGCCAGCTATTCGCGCGAAGTCTCCACTCGAGGCCCAGCTCCCAACGCCGCGAACTTGACGACGTTTCAAACGGCTCCTCTCCCCTTTGAGCCCACACCTAGCGCCATTCAAGGAATCGGCGTGCAGAACGGTTTCAGTTTCGGCGACAATCCGAGCGGCATTTTTACCAGAAACAACTTCACCTATGCGGACGATGTCAGTTGGGAGAAAGGGAAGCATGACATTCACTTCGGCGGCATGATCGAGTGGAGCCAGGTCGACCTGAACAACCAGTTCAACCAGCCGGGCATCGTCAACTTCTGCACCCAGGATACCTATCTCGGTGAGGCCGCGGGCCTTCCGAGCTACCAGAACTTTCTAATGGGAGCCATGTGCGATGGTGGCCCTTCCGGAAATGGTTACGCCTTTCAGCAGGGAGCCGGCGAGTTTAAGGCTAACCGCGACAAATTCCCCGCTTTGTATATCCAGGACAACTACCGCGTCTCCGGACGCCTGACCTTGAATCTTGGCGTGCGCTATGAGCCAGCTCTTCCCTGGAGCGATAACGGCGATCGCTGGGCGCAGGTGAATCTTACGGCCATGGCGGCCGATGTCACCTCCAAGGTCTATCCTAACGCGCCGCCGGGCATCTTTTTTTCACCCCAGAATGGCATCAGCGATCCACAGATGCCGAAGAACGCGCTAAATTCCAGTCTCAACCATTTTGCTCCGCGCGTTGGCTTTGCCTATGATGTTTTCGGCGACGGCAAAACCAGCGTCCGCGGCGGGGCGGGAATTTTCTACGACACGCGCGCGGAGGGCATGTTGAGCAACCGCTTCGTGGACGAATGGCCCTTCAGCCCTCAGTTCATCCTTTCCACCGCTGGCAACAGCTCCCCCACTCCGGGCTCGACAGCTGGTTCGTTTAGCGATCCGCTGTGCACTTTGCCGGCCACGCAGGCTGCTCTGAAGTGCTCTGGCGCGCAGGCCACTTCCTATCCAAAGTTTCCAAGCCCATTCCCTGCGCCCACGAACTTTGCCTACAATCCGCCGTTCAACGAGATTGCTGTGACCTACGATCCTAGCGGCGTTTACCACGTTCCGACGGTCTATGAATGGAATCTGACTGTCGAGCGTCAATTGCCGGCGGGCTTTTTGGTGCGCGTGGCGTATGTCGGTTCGCGGACCCTGCACATTCTCGAGACCCAGTATTACAACGCGGGCGTTCCGTGCACGGCCCCCACTTCCAACGTACCATGCAACGGTAAGACCAACGTTGGCATGGCAAACTTGACGGTCTGCGAAGCTACCGGAGGCACAGTCGCGTCCTGTCAGGGCAACGCCAACCTCAGCGGCGCACTATTCAAGCCCAACACTTTTTCCACCACCGTTCAGGCCGATATCAACGACATCAATGCAAACTACAACGCCCTGCAAACCTCCGTCGAAAAGCGCATGTCGCATGGGTTCACCCTCCTGGCCAACTACACTTACTCAAAAAGCCTCGACGACCTCCCGTTTGGCGAAGGCGTCACCGGTTTTGATACCGGCTACTCCACACTCCCGCTGAACAATCCAGCCCGGCACCAGTTCGACTATGGGCCGTCGAGTTTCGACCATGCTCATATTTTCAGCGGTTCCTACGTTTGGCAGTCTCCAAGTCTCAGCGGTCATAGCTCCTGGATGCGTCACCTGCTCGGGGACTATCAGCTGGGCGGAATCGTATCGGCCTCCAGCGGACGTCCCATCACCGTCCTGCAAGGCACGGAGCTTTCCGGCACGGGCATTGGCAATGATCGCGGGACGTTTATTGCGGGAGTGGACCCTTATAGCTCGACGACTTGTGGTACGACCGCTGGCTGCGTCAGCTGGCTCAACCTCGCCGCCTTTCAGCCCACCAAAGTCACCACCGGGTGCACGCCTCCGGCTACAAGCTGCAATAATGCGGCCATCTTTGGCACGTTTGGAGACATCGGCAAAAACGTTCTGCGTTTGCCGAATACCTTCAACTGGGATATGAGCGTCGCCAAGAATATCTCCATCACGGAGCGCTTGAAGATTCAGCTGCGAGCCGAATACTTCAACATTTTTAACCACCCGAACTTTGCGCCCGAGAGCGTCAGCACGGGCACCGTGAACAGCACGGACAACATCGCTTCCTTCGACAAACTCAGCAGCAACTCGTTTGGTACGTTCCGGGCAGGACAAGCGGCCGATCCGCGCGTTGCTCAAATGGCGATCAAGCTCTTCTTCTAACCACACCCCGAAGAGGAAGGGTCGGGGCGCCTTTTCACGGAGGCGCTCCGATTTTTGCTCGACGGGTTTCGACAAGGACAACTGGCCAAACATGGCTGATTCAGTCTGGGGAAACAGCATTTACAAACACTATGGCTATGCTCCTTACTGGGAAGAAGTGCCGCCCCGCCGCTAATTGATGGACCGGGCCGCTCGGTTAAGTCCGGGCGGCCCATTCTTATCATTGCTCTGAGGAATTAGGTTCTTTCAGCTGTGTATAAGAAAGCCAAAAATGGTTGCAGGCACACAACAAACAATCGAAGCGACTATCTGGGATGCTGCTGTGAACATGGCGCACCGATATGTAAGCGCTTATCGCGAGACCCTGCTGACCGATTCTCAGATTGTTGCGGCCATGACTGCTGACGCTCGTTCAAGTGTCTTTTCTGCTGAAGACTCCGTCGAAATTGCGGTGTGCGGTTTCAGGTACCTCGAACGAAACCATCGTCCCCTGAATCCGTGAAGCCAATTTGGCGCGAGAAGGAAAACCAGTCAGGCAGTTTCTTGAAGCTGGAAATTACATCGCTGTCATTGTGGCCGGGAAAATTCACATCTGTAAATAGTCCAGCGTTCCGCCTCTAGTTACCAGCTTCGGTCGCAGAGAAGGAGAGAGCAGGTGCCTGTGTTCGGTCAAGCGCCTGCTCTGGTGGGTGTTTTCTGAGGTCCCGCTTGAAGCTCTTTGCAAACGCCTTTATTCCGTCCGCGTCCAGTTGTCCGCGCTTGTGTAGCCTCACAATTTGCTGCGCCGTTAGCTTGAAACCCATTACTTCGAAAAATAAAACCGTTCTCTCCAACTGCACCTCGGCTAGCCGAGATTCCTTGCTGCATGAGACTTGCTAAACCGCTAATTAATTGGTGTAGAGGAATAAGGCGAGATCGAGTCAAAGACAGCGAGATGAGAGATACCGTCCGGCCCAGCCCTGCATTTCCGGTTAGCATCGCTCAATCTCGCAATCCACCGTTGCATCTTAGAGATTGCCAAAGGTAGGCGCTGTCCACTTTTGCACAGCTTCGGCAGGTCAGCGGGAAGATGCGACCTATGCTATCTTCGGTCGGCTGGAGATTGGGTGCTTTGCACAAACGTGGGCAGCAAACTCGCAGTCGCGCTCGCCTTCATATCTTTTCTTCATTTCATCGAGCGAATCACCAGTGAGCGCGCCTGAGGGGCTGAACTTCCAGTTACACTCGGAGCAACCGAAGCCTTGAAAATTCTGCCTCTCAATCCATTTCAACTTACGTGGCACCGCTGCATTATAAACTCGCTGTGTGCAATAGTGAACAGTGTCACATTGCAGAGGCCCGCCTGCCGCGAATGCTTGAGACTCGGTCTGCGAGAATTGGTGAGTCATTCCACTTCGGTTAAAATGTTGCTGCAACTCCCATTCTCAAAACCCGCCCGTTTCCGTGCATCATGCGGGCATACGAAAACAATTGCTTTAAGCAAGCAACACGGACATCCAATGCGAGCAAATCAAACGACTTCCTATCAAGTTCGTAGTTCACATTCGGATTAGCCCCGGAATCGTGCGTCACGATCTCCGACCAAGCGGCGCGAGCATCATTCGCAGCTTGTGCGCCATTTCGAAGAAAGAACTCGTTAAGGCACACGCCGAATTTCCACGCGTCTTTCTTACACCGTTCGAGTGTCGAATAAATGTTGACTGCATCCGCATTCGGGTTCAGGGAAAGAAGAACATTTCTTGCCTGATCGTCGGTAAGCGGTGCCGCCCACCATAAATCTAGCATTGGCTACCTCGTTGTTCAGTACCAATTTACCTTCCTCTTCTTGGCTCCATCCGTCTGTCACTAACGGCACATAATCGGCAATCCGGCTTTATCGCCCCCGGCAGGTCTGAGCCGAGAAGGCGTAATCGCGACGTAGCGCTTGCGCGCTGTCCTCTCTTGGACAGCATTGTGCGCAGTGGTGTGTGACAGTAATCTTCCCTTTAATTGGATTGATCCTGCCCGCCGCCGCTTGCTGCGTTTACGAGGTATCACATAAATGGGCGAGGCTAAACGATGATTACCCTGCTGCTGCGGCCCTATGGAAAAATGCGACCGCATCTTCCGTCTTGTCGAATATGTCGAACACCGCCACAAGCCTTGTAATCCGCAGTGCCTCTTTTATGTGATTGCCGAGGTTGGCGAGCTTGATGTCACCGCCGACCTTCCGGGCCGATACGTAGAGAGCCACAAGTGTGCCCAAGCCACTGCTATCGATGCGAGTGACATTCCCTAGGTCCAACACGATTTGGCGGGAATTACCCAACAGGTCCTTCACATGAACGCGCAGAAGTGTCGATTCTTCATTAAAGAAGATAGCGCCGCTGAGATGGACAACGGAAACTCCATCGATACTGTTGTGGGTGATGTTGAGTGCCATGATGTCCCCCGCCAGCCCGTAGCCAAACTAGAGGTCTCGCGAAACCTTTGGCTTGTAAGGGTAACCCCAAGCCTTTGGTGTGTGAGCGGCGTGGTACTCATCCAACTCAGTCTCGCTGATGCGGTAATGTGCCTTGGGAGGGCGGTTTCCGAAAACAGCCAGCTCACGATGGAGCCTGAGCGAGCAAATGTCGGGAGCGTCTTGAAACTTCACACCCTTGGAACCGAACGCCTCGTTTCCAATCGTTAGGGTAAACTCGCTGGTCTCGTCTAAGCCTCGCCGCACGATAAAGCTATACTCACGCACGAGTGCTTTCGCTTCGAAACCAACGTACTGGACGTTTATGTTCTCAGCCATCAGGGCCTCTTCGTTCCAACGTGCGAGACTTCTTACTGGATCGGCGCCACTCGTATTCTCGCAGCTGGTCAACTTTGATTTAGATTTCTTGAGCGGACAATCGAATGTTGCAAATGGATTCAATGAAAACCATGGACCTATCGGTTTCGGTGTCCGACTTACTCTAGAGCAAGTTCATCGAGGAGAGAGGGGCTGGACAGGCTAAACACTGCAATTCGAAACCGATATGCTCATACCGTCCTTGAGGTGTTGTTACCCAATGCCGATGAGTCCAAGGTGGATTGTGCCGCACATGCTGCTGATGCCCGCATTCCAGATCAGCAATCCAGTCGAAGCATTCATCCAAATGGTAATCCACGATCTTGCTAGGCGTACCTGCTTGCATTTGAGAATTCACGTCTGAGCCACCCTCATTCTACGCTCTTTCCTTTCACAGATGTAGAATCCTTGCCTGCATTGCCGGAGAGCGTCAGGTAAGGCAAAATTGACAGCTTGGTTGAAAAACAGTCATCCGAGTATCTTCGCGACCTTGAGCAAACCCTCGCGACCTTGAAGACGACGAAAGACTCACTGAGCGACGTTCCCTCTTCTCAGGCCCTAGCACCTTTCGTCAACTCGCACCAAACAAGAGACTTAAAGTTTATACTTGACGGATAGTAACAATATGTTATAATATCTTGGTATATTGGAGCACGGGAACTGTCTGTGCTCGCAAGCTATGCGCGCCCATCGCGCGGTCCTTCAAATTCCCCCAGATTTTCCGTCCTGCCCAGATTACCACTTTATAATAATCGCCCTCCCCGAACCCGCTCAGAATCAACACTTATCCAAGCGTGGATTGCACTCCACTTCAAATCCCCCAGAATCAATGTTTAGAAAAAAACAAGGGAGGCGATTTCCCCTTCCACCCCCAAGGTTTTACAACTTGTTACCCAAAACTCGCGACCGATGCGGCCACGTCACACATCTCATGCCGCTCTCGCCACTCACCACTCGTCATTCGCCACTATCCCCTTTAAAATCATATCTTTTGCAGACCGCTGCCTCTTAACCACCATCGAATCACATCTTTACAAAAAACAGGGTAGGGGTGGTGTGTCCGGGACTTGCTCTTTCTTTGTTTTCATATTCTTACACACTCATTTGCACTGTGAAAAATGCTATTCCCAACAGTTTCTTCATCTTACGCACTCTTCGCGCAAAACACCCGGGGGTGGGGTATCAGAGTATGCTTTAAGCCTTTTCGCCATTGGATCCGCCGTCAACCAGGGTATTTCGCAGAAAACTGGCGATGGACTCCGTCAGCTTTCGAGGACAATCGGTCTGCGCCGTCGCGAGTGCCAAACTCCTGGTCAAGCGATGACCAGCGACACGGAATTTCTGGAAGAAGTGCGAACGTCCCCTCAATGCGTGCTCAGGAAGTATCGAGTAGCCGAAACCCGATTCCACCAAGCGCTTAATCGCTTCCGTGTCATCCGCTTCCATCACCACACGCGGCGTCACGCCGATTTCGCTGAAAAACTTGTCTATCACCAGCCGCACGTTGCTTCGCTTGGGATAGAGCAAAAATGGGAGGTCTGCCAGTTCCGCAGCCCGCATCGAGCAGACATGTCCGCTGCCCACCTTGTTGGCAGAAGGGCGAATGATAAGCAGTTCTTCGTCAAAAAGCGGAATGAGACGAAGGTTGGCTTCGGAAACGGGGAGCGAGATAAGCGCCAGATCAAAGCGGCGATCGAGCAGGCCGGAAACCATCTCCTCTGTTACGCCAACGGTCACCCGGATTTCGGCATTAGGATAACGCTTTCGAAGTTGCCGAAGCGGCCCCCCCAACTGATAAATCAGGGTAGTAACGCCTGTGGCGAAATGGAAAGGGCGCACATCTTTGGCCAAGTCGTTTTCAAACAACTGCTGGATATGGCCCATCATCCTCACCACTTCCTTGGCATGTTCCGCAAGGCGCACTGCCGCGGGAGTGGGGATCAATTTCTTTCCGCGCCGCACGAAAAGCTCGGTATGGAGTTCGTCGGCAAGGTTGTGAAGCTGCAGGCTGACGGCGCCGGGCGAAAGATGAATCTTTTCCGCCGCGCGGGTCATGCTGGGTGAGTTCATGACCGCTAGAAACAGTTCGAGTTGGTGGACATCCATTTGCTTGCTCCGATTAACACCCCGACCGAACATTGCCGGGATCGCCGGTAAATCTGCCACCCCTGCTGGCTGCTGACGCGTGAGAGTGCATTGCATTCTACACTGCGGCCCAGTATTTGGGACAATACCGACTCTGGCAGGCTGCGGGCCGAGAAGGATCAAAGTTGCTTATCGAAGAAGTTCCTATCGTCGCGAACCGCCCCACTTGCCGAGAACGCCGCCACGTTCAGTCTATTCAGTCACTCTGTTGTGCGGAGTTGTCGGTAACCTGGTGTGCCCTTCATCTTCTCGGGGAAGACTTGCGTTTCGTCCTTCTCTCGGTTACAGAAGGTGAGGACAAGCCGCTCAAGTATCCGACAATATTCAACAGCGCGGACGTTGCTATCATTACAAAATCGGATCTCGTTGTTGCTGTAGAATTCGACGAAGGTGCGGCGAGACGAAATATCCAAGCTGTCAGCCCAGGAATGAAAGTTTTCAGGCTGTCGGCCAAAACCGGAGAAGGAATGACGGAATATCTCGAGTTTATCGAGAGCCAGCGGATGCGTTCATGGGCCTCCGCTTCGATCGGAAACTAAATGATCACTCTGCTTTCCATTATTGCTCTCGGCTTCTTCCTAGGCATGCGGCATGCGACCGATCCCGACCATGTCATCGCGGTAACGACGATTGTAAGTCGCCAGCGCAGCATTCGCCACGCGGCTTTGATTGGCGTTCTCTGGGGTCTGGGCCACACGATCACGATTCTCTTTGTGGGCTCGGCGATCATCCTCTTCGGGATCGTGATTCCGGCAAGAGTAGGACTCACCATGGAACTGTCGGTCGGGCTCATGCTGATTCTTTTGGGGATTCTGAATCTTTCTGGAATCATGCGCTTCATCACGGAAACGTTCACGCCCACGCAGATGGGGCATCACTCGCACCCGCACGGACACGGCGACTACGTTCACAATCATCCGCACGGACACAATCCCGAGAAACACGGCCATGCCGAGTACGCGACACCTGTGGGTTGGATGGATCACATTTTTGGCAGGATCGGTCTCTATCAGATCGTCCGGCCATTAGCAGTCGGGGTCGTTCACGGCCTCGCGGGGTCAGCGGCTGTTGCCTTGTTGGTGCTCACAACCATCCGTGTCCCCTCTTGGGCAGTTTTATATCTTCTGGTATTTGGACTCGGCACCGTTGCCGGAATGATGCTAGTAACCGCAGCCATTGCTGTCCCATTTACATATTCCGATGCGCGCTTCACTCGCCTCAATCGTGGACTGGCCCTGGTCTCAGGACTCGTAAGTCTTGCCTTCGGCCTTTTCATTGTTTACCAAATGGGTTTCGTCAACGGGCTTTTCACGCACAATCCCACCTGGGTGCCTCGTTGATCGGTTGCTGCTTTCTCTGTAGCTGCTGAGAGAGAATACGTCCAGCACGAGAGATTCATGAACCCGAAAGAATGCGAGAGTTGTGATATACCTCTGACGAATCGAAGTTACGCACGCGCAAAAAGGAGACTCTAAATGTCCGCAGGCCTCACGTGGCGATTTTTGTGTGCCGCTTTACTCCTTGCGTCCTGCTCAATGGTCTCTCTCGCACAGAACACGGAGGCCAAAGCTCCACCGGTGATTGATGTTCACGTCCACGCCATGGACGGAACTCTTCCCGGCGTCGCACCGATGTGCCCCAACACCTCGAAGTTCACTGCGTCTGATCCGAAAGACAAGGAAGCGCCATTCGGCTGGGTGAAAGAGGAATGCACGCCAGCGCTCTATCCGTCTGCGCCGGGCGAGTACATGAAGGATGTTCTCGCCGAGATGGAGCGCCTCAACGTCACAGCGGTCGTTTTTGGCGATCCAAAGAGTGTGCAGAAATGGAAAGACGCCACACCCGCCAGAATCATCCCCGGCACCTCCTTCAGTAATGGGATGGCTCCCGGCCAGCGCGTAGCCCTTGAAGAGTTGAGAAAGGATTTCACAAGCGGCGGCTTCAAAGTAATGGGCGAGATTGGCCTTCAATATGAGGGCCTCTCACCCAGCGATCCTTCTGTCGATGCCTACTTCGCGCTCGCCGAGGAATTGGATATTCCCGTCGCGGTCCATATGGGCACCGGCGGCTCAGGACGCGCAAACGTGATGATGCCAAAATTCCGTGGCTCCATGGGGAATCCACTTCTGTTCGAGGAACTCCTGGCGCGGCACCCGAAACTGCGTCTTCAAGTGATGCACGCAGGCTATCCAATGATCGAAGAGATGCTCACGCTGCTGCAGGCGAACTCCCACGTTTACGTGGATATTGCAGGACTGATCTGGAGCTATCCGATCAAGGAAGTCAATCGCTACATCGAGCGGCTTGTGGACGGCGGATTCGAGGACCGCGTCATGTTCGGAACCGACCAGCTGCTCTGGCCCAAGTTGATGGCCTATTCGATCAGCATCATCCAGAACGCCGATTACCTCACGCCTCAACAGAAACGCGACATCCTGTACAACAACGCTGCGCGGTTTTTGAGGATGGATACTGCTGGCAAATGAGCGGTTTCATGCGCTCAATGACGCCGGGTATGAAGACATAAAACTTACGAAAGCGCGTGGACTTGAACGTGCGATGTTTATTCAATTTGAGCTATGGGTCTCGAGTTGATCGATTGCGCTGGCAGCCGTCCTGTCAGGGGCAAGCTAACAGACGGCGCCGTGGTCGTGTCTATCTGATCGAAAGCGCTACGCAGCCACCAGCAACCGAGACTAGTCAGGAATAGCGCTGCGGCGATCCAAGCGGCGTGATGCGCTACGAGATTCACCACAACATCCACCGAGCTATGCACGCCTAACAGCCGTTCCGCGATCCAGCCTAGAGACGCAAAGCCCGCATAGAGCGCCCCGCCGATCCGAACAACGGAGTACAACTTCATTCGGCTAAATAAGACGAGAGACGGCATGATAGCGGCGACCACGATCAACTGCATAGTTTCGATACCCAAGTTGAACGCCAGAATGCCGGCGACGCGCTCCCACCTGCCGAGGCCCAACTCTTCCAGCGTTGCAGCAAATGCTAAACCGTGAATCAGGCCGAAGAATGCCGCTATCCGTGCTTCCCGTCCGGGGAAAAGTGGGCGGAGCGCGTGAACAGCGGACAGAAGAATCGACAGGGCGATCAGCACTTCGATGGGACGACTGGGCACGCGGACCAGCCCCAGTGCGGCTAACGCGAGCGTGATGGAGTGTCCGATGGTAAACGCCGTTACCACCCTTAATATCTGCAGGAGGCTGTGACGAGCGCCAGCGAAACCGGTCCAACGCGATCCCAAAGCGAGGAGTGGAGCAGGCAGCAGTAGCGCGAGCAAAAACAAAAGGTGGTCTGTGCCTTCAGCAATGTGCCGCATGCCGAGCCGGAATAAGCTTGTGAAGCCGACCGAACTCATCCATCCGTGAGCGGTTGACCACGCTCTCAAAGATGCAAGCTGCGAACCGCCACCGGGCTGCTCGTAATTCAGTTGATAGAACGATTGGCTTTCGTTTCGATTCTGCGTGAGGATCCGAATATTGGGGTCGCGCGGAACCAGGCAATTCACCAGGTATGCGGATATCTGGTTCTGGTGATGGTTCTCGAAAACGATTCTTCGTTGGGGCCCGCCATCGGCCAGATCCAGAGTGAATTCTATCTGAATTTCACCGAGTCCTTCTTTGATCTCCTCGATCGCTGGAAACTTCAGAGAAACAAGCGTGGGGATCGCATTCTTTCCGTCAACGGTAATCGACTGATCGTGAAGCACCCGCTCCACGTAAGTCCGCTGTTCGGCCTCCGAGAGAACGCCATCCCCGTTGGTGTCAATGCTTGCAAGCACGATGGAAGAAACCGCGACGCCCGGAATCAGGCGCATTAATACCTCAACGCGGTCTTTCTCCACCGTGATGATGGTGGCTTGCAGGTACTCATCGAGCCTGTGCGCGAAGGCACCCGCTCCGAGCGACAGAAAGATTGCGACCGCGGCAATGAGCCTCGTCCTCATTTCGCCGCAAGCCCCCGTCCGTAGTCATTCGTCGGATCGCGGTACATGGTATGGACATGCAAGGCGAGATCACCGCCCAGACGCTGGGGCGCGTACTCGATGACGAGATGCGGCCCCTGAATCCGATAATAGGCTGTGATGTTGTTTCCCGGAGTAGCAGTCGTCGGACCACTCCAGGCGAACCACGTCTCGTTGATATCGGCTTTAAGCTCGGCCATGCGGGCCACCGCCGCGCTTTTGTGAATAATATCCGCCCACTCGGACATCAGGTCGAGCAGCATCGCGCGTTGCCGATCGCTCATGGCGGAAGCCTTCAAACCCTCGGGCTGTATCGTTTTGCCATCCTGCCCAGGTCCGAGCACAAGGTCGGCCACGTGGTAGCTGAGAATCGCCTGTTTCCGCTGATTCTCGTCGAGAGCGTTAAGTAAAGCCAAAGACTTGTCGCTCTCCTGGCCGAGAGGCCTCACGGTTTTTCCCTTGCTGGCGTAGAGAGCAGGTTGAGCGCCAGTTAGAGTCGGCGTAAGTACACCGCGTTCGCCAGCGATGGTGATGTTGAGCGCTAAATGGTGCCCGCCAAACTGCACCATCCAGGGATCCTTTTCGGAAGGCTTTCCCAGAATCGAAATGTAGTAGACATCTTTACCAAACATTGCACCGTTTGGCGGACCGCCAGACGGTGGCTGATTCGCTCCATTCCCGGGTGGCGGGCCGTTGCGGTCCCCAGCCGGCGGCCGGTTTCCGTTGTTGCCAGCTGGCGGCTGGTTGTTATCGGTGGTTTTGAGCATCTCGTCCCCCTCCATAATTTGCTGAACCTTTTCAAAGCCTTTTTGGCTGAGGGCAGATGAGACTAGCGCCATTGCGGCGGAACGCTGAGTGGCATTCATTTCCTTCAGGCTGATACCTCCCCGCGGAACGAACGAAGTCGGAAGGTTGGACCAGCGTACCCGCTGTTTTTCGTCGTCAAATGCGAACAGCACGCTTTGCCGCTGCTTCTCATCGAGCGTCGAAAGAAAAGCATTTGCGGCGCTCACGATTCTGGAAGTCGCTGTCTGCGCCTGAGCGCTTGTTACTGACGAACAGATCAAAGCTAACGCCACGACGCCAGGAATCGTTCTCCTCGAAAAAGCAATCATCCGCTGTTCTCCTTTTCAGTCGTGCTCAGGCGGCCTTTTTCCTACAGTTACTTCCCTTGATTTCGTAAGGCCGTTCCCGATGGTGAGAATTCAACCGTCATCATGGTTCGGGCCGGATTATGTGGAGGAATACACGAGCTGTCCATCGACCAGGAACTATGAATCGCGCCGCATAACCGTCAAGCATGGACTGCGCCACAATATCACGCCTGCCGAAGCTCGAGTAACGGTTTGCTCGGATCTAGTGAGCGAGCCACACAGATTGACAGGCAAGAGGCACGCACTTGCCGCAACCGCGCGCGAGTTTAAGAGAAAACGAATGTTGGACGCAGCCAACAAGCATTTGTCAATCTGCAAAATGGGTTGAGGTTGGACCGAGACCGTTCAATGAGCATACTGTTCACAATTGTACAGACGGCCCATTCGGGGTCAGTGAAGACTTTTGTCGCGGAGACTCTAATGACAGCCCGCGCGAGCGTTTGGAAGCGAAAACGTGAAGAATTCGAGAGCAGAAGAGCTACGCTGTTCAAGAGTTATGAGAGAAGTCCAAATGGTCTCGGGCTCGCTCTGGAGATTAGGCGTATTGATGATCAAATCGCGGAGTGGACTCAACAGATCGAACGCGAGAACGGAAAACTGGAGCCAGCTCGCGGAGTTTAACCGTGGTATGTATGAGCGGCGTCATTTTCCTGTGTGCACGATTGCGAAACCAACATTCTCCAATCAAGATACCAGTGCGGCCAAATAGTTTTCCAAGTGAAAGGGCTAGTTTTAGAATCTCCCCGTTTGCCGTGGTGGGTTATCTCGATCACCCGGCGGACTTCGACCATTTCATTGTCCGAGCCGGGGATGCGCGACGCCCATTCGAGCGCCGCTTCGCGCGACTTCACCTGAATCACCCAATAGCCGCCGACCACTTCCTTCGCTTCGGGGAACGGACCGTCGGTGACTTTCGATTTGCCGGCCTTGAAGGTGACACGCGCGCCCATCGAGGGTGGGGTCAGCCCGTCGAGCGCGAGCAGCACGCCGGCTTTCTGTAGTTGCTCGTTGTACTTGCGCATTACCTCCATGGCTTTGAGGTCGGGTACCGTGCCGGGCTTTGCATTTTCGTAGCCGCTGGGAAACATGATCATCATGAAACGCATGGTGTTCTCCTTGAGTGTTGAGCGGACGCCGTATTAATTAGGGCCGCTACTCTTATATAGGAGCTTGGATCGCGCTGGGCCTGGAATGTTGTGAGTTGCCAGGTGCGCGGTGCCGCTTCACTTACGCGTCGAACGGGCCGGACGGGAATCGACAAACAGCTTAATGTTTTTTCGTGTGGCCGAGGATACCGGAAACAGGGTATTTAGCTCTAGGACCGTGAGGCGGCGATGATTCCGGAACTGGAGACAGAGCGGATGTGGCTGCGGCCGGTGCGGCTCGAGGACGCCGAGCAGGCACAGAAACTTTTCCCGCAGTGGGAGATTGTGAAGTATCTCGGCGCGGTGGTGCCTTGGCCATAACTCCAACCACGGTTAACGGAGTGATCAGAATTATAAAGTTTTTTAGGTTCATTGCTTCCACCTGCTCTTCTAAAGACACACGCAGCACCCGGCTAAGCCTTGGCACCCAATCTGCACCGTGCAATTGATTTTTTTTTCAAGCGCCCGGTAAGTCGGATTACCGGGTGCGCCGTGAAAAGGTGATGGTCCACAGCGGGAGTAACCCGCCCGGGAACTGGTTCGCTCCACCCGGTAGCAATCGAAGCAGCGGCGGAGGCAACAAAGCTGCTGAAGCCTTCGGTGTAGAAGGTCGCATTGGCGACTTGGCGAGCATGCAGGCCGTAACGTGAGTAAACGCGGAGCAGGCCTCGAAAAGACTAATGCAGGAGCCGACCCGCCCCGGTTTCGGGGAAGGCCGAAGCTAATGGAATCGTATGAGCGAACAAATTCCATCAGACCTGACGGGGTATTAGCGACGGCATGCAAGCAAAGGGGACCATACGCAACACGGGAAGTCCCAGCGGTGATTGTGGTTCGGATCAACTGGCAACTCGTGAGAGACCGGCCGGGCTGTCTGGATGGCGGAGAGGCTCGTAGTACCGATGAAGCCGGGTAATGCCGGTGGAGGGAAGGGGCTTAGTTGAAGGCGGACGCAAGAAGCGACGACGGAAAGGGAGATTGGCGATGAGCCTGACAACTCCCGAGTTGTTTCCAGAAGTTGCAGACGGCGTCACATGCAATGGCTACGGCGATTGCGTGAGTCTTCCCCGAGAGCCGGATGCGGCAAATCCGCACGTCCGGTTCGATGAGCGGGGTGTGGAAACGGAAGCATGGTGGGAATAGTGAGGCACCGGCAACTGAAAGGG
>Ga0209448_10000141_pt1 | contig 26564 bp, 22 predicted proteins | sample BogFormECP14_OM2_FD_188245 | JGI IMG/M metagenome (GOLD analysis project Ga0209448, IMG submission 188245) | Bog forest soil microbial communities from Calvert Island, British Columbia, Canada - ECP14_OM2 (SPAdes) (version 2) | ecosystem: Environmental > Aquatic > Freshwater > Wetlands > Bog ... | reverse complement strand
GGCCTTTCGGCCATCAGTTGCACGGTCAGCAGCGACATCATCACCGCCTGCAACACCTCCAATTTCAAGTACGTGCTTGTGAATGGAACGGCCACCCAGATTTATGGCGATCTGCCCGAGGCCGATCTCGATATCGAATGGTCGGGAGCGACCGCGCCCAAGGCACAGGTGACTTATGTGACCTCTAACTCCAACACGGGCACCACTTGGGACTCCTGGTATTACGCCGTTGACAATCAGGCCACTCTGGGCGAGTCCGTCATCAGCATGAGTTATACCTCTCCCTGCGAACTCGCGGAGGGCCCCGGCACCGGCGAGGGTACGATTGTCTCCGACGAAGCGGAACTGGCTCTGGCCAACACCGCAGGCATCACATTCATGAATTCCTCCGGCGATAGCGGAGCCGCCGAGTGTGACTACCAACAACAAATTGCGGGATTGGGATACGCGATTGCTTATCCCGCCAGCAGCCAGTATGTTACCGGCGTCGGCGGCACGATGATTCCCGATACGGAGTACACCAGTACCTACTGGAACCCGACCAACGACGCCACCGGCGGATCTCTCGCTCAGTACGCTCCCGAGCAGGGGTGGAACGACGATCAGGAGTTTGGATTGTATTGCACGGCCAACCCCACCAACACGTTCTGCACCGGAAACGGCATTACCTCCTGGGAAACAGCGCAGTCGGCGCTTGCTATTATTGCGGGCGGGGGCGGCGCAAGCAACTGCACCACCGTCAATAGCAGCACCGGGGTCTGCATCAGTGGCTCTCCGCAACCGAGTTATCAGCAGAGCCTGAAGGTTCCCGGCCAGACAACCGCAGTTCGCTTCTCGCCCGATGTCTCGCTGCTCTCATCGGTATTTTGGCCCGGCTTTATCATCTGTACTCCGGTAGACGAGGTTCTGGGGAACGGCGACACGACCAGCATGTGTGCAAATGGAACCACCAGTTTCTTTAGCTACGGCTTTACGTTCGGAGGCACTTCGATTGCCACTCCAATGTTCGCCGGCATTGTAACTCTATTGAATCAGGATGTAGTGCAGAGCGGACTTCAAACCACGCCCGGCTTGGGCAACATCAATCCGACCCTCTACTCCCTGGCTGCGACTCCTGCCAACGGCGCCTTCAACATACTCAATTCCAGCACGAGTACGGGCTCCAACGGCGCTTTCTGCGAGACTGGTACGCCTGGTGCGCCTAATAGTCTCCCGGCATTCCCCGCTGCCCTGGTATGCCCCGCGGCGGTGGCACCGGCGACGGAAGGTTTTCTAAGTTACAGCGCCTCGAAATTCGACCCGACGACAAACTATAACCTGGTGACCGGCCTCGGCTCGCCCGACGCCTATAACCTGGCCAAGGCGTGGGTTGCCGCTGCGGTTGCCTCCACCACCACCACCGTTGTGTCGAGCCAGAACCCATCGAGTTTCGGCGCCGCGGTAACCTTCACCGCGACCGTTACGACAACTGGCGCAAGCGCGCCGACCGGCACCGTGACCTTTAACAATGGCACTACGTCTCTGGGCTCCGGCGCCTTGACGAACCTGAACGCCACGCAGGCAACGGCAACCCTTACCACTTCAACAACCTCTCCGCTACCGGCTGGCACGGATTCGATCACCGCCACCTATGGCGGGGACATCAGCAACGCCTCCAGCACATCGGCAATCCTGAATCAGACAGTAAACCCGCCCACCTTCACCTTGACTACCCCCACCATTCCTGCGGCGGTGCTCGCCGGGGGATCGACCACCTCCACCTTTAAGGTGACGCCTACCAGCGCCACAACGTTCGTTGCCGCCATTAACTTTGGGCCCACCTCCTGCCTCAACCTTCCGGACACGACCGTCAGCTGCACCTTCAATACGGGACAAGCCAACCCAAATCAGATCGCGGCTGGCTCCGGGGCAACCACAGTTACCGTCACCATCTCAACCATCGGTCCCAATTCGAGCGATGCGGTTAATAATCGGCGGCGCAGAGCCGACAGTCGGTCCCCATGGCTCCCGTTGGCATTGCCGCTCGCGGGCATCGTAATGGTTGGCCTGGCGGGGCGGAAGATGTCGAAGTTCTCCGTGATTGCCTGCCTTTGCGTCTCGCTCGTGCTCCTCGGGCTTCTGGTTGCCTGCGGAGGCAGCAGCAGCCCGCCACCACCGGTAGGCGTTAGCGTAGGTTTGGCTCAGGGGTCCTCGGCGACTCTGTTTCCGAACTATGCAGCCGACGCTTGGCCGGCTCAATCGGCGAACTTTACAGCGACGGTCACGAACACCACCAATATGGCCGTGAACTGGAGCCTGTCCAGTTCGGTGTCATGCACGGCCGCCTCGGCTCCCTGTGGCTCGATTACATCGGCCGGCGCTTACACCGCACCCACGATTGCGGTCGGCCTCCCGGGGAGCGTAACCATCATCGCGACGTCCCAAGCCGACCCGACCAAGACTGGTCAGGCCGTAGAAGCGATCACGCCCACAACCGTACCGACAGCAGTCGTTGGCGCACCGTACAGCATCCCGGTGCAAGTGAACGAGGGCGGCGCAACGCCGAACGTCCAAACGTCGCCGATTTCGTTGACGGTGCTGTAGGTGACACTTTTGTAGTTGGCTGACCTTTACTCAGGGCGCGGATAGGATCCGCGCCCTTTTTAATTGGCTGGTGGTCTGCAGTCTCCGCCCAAAATAGTGGGCGAACTCTCCGACTCCGCACACCGACTCTTCGCAAACCCAGCTTCAGTCGTTGTCCGGGGCCGTCGGCGGTGTCTTGTCATTCAGAAAATACTCCGCCTTCAAAGCTGCCGGGATCGTCTGAAACGGCAAGGGCGACTGATTGAAGTCGAAGCAATCGGCAAAGTTATCCGCCGCCGCATCCGCGTAGCCGAGCGATGGCAGACTGAACGTGCCTTCAATGAACTTCAATATGCTGCCGAAATCATGCTGCGTTTTCGAAATGTACTGCGCCTTGGCGTAGGGCGAAATCACGATCAGCGGCACGCGGAAACCGTACACATAGCCGCATCCCCACTGCGCGCAGTTAGCACCTTGCAGCACTTGTGGCGGAGGAACGTGGTCGTACAAGCCTCCCCAGTCGTCCCAAACAACAAAGATCGCCGTGTTCGCCCAATAAGAACTGTTGCCGATCGCATTCACCACCGACGCCACCCACGACGGCCCGCTCCCATCGGTTGAACCCGGGTGATCCGAAGCCTGGCCGCTCGGAATCACCCAACTCACATCCTGTAACTGGTGGTTGGTAATGTCGGTGAGTATCTGGGTCTGATTAAGGACCACGTGGGCATTCCAATCCGGCCCCGCGCAGACGCCATTCTGCAGGGTTCCGCAAATATGCTGGATCGCTTCCGGGCCGATCCAGAGCGCGGGGGCCGAGCCGCCCGCGTAACCCGACGGCGTGTAATAGCGCCAGGTATTGCCGTTCTGCTCGAGCAGATCGGTGAGCGTTTGATGCTCAAAACACGGAAAGATTGGGGCATTGGAACTTTCGCTGCCGGTCGGATCGATCAGCTTAACCGTGGACCCTGCGGGCGCATCGCACCCCGCGTCCGGAAAGCCGCCCTTGGTGTCCGGATTCTCCGACGCGAACAGATCGCTTCCGGTAGAGGGAGCCGACGTCCCGGAAATCAGGAACTGATGCGCCGGCATGCTGGGTCCCTGGTTGGTCTGGAACATGTGGTCGGCGAAGGTGTAGGTCTCGGCCATGGTGAAGTAGGGTTGCACCTCCGACGGGTCGACATAAGAAAACACGCAGTTCAGGATCCCCGCCGGGCAAGTAACCCTAATCAGGTCTGCGCCGTTCATCTGACATTGACCAGTCGTCGCACTCAGCTGGCACATGCTGTTGAATGCGGTGTGACTGTGGTCGGGATCAAAGACGGCTGCTAGATCCATCTGCTGCAGCGGAATCGTTTTGTTTTGGGAGTTGGTTCCGCTTTGGACAATGTCCGCGCTCCGAGGGGGGTTGTACAGCATTGGATCCTGGAAAAGATTGTCGACGGAGCGGTTCTCCTGAACGATCACCACGACGTGTTGTATCTTTCCCGGCGGCGGTGGAGGCGTAGAACTGCCGCTGCTGCCGCCACAGCTGTTGAGGCTCAGCAGAGCGCCTCCCATGAGCAATACCGTGATTGCCAACGGCGTGATTGCCAACGGCGCGATTGCGGACGCTAGGACGCGAAGCCTGATCATTGCAGTTTCACCTCGCAGTCTTCACCTCGGGGCAGTGGGTTTCTCGTTGATCCGGACGATGATCCGGATGATGACCAGCCGCCGCACGGCTTAACACCGGGATAGCACTCCCGAATCCGCGCCGGCCGGCACCCGAAATCGGTGACTTCTACAGTTATTTGGATGCGGGGGCGCGCCACAGTGTGACTCGAATAAAACACAAGTCGACGTTGCAATCGCGGTCGCTCAGAACCATCTTACTTATGCCAGGCGCGCATCCGCGGTACCCAGCGGCGGACGTTTCTGCAATATTCTTCGTACTCCGGGCCGAATATCTTTCGCAGGTGCGGCTCCTCGTAGAGCAGGACAAACAAAGCTACAGCGAGCGCCGCCGCGCAGGCCCCTGCGATCGCGACCAGGTTCGCCCGCCCGAACATTACCCACAGGCCCGCCCAGCCGACGAAGAACCCCAGGTACATCGGGTTCCGCACGTAGCGATAGAACCCCACCACCACCAGCCGTTTCGGCGGAACCATGGGCGCCGGCGTTCCGTGTCCCGTCCATCCGAAGTCCCATATGCAGCGCAGGGCCACAGCGAAACCAAGCGCCGAGGGCACAGCCGCAATCCAGCGCCATCGTGCCGCGCCTTCCAGGTCAACGCGAAAGCCCAGCCAGATGGGCAACAACCAGAACCACAGCGCAAGGAATGCCGCGCCCACGACCAGGGATCCGACGGCTGCCGTCCACTGCGCACCACGATCTGAAGCCTCCCCAGTTCCAGCCTTCCCAGTTCCCTGTATGCCCGTCATGAACGCCTCCACCAACAGCGAAGTATGCGCCCTGCGCGCGATTGAGGCCAAGCAACACTACGGGTGAATTTTGGCGGCCGCAACCAACGCCTGCCCCAGGCATAATCCGCCATCTCCCGAGGGCACTTCTTTCTGCGTGAACACCTCAAATCCAGCCTCGGACAACCGCATTTCCAGCCGTTCAGACAGATAGACGTTGTGAAACGTTCCGCCACTTAGGCACACCCGGCCAAGCGAGGTTTTCTCGCGCAGCAACGCCGCCAGCCGGACGAACCCTTCCACCAATCCGTTATGAAAACGTCGGCTGATCGTGCTGACAGGAAGGTCTCGGCCGAGATCGTCGAGCAGCGCCTCAAATAGCGGCCGCGTGCTGATGATCCAGTAGTCGTTTTCCGGCACGAGCTCCAGCGGATAACCGCTGTCTTCCCCTGACGATCCCACCGTCATCTCGAGTTCGATTGCTGCCTGGGCTTCGTAGTTGACCTGTTGACGGATTCCAACTAACGCGGCCACGGCATCGAAGAGACGTCCGCAGCTGGATGTGAGTGGCGAATTCACGCCTTGTTCCATCATGCGCAGCAGCAGGTCAACCTTTGGCCGATGCAGTTGGCGCACGAACGGGATGTCGAGTTTCATAAACTCCATTCTCAGAAACTCGCGCCCGAAATGATGGGCGAGGTAGCTGACCGCCATCCTCCAAGGCTCGCGGATGGCAGCCGCTCCGCCGGGCAAAGGCACATATTCGAGGTGAGCGGCGCGCTCGAAGTCTTCATAGCCGGCGATGAGCACTTCTCCGCCCCAAATATTTCCGTCGGTGCCGTAGCCGGTGCCATCCAGGGCAAATCCGATCACCCGGCCTTCAAGGTGATTCTCCGCCATGCAACTGGCAATGTGGGCGTGGTGGTGCTGCACGCCAACCAGCTTCGCTCCACTCTGTTGCAGCGCCCATTTGGTGGAGAAGTAGTCGGGATGAAGGTCATAGGCGATGATCTCGGGGCGGATTTCAAGAATCCGCTTCAGATGCTCGATGGCTTCGTGGAAAAAACTGTAGCTTTCCGCGTTCTCCAGATCTCCAACGTGCTGGCTCAGGAAAGCGTGTTTTCCTTTGGTGAGGCAGATGGTGTTCTTGAGTTCGCCTCCGACGGCCAGCACCGAAGACTGAGTATCCCCTGTTGGATCGTCCTTCAGGAAGACCGGCACCGGAACAAAACCGCGGGAACGCCGCAACTGCCGCGTGACGCCGCCTGCAACTCGCACCACGGAATCATCGCACCGCAGCAGGATGTCACGGTTGTGTACGAGGAAATAGTCGGCGAGACCTTTTAAGCGATGGATTGCTTCCCGGTTATCAATTGCGATCGGCTCCTCGCTCAGGTTGCCGCTGGTCATCACCAAGGCCGTGAATCCTCCTTCGGCAAACAGCAGGTGATGAAGAGGTGTGTAGGGCAGAAAGATTCCCAGGTAGCGATTAAACGGCGCGACCTCATCGGGAATGATCCTGGGCATCTTTTTTTCTAGTAGCACAATCGGCCGCTGTATGGATTGCAGAACGGTCCGCGCCGCATCGTCTAATTTGCAGATTTCCTGAGCGCCCTCGAAATCCGGAACCATCACCGCGAACGGCTTCTCGACGCGGCGCTTGCGCCGGCGCAGCAGAGCCACCGCCGCCGGGTTCGTGCCATCGACTGCCAGATGAAATCCGCCTAACCCTTTTACCGCAACCACGAGGCCGGCATGCAGCCCGGAGACCGCTTCTGCGATGGGGTCACGGCATTCAATCCGCCTTCCAGACTTATCCCAGAGTTCTACCCGGGGTCCACACGCCCAACAGGCATTGGGCTGGGCGTGAAAGCGGCGATCCAGCGGATTCTCATACTCCGCAAGACATGCCGGGCACATAGGAAACACCGCCATCGACGTGCTCGGCCGGTCGTAAGGAATATCGCGAATAATAGTGAAGCGCGGCCCGCAGTTGGTGCAATTAATAAATGGATAGCGATAACGCCGGTCGTTAGGATTCAACATCTCGCGCAGGCAGTCCGGACAGATCGCGACGTCCGGCGAAATAAGGGTGCGGACTTCTTCGCCCTCGTGGCTGTGGACGATGCGGAAGTCCTGGTCGTCTTCTTCGTCGCCGTCGCGGATCTGCAAGACAACGCACGGAACTTCATTTACGGTGAAGCCGGTAATCCGCGCCAGCGGCGGCGCTTCGGCGGGCAAGTGTTCGACGAAATCCTGGACGGTTTCCGCCGGTCCCTGGATTTCGATGGTAACCCCGGCGGAAGTATTGCGAATCGTACCTCTAAGGTGCCGGCCGGTGGCCAGACGATAGACGTACGGCCGGAATCCAACTCCCTGCACAATCCCGGAGACTTCGATCTGGCGTCGAACCTCCATACATCGTCAGCTCACAGTCTGCTGCACCAGCGATTTGTGTGCCCTGCGTCGCTCTCCCAGCCACACCATCCATTCATGCAAGCCGTTGCCGGTCAGGCAAGACACTTTCACAATCTCCATGCCCGGATGTACCTTGCGGGCATTTTCCGCCGCAGCGGTGATATCAAATGGAACGTAGGGAAGCAGATCGATTTTGTTCAGCACCATCAAGTCGGACTTGAAGAATATGGATGGATATTTCAGCGGCTTGTCTTCGCCCTCGGTGACGCTCAACACCACAACCTTGGCCGCTTCGCCCAGATCATAGCTGGAGGGACAAACCAGGTTGCCCACGTTTTCGATAAACAGAAGATCGAGGTCTTCCAGAGGCCAATCCGCCAAATGCCGTTCGATCATGCGGGCGTCCAGATGGCAAGTTCCGCCGGTGGTGATTTGCTTTACCGGAAAGTGAAATCGCTTCAGCCGGTTGGCATCGTTTTCCGTTTGAATATCGCCGGTCAATACGGCCACGCGATCGTGTCGCGGCAGGATTTCGAGAGTGCGCTCCAGTAGGCTGGTTTTGCCCGAGCCAGGAGAACTGATGAGGTTCAGGCACAAAACGCCGTGCTCCTGAAAGCGGGCACGCAACTCCGCCGCGATGCGGTCGTTCTCACTGAGTACTTTTCGCTCCAACGGTACTCGATCCATATTCTTCCACCTCCAGATAGGCCAACTCCAACTCATCTCCGCTGATGCATGTGGTTTCCAGGCTAGCGCATCGCGGACAACGCGAATCGTAGTCGTGCACGACGAACTCACGTCCGCAGCCCTGACAACGATGGCGGCGAGGACAGAATTCGATTGCCAGCTCCAGAGACGCCAGATCGGTCTCCTGAATGATCGCTTCGAAACAGAAACGCAATGCGTCCTGATCGATGGCTGCCATTTCGCCAATGCGGACAGCGACTTTGCACGGATACGATCCTGGATAGCGACGCATCTCGGTTCTGACCGCTTCCAGCACCGAATTCGCGATTCCCATTTCGTGCATAATTCCCTAGCAGATGCGTGGCAGTTGATCGCCTGCGAGCATGTCGACGATGCGGGTCGTGCCGAACGGCGTTCGCATCGTCACCAGCCCCGGGTTCTCTTTCTTTACCGAGCCAATAATCTGCGCCTCCGCTCCCAGTGGATGACGTCTCATCGCCTGCAGCACCGCGTCAGCGGCCTCGGGTGCAACGATGGCGATCAGCTTGCCTTCGTTGGCGACATATAAAGGATCGAGTCCGAGCAACTCGCACGCGCCTCGAACCTGTTCGTGAATCGGAAGCGAACTCTCGTCTAGTTCGATGCCCACGCGCGAACGCTCCGCGATTTCGTTCAGCGTGCTGGAAACACCGCCGCGCGTCGGATCGCGCATGCAGCGCATATCAGGGGTTACGTTGGAAGTCACGCCCAGCATGTCGGCCACCAGCGTGTGCAAAGCGGCACTGTCGCTTTGAATCTGAGTCTCGAATTCCAGCCCCTCGCGCTGCGCCAGAATCGCGATGCCGTGATCGCCAATCGAACCGCTGAGCAGCACCTTGTCTCCGGGACGGGCGCGGTCGGCGGAAAGGTCGACTCCTTCCGGCACCAGCCCAATTCCTGTCGTGTTGATAAACAGTCCGTCGCCCTTACCTTTCTCAACGACCTTGGTATCGCCAGTCACAACTTGCACGCCCGCTTCCGCTGCCGCCCGGCGCAGCGAATTCACCACGCGCCGGAGTTCGTCTATCGAGAAGCCTTCTTCAATAATGAACGCGGCGCTCAAGAACAGCGGCGTTGCGCCGCCCATCGCCAGATCGTTTACCGAGCCGTGAACCGCAAGCGAGCCGATGTCGCCGCCGGGAAAGAACAGTGGCTTCACTACGAAGGAATCGGTGGTGATGGCGAGGCGCTGACCGTTCACATTGACGATAGCCTGGTCATCCAGCCGCGCCAGCACTGGATTCTGGAATGCCGGCAGGAAAATGTCGCGAATCAACTCAGCGCTCAGCTTGCCGCCGCTGCCATGCCCCAGCAGAATTGTGTCTTTGGCCGGGAGCGGCGCCGGGCAACTGAAGTCGAAGTTTTTCTCGACGATGGTTTTCGCTGACACCTGCCCTCCTAACTCGCGGCCGTATGCCGGCGATAGTGATAGTAGGCAGCGCACGCCCCTTCGGTTGAGACCATGGGAGCTCCCAGCGGATTTTCCGGCGTGCATCGTATGCCAAACGCGGGACAATCCGGCGGCTTCTTTAATCCCTGCAAGACCTGGGCGCTGATGCAATCGGCGGGCTCATCTACCGTAATTTCACCCAAATCAAAAACTCGGTTGGCGTCAAAAGCTGCATATTCCTGGCGCAAGCGCAACCCACTCCGCGGGATCGAGCCGATGCCGCGCCACTTCTGGTCGGCGATTTCAAACACCTCCTCGACAAGCTGCTGTGCCGGCAAGTTTCCCTGGTAGCTCACCGACCGCACATATTGGTTCTCCAGCCGCGCTTCTCCTGCCCCGAGTTGCCGGGCCTCCAGTTGGCAAATCAGCATGAGGACTGCTTCCAGAATATCTACCGGCTCGAATCCTCCGACCACAATCGGTACGCGAAAATCACGAACCAGATCCTCATACTCCTTACACCCCATGACGGTGCAGACATGCCCCGGCGCGATGAAACCTTGCACCCGGTTGGTCTGAGAGACCATCAGAGCGCGGATCGCGGGTGGGACCAGCACGTGCGATACCAGCATGGAAAAGTTAGAGATGCCTTTGTAACGGGCTTGCCATGCGGCCATGGCATTCGCGGGAGCGGTAGTCTCGAAACCAATCGCCAGGAACACAACTTTGCGATCGGGATTCGCGGCCGCGATCTTCACCGCGTCAATCGGAGAGTACGCGATGCGAACATCCGCGCCCAGCGCCTTGGCCCGAAACAGATCCGAGCGCGACCCGGGCACCCGCAGCATGTCACCATAGGAAACCAGGGTCACTTCCCGCCGCATGGCCAACGCGATCGCTTTGTCCACGGTTTCGAGCGGCGTGACGCACACCGGACATCCCGGACCATGCACCAGTTCGATTTCGCGCGGCAACAGTTCGTCAATGCCGTAGCGCATGATGGTGTGGGTTTGGCCGCCACAGATCTCCATCAACACCCAGGGCCGGGTTGTCGACTGGACGATCTCAGCCGCCAAAGCCCGCGCAATGCGGTGGTCACGGTATTCGTCAAGATATTTCATGGCGCTTACCCGCAGGGGAGGGTTGGACGCGGTGGCGAATGGCGGCGAGAGTTACGGCTCCGCCGGCGGCAATTCCGCTTCCAGCGCTCCCATCTCTTCGAGAAGCTTGTATGTGCGCTCGGCTTCGAATGCGTCCACACGGCTGATGGCGAAGCCCACATGGACCATCACGTAGTCGCCCAAGCCAGCTTCGGGAACAAAGTCCATCGATACCTGGCGCACAATTCCGCCGAACTGCACGCGGGCCACACGCATCTCACCCAGTTCCTGAATGTCGAGGATCTTCCCTGGTATGGCAAGGCACACGGCAAACTCTCCCCAACCGTAAGTACAATACTTGTCGTTACCACCTTCTGTGATCAGCGACACACCTCACTGTGATGAGCGCACGGAATAAATGGGAACCAACCTGGCCAATGGCGGTACGCGCAACATCAAGGCGGCGCGCTCGGAAGTCAATCACGCAAACGCGCAGTCCCCATCCTGTCCTGCTCGCAGGTGCCGGTCTTTGGTGCACGTAATAGTTTTGTAATGTAACCGGGATCACCGCGAAGAAGTCTTCCGAGCAACTATCTTTCAAATAACGAATCTCTCGAAATTCAAAAAAATATGGAAACTCATCCCAAGAGAAGTCACGCTCGTATTCTGTTGAGTTCGGTCTTTGGGCCCTATGCGCAAGACGACGAATTTGGCAGCCGGTCCATTAACCCCATGGAGCTCTACCACAACCAGGTCACGCGCGCGCAAGGTAGCTTCTCGTTGCGCATGTTCCATCGCTCCTGGGGCATCATGATGATTCAGGAAAATGTTTCGGCGCCGTGCAGCGTACTGGATTTTCCCACCCGCAAAGCCTTTGCTCGTGAATTAACCACCAACCACTACGACATCGTTGGCATCTCGGCGATTATCGTGAATGTGGGCAAGGTTCGGGAAATGTGCCGCATGGTGCGCGAGCTATCCCCGGATTCGGTGATCGTGGTGGGCGGGCACGTGGCTGCCATCCCCGGCGTGGAAACGATGATCGACGCCGACCACATCGTGCGCGGGGAAGGTATCTCGTGGATGCGCCAGTACCTCGGAGAAGAAGAGCACGCGCCGATCAAGCATCCCATGATTGTTTCGGGTCTGGAGACACGGATTATGGGAATGCGTCTCCCCAATCGCAAGGGCGGGACAGCGGCGACCATCATTCCGTCGGTAGGCTGCCCCATGGGTTGCAACTTCTGTACGACTTCTGCTTTTTTTGGCGGCAAAGGAAAGTTTGTCAACTTCTACGAGACCGGCGACGAACTGTTTGAGGTAATGTGCCGGATCGAAGCGGAGCTCAAAGTACATTCCTTCTTTGTGATGGACGAAAATTTCCTGCTGCACCGCACGCGTGCCATGCGCCTTTTGGAACTCATGAAAGAGGCGGGCAAGAGCTGGGAGCTTTCCGTCTTTGCTTCCGCCAATGCGATTCGAAAATACACCATGTTGGAACTGGTCGAACTCGGCGTTTCCTGGGTGTGGATGGGTTTGGAATCTCCCAAGGCCGGCTATAGCAAGCTGCAGGGTAATGACGTCCGGCAACTCACGCACGAGCTTCGCGAACATGGGATACGAGTGCAGGGCTCGACCATCGTCGGACTCGAGCACCATACGCCCGACAACATTGTCGAGGAAATTGAATCGGCGATCGCCCACCAGACCGACTTTCACCAGTTCATGCTCTACACGCCGGTTCCGGGCACGCCGCTTTATCAGGAGATGAGCGAACAGGGCCGCCTGCTGCCGGACATTGACTTTGCCGACGTTCATGGGCAGTACAAGTTCAATTTCCTGCACGCCGCCATTTCGCGCGAGGATTCGAAGCGGTTCCTAGATTGGGCGTTCTGGCGCGATTTCGAAAAGAATGGTCCAAGTCTTTATCGCATGTGCGGGACCATGCTCAAAGGCTGGCAACGCTACAAGGACTATCCCGATCCACGCGTCCGTGAGCGCTTTGAGCGGGAAGTGAAGAAGCTCAGCAGCGCATATAATGCGGCGCTTTGGGTGATGGAGAAAGAGTTCAAGAAAATCAATCGCAGCGTGAGCGAGCGGATTCACAAACTGCGCCGCGAAGTCGAAAAGGAGTTCCCGGTCATCGCGCGCCTCACCGCGGCATCGCTCGGTCCAATCCTGTTGTGGTCCACACGCCGAGAGGAGAATCGGCTGGCCAAGGGACGCACGTATGAGCCTCCCACATTTGTCGAACGCCGCAATTGGGTTTCGGCCACGTAGCTGGGAGTCTCTTGGCGATGCTCCGGCGTTTTGGGGCTATACTGGCGAACTGGAAACGTCATGAATCGTCTGAGTGCTTTCTGCCTGCTGTTGGTTGGCCTCGCTTGTCCCGTGCTGGCGCAGACACCCTCCGTGAAGGTCAAGGTACGCGCCGCGCTCTACGACCACGACCTTAATCTCAAGCCCGTGCCCCATCTGGAGCTGAGCTTCCGCAGCCTGGATAAAGATAACGAAAAAGCGGAGCCGACCGTCCTGCAGACTACGCTAGACGGCGCGGCTGAGTTGGAACTGGCGCCGGGACTGTATCGGATCTCCACCTCCAAACCGGTTGAGTTCCAGGGCAAGAGTTACCTCTGGGACCTGCAAGTACAACTCAAGCCACCGGAGCATGTGCTGGAGCTGAGCAACGACAACGCCACGGCTACCGATCTTAGCGGTGGCCGGGGAGCGCAAGTGGATTCGCTGGCCGTACACTTCCGCGAGTTGAAGAGCAGCGTTGTGACGGTATGGTCACAGGATGGACATGGCACGGGTTTCCTGGTTGATCCCGCCGGTCTTATCGTTACCAACCAGCACGTGGTTGACGGCTTTACCTACCTTGCCGTCCAGTTTGATGACCAGCGCAAACTGGTAGCCGAGGTGCTGGCCGAGGACAAGCAAAAAGACGTGGCAGTGCTGCGGGTGAATCTGGCGGAGGTTGCCAGCGTAGTGGTCGCTCCCATCGCGCAGGGCTCTGGCGCTTTACTCGAAGGTGAGCGCGTTTTCACCATCGGCAATCCACTCGATCAGGAAAAGGTACTGACCACTGGCGTGGTCAGCAAAGTGGAAAAAGATTTGATCATTTCCGACATCAGCATCAGCCCGGGAAACTCGGGCGGCGCACTGTTTAATTCCAGCGGCGCAGTCGTAGGCATTACGGCGTATCGCACGGGCCGGAGTGCGGGCGCCGGTTTATCCGGGATCATCCCGATTGCCGAGGCGGCGGATGTGCTGGCCGCAGCGCGGACAAAAGCTGCAACTACGGCGCCGCCTTCCCCCCGCCTGTTACCGGTGCCGCCGCCGATCAAGTACCCAGCCGACGCTTTGCGCGCGGTGGGAAACAAGCCTTGGGCGAAAGACACGTATTACTTCAAGCTGGGTGACTTTGGGGTCGAGATTGTCACTCCGATCACGCGCTATGAGTTGGCGATGGAGCGCGCCTCCCACGCAGAGAAGGAGCGACAAAAGCGGGCCAAGAAATCTGGCGCTCCGGCCGATGAAGAACATCAGCCCACGGATTACGAGACGAAGTACGATTCCGTCGTCTCCGTCAACGTCAGTCCCATGCTTAAGCAGGATTTTTGGAAGTCGATGGCAAGCCAAGGTCAGGTGGTGATGCGCTTCAAATCCGATTTCCTGAAGATGCGGCTGCTTTGCGGCTCTGACGAGATCGAACCCATCCTTCCCGGGCGTTATCCCCTGGCGATCAACATGCAGGGCGGCAGGGTCCGCGTCGATGACGCCAGCTATGAGGGTGCCTATACCTTTCCGCCGACCGCCATCTCACCCACTTGCAAGCAGGTCAGCGTCGAAGTTTATCTGTCGAAAGAACCGGACAAGCCACTGGTCAAGGTGCTCGATCCAAACACGGTGAACCAGGTCTGGAGTGACTTCGACCCCTTCCGCAAGGCGCTGGAGGCGAATGCGAAATCCCCGCCAAAGTAGCGTGAGGGCGCCGGGTGCTAAGGGGTGGCCTGTGCCGGACTCGAACCAGCGACCTCCGGCTGGCAATGAATCCAGTATATGTATGCTCAATAACTTAGCGACAAAGCGTGATGTAGTAGATTTGCTGGTGCTTCTTTCGTTCTTGAGTTTGGATCGTGACCGTGGGATATTGCGGCATGGCCACGCAGTTCACGGTGATCGCGAGCCAGAGGCTTGTGGTTCTCACCTTCGATGGCACAACCAATGTGGAGGAGCTTGAGCGCATCGGTGCCTTGATTCTTTCCCATCCAGACTTCGACCCAAGCTTTTCACAAATCATAGATTGCAACCGGCTCACCGAAGTCAATTTTTCAGCCGACACAATTCGAGAGTTGACGCGCAGCGAGAAGACCTTCAGTCCCACATCCAAGCGTGTGATCGTCGCTCCGCAAGATCACGTCTATGGACTTTCCCGTATGGCGCAAGCGTTTGCGGCGCAGACGCTTCCAAACCTGGTGGTGGTGCGAACCATGGCTGAAGCCCTTGAAGTCCTGAATAAGGCGAAGTAACGGTCGTCCCCGAAGCGTTTTGGAAATTGGTGGGCAGTGCAGGACTCGAACCTGCGACCTCCTGCTTGTAAGGCAGGCGCTCTAACCAACTGAGCTAACCGCCCGCTCCCGCGGATGTGATCGCGGCGCGTCTCATTCCGGCCGCTCGCGTAAAACCTTCTGCAAAACTTATGCTGAGAATACTGGACCATTCCCTCGCCGGTCAAACTGGGCGCGCGGCTGCTACACTTTCTGCGTGCGCAGGCTGATCGTCAACGCGGATGATTTTGGTCTGACCGCTGGAGTGAATCGGGCGATTGTGGAAGCCCACAACAGCGGAGTTGTGTCGTCGACGACACTGATGGCCAACGGCGCCGCGTTCGCCGACGCGGTGACGGCGGCCCGCTCGGCGCCGAATCTTTCCGTGGGATGTCACGTCACCTTGGTGGATGGAACGCCGGTCTCGTCGCCAGATGGGGCAGACACGCTGGTGGCAATTCGCTCGGCAGAGCCGGACAGGTTCTACTCCAAGCTTTCGGCTTTCGCTGCGCGCGCCATGCTGGGAGGCTTCGATCGCGATCAACTAGTCGCGGAAGTCACCGCGCAAATAAGCAAAATTCAAGCCACCGGCCTGCAGGTCAGTCACCTCGATACCCACAAACACGCCCACATTTTCCCCGAGATTCTGGTCGCGCTGCTGCGAGCCGCGCGGATTTGCGGCGTGCGCGCCATCCGTAATCCGATCGTTCCGGTGAAAGCGTTGCCCGCGCGGCTGTTCAAAGGCCATCGCGAACTCTGGAAGCGTTATGGCCAGGTGCGGGTGCTGCACACTTTCTCCCGCCAATTCCTGCAGCGCACGAAGCGCGCTGGACTGCTTACACCGGACGGCGTTGTGGGGGTAATCGAAACCGGGTCGCTTGACACTTCCCTGCTGCTGCAGACGCTCGCGAGCCTGCCGGAGGGAACATGGGAATTAGTCTGCCATCCCGGCTACAACGATGCCGACTTGCGCACCGTCCGCACGCGATTGCTCGATTCTCGCGAGGTGGAGCGGCGTCTGCTGACTTCGCCGGACCTGCGCAAGTTTCTGGAGGAGCAAAAGTTTCGGGTCATCAGCTATCGTGAATTCGCGGAAGACCGCATCTAGCATCTAACTGATGAGGGGCGAACGCCGAAAGTGGTGCTCCGCTCGTTACTGCGCCGGCTCACTTTGTAATACCGCGGTGCGCCAGAGGGCGGTATCATCACAGGAGCCGATAAACATGATAAAGAGGATCAGGCATGGCTGACCATCCAACAGAACCTCGCCTTACGGTGGACCTGCCGGTCCGGATGTGGGGTATGGGCGCCAACGGACGCCCCTTTTCCCAGCAGGCTCGCGCTCAGAACATCAGTTCAGAGGGCGCTCTGATCTCGGACGTCGAGACCGAACTTAAAGTGGGTGACGTGGTCGGGTTGCAATTCGAGGAGAAAAAAACACGCTGCACGGTGATTTGGGTGATGAATACCGGCCCAGTCAACAAAAACCAAGTGGGAGTGAAGTTGGTCGCCGAACAGGAGTGTCCGTGGAAAAACCATCTGCCGATGGAAAACGCGACGGTGACGATTTCTCCCTCCAACCGGCGGCGCTGGCATCGACACAAGATTTCGCTTCCCCTGGAAATTCGCGACGAGCGCGTTAATGCACCCAGCCGCATCAATGCCACCGACGTGAGCGGCAATGGATGCTACGTCGAGAACATGCTGCCTTTTCCGATCGGAACTGTGCTGCGTCTGGATTTCTGGCTCGACTCGGAGCACATCAAAATTACGGCCGCGGTCCGAACCTGCGACCCGGGGGTGGGCAATGGCATCGAGTTCACCGGTCTGCCCGTCGACGGCAAGTCAAAGATGCAGGCCTACCTGGACGCGGTTGACCCGCCGAGAGCGTTTTCAAGCGCGAAGCCGAAGTGAGGTCAATGAATCATTTCAGCGTAGCGGGCGAGCACAATCGCGCGAATCAGCCCACCCATGGTGAATTCGCGGGCCTCGATGGCGACCGGCATCTGTAATTCGCCGAGCGTCGCTGAAGTCACCGGACCAATCGAGGCGAACTGGACATGCTTGAACCAACCAGCTCCGCGTGAGCCTGCCTTGAAGTTGCCCAGCAGTTCGGCAAAGTTCTTCGCGCTCGATGAACTGGTGAAGGTCACGACGTGTGGGCGGCGAACGGCATTTCTCATCAACTCGCGCAGGCGCACGCGCGATTTCTCGGGCACAACGGTTTCGTAAGCTTCGACCACCTCGACTTGCGCACCGGCCGCACGCAACTCTTCTGGAATCACATCGCGCGCGACCTTGGCGCGTACGAGCACGACGCGCTTGCCGTTGACCTTATCGCGCAGTCCCTTCACCACCGACTCGGCGACGTACTCCTCGGGAACCATCTTCACCTTCAGGCCATGCCTCACGATTGCCTTCTTGGTCGCAGGCCCGATGGCGGCGATCTGAAGATGCTCGAGATTCCGGCGTGTGATGCGAAGTTTCTGGACGCGCTCCCACATCGCTTCGACGCCATTGGCGCTGGTGAGAATGAGCCAGTCGTAAGTCTTTATATTCTTGAGGGCATCGTCGAGCGGCCGGTACGACTGCGGCTTGCGGATCTCAATGAAGGGGATTTCGATTACGGAAGCACCCAGACTGCGCAGGCTGGCGGAAAGGCTGCCAGCTTGATGGCGGGCACGTCCGACAAGAATTCGGGTTCCGGCGAGCGGATGTCTTTCGTTGGGCTTCATGAATCAGGAGTCAGGTGTTAGTTTCAGGTCTACGGTGTTAGGTCTTAGGTTTTCCTGAGACCTAACACCTGAGACCTGCTTCACGGTTGTTGCGGCAGAGCGAAGCCTTCGCCGTAAACTTCTTCGAGAATAACATCGCCGCCTCTGCGGAGAAGCGTTTCGCCGACTTCTTCCCCCAGGCGCACGGGATCATCGCCCTCGCGAGTTTCGCGCAGAACTTTGGTTCCATCGGGATGGGCTACGAGCGCATTCAGGCGAATCCGGGTACCCTTGACTTCGGCAAAGGCTCCGATTGGAACCTGGCAGCCGCCTCCGAGTTTGTTGAGCAGGGCGCGCTCGCAAGTGGTCGCGGCGCGGGCGGCAGCGTCATCAAGAAATGCCAGGAGCGCCCGCGTCACCGTGTCACCGTTGCGAATTTCAATTCCAAGAGCGCCTTGTCCGGCGGCGGGGGTCATGATTTCCACGGGGATCACCTGACGGACCAGTTGCGTTTTGCCCAGACGATTCAGGCCGGCGGCGGCCAGAATGATGGCATCGTAGTCGCCGGATTCGAGCTTGCGCAGACGCGTATCCACATTGCCGCGCAGCGGGTGAATCTGAAGATCGGGACGAAGCGCCTTCAACTGGGCCTGACGGCGCAGGCTGCTGGTGCCAACGTTTGCCTGCTGCGGCAGCGCTTCGATGCTCGGGAATTGCACCGAACAGAAAACGTCGCGTGGATTTTCGCGCGCGGTGATGGCGGCAATTTCGAAATCGGCGGCCAGCTCCGTGGGCAAATCTTTCAAGCTGTGCACGGCGAGGTCAACCCGGTTCTCGACCAGCGCTTCTTCGATTTCCTTGGTGAACATGCCCTTGGTGCCGACTTTGGCGAGCGCAACGTCGGTAATTTTATCGCCGGTGGTCTTGATGATCTCCAGTTCCACGGTATGGCCCTGAGCGCGTAGCAGGTCGGAGATGTGATGCGCCTGCCAGAGCGCAAGTTGCGAGCCGCGGGAGCCGATGCGCAAGCGGGCCATCAGTCTTCCGCTTCCGGGTGACGGGAGAACTTCGACGCGACCGCCCCTTTTTTTGCCTCTTCGCTGCCCAGGTTGTCGTGCAGATTAAAGAGGCGGCGCACCAGTTCAATCACCGTAGTGGATTCCGGATCACGCGCAGCCGTCTTCAAAGTGCTGATGGGGGTATGCATAATTTTATTTATGATGCCACGACTGAGCGCTTCGACGGCAAGTTCCTGGTCAGTGGTCATGGAACCAAGGCGGCCACGAACACGATCAATCTCGGCTTGGCGAATGGTTTCGAGATGGTCCTGCAAGCTCACGATGGTCGGGACGACGTCCAGAGTCTGCAGGCGAGCGTGAAATTTGCCGACCTCACCATTGACAATCGCCTCCGCCTTTTCGGCTTCCTTCTTGCGATCGGCGACGTGCGAACTGACCGCCTGCTGCAGGTCGTCGATGTCATAGACGAAGATGCCATCGATCTTGTTCATCTCCGGATCGACGTCGCGGGGAACGGCGATATCGATGAAGAACATGGGCTTGTTCTTGCGCAGCGCCATGAGCTTCTCGCCGTGTTCGCGGCGGAAGATGAAGTGCGGCGAGCCGGTCGAGGTAATCACAATATCGGCACGTTCGCAGGTGTCATAAAGCCGGCTGAACTCGATGGCCTGTCCCTCAAATTTCTGCGCGAGGCGAATCGCCCGGTCGTAGGTGCGGTTGGCGACGAAAAGAGACGCGGCGCCGTGCGCGAGCAAATGCCGTGCCGCTAATTCGCTCATCTTTCCGGCACCTACCAGGTAGACGCTCTTGCCGTTCAGACTGCCGAAGATTTTTTCCGCCAGTTCAACCGCCACCGAAGCAATCGAAACCGAAGAAGATCCAACAGCGGTTTCGGTGCGGACGCGCTTGGCCACGGCAAACGCCCGGGTGAGCAACTGATCGAGTTGTGCGCGAACCGCTCCCACGGCGCGGGCGGTAGCATAGGCTTCCTTGACCTGTCCCAGGATCTGAGGCTCGCCGACGACCATGGAATCGAGGCTGGCGGCGACGCGAAAGACGTGGCGAATGGCTTCGTCCTCGCGAAATTCATACAGATGATTTTCAAACTGGCTGAGATCGGTTCCGAAATACTCGCGCAGAAATTCGCGCAGGTCACCGGTGCCGTTCTTCATGTTGGCGATAAATTCGACGCGGTTGCAGGTGGAGATGATCATGCCCTCGGCGACCGCGGGATGCTCCGACAGCCGCTTGCAGGCCTCCGGCAAGCGCGATTCAGGAATGGCCAGGCGCTCCCGCACCTCGACCGGCGCGGTCTTGTGATTGACGCCGATGAGCTGGAATCTCATGACGCGATAAACCTGTGCATTACGCTGAAGTAGTTGGAAATCCAAGCCACGATAGCCGCGACGAAGGCAATACTGGCGAGCAGGGCGGCCCGGCGCCCGCGCCATCCGGAATTCAGACGCGTAAACACCATCAGCAGATACACCGCCCACATCAGCACGGAAAGCAGAATCTTGGGGTCGAGATAATCAATGTGGCCGTAAGTCGCTACCGCGACCACCGAGCCCGCGATCAAGCCCAGGGTCATGAAGGGAAAGCCGAGCATGAGTGAGCGATAGCCGATGTCGTCAATGACCTGGAGGGCGGGCAGCCGCGAGAACATTCCGCTCGCACTCTTGGACTTCAGGGCGCGTTCTTGCATCAGGTAAAGAATGCTGGCGCCAAAGCTGAGGAACAGCGCCGCATAGCCGGTAAAGATCATCAGGATATGGATCGCCAGCCAGCCGTGCATCACGGCAACCGAGGCGAAGACAAAGGGTTGCTGACCGCTGGCGGCCACGAACGTGAGCAGAAAAACCAGGGGAAAAATCACGATGCCCGGGGTAGTCGTCTTGTACACCAGATAGGCAAGCATGAAGCCCACCATGATCAGGAAGGCGAGCAGCGATTCCGAGTTGTGAACCGAGGCCGAGGCGAGCTGGCCGTTTTCGACGACGGCTTCGGTCAGCGAAACCAGATGAAACACCATTCCGAGGTAGGAGGCATGGAGCGCGACTTTGCTAAGGACCTCTGAGGCGCGGGTAAGCGCGACCAGCGCATAAAGCAATCCCGCAGCGTAACAAACCAGCGCAACGCGCAGCCAGATCAGGGTCATCATCGCTTTATCTAAGCTTGTGGTGCTTCCCCAGGCAGGTCGTGCATCCCCACCCCGCCTCGGTGATTATAGTGTGCCGGGCACAGGGACGTGGGGGAAACGTAGGCGGTCACAGGTGCTTGTGATTTGGATCACATTGGGCAGCCTGCGGGGAATCTGGCGCCGAGACACGCCGAACCTCGGTAATGTTCCTGGTGAGAGACAGCACTTGTAAAATCTCCGCCCTGTGGTCGAATCAAATGGAGGGCCCGCTCAATGCGCTTCTGCCGCTTGTTGCTGTGTCTCGCCGCAGTTCTCGCCTTCGAGGCCTGGGCTCATGCCGCACCGTTCGTGGTGTTTCCGAAGGCCGGCCAGTTGCCCTCGCAAGACGGGCGTTACGTAGTCCGCAATGCCGACCGCGTGGCTCCTCTTTCCGAATACGTTGGCACCTTCCACTCCTTATACCTGGTGGATACGGTCAGCGGCGCTTCCCGCAAGCTCTGCGACTATGTTGGCGTGGCTGCGGTCGCTTGGGCGAAGAACGACCTTATCGTGACGCAATATGTGAGCAAGTACGCCTCCCGCGCGCTGATCTTTAATGCCGCGGACGCGCGCGATCCTGTCGTGATCGACAAACAGTTGCTCACAGATCTTGTCCCGGTCAGCCTTCGTCCCCAGCTGCGGGAAAACGACCATGTGTTTGTGGAGGCATCGCAAGTCGATGGGGAGACGCTTAAGCTCCGCGTGTGGGGGTATGGGAAACACGACGCCCATGGCTTTCGCTGGCGGTGCGAGTACAGTCTGATCGAAGGCGGAATTTCCTGCGAGAAATGACCCGGCCCTGACTAGCAATTGATTCCAATACGTGAGGCGCCTCCTGCCTCTATTCCACACCCAACGACGTCAGCGATTCCTCCAGCGACTGCAAATCGATCTGCAGCCGTCGTCCGTGCGCCTGCATTTCTTCCAGTTCGTCGAAGGCGCGAAACAGACGCATCTTGACGGCGGCGTATTGCTCGGAATCGGAGAGGGTGCGTCCATGGGATTCGGCCCACGCGGCGACCACCTGATGCGGAAGAAAAATACTGACCGCGTAGGTCAGCTTACGGTCGGAGGTGACGTCGAAGATGTATTCGTTCGTGGAAGGCTCACGGGCGTCGGATGTCGCAGCTGGACGTTTTCCGACGAAGTAATACTGGTAAACGTAGCCTTGCGATCCGGTGTAGGTTTTCAGGCGACGGATAGTCATAGGACGGTAGCTGCGAGCTTCGAGCTACGGGCTGCGAGCGAATGTATCGGTTGCTCGAAGCTCGTAGCTCGGGGCTCGTAGCGCACTACCTGCTGTTATTCCCCGGCGAAACCACTCTCCCATACTCACTGGCGCGCGCGATCCGGTCGAACATGCGCCATGCGGCGAGCGAGATATTGCTGATCGCTTCTTCTCCGTCACGCTCACGACGCAGGTAGGTCGTCATGACGCAAAGAATGTACGGACGCTTGTCTACGAAGATCACTCCCGAATCGTTGCGCACGCCTTCGAGCGCGCCGGGCTTGTTGGCGATCTTCAAATCTTCGGGAAGATTGCGCGGAATCCAACTGTCCTTGTGAGTGGAGAGAACCTTGAAGAAATCGTCGGTCATCTCTTTGTTCAGGATCTGGCCACGGTAGAGCGCTTCGAGCAGGCTCATCATTTCATTGGGCGTGGAGATATTTTCGCGGCCTTCGGCAGCGGCTTTGAGATCCATCATCTTGCGGCGGAGGCGAGTGTCGCGCAGCCCCTGCGCGGCCAGAAAGGCGTTCACGTTGTCCATGCCGACGCGGTCAATGAGGACGTTGGCGGCGGCGTTGTCGCTCACCGCGACCATCATGGTCGCGAGGTCGCGCAACGTGATCCGGGAGACGCCCGGCGTGAGGCCGTTCATGATGTCGCTGTCCTGCACCAGGTCGGCACCGTTGACGGTGTAAAGGTCCGTGAGCTTCAGCTTGCCTTGCTGGGCTTGCCGGTAAAGTTCGGCGAGTACGCAGATTTTGATGGAACTGGCCTGGGGGAAAACGTCGCTGGCATGCAGCAGGTATTTGTGGCCATCGGTGAGATCGACGATGGCGACGCCCATGACGCCGTCGAGACCGCGGTCGACGTCGACAATGGATTTTTCAAGCTTCGTCCAGAGGACTTGCTGCTTCTCGCTGGGAGGCGCCGCTGAAGTTTGTGAGGACGCGGCCAGACAGAGACAAAGCAAGGCCAAGGTCAGTCCGACGGCGATTGATTTACAAGACATCGGACTTCGTGGCTCGGGTCTTCGTGACATGAACTCTCGCGCTATGAACTCTCTTGATATGGACCAGATTCTCGCCTCGCGCAACCGTCGAACTCAAAAACGGGCAGACCGGCAAGCGCCGAAACTCCGACACTTGCCCAGTCCTCTCCAATTTCACTCCAGAGTTTTCCTGCTCAGTTCGTGATGTGCGCTATCCAGTTGCCGAAATTGAACTGTGTATCCATGTACTGCCCGACCACGGTGGAACCGTCAGCGGAGATGCTGTCGGCACTGATCAAGGTCGTCCCCGACGGAATACGGGCGCCCCACTCTCTCAGCACCTTTTCGAGCTTTGTTGTGCCCAGCGAGGAAGTCCAGATAAAAGCGTCGGTCCCACGACCGAATTGATCGCCGCTCCAACCCACCACCAGTCCATTGTCGGAGATGCCAGTGGCGAAGCTTTGGTCCAACGGCAAGGGCATGATTGTGCCGAGCAAGAGCAGCCCTTTCTTATCGGAGTATAGGAATGCGACCCCATTCCCGCTGGCGTTGTAAGCCTGCCCGACAATCTGCGTGCCATTGCTGTTCACAGCCGAGGCCTCGCCAAGCGTTCCGACACCCAGAAACAAGTCGTGCTTTCCGCCCACCCAGCGCACCGGACGGCGAGGGCCGGTGGGATCCTCCCAAAAGCCGACGATGGTCTTTGCATTGGCGGAGATGGCGCTAGCCCGGCTGCTGTGGTGCCCCGCCGGGTGCCCTAATGAGACGTTTCCGGCCGCCGCACTCCAGGCAAAACCCTCGGCATCTTGGCACGTCCAGGCAAGTCCCACGGCCATCTTTCCAGTGGCGCTGAGTCCATAGCCGCTGCCCCAGCTATTGCCGACGTCAGTGCAGCCATTGGCGGGATGGCCCAGATCAACCATGCCGTGCGCATTCCAGAGGGCCGGTCGGCTGAAACCGTCCGATCCGATGTAACCGCTGATAATGGTTGAACCATCGCGCGAAATTCCGATCGAGGATGAATAGTTGTCGCCCGGGCCGAGATCCTGGTACCCGCCCGCTGCTGTCCAGCGATAGATCTCGCCGCCGTAGTTCGCGGCCATGACTGTGCCATCGCCGGAAAGGGCGAAATTCGACCAGGTGTCGGTCACCGGATCGGCAATGATCTGGAACGTTGCGGTTTGTGCTTTTGCCGACAGGCAAAGGCATGAGAACAGACAGAACACTCCTGCGCTAGCTAACCATTTGTTCATTTGTTTGGGGCCCTTTGAATATTCGGAATATAGAGTGGCGGCGTGCCGCCACTGTCTCTTATACACGTTCAGCCCGACAATCCTTAAGCATATTCAGGAGGCGGATGTTCATTGCCTCCCCTTTCCTTGGGATAGCAGGCTTCCTGATTGTTTGATGAAGGGCGCAAAAGCCAACGGTGTCCTATACCGAAAACTGAAAGCCTGCCGAACGACGAACGACCATCGCCCAACGACTGCCCTCAGATTTTCGCCTCGCGCAGGCGTTTCACCGCCGTCTCGGATGTAACCGGAGAATAGTAAATCTCTTTGAACGTGTAGGACCTGGCCTTGGCCTCGAGAATGGGCAGAATTTCGATATGCCAGTGATAATCGTCCTCCAGCGTTTTCCAGTATCCAAGGGTCGCCGAAGGATGCTGGCTGTTGGGCGAGGTGTGCAGCACCAGGTGGAAGCCTTCGGTGACGGTGCGGATCCGTTGCAGAGTGCGCCGCAGGAGCGCAGCCAGATCGGTCACGCTGCCCACGCGCGATGCGCCCGTGCGCTCAAAGGAAGACTCATGGCTGCGGGGCATGATCCAGGTTTCGTAGGGGACGCGCGGAGCATAGGGACAGAAGGCGGCGTAGTCTCCGCGCAGTTCGACGATGCGCACGTTCTGGCGCTCCTCCTGCGCCAGAATGTCGCAGAAGACGCAGCGCTCTTTGGTTTCGTAATAATCGCGTCCGGCGCGCAGTTCGTAGAGCACGCGGCGCGGCACGAACGTGGTTGCGGTGAGCTGGGACGTAGGGTGTTCGAATTCCTGGCCGGCGCCCTCGCCGTGATTCTTGAAAATGCTGATGTACTTGAACCGGCTGTCGCGCTTCAAATCCTGAATCCGCATGGCGGCCAGACGCAAGAACTGTTCGACCTCGAAGTCGCTCGCGTTCCAGAGATGGCCGTCGTGCCGCGGATTTTCGAGCAGAACTTCGTGAGCGCCGACCGATCCCATGCGGTCGTAGAGGCCGTCACCGCGACGGGCCGCCTCGCCTTCGACGTGGTAGAGCGCATGCGGATGGACTACCGACCGCGCCGACCAGGCGCTGCCATCCACGCCGGGCAGGTTGGCAATGACCTGGGTAGGCTCGGCGGAAGGTCCGCAAAACCGGCAGGTTTGGGAACGTGGAGCAGGCTCGACGACGTCGTCGCCGGTGATCACCCAGGAACGGGTGATGGGATCTTTGCGGAGTTCCATGGCGTAAGGAGAACAAAAGAATTTGTAATTTGCAATTGGTGATTTGAGATTCAAGCCTATCGTGAGGGTTCGGTCCGACCGCTCCAGCGTCGAATTGCAAATTGCCAAATTACACATTACAAATTACAAATCACCAATTCATCTATGTCCGAGCCGTCTACGCCGCTGATGCGGCAGTATGCCGCCATCAAGAAAGAGCATCCCAACGCTCTGCTGTTCTTCCGGCTGGGGGATTTTTACGAGCTTTTCTTCGATGACGCGGTGCTGGCCGCGCGCGAATTGCAAATAACGCTGACCTCGCGCAATAAAGAAAAGGGAGTGGCCATCCCCATGTGTGGCGTTCCTTACCACGCCGCCGAGGGCTACATCGCAAAGCTGATCCGCCGCGGCTTTAAGGTCGCGGTTTGCGAACAGGTGGGGGTGCCGACAAAAGACCCGCGCCTGGCAAAGAAACTGGTGCGGCGCGAGGTGACGCGCGTCGTCACGCCGGGCACGGCCGCCGATTCGTCGCTGAATGCCGAGGAGAACAACTTTCTCGCCGCAGTGGCCGCGGTCGGGGATCGCGTCGGTTTTGCAGCCCTGGATCTTTCGACCGGCGAGTTTCGAGCGACCGAGTTCGAGGGCGAAGCGGCCGGGCGTCGTATTCAAGAAGAACTTGAACAATTGCGGCCAAAGGAAATGCTGTATGGGTCTTCAGCACCGCTATTTGAAAAGAAAGACAGTGGAACGACGGGCGCCCTCGCCCGTCCCGCAGCTGGCACGGCGCCTGTTCCTCTGGTCTCAGGCGGCTGGGTAGAGACTCCTTTGGA
>Ga0209448_10000138_pt1 | contig 27011 bp, 19 predicted proteins | sample BogFormECP14_OM2_FD_188245 | JGI IMG/M metagenome (GOLD analysis project Ga0209448, IMG submission 188245) | Bog forest soil microbial communities from Calvert Island, British Columbia, Canada - ECP14_OM2 (SPAdes) (version 2) | ecosystem: Environmental > Aquatic > Freshwater > Wetlands > Bog ... | reverse complement strand
GTCCTCCCCATAGGTCTCGATGCGCACCAGTCGGTAACCGTCCGACTCATAGTTCCCGTACGCACTGTCGTAGAGATCCACTTTCTGGGACACGTTAAAGATTCCCCTCGATCTACTTCCCGGCCCATATATCAACTAACGAGGAGCAGACTAGCAGCCTACTTCAGTGTTTTCAAAGGCTATGTAAACCGAAGTGGCCTGCCTTATCCCGATCGGAATCTGATGACACCGGGCCGAGTAGTCGGTAAGCCAGAGAGGTGGTCCACCTGATCACCTTGGCCATGCTGCCTGGAATCACGGGCCACCCGGAAACTATCCCAGGCCAGAAGTCCCGTTGGAGGAAAGGTCAAACTACGGAGGACTGCTCACACCTCTGATCACCGAGTACGCCGTTAGTTTCTAGATTACCGAGGATTCTCGTGTTACTGACTCTCCTCCACGATGCGGCCGTTAAGCGGCTGAGGGGGCCGAACATCGTGCGGATAAAGCTTGGCAAACGCGTTGATCTGCTCTGCAGAGATGTCCACCGAAGTCTTCAGCACAAACCAGGTGACGCCCTCACTGCAGGGCGGAGCCGTCAGCGACCCCATGTAAGTGTAATAGGAGGTGTCGCGGGGCAGCAGGCCGGTGGGATTGACCTCGACTCCCGCGATCACCTCCTCTTTGCCCGGGGTAATGGGCATATGTTCCCAAAGCTGGTGAACAGTGCTATTCGCGCTGCCTGCCTTGAGAAGAACTGCGACAGCGGCAACCTTGCCGTCGCTGGCTTGGTGCATCAAGTGGATCACCATATCGAATGGCTTGCCGTGAATGTACTCTTCGCTGGGGCGGTGAAAGTGGAATTGCGTTAGTTCGTAGCGCTTGTCTCCCACAATCAGAAAATTTCCGTTTCCCGGGGCATAGTTCACGCGGACCGCCGTGTAGCCATTGTTAATAATTTTGAGCGGGCCGCTTTTGTATTCGAATCGTATGGCGGGAAGTCCGGCTTTCTTCGCACTTCGAATGTCGATCGGAGACTGTTCCTTGCCAACTTTGCAGGTAGCGTACTCAGGATCCAAGTCACCCCAATGTTCGGCCCCGGTTGCCCCTTCGTAACTCCATCGCGTCTTCCACTGTGCTAGGGGACCCGCAGGCACCAAGACGGCGGTGACAATCAGCATTACAATCGTCATCCAGCCTTTTCGCAAATTGCACCTCGCTTTACGCTCAACGGCTTATCTGCTTGGTTAGGGGCACTGTCGGATCCATGGCCGTTAGTATGCCAGTTGTCGGAAATCAATAATTCGTCTACCATCAAAGTATGAATGTCGACCCCCACCCTGAAGCGGCGATCTCCGGAATTGCCGCGGCCATCGGCGAGCCGGCCAGAGCTCGCATACTCTACTGCCTGATGGACGGCCATGCACGAACAAGCACGGAGCTTTCGATGGTCGCTGAAGTGAGTCCGTCTACCGCGAGCGTACACTTGAATCGACTCAAGATAGCGCACCTCGTCAAAGTGCTGGTCCAGGGAAAGCATCGCTTCTACAGTCTGGAAGGGCCCGACGTGGCCAGTGCGTTGGAAGGCCTGAGCGTCCTCGCCGGCGGCTCTCGCGACAAGTTTGTGCCAAGCACCCCAAGCCGGCTTCGTGCCGCACGGACTTGCTACGATCACATGGCGGGCACAGTGGCCGTCTCGCTCCACGACCGCTTCAAGGCACTGGGGTGGCTGTTAGCCGGATCGAACGGCAGCGACAACGTATACGATCTGACCTCAGATGGAACGAAGGCGTTCGAGGCTCTTGGTATTAATATCAAGGCAACTCGGATGCTGCGCCGCCGATTCGCCTGCGCATGCCTGGATTGGAGTGAGCGACGACCTCATGTCGGAGGGGCGCTGGGGACGGCCTTCCTGAAAGTCGCACTAAAAAGAAAATGGGTGGTCCAGGATCTCGGCAGCAGAGCTTTGGGCGTCACAAGCCTTGGACGACGCGAAATTCTGACTCGATTCAGCCTTCATGTCTGATTGCGCCCGAGTGACGGGGAAGCCGGAGAGCGCCGGGATAAACCGGCATGTTGGTGTGTCCAAGGAAGGCTGGCGTATTCGGTGAGGAAGAGTCTAACCAGGGCAAAAGCCAGAGCCCTGTAGCTTGGATAGCAAGGAGGAAGGAAACTGAATCCTGAAAGCCTATCGACAAAGCCATCTTCCGGATGGTGAGCGAGTCATCAGGCCGTAAGGAAAGTGAACGCAGAAATGCCTCGAAACGATTCAATCATGAAATTGAAGAGAGAATATTTTAGAGCACCGAGGAGTACTGTTCGAGGAGAGAGCATTTTCAGACAGAAATCGCAGCTTGCCAGGCAACACTTCCCTGTTAACTCCTGATCCGCCTGCCAGGCTGAGGCAATAATCTGACTTGAGAGTGCGCTGTGAGCGGGTGTTTTGTGGAGATCTGCCCTTCCTGAGGGTGGATGGTTCCCTGATTTTTTCCCTGTTACGAATGTTCTCGTAACATCCAAGTGTTTGCGAAATCTGAGGTTGGCTTCCCGAACTGTACGATATGCGAACCTTCAGATTTGTTCTATTCGATTTCGAAAGGAAAGGGCCCGTTCTTTGTGGGCTAGGCTCGTTCCAGTACCACTTCTCGGATAACGGCGTTTTATCGTCCAAGTGCCGCGACGGTTTGCTTCGATTATTTTTTCAAACGCGGTTTCGGGATAATTCATCTCTGCTGTAGCTTGAGATAGTTTGTAAGGCTTTTGATGCGCAAAGTAACTTGAGTCTTGTCCAATTGCCCCGCGGCTTCAAAATCCGATCCCCAAACGGGCATCTCCGCCGGACCGTGGGCCGGCAATTCCACGCCATTGCGGGTCACTTTCAACACATAGGCGTAAGGGAATTTGCCGCCGTGACGACGGGCTAGCGTGGTCAGATCGGGGGGCGTCCGGTATGGCGGAGGGAACGGACCAGCTCCTCTAAGATCGTCTCCATGGCAGGCGGCGCAATGTTTCTTGTAGAGTTCTGCGCTGGATGGCGGATTGGAAGTGGCGACCTGATCTTTCGCGACCGTCTGTTCCTGCGCTACACAAGGTCTGACAAACCACCCCAAAAGGGCGGCCGACACGACGGCGGTGAAGATGAATCTGATAACCACCAAGGAAGCCTACTCTAAACCGGCATATAAGTCCCTGCTACCATGACAACGAAAAATCGTCGCCGCGATGACTGGTGCCAAGAAGGTTCATTCATTGATTGACAAGGTGTACAAGCGGAAGAATCTGGAGATGGCCTGGGAGAAGGTGAAGGAGAACCGGGGCGGTGGAGGTATAGATGGGCAGAGTCTCGAGGCTTTTGAAGCCTTCGTGCGATGCTCGCCTTTGTCGGAAATCTCTACAATTGATGCTACGTCTGTACTACGTTTTCATCGTAGCCATCGCTAAGACAGCAGCAATGCCAGGTCTTCAGGGCGTAGGTCGCGAATCATGCCGTTCTCGGCGCCGATCATTGCGGCGGCAAGGTCGCGCTTGGTCTTCTGCAGCTCCAAGACTTTCTCCTCAACGGTGTCGCGGGCAATCAGGCGATAGGCGAAGATGGGCCGCGTCTGTCCAATGCGATGCGCACGGTCTACGGCCTGCGCTTCAACCGCGGGGTTCCACCAAGGATCGAGAATGAATACATACTCGGCGGCGGTGAGATTCAAGCCCAGACCGCCGGCCTTCAGGCTGACAAGGAAGAGCCGGCAGTCTTTGTCATTCTGGAAGCGCTCCACTCGGGTCTGGCGGTCACGGGTAGCGCCGTCAAGGTATTCGTAAAGTATGCCGTCCTGATTCAGCCGAGCGCGGAGAATCTTCAGCAAACTGGTGAACTGGGAGAACACCAGCGCCTTGTGTCCTTCGTCGAGGACTTCACGTAGTTGCTCGAGGAGCACGTCCAGCTTGGCGCTGGAATCATTGGAACGTTTCGAATCGAGCAAGCCGGGATGGCAAGCAGCTTGCCGCAGGCGCAACAAGGCCTCCAGGACCTGAATCTTGGAATTCGCCAGGCCGGCGGTTGCGATCCGCCTGAGCAACGAATCGCGGTAGTGCTGGCGCAACTCGTCATAGAGCTTCCGTTGTTCAGGTTCGAGCTCGCAGTACACTGTTTGCTCGGTTTTGGATGGCAATTCACGCGCCACCTGCTCCTTGGTTCGGCGCAAGATGAACGGCCGCAACGCTTGACCCAGCAGGCGGCGCGTTTCTTCGTCCGGATTGCGCATCGACCCGCCCGCGACCTTGAAGGCCTTGGCAGCGCCAAGCATCCCAGGGTTGAGAAACTCGAATAGAGTCCACAGCTCACCGAGGTGGTTTTCCACCGGAGTGCCGCTCACCGCCAGACGATGTCGTCCGCGCAGAAGCCGAACGGCCTTCGACGATTCGGTTTCCGCATTCTTGACTACCTGCGCCTCGTCGAGCACTACGTAGTCAAACTCGGTGTCTTTGAAGCGCCAGGCGTCCCGGCGCAGCGTGCCGTAGGTCGTGAGCACCAGGTCGTAAGCGGCAAAGTCATTGCCGTTGCGCTCCAAGCCGGTATGGTCGAGCACGCGCAGCTGCGGAGTGAAGCGTGCCGCTTCCTCCTTCCAGTTGAACACGAGCGACTTCGGAACGACCACCAGAGACGGACCGACGGGCTCGCCCGCGGCGCGCAGCTCGCGGCGGGATTCGAGCAGCGCCAGTACCTGCGCGGTCTTGCCCACACCCATGTCGTCCGCCAGGCAGCCACCGAAGGAGAAACGCTGCAGGAAGTGCATCCAACCCAAGCCTTCGCTTTGATAATCACGCAGGCGGCCCACAAATCCCGCGGGCTGTGCCACAGGTTCGACGCCGTGAAATCGTCGTAGCTCCTCGCGCACGCGTGCGAAGGTCTCATCGCAGCGGGCTTCTGGCTGCGCCGCCAAGAGGGTGTCAAGCAGTCCCGCTTGGCTCTGACGGAAGCGCACATGACCTTGCTCTGGCACACCCATTCCAGCCAGCGGGCCAATACGCCGCAGCCACTCCTCCGGCAGCATGCCATAGGTTCCATCATCGAGCCGCACCATCTTGTCCCCGCGGCGCAGGGCCCCGAGCAGCTCGGGCAGGCGCGCTGTAGTGTTTCCGTACTCGACCTCACCGTGCAGCTCGAACCAATCCACGCCACTCGAAACTTCGATGCGAAATGCGCCTGGGCGTCGAAAGATCTTTCCTTCGGCTTCGATGTCCCAGCCTGCCTCCACAAGCGAACCTACGATGCGAGGCAGCTTGCTCGGCGCCAACTCCCACCTCGGCGTGGAATCCGGGTAGGTGGGAGCGCGCTGCTTCAGGCCGAGCTGATCGAGAAAAGCGCAGGCGACCTTCTCCGCATTGGAATCCCGGCGTATGAAACGCCGTCCTGCAGCATCGAAAAAGCCTCGCGCCGGATCGAACGCGGCGAACATGCGGCCCTCGTAAGCAAAACACAGCTTCGCATCCAGGCGCTCATGCCGGTACGGGACACGGGTTTTGGAAATTGTCAAATGAGGATGGGGTGCCAGCGCCACCTCCTCGTATCGCAACTCCTCTGGCACCCTCAGCGGCGGCAAGTTCGGACAGCAGAGCAAAGTCGCCAGGAATTCATCGCGTTCCTCTTCGGGAACCGAGATCAAGCCCTGTTTACGAAGAGCGATAATCCATTCGATCGAGCTATCGCTGGCGAGAGGTGCCACGCGGTCTCTCGTGATTACCAGACCTGCCATGGCCAGTGCCGGGAATGTTGCTTCCCTGCGCTCTTCCCCCCGCTGGAAAAAGCCGGCGAGGGTACATGCTGTTTCGCCAAGCCGGTGCAGCTCAAGGAGGAAATTCCAGGGACCGCCTTCATCCCAAGCAAGCGGAAGCAGGTTGTCCGGTTCGTTCCGCGGCCGCAGAAAGCAACGTCCCGTGCGCGCCACCAAGGGCATGAGCATGCTGGCCAAAGCGGGCGAGAGCAGAGCGGATTCGGAGATCGGCAGATAAGTTCCCGCGTAACCGTAGCCGTAGATATACGATTGACCTCCCCTCAGAGCGGACAGAATTTCGCGATCCTCCGGCAGCGGGAGCTGGGCGATCTGGCCTTGGCTCAGAGAAAGAACTTTGGGTCGCGAGAAACTGCCATTCGCGTTCCGTTTGCGCGATTGCAATGAGAGAACCAAATCGCTGCCGTGCACGTTTTTGGCGACATCCACGACATACAGGATCTCCAGCTTGGACGGCCAAGCCGCGCGATCTCGAGGCGGAAAGACCTCACCGAGTTGTTTCCTCCAGCCCGGTGGTTTCAACTTTGCCGGATTCCAGAGGACCGCAGGAGAACGCAGCGAGAGGACCGGCGCCGTCCCGTCTTCCTCATAGAGTTCTTCGTCGCCATCGTAGAAGTCGCGGCCATTTAGGCCATCCGCGCCAAGAGCATCCAAGTCTAGGATGAGTTTGTCTGCCGAGGCGGCCGCGGTCAAATATTGATGCCGGTCAGCGGCAAGGATGGCGGCCCACACGTGCTTGCAGGGAACGCCCTGCTCCACAAAATGGGGGCAGTCGCACCAAACCGCAAGCTTGTCGTCTCTCCAGGCAAATTGCACCTCGTAAAAGCCCGAACCACGCACGCAGGCAGTAAGCTCGGATTGGGAACCTTCGTGGATCATGACGCGGCCCTTACAGTAGTAGTCATCGCCGCGCTTCCGAACATTCTTGGTGAAACTCGCTGCCAGCTTGGTGGAAAGACTCATGGACCCTCTCTACAAAACTCTCAGGATATTCTATGCAGGTTTTTCGTGATTTTCCATGAGGAGAAAGCTCCTCAAGATAAGCACCGAAGGCGACTGGCCGTCAGCAGCTAGAGGACTCTGAGTCCTTTGTACAGGTTGAATTTCTCATTGCAAGTGACCACCGGGATCTTTTCGCACACAGCCTGGGCGATAATTTGGCGGTCGTGCGTTCTCTCTTTTCGATCTCCCCCCCCACACCACCCAGACCCGTTCGATGCGCTGTATAGGCAGTAAGCGGGTTCAGATCCTCAACCGCGCGGCGTGCTTCCACTTCAGCAGGTCTAAGTTTGCCGCGAGCCGTTTTGCTAGTGATTTCGAAAAGGGGAATGCGCTCAGTCGGCATTTTGCAAAAGAGTGGTCGCGCGTTTCGTGAGTCGTTGTGTTGACTCAACTGCGAAGATCAAAACAACCTTGTCCAGGAGCAACCGCACCTAGTCTCGTCCTTCGACGAAGCTGTCGACTTCGCTGTCCGGCCTGGGCTTCCACCACTCCGGTTCGAGCACTTGAATCTTGCCTTTGAGGGTTCCGAGCAACCGCTTTTTGCGGCTGGGCTTTTGGTGTCATTCCAATCTCATGCAGTCAAAGACCAGCGGGCTGACTCACGGGGGAATCCCCGAGAGACCGATGGTGTGTATTTCTGGATGAATGAGAATCCGCACGGCGTCATTCAGGCACTCTCATCCAGATAGAAAGCTACACACTAAAAGTGTGTCTTTATCGGCTGATGTGAGAATGCCTATTCGTTCTGACCTGTCGCCTGGCTTTGCCTCTACTTTGGCCTGTCTTGCACACCTGCCGGAAATGTAATACAATTACTTCATGAAGAGCCTCACCGTTCGATTGCCCGAGCCACTGGTGGCGGACATTGAGGCGGAATCGCGCGGACGGAAGATCTCGAAGTCGGATGTAGTTCGCGAACGGCTCGAGCGTGCGCCCCGCCAGCGCCGCCGCACTGCCTCCCTCACTGCCATCGCGGACCTTATCGGATCGGTGGATGGGCTGCCGACCGACCTAACTGCACGGAAGAAGGAATATCTGCACGCCACGGGTTATGGCCAGAAACATCCTCGTTGACGCTGGATTTGTTGTAGCGTTGCTTAGCAGTCGCGACGCTCACCACCGATGGGCCGTGACGCAAGCCTCCGAACTACCTCCGCCTTGGTCCACGTGTGAAGCCGTTCTGTCCGAGGCTTTCCACCTTCTCGGAGAGCTTGGTACCCCCAATCTCGGCGAACTACTTCGCCGCGGCGCTCTGCTGGTCGCCTTTACACTTACCGAGAACGTGGAGCCAGTCGTGAAGCTGATGGAGAAGTATTCCAACGTTCCCATGGCCTTCGCCGATGCTTGCCTGGTTCGCATGACCGAAACGTTTGCCGATCCCATCATCCTCACGACCGACCAAGATTTTCGAGTTTACCGTCGCCACAGCCGCCAAGTGGTTCCCTGTGTGACACCCGAGTGATCTTGCCGACGCTCATTCCAGCCGAAACTGAAGCTGGCTTTTCTGCCCTCCCTGATTTTTTCCCTGTTACGACTGCGCCCTCCGCTGAGAGACGTTTGCCCTTCTGTGTCCAGCTCTACTAGCAAGACCGAAGTTTCGATCGGATAGCAAATGCGTTTGGCGTTGATCACCATACCGGCTGGAAATCTTCCTACATTCGCTGCCTGCTTACTCAAACGGTGGATTAACTCCTGGCACAGCTTACCAGGCAAGTGGAACCCATCTGTAAACAAAATCCGGCGGACGGATTTTCACTGAAGTGCACGATTTTAGTTCGAACCGGTGGTGAAACCTTGAACGGAGTACGTTTGGCTTATGAGATAGTCCGAGTACACGTCAAGCGACGGCAAGGCGGCAAAATATGGGCCAGCCAAGAAGATGTCAGTCTGTTGCATATACTCCAACTTTCCGTGAGTGCGGCCAACTCAATGACGCGCCCCACGCAAGTCCACCAACATTTTCTTCGCGTTGGGGTCATCCGGCACCAGCTGCACCAACTCCTCCGCGTAACTCGTCGCCAACGCAATGTCCCCCTTGTCTCGCTCAAACGCAATCAACCCTGTCAAAACCAAGCGATCCGCGGGACGCCTCTTGTGAGCTTGCTCTAAGATTTTGATCGCCTGTTCAACCTGGCCGCTGGATTCCAGTGCGACAGCGTAGACATAGCTATAACGAACATTGCTCGGTTGCAGCGCCGCTGCCTTGGCCAACAGGCTAAGTGCTTCCTGATAGTGCTTCTGCCTGACCTTGAGGAGACCGAGAGCGTGAATGGGCTCCGCTGCCGTCGGAGCCAGCACGATGGCCTTCTCCAGCCATCGCTGACCCTCATCATCGCGCTGCTGCGTACGATACAGATCGGCAAGGTTGAGCATAGCCGGAACGAAGTTGTGATCCAGCCGAAGGGCAGTTTGCAATTCGCTTTCCGCGTCGCCCGTGCGACCCATCTGTGCGTACAGCAGCGATAGATTCAAGTGGTTCTCTGGACGTTCGGCAGTGGCGGTCTCAGAGGCTATTAATTCAGAAACCGCCTGATCCAGGGCATTCTTTTGCGCCTCTTGCACGAGATTGGGTGGAATTCCAGCGAGCACTCGCGCCGCCTCGATGCGCACAGACCGAATGGGGTCCGTAAGCAGAGGTGCTGCTAAGCCAAGGCGCGCTTCGGGAGCTAACGGTTCCAAGGCGCGCACCGCCGCACTCCGCACAAGCGCATTTTCATCGGCAAGCCCGCTCTCGACCGCTGGAAGCGAAGTGGGAGTGAGATATTGCGGCAGCAAGGTCAACGCTGTGGCGCGCGCAATGGCTGGCTGTGAAGAGTCGGCGATCAAAGAAGTCAGCTCCTTTTCCGCCACCACTAAACCGCGGCGGCCTGCATCCAGCGCTTCGACAAATCGCGCTTCTCGCCTGCGGCTGGGGCCATACCACTTCGCGACTGCATCCGCTGCCCACTTCGCGGACTTGTCCTTGTGGCACTGGCTGCAGGCGTTGGGAGTTCCATAGGCAACGGAAAAATCAGGCCGCGGCACGCGGAAGCTGTGGTCGCGCCGCACATGCACGACCATATAGGTTCGTGTAGGCATATGGCAGTTCACGCAGAGAGCGCCGGGGCTCTGCGGCTTATGGTGGGTATGCTCTTCTGTCCCAAACTTCGCGAGCAGATGGCACTTGCCACAAGCAGAGTTCAAGCTTACCGGTGGAAGCTTGAGGTCATGCGGGTCGTGGCAATCCGAACACGTCACCCCCTCTTGGTACATCTTGCTCTGAACAAACGAACCATACTCATAATCTTCTTCCTGAATCTGGCCGTCGGCGAAATAGACGCCGTCCTCCAGAAGATTGGGCACATACGCATTCAGAAAATGTTCTCCAGGCGTGTAGACATTCGTGATTGGGCGACGGCGGGAATGACAGGGGGCGCAGGTTTCCAATTCATTGCGTGAGCGCGGCGACCCTTTCCAGTGCATCGTCACGTCGTTGGGTTCGGTGAGCCACCACGACCCGCTGGCCGGTCTCAAGTTGACAACGAGGCCTTTCGCGTCATCGCCTAGCTGGTAGGTGCCCTTCTTCTGGGTTTGCGTCCAGGTGACATGCTCGGAGCCAGGTCCGTGGCAGGATTCACACGAGACATTCATCTCCGACCAAGTTGTCGCGTAGCCGTCCGACGCCAAGTTGTAGTTTCTGCGCAGATCGGTCGAATGGCAATCGGCGCACATGTAATTCCAGGTCTGGTTTCGTCCCGTCCAGTGAAGAGGATCAGTATGCGGCATCTTTTGATCCGTATAAAGATCGAACCAGCGCTGACCACCGTGCTCCCTAAGTCGCGAGTCCCAGGCGATACCGAGGCTTTGAAGCCGACCGCCGGAAAATGCGACCAGGTACTGTTGCAGTGGGAAGACACCGAACGTGTAAGGAAGCTCAAAATCTTGGAGCACTCCATCTGGCCCATCCGTGCGTACGTGGAACTTGCCATCCTTCACATAGAAATTCGAGGTTACGCCGTCCTTCGTGAAGCGCGCGTCAGCGAAGTTGCCTAGAACGGTGCCGTCATTCGCTGGTTGCATAGCTTGAGCGTGATGCGATTCGCGCCAAGCTTCTACCTCTTGTGCATGACACTCTCGGCAGCGCTCTCTGCCGACGTAAATGGGAGATGAAACAGAAGACTGCTTGGTTTCTTGGATGCGGAGGCTCCCGTTCCGATGCCACAGAAACATGCCCAACGTGATTGCGACGATCACGCCAAGAATAATGAAGATGCGTTGTGACATGTAATTTGCAGAGCTGGACATGTCTTCACATCAACAAGGAGCAGGTACTCTCGTCGCGGCAATCACTCTTCCACAGAATCCTGACCACGGGTTACACAAACTAACCGGCAGCCAAGATTCGCAAGCCCGACTTGCACGAACCACGCTCCACGGAGTTAACGCTACCCGGATTGCTAGTGAGTAGGGCTGTTTAGAAACGCCAACAAGTGACTTAGATCGCCCTCCTTCAAGCTGGGCCAGCCCAGACCTAGCTGCTCTGCTTTCGAGTACATTCTGGGCCCATGAGACCACAGCGCTTGGGCGAAGCTGACTGGGGTAAAGAACCTGCCCTTCGTCTTCAGGTTTGGGCCGAACTCACCGCCCCGCGCATCTGTTCCATGACACCGGCTACACGTACGTTGGGTAAACAATTGCTGTCCCATAAGCGGCGATCCTCCAAGTTCGAAGTAGCGCACGCTGTAGAGGAACGCGATTAGATCTGCCATTTCTTGTCCCTCAAAAGTGGGGCGCTCGATACCTTTTGCTTTCATAGTAGCCCACATCTCTGGAGAGTGATTCCACATGCGACCTGCCATCTGGGTAAGCGTGCGGGGCAATGGGCGATCCGAGCTGAGGTCGGGGCCGACGGTCCCTCCTTCGCCGCGGATCGCGTGGCAGGAGATGCACCCTTTTTGTTGGAATAGGTCCCATCCTCGACGCGGATTCGCTGGAAGCAGCTCAGACTCCCTTTCCGGCCCCGCACGCTCTCGGCGCACGAAGGCGAGCAAATCGTTCATCTCCTCTCCCTCGAACCGCGGCCAGGATATCTTGAGTTCGCGCATGTGGACCTCCATAGCCGGCGCATGGTTCCACATTGTCTGCGACCAAAAAATCGGCGTATCGACCGGCCCGATATTCCTAAGGTTGGGTCCCACAGTGCCTCCAATTGCACCAATCGTGTGGCACCGAATGCAGCCCTTCCGGTTAAACAGTTCCGCACCGCGAGTTGGGTTCCCCGATTCATCGTCGTAGCAGGTAACATAGAGGTAGGCAAACAGATTTGCCATCTCTTCTGGTGTAAACCGAGGATAATTAGTTTTGCTGCTTCTTATCCGCTCCCACATGCGTGGCGCGTGATTCCACATCTGGGTGACCAGCTCATTCATGCTGGAACCTTGGGCTCCTCGCAAACCTAGATCGGGAGCGAGCTTCCCTCCAGCGCCGAGAACAGAATGACAATCGCCGCATCCTTTTTGCTGAAAGACCTCTGCGCCAGCGCGCGGGTCGCCAGCCAGAAAAGTATTCCATCGATCGGCGCTGCTCCCTCGTCTCCACACAAGAATGCCAACCACGATGAGCAGTGCCACCGGGCCAGCGACAAGCCATACTATCAAGTGGCGCCGAAGACTCATGTGCCCCCTGCGCTAACGCTTGGTCCGGGAGATCTTGTGAGCCGGACTCCAGCGTCAGTCCATCGCCAATGCCTTCCCCCGCTTCAGCTCTCATTCGGGAAAAGCATCGAGCGTTTTTCGCCTGCCATACCGGGAGAGATTGAGCTTCGCATGACCATCTGGCTATGACACTGGTCACGATCAATCGTGACCGACGTCACGTGAACCTGGTCGCCGATTTCCTTCGTTCTACAATCGCGCCGCTAGTTTGCTCACCGAAGACTTGGAATTCGTACAGCCAACAGACAAGTGCTGATTTTTGACAGGTCCGAGGCCGCCTCCGACCAGAGCAAGGTGTGATTCGCCGCCTCGGTTTTGTAACTGGATTCCGGTGTGACTTTTGTCACACAAGCTTGTGGTGCAAGTCACAGCCACGAATTGTTGATTCGTTCATCCTCATGACCAACCAAACTCGGCTTGCGACCTGGGTATCTTCTATGGCCAATCGAGTTAGTGCTGGGGGGTAATTGTGATGAACAGTGGGACTCGAACGCTCAGTCGGTTAGCAGTAGTCGCGTCGGTTGTAACATTGGCATGGGTAGTCTTGGCAAGTGCACCGAAGAGTTCCGCAATTCCTGCCTTTTCGCGCAAGTACCAGACTTCTTGCACCACCTGCCACAGTAACTATCCTGAATTGAATGACTTCGGAGAGGCGTTTAAGAAGAACGGTTTCAAGTTCCCGAAAGATGATGAACTTTTCGTGAAGGAACCACCAGTGATGCTGGGAGCCAAAGCGCAGAAGGAAGCATTTCCTGAGGCAGTCTATCCGGGTGAGATTCCTGGGAGCATACCGATTGCCTTCCGCTATTCAGGTAATTTCAATTGGAACGCCAAGCAGCCTCAGCCATTGGAAGCGTCAGCGTTTGTGCCGCGGACAGATCTGTTCGCACCGAATACGTTTACGATCATCAGCGCCGGTAGTTTTGGACAGAATCTGGCGTTCTGGATCGACAACGACATTTCCACTGCCGGCACGGGAGCGGGTGGCGGACTTGGAGATGGATACCTCAGATACAATGACATAGGCCACATTTTTGGTTTGCCGAAGAATGCGTTAAACGTCCGGTTTGGACAATTCGAGCTGGATCTGCCGTTCACGCAAGCGCGCACGATCTATCCCTCCGTGTATGACGTCTACAGTGAGACGTCTGTGGCCCAGCCCTCGACAACCACCGGCCAGACAGTATTTCAAACTACAAACAATCCGTTCGTCCTTGGGAGCCCGCAACGCGGCATCGAATTCGGCGGCTATCCCAACAACGGAAACTTCACCTGGTCGGTAGCCTTTGTCGACGGAACCAATTCCGCCTACGGACTAGGGCCTGCGCTTACTGCGCGGAACACCAAGGATGTCTATGTCAGCGTGACGCAAAAATTCAATCTGGAACGCGATCCGGAGAGCCGGAATGCGATACAGGCTGCGGGTCCAACCGGTCCGCGCGACCATACCTCCATCCGCGTCGGGGCTTTTTACTATTACGGGCAAAATCAATTGAACTACGGCGGTGCGCAATACACCTTCCTTGGGACGATTAACGAGCCGTTCTACAGGGCTGGGGGAGACATTCGGTTCAAATACCGCAAGCTGGAACTCTTCGGACTCGGAATGGTTGGTCACGACAACAACCACAGCGTGGACATAACGACCCAAACCATCATGGGTGCACCCGCTGTCACTTATACTGGAGGCTTCGTTGCTGCCAATTACTGGATTTTCCCCTGGTTGATCTCCTACATGCGGTATGACTTCGTGAACTCACCGACCGACTTTGCCAATGGCGTCTCCCAGTACAGGACGCGCAACCGCTATAGCCCGGGTTTCCAGATACTGGTTCGCGCGAACATTAAAGTCATTGGCGAATATCAGTATCACTGGGGACAGCCGTACCTCGATCCAACCACAAACAACACTCTGTATTTCCGGCCTAATTCGTTCGTGAGCGGCATCGACTACGCTTTCTAGAAGCTACGGAAATTTCATTGCACGTAGATCAAATACGAGAGGAATGTCATGAGTCTATCTGGAATCGCAGCAAAAGCGGTCGTTGCAGCAGGTCTCGCGTTGGCCTTGATTGGCGCGGTTAGCGCCAATGATATCAAGGGCAAAGTGAGTGTGCAGGGGATCAAGTCCGCGGAGAGTATCGCGGTATATGTTGATGTGATCCCAGACAAGAAGTTTGATGCCCCGAGCGAACACGTGGTGATCGATCAGCGCAAGATGTCTTTCATCCCTCATGTCGTTGCCGTAGAGCAAGGGACTACTGTGGACTTCTTGAACAGCGATCCCGTCGGCCACAACGTTTACTGGCCTTCGATCAGCGGCAACAAGAAGCTCGCCCACAATCTAGGCACCTGGCCGAAGGGAGACAAAAAGCCGTTCCAATTCAACGATCTTGGCACCGTTTCGCTTCTTTGCAACGTACACCCCGAAATGTCTGGCTATGTCATCGTCGTGCCGACACCCTACTTTGCCGTGACGGACAAAGACGGTAATTTCGAGATCAAGAACATTCCCGCTGGCAAATACACGTTGAAGACATGGAGCGAGGACGGCAAGCCAACCACGCAGGCAGTAGAAGTCACCGCAGCTAGTACAACTGTAGAACTGACGGTTAAGAAGTGAGCGAGAAAGGTACCCGGGACACCCCTCGTGACCAGCCGAACCAAACTCGTAGACCTTGAGTGGCTCGAGTCGAACTTCCCCTGCATGCAGGCCTGCCCCGTTCACACGCAGGCCGGACGCTACGTCTCGCTCATCGCAGAGGGGAGGTACGAGGAAGCTTACCGCTACGCCCGGGTCCCTAATCCTTTCGCCTCGATTTGTGGCCGCGTGTGCGGGCATCCGTGCGAGCCCGCCTGCCGCCGCGGCCAATTTGATTCGCCCATTTCCATTCGCGCTTTGAAGCGCTTTGTTACCGAGCGCCATGGGCCGGAATCGCGCAATCCCGTTGATGTTTTTCGGGAGAAGCCCCGAGCCTTTCGCGAAGAAAAGATCGCCATCATCGGATCCGGCCCTGCGGGAATGTCTGCCGCGCATGATCTCGCACTGCTCGGGTATCCCGTAACGATTTTTGAAGCGGCGCCGGTGCCGGGCGGAATGATGCATCTCGGCATTCCCGAATATCGGTTGCCGCGCGACGTCTTGCAGGCGCAGATTCGCGAGATTCTCGACCTCGGACCGGAGCTTCGTCTGAACGTGCGGCTCGGCCGAGATTTTTCGCTGGAAGACCTGCGCAGTCAAGGTTACAAAGCGGTGCTGCTCGCCTTTGGCCTGCACCGCAGCCGCGACCTCAACCTTCCTGGGCATGAGCTGGACGGCGTCGTAAAGGGCATCGATTTTCTTCTCAACGTCAATTTAGGTTATCGCTTTTCCATTGGAAAGCGAGTTGTCGTGATTGGCGGCGGGAACGTGGCTATCGACGTTGCGCGCACCGCCATGCGGGAGCAGCAACAAAAGCTTGTGACCGATATCGCCGGCGTCGTTCTCCCCGACCAGCTCAATTCAAGCGAAGCGGACGTCGCCATGAAGGAGTTCATGGACGTCTCTCGCCAGGCTCTTCGCATGGGCGCCCGCGAAGTCCATCTCGTATGCCTCGAGTCGCGCGAGGAGATGCCTGCCTCGGAAGAAGAGATTGAAGAGGGATTGGTTGAAGGAATCATGATGCGCCCGTCGCTCGGTCCAAAACAATTTGTCGGGCAGAACGGCAAGTTGATCGGCCTGGAAGTGATCAAGTGCACTTCCGTGTTCGACGCTCAGCATCGGTTCAGCCCAACCTTCGCTGCCGGCACGGAGACAGTCATTCGGTGTGACACGGTGATCCTGGCGATCGGGCAAGCTTCTGACCTGTCCTTTCTAAAGCCGTCAGACGGCATCGAAATCACCCGTCAAGGAACTCCCAAAATCGACCCTGCGACTCTGATGACGACCGCGCCCGGGATTTTCGCGGCTGGCGACATCGCTTTTGGCCCACGCCTGATCATCAACGCGGTTGCGGACGGCAAGAAAGCCGCCGAAGAAATCGACAAGTTTATTCGGGGATCAGAGTGGAAGCCCAAGCCCCAGTACGTACAAATCACCATACTCGATCATCACAAAATGGCCGAGCAGTACGACGAATATTCCCGCCTGGCCGTACCGGTTATACCTCTCGAACGGCGCACAGGCATCGCCGAGGTCGAATCGGGCTTCACCGAGGAGCAAGCCAGGCAGGAGGCGTCGCGTTGTCTTCAGTGCTGGATCAACACCATCTTTGAAGGGACCGAAGCCACTGGCAGTGAGTGCATTCTCTGCGGAGGCTGCGTGGATGTCTGCCCGCAAAACTGCTTGCAACTCGTGCCGCTCAGTGAATTTGATTTCTCGGGTGAGTTCGCACAACAACTCTCCGCCGCCCCGGAATCGCGGGTGAACGAACTTCTCCATCTTTCACCCGAAGAACTCTCGGCAACTAAAGGCTCGGTGATGGTGAAAGACGAAACGATTTGCATTCGCTGTGGACTCTGCGCGGAGCGCTGCCCGGTTCACACCATCAGTATGGAAGCATTCGAAGTTTTCGATCACGACCCGAATCTAGTCCAAATTGAGGAGATGGTTCTCGACGCATGAGTGACGCCAAAGTTTCTTCACATTCAGCAGCACCCGGCTCCGCCCAAACCGGGAGTGAAATGAACCGGCGTGATTTCTTAAATGAAATCACGCTCGGCGCTCTCGGGATTGCGGGCCTCGGCTCTGTCGCCGTGAGCTATCAATATTTCTCACCCAATGTATTGTTCGAACCGTCGACGACGTTCCGCGCCGGTAATCCCGATCTATATCCCGTTCATTCCGTGACGTTCCTTCAGGACCAGCAGGTTTATATCGTGCGCATGCCAGATGGCTTTTATGCGGTGTCCGCCGTTTGCACGCATCTTGGCTGCGTCACGCAGTGGAAGGCCGACGCCGAAATGATTGCGTGCCCATGCCATGGCAGCAAGTTTCAAGCCGACGGCACAAAAATCGAAGGCCCCGCGCCGCGGCCGCTTCCGCACTTTGCAATCTCGCTGACCGCGGATGGGGAGCTGACGGTGGACAAACTCGAGATCATCAAGTCGACGCAAGTTCTGAGAGTCTGAGGGAGACGATGGCCACGACTCTTAATTCCGCGCTGCAGAACCTTCGTGAGACGAAAGTCTGGAAGTCCATCTTTCGCCGTGGGCCGGCGAACACCAACCGCACGCGCAGCCTCGCGGTCTTCGGCAATCTCTTCCTGCACTGGCTGCCCGTCAAGGTTCGAGAGAAATCTCTGCGCGTACGCGCCTCGTATTATCTCGGGTCGATCTCTTTCATCCTCTTCCTCGTTCTGTTCATCACTGGAATTTTGCTGATGTTCTACTACCACCCTGCTGCGCCCCACGCCTACCGCGACATGAAGGATCTTCAATTTGTCGTCTCAAACGGCGTCTTGCTCCGCAATCTTCACCGGCTTGCCGCGCACCTGATGGTCTTCGCTGTTTTCTGGCACATGTTCCACGTCTTCTACCGCAAGGGCTACAAACCGCCCCATGAGTTCAACTGGGTGGTCGGTGTCGTCCTTCTTCTTGTGACTCTGTTTTTAAGCTACACGGGATATTTGCTTCCTTGGGATCAGCTTGCTTTCTGGGCCGTCACCGTCGGCACCAACATCATTTCCGCGATGCCCGTTGTGGGAAGCAAGATTCGCTTTCTCGTGCTTGGAGGAAATATCGTGGGAGAAAACGCGTTGCTGCGTTTCTATGTGCTCCACGTCGTGATCCTTCCGCTCGTGGCGTTCTTGCTGATCGGAATCCATTTCTGGCGCGTGCAAAAAGACGGCGGATTGACCGTGAAGCCAAAGGACGAAGATGGAAAAGAATAAAATCGAGACGGGCTTCAGTTCGGATGCAAAGAAAGATCCGCGGCGCATCGTCTTCGTCACGAAAAAGACCTCCGCTAAGGTTGTGGGTGACCCGGGCCCGCAACTAATGACCTACCCTCATCTTCTGATCCGCGAAGCGATCGCATTTCAGGTGCTGGTGATTGCCATGGTTCTCGTCGCGCTCTTCTGGGACGCGCCACTCGAACAATTAGCCAACCCATTGCTTACTCCGAACCCCGCCAAAGCGCCTTGGTATTTTCTCGGTCTACAGGAACTGCTGCACTTCTTCCCGCCATTCGTCGCCGGAATTCTGATTCCGACACTGGTGGTGATAGCGCTCGTGGTCATTCCCTACTTCCACGTAAATATTGAAGCGGAAGCGATCTGGAGCAGAAGGCCATCGCGAAAATTGACAACCGTCCTGATCATTGTGCTTGTCCTTCTCGCGTTCCTCGCGGCCTTTCATGCTTGGACGATCTTTGCTCCCACGGCTGTCGTTGCTGCTCTTCTCCTTTTTTCCTACACCACCCGGCAGGGCCAGAAAGGCTGGTTGCATGCGATAGCGACTAAACCACTCTCTTGGTGGGTGATGACCTGGTTCATCGCTGTAGCTATCTGCTTAACCGTGGTTGGGACGTTTTTCAGGGGCCCCGGATGGTCATGGATTTGGCCGTGGAGAACTCATGCCAGCTGAAGACATGGGCAAGCTCACGAACCGCACGCGTCTAATCTTTGCGGTCTCAAGTGTCCTGTTTCTGGCAGTGCTCGCCATCTCTCCGTTCAAGGATTTTCGGCGCGAATGGAAGCAGTACAAGCGCTCCTACCTGCGTTTTGCGCAAGGGCGCCCGGATACAAAAAAGCTGCTGGCCGACTTCCGCCCGGACATCGATCAAATCTGGCTTCCAGGAATGAATGTCGTTGACCGCTGCACGACTTGCCATCAGGGCATCACGCAGACAACGCTCTCCGACAATGCCGTGCCCCATCCTTTCCGCGCGCATCCGCCCATTCCGCACAATGTTCGCGATTGGGGCTGCACTGTTTGCCACCGCGGACAAGGCCCTGCCACGGAAGTTGCCGAAGCTCACGAATCGACGCTTGCCTGGGAACAGCCGATTTTGCCAACGCGCTTCCTCCAGGCCTCTTGCGGCACCTGCCATTACGCTGACATGCCGCAAACGCCTCAACTGACACGCGGCCGCCAGATCCTCGCCGAATTGAATTGTCAGGGTTGCCATCGCTTGCCGGGCATCGATCGCCCCGCGATGTTTGGCCCAGACCTCACCAACATCGGCACGAAGGTGAGCCGTGCGTGGATGTACAAATGGCTGAAAGAACCGCGCACGATGGTCGACAAAGACGGCAATGTCACGGTGAACGGTTACGAAACGGAAGAAGAACCGCGCATGCCGAAGTTTCGCTTAACGGAAACCGAGTTGCGCGCCCTGTCCGCTTACCTCAGTGTTCAGAAAACAAAAGCTTTCGCACCCTATAAGATCGATCCTCGCGTGGTTGCCGCCTGGAGCAAAAATCCCGAATTGGCCTCGCAAGGCGAACTGCGTTTCCGGCAAATGTTCTGCTCGACTTGCCACTCGCTGGCTGTTACCCGCGCCGGGGAAACGAAGCTGATCGGTGGCGACATCGGCCCGGAGCTCACCAAAGTCGGAAGCAAAGTCAATCCCGATTGGCTTGTCGCGTGGCTCCGCGACCCGCAAGGATATTTGCCGCATACGCGGATGCCTCGCTACGGATGGTCAGACGAAGATCTTTACAAAGTCACGCAATACATAAACACCAAACTTACCGATTCTGATTTGCTCACAGGAATTCCCGAACTTGGGCAGCCTGCGGATCAGGAGATTCAGCTTGGGCACCGCCTCTTCTTGGAAAAGGGCTGCGCGAGCTGTCATGTGATTGAGGGGCTCAATCCGCAGAAGGATTTTGGGCCGGACCTGAGTGCCCTCGGCGCCAAGAATGCCTCGGAGCTGGAATTCAGCAAATCAAATATTCCCCACAATCTGGTTTCCTACATCCAGGCAAAATTGCAAGACCCCACATCCGTCAACCCTGCGGCGCGCATGCCACAGTACAATTGGAATCAGTCTGATCTGGACGCGGTCACAACGGCGCTTCTCAGCATGAAGGGCGCACCCGCCACGAGCGCGTTGCAGAATCTGGTTGTACCCCGCAAGGATGTCGCCTTCCATCCCACTGGTTCCTTTGCGGAAGTCTACGATCGCTACAAATGTTCGACCTGCCACAAGTTCAATGGTTACGGCGGAGACCTCGCTCCCGACCTTTCCTACGAGGGCAGCCGAGCGCAGCGCCAGTGGATCGTGGATTTCTTGAAAAATCCGCAAACGTTGCGGCCCACTCTTGTTCTGCGCATGCCGCAATTCAACATGAGCGACAAAGATGCGGCCACACTCGCCGACTACATGGCCATGGTTTTGCAAAATACGGCGGCAAATCCCGCGGCCGTGGACGCCAAGCAGTTCACCCCAGCCATGGCGGCGCTCGGGAAACAACTTTACGAAGTGAAGTACCAATGCCAGTCATGCCACACCATCGGCGGCACGGGCGGCTATGTTGGCCCCAATTTGAATAACGCTGGCGGCTGGCTGACGCCCGCGTGGGTCGAGGCTTGGCTCAAAAATCCCCAGTCTCTTATTCCGGATACGATCGAGCCGCGGCGAAGCTTTACAGAGGATGAAGTGAAGGCGCTGACAGCGTACTTGATGACTTTGCGGCAAAGCATCAAGCCGCAAAAGACCGCGAAGCTCGCGCCATCCGAAGCTACAGCCCAAGGAGCCAGCCGATGAGACGCTATTTTCGCACCAACGCCTTGCTCTTAACGATTCTCGCCAGCGTCTCTGGATGCGGCAAGCGTGCCGAAACGGTGAAAGCCCATCCGCTTCTTAGAGCGTACGACACAGAAGCCGATTGGAGCGACGCGCAGCACATCATTCCGCTAAGTTACCAGCAAGCGCAAGGAAAACGCATTTTCTACCAACAGTGCGTCTGGTGCCACGCTGACGCCACTCCTGCAGGCCCCTCGAACCGCTCCAACCTGACGCCCGCTCCTCCTTTGCTGAATGACGGTGCCACGCTAAACCCAGAAAGCGACGAATTCATGCAGAACATCATCACCTTGGGCGGCAGCGCGATGGGCAAGTCCGCGATGATGCCTCCTTACGGACGTATGCTTGCGCCAGACGAGATCCGCTCCGTCATAGCATTCACGCGCGCGATCGCGCAGCCCCCTTATCAGCAACCCGGCCGTCACGGCTCGCAATACTCTGCCAAATAGTGAGGTACACTCGTTAGATCCATGGGACGCCGGCGTGATTTCCACTCTTGTCATAATTGGCTCCTCCTCATCATGGGATTAGCTATCAGTTTTTCCGAGTCACGCGCATCGGCGCAGGTAAGCCCGTCCGAAATCCTCAATCCTGACCTGAAGGCTCTCGAACAGTCTTACTTCCAGCAATTGAAGACCATTAACCAGTCTATTGCCAAAATAAAATTCCCTTTCCCCCTCTATCTGAGCCGCTATGTCGGGCTCGACCCAGCAAAGCAAGCAGAGGCCGATTCGCGCGGTTTGGAATTCGTCCGTTTTCAAGATCGTGCCATTCTGAAAGTGACTGGAAATTACAATGCGGCCTACGACACTGCCCGCCTTAACCGGAATGAGCGCGCTGCTGCCACATTTCGTACTGTGGTTCTTCCAGTATTGGCACAGGTGACTGCCGTTCTACCACAGGACGTGCAGTGTGATGGCATTGGTTTTGAAATTTCTCATCATATCCACACCCGGGATCCTGGCTATGACTATGAAGGAAAGGAAATCCTCGTTGTGGTGTTAGACCGCGATGATGCCTGGGCACTTTCCCGCGCGTCCACCGATCTCGCACGCCAGGAAATCGTCAACCGTTCAAAGGTTTATGTCAGTGGAACAGAGTTCGGCCTCTCGCTTACAGAGCACGACCCGCTCAACGTTCAAGCGCTGCCTCGATCCGTCCCTGCTAAACCGGATGCCACATCTACGACACGTTCTTCGATTGAGGCGGGTCGCTCTTCCCTCCTCAGAGCAAATCGTTCGCTCCCACCTTCCGCACTCCCTGAAGTGACGGCGCCGGTGGAAACCGGTTCCGCAAATGGCAATTCCGTTTTGCTTTCACCCAAAGTTGCGGAAGCAAAGACTGTCGATCCCCAACCCGCCCCTCCTCCGCCTACACAGGCTGATGCAGATCGTCTGGGCGATAAATATCAAACGCAGCTGGCCGCCTTCGCCAAAGAGGGGGCGACGAAATTTCATTTTGTGGATTACGCTCCGCCCACCTTCGTAGTATTCCACGATCAGATGGCGCTCCAGATGACTCTGCGAAATTCCATCCAATTCGGCATGGTGAAAGGCTCCATCTACAAGCGCGCCGCGCAGAGTTTTGACCTGTTCCTCGCGCCTCAGCTCAAAGATTTATCCGACCGGATTTCCCCCAATCTGGAGTTCCAGCTCTACGATTTTTCCGTCCTGAACAAGCTGTCTCCCGGCCCGAAGGGTACCTCAGAGGCCATTGAATTCATCTGCCCGAGGACAGCTCTCAAACAATTTGTAAACGCCGAGATTACGAACCAACAACTCCTCGATCAGAGTATCATCCTCGTCAACGGAGTGCGTATCGCCTTGAACCTCCAACTGGTGGAATAGCCCGGTTTGAGTCAGTTGTCCTGATTCCGGGCTTGCCTTCCAACCTGGATCGTGACTTGCAAGTAGTCTAGCGAACCCTGCGCAAAAGTATCGCTTATCGGCTGGCCAGCCAACTACACGTCACGACAACTTGCACCGGGTGGTATATTATTGCTCGCGAATAAGCCATGGAAAGGAAAAAATGCGTGCGACTCGCCCACTTTTTTTCATAATTTTGGCAGCGCTTTGCCCGCTTGTCCTTGCGGCGCAAGCTTCGCATCCTTTGTTGCAGCGGCCGACGTTCAACGGCAATCTGATTATCTTCTCTTACGCCGGTGATTTGTGGACCGTAGACCGCGCCGGCGGCCACGCTTCTCGCCTGACAACAGGGACGGGCATCGAGACCGACCCGGTTTTCTCGCCCGATGGCAGCATGGTGGCTTTCACCGGCGAATACGATGGCAATACGGATGTCTTTGTTGTCCCGGCGGGCGGCGGAGTCCCGAAGCGCCTTACGTATCATCCGGCAGCCGATTCAGCCGTGGGGTGGACGCCGGACGGAAAGTACGTAATCTTCCGATCGAACCGCGAAAGCGGAAGCCCGCGGTATACGAAACTGTTCAAGGTTTCGATGAATGGCGGGCTGGCCACGGCACTGCCCTTGCCGATGGCCTTCTTCGGCAGGTTTTCAGCGGACGGAAAATATTTTGCCTACTCGCCCGTAGGTGGCGCATCGACCTTCAATTATTCCAACTATGTTGCGTGGAGAAACTATCGCGGCGGACTGGCAAGCTCGGTATGGATTGCCGACATGGCGACGCTGGACGTGGTGAAGGTCCCGCGTGAAAAATCAAATGACTTCAATCCAGTTTGGGTAGACAAGCAGGTCTATTTTCTTTCCGACCGCAATGGAGCGGTATCGCTGTTTCGGTTTGACCCGGCGACAAAATCCGTGACGCAAGCGGTGAAGAATGATGGAGCGGATATTCGCTCGGCCAGCGCGGGGCCGGGTGGCATCGTCTACGACCGGTTTGGCGAGCTCTTTCTGTACGACACGGCGAGCGGCCAGACGCACCAGATCAACGTGGACCTAAGCGCGGACTTGCCTGAGGTGCGACCGCGTATTTCGCCAACAGATCGCGATATCCAGAGCCACGGTATCTCGCCCACCGGAGTGCGCGCCGTCTTTGAGGCGCACGGCGACATTCTCACCGTCCCCGCAAAAGAAAGCACTACGCGGGATATCACAGGCACGCCCGGTGTGATGGAGCGCGAACCAGCGTGGTCGCCGGACGGGCAGAGCATTGCGTATTTCTCCGACCAGTCGGGCCAGTACGCCCTGCACATCAGCGGCCAGACCGGCGCGGGAGAAGTGAAGAAGTTTCCGCTGGCGAACGACGCGACCTATTATTTCCGGCCGACGTGGTCGCCGGATTCGAAGCTGATCGCCTTCCACGACAACCAGATGGAGGTCTGGCTGCTGGATACGGTCACGGGCAAGGCCGCGGCCATCGACAAGGCCGTTGTCAATGATGGAGACTACGACGCATCCTGGTCGCCGGACTCAAAGTGGCTCGCGTACACACAGACAATCTCGAACCGGTTCCATGCGCTGTTCGTGTACTCCGTCGCGTCGGCGAAGAGCTGGCAGATCACCGACGGCATGAGCGATGTTCGCTTCCCTGCGTTTGACCGCGGCGGGAAGTATCTTTACTTCACGGAAAGCACGAATTACGGCACGTCCACGAGCGGGCTGGACATGAGCAGCGACGCTTTTAACGTGACTCGCAGCGTGTACGGGCTCGCCCTGGCGGCGGATACGGCTTCTCCTGTTGCGCCGCTGAATGAAGACGAGAAGAAACCCGACGCAAGGGACAAGAAGGACTCCGGCGACGAGCGCGCCGATAAAGACAAATCCGATACTGCCAAGAAACCGGATGATGCCGGCGCGCAGGAAAAAACAGAAAAGCCTGAGAAGGTGAAGCCGGTGAAGATCGATCTCGAGCATCTCGAGGATCGCGCCGTCGCGCTGCCGCTGCCTCCCAGCAGCTATACAGGCCTGGCGGCGGGCAAGGAAGGCGCGCTTTATTTGCTTGAGGGTGGAGGAAGATTCCAGGTAGGCGGAGGCCAGACGCTGATTCGCTTCGAGCTGAAGACGAAGAAATCCGAGAAGCTCGCCGAACACGTCGCGGGATTTGATCTTTCCTTCGACGGGAACAAGATGCTGCTGGAAATGGGACGAAGCGAGGGTGGAGGCCCGCAAGCGGCGGGCGGTCCCGCACCGTTATTTGTGATCGTTCCGGCCGACGCGCCTGTCAAGCCCGGCGAAGGCAAACTAGACTTGTCCAAAATGGAAGTCCGCGTGGACCCGCGCGCCGAATGGCGGCAGATGTTTCACGAGATATGGCAAATCGAGCGCAGCTTCTTTTACGATCCGCACTATCACGGCGTGGACACCGTTAGAGAAGAAGCCAAGTACAAGCCCTATCTGGACGAGGTTGGCGCCCGCAGCGATCTGAATTATCTATTCCAGGAAATGCTGGGCGACTTTTCGATCGGCCATCTGCGCGGCTCTGGAGGAACGATTCCGCACCCGAATCGCGTGCCAGGCGGCCTCCTGGGCGCCGACTACGAGATCGTAAACGGGAAGTACAGGATAAAGTTGATCTACACGGGCGAGCATTGGAATCCGCAGGCGCATGCGCCGTTAGCGGAGCCGGGAGTGAAAGTGGCGGAAGGAGATTTCATCCTCGCCGTCGGTGGCCAGGACCTGAGCGGCTCGGACGACATTCAACGATTGCTCGAGGGCACGGCGGGAACGCAGGTGGTGCTGAAGATCGCCGCGGACATAAACGGCAAAGATGCGCGCGATGTTACGGTGACGCCGATCGCCGATGATCTCGGTTTGCGCAACATCGCGTGGATCGAGGCCAACCGCCGCAAAGTCCAGGAACTAAGCCGCGGAAAGCTGGCCTACGTGTATCTGCCGGACACGGCGCTGGGCGGCCTGACGAACTTCAACCGCTACTACTTCGCGCAGCTCGACAAGCAGGGAGCCGTTATCGACGAGCGCTTCAACAGCGGCGGACAGGCGGCTGACTACATCATCGAGGCGATGAAGCGCACACTGATGAGCTGGTGGGCTCCGCGCTACGGAGCGATTTACCGGACTCCGCAGGCCTCGATCCTGGGGCCAAAAGTGATGATCATCAACGAATTCGCCGGTTCTGGCGGCGACGCGATGCCGTGGTACTTCCGCGAAGCGCAACTGGGCCCGTTGGTCGGCAAACGCACGTGGGGCGGACTGGTCGGAATTGGCGGCATCCCCGCGCTGATGGACGGCGGCCAGGTCACATCACCCAGCTTTGGATTCTTCAATCCCGAGGGACAATGGGATGTGGAGAACCATGGCGTGCCGCCAGATTACGAAGTGGACATGGAACCGAAGCCAGTCAGCGAAGGGCACGATCCGCAGCTGGAAAAAGCTGTGAGTCTGGCGCTGGAGGAACTTGCGAAACACCCTGTGCCGGAACCGCACAAGCCGGAATATCCAAACTACAACCGACACGGCGTGCAATAATTCAAGGCCAAGTAACGCGCGACGGAAGGCCGGCACCCTGACTCGGCTTCGAATTGACAATCGCCAGCAACAGCCGTCACCTATGGTGTGCCCACGGCCATGAAGCAGCAGAACGGTTGAGAGAATTACCGGTTCGAACCTTGAGTGCGCTTCCTAGTGAACCGGAAGCAGCGAATGGTCAAGCACCCAGTTTGCCACCTGGGTTCCCGTCGCCTGACCGTCGTCGCACGCAGATCGGAAGTGAATGCCAGCAAAAACTCGGGCATCCCTCACTTCGTCAAGCGCCTCCGAAAAGCCCTTGAAAGAGCGCGTCACGCCGATTAGGAGGTCGTTGTCCACGGTGAAATGCTTCGTTTCGCCAAAGAAGCTAGCAAGCACCACCGCCGCTGCGCCGCTGACCGTCGAGTGTCCCGACGG